>ENA-OXZU01000636-OXZU01000636.1-human-gut-metagenome-genome-assembly--contig:-NODE-636-length-7688-cov-3.439932_pt1 | contig 7688 bp, 4 predicted proteins | sample MGYA00243420_ERZ652804 | MGnify/ENA primary metagenome ERZ652804 (study PRJEB26926, sample SAMN06164402) | human gut metagenome | biome: ENVO:00009003; feature: ENVO:2100002; material: ENVO:00002003... | reverse complement strand
GGATATTGACCGGTACGTCGATGGAATCCGCGAGAAGCTGCTGAAAACGTTGGAAAGCTGCGACGGCGTTCAGATCAACTAAAGGAGAATTACGAGCATGAATAAAGGTGCGATACAAAGATTTGCAATCTGGGCGCGTAATGAGCTGATCGCTCAGGTGTCGCAGAGAGCTTATCAGTATGGAATCACGAAGGAAGGCTGCGGCGAGGCAAACGCCGTAACGGTGGGCGGACGCGCACTGACTGGCGATGAGCAGAAGCAGCGCAAAGAGCTTGTCGATCAGATCCGCTCAAAAGGCTACACACAGGTCATGGAAGAGGTTGCCTACACTTGGTTCAACCGCTTTATTGCGTTGCGCTTTATGGAGGTCAACAACTATCTTCCTTCCCACATTCGAGTCTTTTCCGACAGTACCGGTGCGTTCAAGCCGGAAATTTTAAGTGATGTCCTGCACCTTGAGCTTCCGGGACTGAACCGGGAGAAAGTTGCGGAGTATATCGAGAGCAACGACACCGAAGGTCTCTATCGCTATCTGCTTCTGACGCAGTGCAACGCCCTAAACGACCCTCTTCCCCGTATGTTTGAGAAAATGGGCGGCTATACCGAGCTTCTGCTGCCGAACAACATTCTGAAACAGGACAGCGTTCTCGGTCGCATGGTCGCGGATGTTCCCGAAGCGGACTGGACGGATCAGGTGCAGATCATCGGCTGGCTGTATCAGTATTACAACTCCGAACTCAAGGATGATACCTTTGCGCTGCTCAAGAAAAACGTGAAGATCACCAAGGAGCGCATTCCTTCTGCAACGCAGCTCTTTACCCCGGACTGGATCGTCCGCTATATGGTTGAAAACAGCCTTGGCAGAATCTATGTAGACAAGCGCAAGAACGAGGGCATCTATGCGGATGGTCGCGGCGCAGATGAAATGACATGGGAAGAGTTTGAGGCTAAGAGAATTGCCAACGAAAAGTACATCGCAGAGCAGATGGGCTGGAAATATTACTTGCCGGAAGCTGAACAGACGGAAGAAGTCAGACAGCAACTTGATGAGATTCAGAGAGAGTATGCCAATCTGGATGTCAAAGACATCAAAATCATTGACCCCTGCATGGGCAGCGGGCATATCCTCGTTTATGCCTTTGATGTACTGATGCAGATTTATGAGGCAAGCGGGTATAGCCAGCGCGACGCGGCACAGAGCATTCTTGATAACAACCTCTACGGTCTCGATATTGATGACCGTGCGGCGCAGCTTGCCTATTTTGCAGTCATGATGAAGGCACGGCAGTACGACCGCCGCATCTTCTCCCGTGGTATTCAGCCTCATGTGTATGCTATCGTTGAAAGCAACGGACTGGACAGCAGCTCCGTCGAATACTTCACCAACAACGATCCGAAGCTCAAGAAGGACTTTGGAACTCTGATAGACGAACTGCGAGATGCAAAGGAATATGGTTCCATTCTGAACATCTCTCAGGTGGACTTTGCTGCCCTCTATGCCAGAGTGGAGGAAGTGCGGGTGGACATCAGTATATTCCGTGAGATTGTGCTGAACAGCATCCTGCCGTTGATTCAAGTAGCGGAGGTTATGGCGCAAAGGTATGATGTTGTAGTCACGAATCCGCCTTACATGGGAAGCAGTGGCATGGGGAGCAAATTATCCAATTATATTCAAATCAATTTTCCTATTAGCAAAGCAGATCTGTTTTCTGTTTTCATTGAAAAGTGTAGGGATATGGTAAAAAAGAATGGCTATCAGGCAATGATCACCCAGCAATCGTGGATGTCATTACCGTCCTTCCTTGAATTACGCAAGAAAGTTTGCCATTCAAATCTGATCGTATCATTGCTTCAAATGGGATCTCATTCTTTCGATGAAATCAGTGGCGAAGTTGTTGCTTCGGTTTCTTTTATTTTCAGGCGGCAATATACACCTCGATACACAGGCGTTTTCTTTGATCTGCAAGATGGTATGTGTGAGCAAGAAAAAGAGCATATGTACTTTGCTGGAAATGGGCGATATGAAACAAATCAGGATATGTTTTCGCTTGTTCCAAACGCAGTTATGGCATATGAGGCATCAGAAAAAGCAATCGCGCAGTTTGATAGGTTACCTCCCCTAAAAGAAACCGTTATTGCAAAGCCCGGAATGCAGACGAGTGACAACGAGAGGTTTCTCCGATTCTGGTTTGAGGTTTGTCATAATGGGATCGGATACCATCTTTCTCATGAAGCAGCATCGGTTTCTGAGTATAAGTGGTTCCCTTACAATAAGGGAATTGGCTTTAGAAAATGGTATGGCAACAACGACTATGTAGTTAACTTTTATCACGATGGTGAAGAACTCAAGTATTGGTTAGTACACAATCCTAAAGATCCTGGGACTAAACATTGGTCACGGAATATGCGAAACTATGAGTATTATTTTCGTGAGGGTATTACCTTCACTGCCATTGGAAACAATTTTTCGGCGCGCTTAAATGGCGCAGGGTATCTATTCGATACCAAGGGTCCAACCATGTTCGGAGACCATTTGACTTATGTTTGTGGTTTTGTGAACTCCGTTGTCTTTGACTATTATAATCGTATGCTCTGCAAGCAGATTACGAAGTCTGGTGATTCGGTAAATCTCGTTCCATTTTATTATGGAGACCAATCACAAGAAATCGAGAATCTTGTTGAAAGTTCGGTTTCCCTATCCCAAAACGACTGGGATTCCTATGAAACCTCATGGGATTTTATCTGTCATCCGTTAGTTGCAAATCAGCAATACGCTGCCGCTTGTCATCCTAATGAAGAAGCTTCACCTGAGCATTACCTCTATGCAGCATATCAAATGTGGTTAGCTGCTACGGAGCGTAGATTCCAACAGCTCAAAGTCAACGAGGAAAAACTCAACCGGCTCTTTATTGACCTCTACGGCTTGCAGGACGAGCTTGCGCCAGAAGTTGAGGACAAGGATGTCACAGTACGCAGGGCTGATCTCGGACGGGATATTCGTTCTCTCATTTCCTATGCTGTGGGCTGTATGTTCGGACGGTATTCTTTGGATGTGGACGGTCTTGCCTATGCGGGCGGCGAATGGGACGAAAGCCGGTACAAGACCATCATTCCGGACAGTGACAATATCATTCCCATTTGCGACGATGACTACTTTGATGATGACATCACTGGACGCTTTGTGAAGTGGGTGGAAACTGTCTACGGCAAGGAAACGCTGGAAGAAAACCTCAAGTTCATCGCAGATGCGCTCGGCGGCAAGGGTACGCCCCGCGAAGTTATCCGCAGCTACTTCCTGAATGACTTCTATGCCGACCATCTGAAAACCTATCAGAAGCGTCCGATCTACTGGCTCTTCGACAGCGGCAAGAAGAACGGCTTCAAGGCGCTGATCTATATGCACCGCTACCAGAGTGACCTTCTTGCCCGGATGCGAACCGACTATGTTCACGAGCAGCAGGAACGTTATCGCACTCAGCTTACCCACCTTGCGGACGCCATCGAACACGCCGGAGCTGCGGAGCGCGTGAAGCTGAGCAAGCAGCAGAAAAAACTCCAAGAACAGGCTCTTGAAATCCAGAAGTATGAAGAGAAAATCCATCATCTTGCCGATCAGAACATCCAGATCGACCTTGATGATGGCGTGAAGCACAACTACGAGCTGTTTGCCGATGTGCTGGCGAAGATAAAGTGACGAAAGGAGTGTAACTGTGGGAACAACAAAAAAGCAGCATTATGTGCCTCGTGTTTACCTCAAAGCGTGGGAAACATCAGTCACAACAGATCAAGAACCAAACAAGCAGATACAAGGCGTTTACAGACTTGACCACGATGAGAAACGTGGACATGGAACGCCAATAACTGCTGTACTTTGGGAATCCAGACTATATACTGTTGACTTTGCCCACAGCTACATCACACAATCTTGCCCAAAGATACTGGCTGATTTTGTTGAGCAGATATATGAGATCCTGCGAATAAAGCGCACACCGCCTGTTTATGGAAAACTTGGTTATAGTGTAATTAAAACAAAATCAAGCATTCGCAAGCATCTCCAGGAGATTGACCAGTGGGATTTCTTCTATGACACAGGAGATCGCGCCCGAAAGAACGCCATCCTGAATGATATTCATGCCATCAACTCTTATTTGATTGAAGATGGTCTGGATTCGCATTTTGAAACGCATTGGCAATCTCTATTGGAGCAGTTCATCACTGAAATGAACTCAGAAGAATCGGGAATTGATAGGAAAAGCGAGAGGCACATTTCTATGGAAACAGCAAAGGATATGCTTGCGTTTTTCTTTATGATGCTTTGTCGAAATCCCCGGTTTGATGGGACAGGTATATATAGCTGGATTCGAGACGATATACTCTTACCAGCTTTTCGTGGTGAATCTAATACACAGTCTGGCGAGAGCAACGGGAACGAAATTGAAGGATGGGCTGATGACTTTATAGATGGCTTATGGTATGCAGAACTATACCGAATGCTATATAAAAACAAAGGCGGTCATTTCCATACATTCTTGGATATTGGAAGTCAGCGGCTCCAAATGATTCTATTTGAGGCTTACAGCGATGCCGGAGACTTTATCACTTCGGATAATCCAGCGTTTCAATATCATAGCGTTCCAGAATCGAAGAACATGAACGGCTATATCTTCCCGTTGTCTCCCAAGTATCTGTTGTTCATAGGTTCTGGCAATCTTCCAATCAATATTGTCGATATGCGATATGCTGATCGCAACACAGTTGCCTATTTCAATCAAGCCATCAGCCGAAACAAAGTCCAAACGGTCATTTCGCGTTGCAGGGACTTATCGTAATGGCTGTCATTCGCAATTAAGGAGAAAGAAAAATGTCCGAAGAACGCATACAATTTGATCTAATAGAACGTTTTGCCGCCCCTCTGCCGGAGTTCTATCAAAGGAGGATCATCTTCTGGCAGGACGAGGATCGAGAGTTCGAGCCTATGCTTGACGAGCTTTACATCCCCGATGTAACAATTCTCAAGCTCACCGGCACGAACAACTTTGCCGTGAAAAAGCTGCTTCTGCACGATGATCTAACAGGTAATTACCTGATTTATAATCCCTTCTCTTATGCTGACCCAAAGGATAATTGGCTGCTGGATATTGAAAAATTCAGTGAAGAATACCGTTCCGACCTCATCTCCACGCGCATGAATGAGCTGAATATTGAGGCGAGTCCGGCTATGCGCAAGACAGTAAAACTGTACGCAAAATTCTTTGACAGCAAAGAGCGGATTGAAAGGCTGAAAAGAATTGGGCGAGAATACCATACACCGTTGCAGCTTCATATTGACATTATGGCTGTGCTGGCAGGACTAAACGGCGGCTCTGCGCAGGATGTATTTATTGCTGTCCTTTCTGCAGGACAGGATGAGGAAAACAATGCCGTCCTCGGCAATATCAAGAAGTTCGGTAACATTGACGCCTTCTGGCAGCTTGCCCGCAAGTACACGGGCTATATCCATGAGGACGGAAAAACGCTTAACCTGTTCTCCGCTCATGTGCTGCTGACTGCCCTTGCGCAGACGATGAATCCCAGCGTTCTCAAAGGCTTGGAGCGTTTCATCTCTGATTCCAACAAGGCGTATTGTTACAGTATTGTCCACGAATGGCGCAACCGCGAGGACAACGGTGCGCTTTGGGAGCTGTGTCGCAGCGTGGAGCAGGAGTTGCATCTTGCTTCCCGCTTTGAAAAGCAGGATATTGAAACGCTACTGACAGCAGACATTTTCCCGTCCATTCACGAGGTCATTCTGAGCCGTTTCTTCTCTGAAATCGCAGATCATGTGGTAAAGACCGAGCTGATGCTGAAAACGGCTGAAAACCGCCGTACCTCCGGATGGATTGAGCGCTTCAACAACTATTATGACTGCCTCTACTACATTGCAAAGATTCAGAGCTTTTATCAGGAGAATGCAGCGGGCTTCCATATCGTAGAACCTAAAGCAATCTGGAAGCTCTATACGGAGAAGGCGTATGAGATGGATAGCTTCTATCGGCACTTCCACTATGTCTTCGGCTGCACTCTCAAGAACAGCAATGTGCTTCTGGAAGATAAGCTGAAACACGCGGCAGATTACGTTGAGGGGCTGTATCAGAACTGGTTCATCAAGGAACTGACCGGCTGCTGGACAAAAGCAATTTCTGACAACCTTGCCGCATTGGGTTATGTGTCCGAGATCGGCAAGCAAAGAGACTTCTACTCTCACTATGTTAAGCCGCTTGCGGGGAAAAACTCCCGCGCCTTCGTGATCATATCCGACGCTCTGAGATATGAAGTTGCTGCGGAGCTATGCGATACCATCACCCGGACAACCAAGGGAACAGCGAAGCTCGATGCTGTTCAAGCAGGTTTTCCCTCAATCACAAAGTTCGGTATGGCGGCTCTTCTTCCGGGGCGAAAGCTGTCTGTCAATGACGGCATGGATGTTCTCGTGGACGAAATGCCCACCCGCTCTACTGATGAGCGTGGCAAGATTCTCTGTGCTGCTAACATGAACAGCGTGGCAGTTCAATACACGGACGTTCTGAACATGAAACGCGCCGAGCGGCGTGAGCTTGTGAGCGGCAAAGAAGTCGTGTATATCTACCACAACACGATTGATGCCATTGGTGACAAAGTTCCAACCGAGAAAAAGGTGTTTGAGGCTTGCGAAGACGCTATGCAGGAGCTTTCCAATATTCTTCGTATTGTCATCAACGATATGCAGGGTACAGACATTTTCATCACCGCAGATCACGGTTTCCTCTACACATACAGTCCTTTGACCGAAGGCGATAAACTGGGCAAGGATGCGATCAGCGGCAAGGTCTATGAAATTGGACGGCGGTATGTGCTGGCAGAACCCTCCGCAGCAGCAGAGTACCTTGTGCCGGTTCAGCTTGACGGTGAGATCGTCGGTACTCCGGTCAAGGGCTACACGCCTTTTGACTCCACACGCATAAGGATTTCCGGAGGCGGTGAAAACTATGTCCACGGCGGTATCAGCTTGCAGGAGCTTGTTGTGCCTGTTATCAGCTTCAAAAATCTGCGCTCCACGAGTAAGAAGTATGTGGAGGTTTCCAACGCAGAATTGAAGCTGTTGAGCGAAAGCCGCAAGGTCTCCAATCTGCTGTTTTCTTTGGATTTCTACCAGCGTCAGCCGGTCGGAGAAAAGATTCAGCCCTGCACCTACTACATCTATATGACAGATGATGAGGGCGTGGTCATCAGTGACCGTCAGACTGTCATTGCAGACCGTACAAGCATAAACGCTTCCGAGCGCGTCTTCCGTGTGCGCCTCAACTTGAAAGCCGGTGCCTATGACAAGAATAAGATTTATCGCCTTGTTATTGCCAATGATACAGATGTCCCGGAAGAGGCTGAGTTCCATATTGACATTGCCTTTGCGGATGACTTCGGATTTGACCTGTGAGGGAGAAACAGAAAATGAGCGAGTATATTGAAACGGTATCAACAGAGGATGAAAACGCTGTAATCGACAGCAAACTGCGCAAGGTATTCGACGGCAGGATTGTCCGCAAAGACCTTACAAAGAAAATCAAGGAAGGGGCAAATGTCCCCGTTTATGTCCTTGAGTTTCTTCTTGGACAGTATTGCAGCTGTCTCTTATACACATCTCCGAGCCCACGAGACTAAGGCGAATCTCGTAT
>ENA-OXZU01000581-OXZU01000581.1-human-gut-metagenome-genome-assembly--contig:-NODE-581-length-8119-cov-3.423983_pt1 | contig 8119 bp, 6 predicted proteins | sample MGYA00243420_ERZ652804 | MGnify/ENA primary metagenome ERZ652804 (study PRJEB26926, sample SAMN06164402) | human gut metagenome | biome: ENVO:00009003; feature: ENVO:2100002; material: ENVO:00002003... | reverse complement strand
ACCCTCCGCTGGGCAGTGGAATGCGACGGCAAGACCGTTCAGAACGGTGAGATGGATTTCCCCAAGATTGCTCCCAGAAACTCTGCCAACATAGAATTGCCACTGAAAGCGCTGCCTGCCGACGGCAAGGAGTATTTCCTCACACTGCGTGCATTTACCAAGCACGAAGCGCCATTAGTACCGAAAGGACACGAGGTTGCCATCGAACAATGGGAATTGCCTTCTGCACCGTCAGCCAAAACCGTTCAGCCGGTGGAAGGAACGCTGACCGTAGACCGCAACAACGAAACACTGACCGTGAAAGGCAACAACTTCCAGGTAGCTTTCTCTACCCGAAACGGTGAAATGACAGAGTTGAACTACACCGGAAAGAATCTGATTAAAGAAGGGCTACAACCCAACTTCTGGCGCCCGTTGACCGATAATGATATTCCAAATGGGCACCTGATACGCTGCGGCACCTGGAGAAACGCCGGACGCGATGCCAAACTGCAGAACATCGAAGTTGCAGAAGCCGGACAAACGGCTACTGTCACTGCGACCTACCGCATGGAAGAACAAGATGCTGATTTGCAGACTCTCTACAAAATCACTCCCGACGGCAAGGTTCAGGTAACCATGCACTTCACCCCCGGCAAGAAGCCATTGAGCGAGATGCCTCGTCTGGGCATGCGCATGATACTCCCTGCCGAATATGAAATGATGACCTGGTTGGGCCGTGGTCCGCAAGAGACGTACGCCGACCGCAAGACGGGAGCATTGATAGGCCTCTACAACGCCACGGTGTGGGAACAGTTCCATCCGTATGTACGTGCCCAAGAGACGGCCAATCATTGTGACGTACGCTGGGTGGCCCTGCGCAATGCTGCCGGTGAAGGTCTGCTGGTAGTGGGCGAGGAACCGTTGAGCGTAAGCGCCTGGAACTTCCCGATGGAGGACATTGAATACCGTCCCTCACAGATGGAGCGCCGCCACGGTGGAAGCATCCAGAAGAAAGATATGATATGGCTCAACATCGACCACAAGCAGATGGGCGTAGGCGGTGACAATACCTGGGGAGCACAAGTTCATCCCGAGTACACCATCACTCCGCACGAATGGAAATACAGCTTCACGCTCGCCCCTCTCGCACCGGAGGATGATGCAGCGGAACAAGCGCACAAATAACCGTTAAATACCTCATTCATATGAAATACAAATTTATACGCATACTCTGCTTCACATTGTTGGCCGCAGGCATCGCAGCCTGCACCCCCGGCATGAAAAGCACTACGGAGAAACGGTATACCTTCGCCGACATACTGGACATCTCCTATACTCCCGACACCCTGCACCGCTGCTACGGTTGGTTCACCGACGCCGGCTCGTGGATGGGCTTCACGCTGCCCGAACGGCAACAATGGGTCAACGGCTTCTGCGGCCCCTTCAGCCTCGATATGTTCCGCCGCCAGTGGATGGCACAGTCAGCCGCCGTCGTAAGCTTTGCCAAAGATACACAAGAGATTTTTGTTCCGGATTCCACTTGCTATTACCCCGGCGAGCTCTATATGTCGGCACATTCCACCCACGGGAGCATCACGCAACGGCTCAACTTCACAAGTGCCTCGACCGCCTTGCTGCGCATCGAAGCCGACACGGCTGAAGACCTGCTGTTCTCCGGTAGCCAATGGGGCAAAGACATCACCGTCAGCGTAGAACAGAACTCCGTCATCGCCCGTCATCCCAGTGGCGAAACCGTAACCGTGACCTTTACTCCTAATGTAGAGCTGGCCAAGACTGACAATAACTATACAGCCCTCGTCCGCTCTCCGCGCTACCCCGTCAACGTAGCCATCTCTTTCTTCACTTCCGAAAAAGAGATGACTGCCGGCCTGCAAAACCTGCCGGGCTTGCTCAATAATCCCACCCCCGCCCTGCAAGCCAATGCCGAACGTTGGGAAGGTTACCTCACCAAGATACTGCGCAAGGACATGAAGCCCGAATACGACCGCATCGCCGTGAAAGCCGTCACCACGCTCATCTCCAATTGGCGGACACACCGCGGCGGATTGCTTCACGAAGGCATCATCCCGAGCCATGCCGTAGGTTATTTCGTCGGCTTCTGGGCATGGGACAGTTGGCGCTTCAGTGCCGGAACCGCCAAGTTCGACCCCGAACTGGCCAAGAACAACATCCGCGCCATGTTCGACTACCAGCAACCGGACGGCATGATTATCGACTGTATCTATACCGACCCCTCCGAGAACAATGCCCGTGACAGCAAACCTCCCTTGGTATGCTGGGCTGTCGACGAAATCTTCACCCATACGGGTGACACCGCCTTCGTTGCCGAAATGTACCCTCAACTGCTCTCCTATTATAAATGGTGGTACGAAAAACGCGACCACAACCGCAATGGCATGTGCGAATACGGTGCTACCGACGGAACACTGGAAGCTGCCGCCTGGGAAAGCGGTATGGACAACGCCATCCGTTTTGACGGCGCCGTGATGCTGAAAAACGAAGGCTACGAGGATGCCTGGAGTATGGATCAGGAGAGTGTGGACTTGAACGCTTATCTGGCACTGGAATGTAAACTGCTGAAGAAATTCTCCAGCCTGCTGAAGATACCTTTCGACGCACCGGACTACAGTAGCCAGGTAGCCGACTATTTCTTTGACAAGAACATCAACTTCTTCTGCGACCGCCGTCTGAAGGACGGTTCATTCATCGAAGAGCCGGGCTGCGAAGCCTACACTCCGTTGTGGACCCGGATTGCCACACAAGCGCAAGTGGACAGCATGCTGCCCATGCTTCAAGATACGGCAAAGTTCTCCACGTATATCCCCTTCCCGACCATTGCCGCCGACAATCCCAAATACAATCCGCGCGGCTACTGGCGTGGCCCCATCTGGCTGGACCAGACCTACTTTGCCATCCGTGGACTGCGCAACTACGGCTACAACCAGCTGGCAGATGAATATACGCTGCAAGTCTTCGACCGCCTGAGCGGGCTGAAAGAGGGTGCCCCCATCCACGAGAACTACGGAACCCATACCGGCGAACGCCTAAAAGCTCCCCATTTCAGCTGGAGCTCCTCACATCTGTTGATGATGTACGACGATTACGGTAAGTAAACCGGGATTCCATATATGTCATAACTCACCACAGATTACACAGATTCACGCAGATTTTTTTAGTTTATTGATATCTGACATATTTATCTGTGTGAATCTGTGTAATCTGTGGTGAGTTATGACACTTTCATGAAGAACAAAAGCGATATGATTATTATCGGTAAACCTGCACCGGAAGCTCTCCACGCAAAGCTCCCAGCGCATTCATTACCAATGCTTCCAATTCGTCTTCTCCGGGATAGACGTGGACGGGAGCAAGGAAAGACACGCGCTCCTGCAACCGCGAAGTGATGTACTCGGAATGTGCCATACCTCCCGTAAGCAGAATGGCGTCCACCTTGCCATAAAGCACAACAGCAGCACCGCCTATCTCCTTGGCAATGCGGTAAATCATGGCATCAAGCACCAAAGCGGCATGGGTGTCTCCCTCAGCGATGCGCCTCTCTATGGCGGGAATGTCGGTAGTACCCAAATGGGCGGCAAGTCCCGCCTTGCCGGAAATACGTTTCTTCAGTTCTTCGGTAGTGTAACGCCCCGAGTGACAAAGGTCTATCAGTTGCCCGGCGGGCAGGGTACCTGCACGTTCGGGCGAAAAAGGACCGAAACCGTCGAGGGCATTGGGCACGTCCACCGCACGGCCGTGGCGGTGGACTCCTACGGAAACGCCTCCACCCAAGTGACAGACAATCAGATTGAGGTCTTCGTAATGCACGGGAGCTTCGGGCTGCAGGGCACTACGCTCGGCAGCATAGCGCCGGGCGATGGCTCGCTGGTTCAAGGCGTGCCAGATGGTGATGCTGGGCATCAGAGGCGAACCGGTGATGCGTGCCACATCGTCCAGTTCGTCCACCACGCCGGGATCGGCTATGAAAGAGGGGCAGCCGGGCAGCATGGCGGCAAGTTCGTGGGCTATCAGACAACCTAAGTTGCAGGCGTGGGTACGCATGGCGTGGAGCATATCGTCCAACATGGCATCGTTCACGGCATACACACCGCCAGGAATGGGTTTCAACAATCCCCCACGGCCGACGATGGCATCGAACTTAAAGGGAATGTCATTGGCCTCCAGCTCTTCCAGCACCAAGTGCTTGCGGAATTCGAACTGGTCGATGATGCGGGGAAATTGGGAAAGCTCCTCCACCGAATGCCGGATGTTGAGTACCAGACGGGGAGTTTCATCCTCATAGACAGCAATTTTTGTCGAGGTGGAACCGGGATTTACTGCCAGTATTTTCATTGATTACGATTTACAAATTACGAACTACAAATTACTAATTACAATCAAGGCTCTTTCACCCCGCTGGTCAGGCAAGCCATGGCAATGCTGTAATATTTGGACAAACCGGAATCGCTACGCGACGGTAATACCACCGGACATGAGGGTCCTTGCAGCAACCCGGCCATATCGGCATGAGAAAACAGAGATACAGCCTTATAAAAAGCATTGCCCGATTCGATGTTTGGGAATATCAACACATCCGCCTCCCCGTCAATCGGTGATACAATGCCTTTGATGTTACCGCTCGTCTTCTCACAAGAGGTCTTCACATCCAGCGGGCCGTCGATGATGACATTGCCGAACTCTCCGGCTTCCGCCAGTTCCACAATATTCACATAGTCCAATGAATGGGGGAATTTGGCGCTTACCTTCTCCGTGCAATGAATCAGCGCGATACGTGGCTGCTCTATCCCGAAATAGCGGCAAGTATGGATGGCATACCAAATCATTTCAATGCGCTGTTGCAGCGTCGGGCGGGGAATGACCGCAGCATCGGAGAAAAAGAGCAGTTTATCGTAAGTAGGTATTTGCATCACGGCCAGATGGGTCAGAATCTTTCCTTTAGGCAACAAACCATGTTCCTTGTCCAGAATGGCACGTAGCAAATTGTCGGTATTGATGATGCCTTTCATCAGGATGTCCGCTCCACCCTCGCGTACGATACGCACCGCCTCACGTGCAGCCTCATCGGAATCTTCTATATGCAAGGTACTGACATATTGAGGATATTTCTTCAAAGTGGGATATTTTTCCAATATGGCAGAATCGCCAATCATCAGAAATTCCGCAATCCCCTCCTCCAAGGCACGGGATATGGCATATTCTGTATTAGGGTCATTGGCACAGACTACCGCAATACGTTTCCTCTTATTCAAGGTTTTCAGGTGGGCTGTTAACTGGGCAAAGTTCCGTATCGGTTCCATAACGTTAGATTTTTAGCAAATATCTAAAAAAATGTCGAGAAATACAGCATTTGCCCCGTTGAAATTTTATATGTTTAATATCATTTTGATATGTTCACCACAGATTACACAGATTGACACGGATTTGAACAGAATTTGAATTACTCTGTTGATTATATATCATATATAACCTCCCTCTCTTCTGTTAAAAATCCGTGTTAATCTGTGATATCTGTGGTGAATTGTGTACTTTTGCCCAAAATAGATTGATAATATATATGGGTAGTCTTATTTTCCCTCCGTATCTGCAGGAAGGTGACCGTGTCATTGTTCTCTCCCCTTCCAGCAAGATTGACAAATCTTTCCTGAAAGGCGCCTACAAACGTTTGAAGTCCTGGGGGCTGGAAGTCGTATTCGCAAAGCACGCGGGGAGTTCCAACGGAACGTATGCAGGAAATATCCGGCAACGCCTCGAGGACCTGCAGGAAGCCATGGACGATGAAGAAGCCAAAGTCATATTCTGTAGTCGGGGCGGTTACGGAGCCGTGCATCTGATAGGCAAACTGGATTTTACCAAGTTCAGGCAGCATCCCAAATGGCTCATCGGATTCAGTGACATCACCGCCCTCCATAATCTGTTCCAGCAGAATGGCTTCGCGTCGTTGCACGCCCCCATGGCGCGCCATCTCACAGTAGAACCGGAAGACGACTTCTGCACACAAGCACTGAAGGATATACTGTTCGGGCAGGCATTGGGAGGAACCGAAGCATTCAGTTATGTCTGCCCGGGGCACAAACTAAATCATAAGGGAGAGGGAAAAGGCGTGTTGCGCGGCGGCAATTTGTCTGTGTTCTACGGGCTGCGTGGTACTCCTTACGATATTCCCGCCGAAGGCACCATCCTCTTCATCGAAGATGTGGGAGAACGCCCGCATGCGGTGGAACGCATGATGTACAATCTCAAACTGGGAGGTGTCCTCGACAAGCTTTCCGGCCTCATCATCGGACAATTCACCGAATACGAGGAGAACAAGTCCCTGGGAAAAGACCTATATGGCGCATTGGCCGATTTGGTGAAGGAATACGATTACCCGATATGTTTCGATTTTCCCGTCGGACATGTCAGCATGAATGTACCGCTGATAAACGGCGCTGCGGTAACACTGAAAGTTGGAAAGAAAGAAGTGAAACTAAGTTTTAATACAGAAAGAGAATGAAACGGAATTATACATTCATCCCGTTGCTGCTGTTGCTGATTGTAGCGATAGTGGCATGCAGCAACAACAGCAGCAAGTCTGCAGCCGATAATGACAGTGAGGGCGATGCGACCAAAGCGACTGTCCAAGTGCCCCAGTTCAGTGCAGACAGTGCATACCAATACATACAGACCCAAGCGGATTTTGGTCCGCGCGTGCCCAACACCGCCGCCCACAAAGCCTGCGGAGAATTCCTTGCCAAGAAGCTGGAAGAATTCGGCGCCAAAGTATACAACCAGCATGCCGACCTGGTGGCTTACGACAACACCATCCTGAAAGCGCGCAATGTTATCGGCGCCTATAATCCGGAAAGCAAAAGGCGTGTACTGCTCTGTGCCCATTGGGACAGCCGTCCTTATGCCGACCAGGATGCCGACAAGACGAAGCATCACAGCCCCATCCTGGGTGTGAACGATGGAGCCAGCGGTGTGGGCGTATTGCTCGAAGTGGCCCGCCAACTACAGCAGCAGGCTCCAGCCATAGGCATCGACATCATCTTCTTTGACGCCGAAGACTATGGCATCCCCTACTTCTATCAAGGTGCATACAAGAACGACACTTGGTGCCTGGGCTCGCAATATTGGGGACGAGTACCTCATGTAGACGGCTATAATGCCCGCTACGGCATCCTGCTCGACATGGTGGGTGGAAAGAACGCCACCTTCTACAAGGAACAGTTCTCTCAAAGAACCGCCGGTAAGTACGTGAACAAGATATGGAACACAGCCCACCGCCTGGGCTTCGGCAACTTCTTCCCCAAAGAAAAAGGCACCGAAGTGACAGACGACCATATGTATGTATACAACCTGCGGCAGATTCCCTGCGTAGACATCATCAACTATGACCCGAACTGCGACACCGGCTTCGGTGACTTCTGGCACACGATAGACGACACCATGGACATCATCGACAAGGGCACTCTCAACGCAGTGGGACAGACCTTGCTCGAAGTCATCTACAATGAGAAATAGACAATCAAATAGTAAATCGTAAATAGTAAATTCCATGATAAGTATCAACGAAGTACAAGATGAAGTAATTGCCGAATTCAATGATTTCGACGATTGGATGGACCGGTACCAACTTCTTATTGATTTAGGAAACGAGCAGGAACCGCTCGACGAAAAATACAAGACGGAACAAAACCTGATTGAAGGTTGCCAGAGCCGCGTATGGCTGCAGGCAGACGAAGTGGACGGAAAAATTATTTTCCAGGCCGAAAGCGACGCACTGATTGTGAAAGGAATCATTTCACTGCTTATCAAAGTACTCTCCGGGCACACACCGGATGAGATACTGAACGCCGACCTCTATTTCATTGATAAAATAGGACTGAAGGAACACTTGTCGCCCACCCGTAGCAACGGACTGCTGTCTATGGTAAAGCAGATGCGAATGTATGCGCTGGCCTTCAAAGCGAAAGACATCTAAAGGTTACGACCGACAATATATAAGCTAATAATCAGCAGATTATATTTACCGGATGTTTACCCTATAATGTAAAAGCCGTTTGTCTTATCCTGATATAGGTAGACACATTTACAAACTAATAAATGTGTTACTATT
>ENA-OXZU01000569-OXZU01000569.1-human-gut-metagenome-genome-assembly--contig:-NODE-569-length-8275-cov-5.914355_pt1 | contig 8275 bp, 1 predicted proteins | sample MGYA00243420_ERZ652804 | MGnify/ENA primary metagenome ERZ652804 (study PRJEB26926, sample SAMN06164402) | human gut metagenome | biome: ENVO:00009003; feature: ENVO:2100002; material: ENVO:00002003... | reverse complement strand
CGAAAGAACCGCACCTCCGATCATCGAATCTGAATTTCTTCAGTCCAACAATCGGGGTGCGGTTCAGCTTCGGCCGAGAGGGAGGACGTCACCTTGCAGCCGGTGCAAAAGAAAAGGCCGGACGGGGGATCAGTTCTCCCGCCCGGCCTTTCCACTGGCCTACCGTGGCCTTACTTCCTGTGCCGCGCGGTCTCGGTTTGGTTTCCGCGACGGCGGAACAGCATCAATCCCACTCCCAAGAGCGCGAACGCGGCCAACGCCACGATGGGCGCGGATACGCCGGTCTTGGCGAGTTGGCGAATCGTCTTCACGATGGCCGGGGTCGCCGGTGGAATGTACGAGTTGGTGAACTCGGGTCGGGTTCCGGTGGTTGTGACCATGCCGGGGATCGTGGACGGCTTGTCCCCGACGGCATCCCCCTTGGTCTTGTCGGTCTTCCCGTCCGTCGGGTCGTATTCGACTTTGGCGGTCAGGTTGCCTTGCAGGTCGTCGCCCACGGTGACGGTCACGTGGTGTTCCGTCCTGTCGTAGGTGACGTTCTTCTCGCCGGTGTTCCTTTCCCGAATCACGTACCGGTGTTCGCCGCAATCGTCGATGCCGTTGTTGTCACGACCGTAGGTGAGCGGCTTGAACCGGATGTCGCCGTCCTTGTCGTTCCTCGCGCTGTCGATGACCTTGCCGTCCTTGTCCACGAGTTCGAACTCGAATTCGTCGGCCTTCAGCCCGCGTCCGGTCAAGCTCTTCCTGGCCGCGAGTTCGACCACGACGTCCCCCGGACGGTACGTGTTGCGGAAGAGGATGCCTTCCTCGCCGCCCTCGCCGTCGGAGTAGGAGACGGCGGCGACGAGCCGATGGGTCTTCGCGTCCTCGGTGACGGTGACGGTGACGGTGTGGGCGGTCCTGTCGTAGGTGACGCCGCCCAGATTGCCGTCCTGTTCGGTCACGGTGTACGTGTACACGCCGGCCCGGTCGAACGTGAGCTTGTCGAATTCGAGGGTTCCTTCCCCTTCGCGGACGTCCGTCGCCTTGTCGGATTGCGCGTCGCGTGGAACGCGGGCGAACCGTTTGGTCTGGAGGAGGTTGCCGTCGGAATCCTTCAATTCGGCGGCGAACTCGCCATCGTTCAGGTCACGTCCGGCCAGGTGCTTGTCCGCCTTCACGGTCACGTCAACGGGTGTCGGCGTGTACGTGTTGTCGAATCGGATGTCATTGGCCTGACGGTCGGCGGTGGCCGAGAGCATGCCGCCTTGGTCGGTGACGGTGACGGTCACGTCATAGGCTTGGGTGGAATACCCGATGGTCGGGTCACGTCCGGCCTGTTCGGTGACGGTGTACACGTAGGTTCCGGGCTTGTCGTAGTCCATTCGTCCGAACGTGAAACCGGTGCCGGTGTTGGTGACGGTCTTCACGCCGTCCTTCGACCCCTCGGGCATCGGCGCGCCGTCATGCGAGGTGAGTGCGAACGTGAACTCGCCATCCCGTGGGATGCGGTTGGTCGCCGTATCCGCGTTGATGATGGTCTTCACGCCGCCAAGCGTGCAGCCGACGCCTTTCGGATTGTACGTGTTGTCGAATCGGATGCCGTTCGCGGTCTTGCCGTCCGAACGGGTGATGGTCTTATCGACGACCTTCAACCGTCCGGCATGGCCGACGTCCTTGACCGTGTAGGTGATGGTGGTGACGGTGCCGTCCTTGGTGACGCCGGGGACGGTGACGTCCCGTTCCGAAACGGTGTACACGTAGGTTCCGGGCAACGGGAACGACAGTTGGTCGAACCTGATGTTGCCCCGGGCGTCGTTGGCCTTCGTCTGGTCGGCTTCGGCCGTGACGCCGTCGGGCGCGGTCACGCGGTGGAGCGTGAACGTGAAATCATCGCCCTTGAGCTTATAGTGGTTGCCTTCGGAGGCGGAGACGGCCTTCACTGCGGTCGGCGTGTCCGTGGCGGGCTGGGCCCGGTACGTGTTGGTGAATTCCGGAATGTTGGTTCCGCCGTCGTATTTCACGTCGGCCAGCAGTTGGCCTTCGCCATTGTCGGTGACGGTGACTTTCACATGATGTTTCGTAGCATCATAGGTGACGCCGCCCTTGTCGCCGTGGACTTCGCTGAGCGTGTAGTCGTACACTCCCGTCTTCGTGTAGGAGATGGCGTCGAACAGGATGTTGCCTTGCTGGTCGTTGGTTTTCACCGTTCCGGCCTGGCCGCCTGTCTTGTCCTCTACGCATTTGAACTCGTATTGTCCGGCTTGCAGTTGGATGCCTGTATGGTCGGGGTCGTTGAGGGTCTTGTGCGCACGGAATTGCACGCTGACCGGTTGCGCCTGATACGTGTTCGTGAACGTGGTCGGATAGGCCGCGTTCGTTCTGGTTTGGGCTTTCAACTGTCCGGTCAAATCGTCGGTGACGGTGATCTGCCACATTCCCATGTGGGAATCGTAGTTGACGCCGCCCGCCGACTGGTGGATTTCACGCACCGTATAGGTGAACGTCTTGGACTTGTTGCCTTTCAGCTGGCTGGCGGTGAACGTCAACGGCTGGAAGCGGATGGTGCCGTCCTCGGCGGCGTTCACGGTCTGCACGGGCACGCCTACCGCCCGCTCGTTGTCGAACAGTTGGAATTGGAAGTCGGTGAGCTTCGCGTGGCTGGCGTTCTTGTTGTCGAACGTCTTGCGCGCCGTCAGGCTTACGGTCACGTCCTTCGGCTGGTACGTGTTGCGGAACACCGGCGCGTCCGGCGTGTTGTCGTAGGTGACGGCGGCGTTCAACCGTCCGTACCCGTCATCGGTGACCGTCACGTGCATCATATGCACGGTCTGGTCGTAGGTGATGCCCGCCAGTTTGCCTGACTGTTCGATGATTCGATAATCGTGTTCGCCTACGGTGTCGTAGGTGATTTTGTCGAACGTTACCGTGCCGTCGGCCTTGTTCGCCTTGGATTGGAGGGTCTTCCCGTTCGCATCCTGCAATTCGAACGTGAACTCGTCGGCGTTCAACAGGCGGAGGGTTCCGGACGGATTGGCGAGCGTCTTGCGGGCTTTCGGCGTGACCGTGACGGGCTGGCTGGAATACGAGTTGACGAACCGTCCTTCGGTTTCGGACGGGTTGGTGACGTTCGCCTTCAACTGTCCACTGTTGTCGTCCGTGACCGTCACCGTCCACGCCGCATGATGTCCGTCGTATTGGACTCCCGCAGCGCCCGTATTGCGTTCGCGCACGGAATAGCGGAACACGGCCCTGTCCCTGCCGTTCAGTCTCGCCTTGGTGAACAGGAGCGGGGCGAACTCGACCCTGCCGTCCGCCGTCGCGTTCACGGTTTGGATGGGCGTGCCGGTCGCCTTGTCGTTCGCGTACAGGTCGAATTGGAAGTCGGTTATCTTCGTGGCCGACCTGTCCGCGTCCGTGAACAGTTTGCTCGCCGTGATGCGCGCCTGCGTGTCCTTCGGCGCGTACGTGTTCGTGAACTGGATGGCGTCGGATTGGACGCCGTCGCACGTCGTGTTGGCGGTGACGTGACGTTTGAACGTGGTCAAATCGTCTTGGACGGTGACGGTCAGGATCCAAGTGCGGCTGTCGTAGGTGACGCCCGGGTTGTCTCCCTTGCGTTCCTTGACCTGATACCGGTAGACGCCGTCCGTGGGGAACGCGTTGGAGTTGATTTGGAGCGTCTGCGTCCTGTTGTCGGCGAACGTGATGGTGGAGGGCACCGCGTTCGCGGGCGCGCCGTCCAACGCGGTGATGTCCGCGACGTACCTGTCCCTGTCGGTCCAAGCGCCGTTCGGACGCCCGTCCAGCACCTTGACCGCCTTGAACGTGGCTGGCGTGGCGGGCATGAGCGTGCCGCTCATGCCGTGGTCCTCGTTCGGGTCCTCGTACACGGCGGACGTCATCTCGTCCAACGCGGGGAACGGTTTCAGCGTGATGACGCCGGCGACCATGTTGCCGTGCGAATCGTCCTCCCGGTCGCTGTCGGAGTCGGTCGCCTCGCTGGCGTCCTTCGAGTTCTTGACGGTGACGTTCTGCCCGTGCCAAGCGGTGCCGGTTTTCGGCGTGAACCTGAGCTTGAACCCGGAACCTGCCGGAATGGAACCGATTTCGTAGTGGCCGTTCCTGTCGGTTGTGGCGGTGCAGGGTTTGCCGTCCACACTGGTGACTGTCCTGCCGTTGCCATCCACGAGGGTGACGTTCACGTCCGCGAGAAGCCTGTCCGAATCCTGTCGGATGCCGTCATGATTGGTGTCGAACCATGCGACGCCGTTGACCTTGCGTTCCACGACCTGCGTGACCGCGTCCACCTTGTTATCACCGTCCGTCCAACGGTTCACGTACGAGTCCGCCGCCTTGTTGCCTGTGGGCTTGATGCTCAGGATGAAGTCGTAGCGGGCGTTGGCGGGCAGGCTTGGCGAGGTGAACGCCCATGCCACCGGCTTGCTGTAGCCGTCGGGGATGGTCACCTTGCCTGTGGTCGCATTCACCGTGGCTTCGGTCCATTGTGTGACCTGTTCGCGGGTTATCTTCGTCGCGTCCACGTTGCGCCATTTCGGGTCGGTCGTGAAGTAGGCTTTGACGCCGTTCATGCTTGCGCCCGCACCCGCCTTGACGGTGAGTCCGGCCAGAGTGTAGTCGCCGTGATAGTTGGACTGGTTCAAGCCCTTGTAGGGCATGACGTCCACCGCATACGGGTCGGTTTTCTCGTCCTTGGAGAAGTTGCCCAGCATGTTCCTGAATCCCAACGGGCGGTTGATGTCGTTCAGCAGCGGGTCGGCGCGGGTCGCCAGCGCGGTCGCGCGCGTGCGGGACACGCGAACCGTCATGTCGGCTATCTGCGCCTTTGGAGCCAATGGGGGAGCCATGTTGCGTTTCGACTGGATGGTCGCATGGTTCGTGAACGAATCGTTGTTCCTCACGTCATGGTCGGGGTCGGACGCGTCCCCGATGGTGGTGGAATAGTGGATGACGGTCTGCGTGCCGGAGTCGGCGCGCGCCCCGTTCACCCTGATGGTCATGGTGGTGGTGCCGTCCTTGTTCACGACGATCGTCGGCGTGACGGGGGTGCCGCCGGTGACCGTGCCCTTGTCTGGCGTATGCTGCGTGTACTGTCCGCCGACCGTCATGGAACCGTCCACGTAGGCTAATCCTTTGGGGAGCGTGTCGGTGATGATGTAGTCGGTCGTGTACTGTCCGCCGTCCGTGGTCGTGGACGTGTCGGCGGTGGCGGTGAGCTTCCAGTCCACCGTACGCTGTTCCTTGTCCAAATCGTAGACGGTTTTAACGTTGCCGGCCTCGTTGGTTTGCGCGACCTGTTTGGCGATGTGCGGTGTTTCGCCGGCTATGTACAGGCTGTCGCCTTTCAGGGTGTCGGCGGTGTCGCCGCCCTGATAGACGCCGTTGTCGTCGAACGTGGCGGGCCGGTACGTGTCGCCGCTGTAGGTCAGGTCGGGTTTCACGCTGTTCGCGTATTCGGGCAGTCGGGTGGCGAGACTGTCTGACCATTGCTGCCATTGCGTGTCCGGCGCGTCCGCGTTCAGGTTCGCGGTCCGGGCGAGGCTGTTGCGCGTCCAGTAGGCGGTTTCGGCGACGATGGGTGTGACCGTGCCGATTCTCGCGGTGTCGAGGATGCGGGCGGGCAGGGAGACGATGGGCGTGAATCTTCGGTTGAAGCTCGTGCCGGTCGGGTCCACCGTGTTGTGGTCTTCGAACAGCATGCCGACTATCGTGCCATGGGTTTTCGCCTCGTTGAGGGTCGGATAGTAGTCGAGGCCGCTGATTTTCGTGTCGCGTTGCTCCCTGTAGTCCTTCCAGTTGGTGCCGTCCTTTTTGACGGCGTACCAGTAGGGGATTGCGTTCCTCCGTTTGGCTGCTCTCGCGCCCCACGTGAAAACGTTCATGGGGATGGTCGGCTGCGTGTCGGGCGTATCGTCCACCGGTTCGATGGTGTTCGGGTCGAGTTTGACCAGGCCCATGCCCATCACTTCGGCGTCGCCTTCGGAGTTGATGATGATGTTGTGGCCTATTTGGAGGCGTAGTTTCGACCCCTGTACGAGACTGTCGGACCCGTTACTGTGGTCGGGCATCGTCCAGTCGCCGCTCGTGCCCGCATCGTTCCATGACGTGCCGTTGCTCCAGTGCGTGTATCGGATGCGCGTACTGTACGTGCCCGGCGTGCGGACGGTCAGGGCCGAACCCGCATGGTCGTCACCGGTGGCGGCCTGGTTCGAATTGTCTTCCGCCGTGGCGAGACGGTCTCCGCTGACGCCGGTGGCCGTCAATCCCATGTCGTCCATGGTGATGTTGGCCGTCTGGTCCACGTTCCCGTAATATTGCGCGACGGTCCGGCCGTCACGGCTGGTGGGCGTGATGAACTGCAATACGTCCGTGTGGATGGCTCCGACCTGCATGGTGGAGCAGTCCGACGTCATGTAATCCGTGCTGCATTTATCATATGGGCTGTTCACATTATTGTGGGTGGGGAAGACGGACGTGTCGTAGCCGTCGAACGAGACGGTCACGTCCGTACCCTGCCCGCCGGTCGTGGTCGTGATTGTCGTGTTTCCACGCGCCACACTGTCATATCCGTCCGCACGGTCGGCGACGCCCGGAACATGACGCAGTAGGTCAACATCTGCGAACGTCCGCCCATACTTCGAATAATTGTCGCCGTCGATATGCCCGTAATCGTAGAGCAACGGCTGCCAACGGCGTTCCATCGCATGCTTCGTCCCGGGCTTCGTATCATCCGAATACTGGTTGGACAAGCGAAGCCTATAGGTGATCCTGCCGGACGGAGCCTCCAAACCCTTCAAACCCTTCGTCCGGTCGGGCCAACGCATCTCCGTGACCAATGCGACGTCCAAACCCAAGCCGGTCACCTTGCCCTCGTCCTTGTTGGGCGCGTTCGCCGCACCCGAGGAGAAGTCGAACACGCCCCTGTCCACGTTGCCGTAGTTGACCATGCGCACGTTCAGGTTGAGTTTCGCGCTGACGGTCACATCCTTCGGCGTGTCCTCTGCCCGTTCGTGCGTGCCCGTGTTCGTCGGGTTCGAGGCGTCCCATGCGGGCCACGCCTTGACGGTCGGATGGAACCGGTAGCCGTGGGGCGCGCCCTTGACGGCGACCGACAGGCCGATGGAACCGGTGCCGGGGTTTACGGTCGGCGACTGGCTGGTCGGCTCCAACAGACGGTAGCAGGTGTACACCTGCGTGACGATCCCGTCGATGGTTTCCGTGGTGAGTTTCGGCTCGTAGCCGGGCGTATGGTCAACCCAGCCCATCTTCTCCGCGTCGAACGTGACCTTGTCCTTCGGGTAGGGCAGTTCGAACCGGAAGCCGACGCGCGTGCGCCGATAGTAGTCCATGGTCGAGTCGGGGGTGAGCGTGTACTCGTAGTCGTAGGTCACCGTATCGTAGGAGCGGACGATGTCGTTGGTTTCGTCCTTGTCGTCGCCGCGCTCGTTATCCGCGTCGAACGGCGCGGTGCCGGTGATGCGGTCGATGAGCCTGAGCCTGCTCACGGCGGCGCTGTCCGTGTCGAGCATGTCGTGGACGGTCACGTCCGGCGCGGCCTGACCTGCATCCGCCTGCGGAGCGGATTGCGCGGGCGCACCGGCATCGGATTGTTTGTCCACGCCGGTTCCGGCCTCGTCGCCGGAACCGGCGTCGGGTTTCGTCGCGGCCTCGTCGCCGCCTGTGGTCGTCTTCACGTTGGGTTCGGCTTGGATTCGCGTGGACGTGCCCATGGTCGTATCGTCCGCATACGCGGCGGACACGGCCGACGCGCCTGAGCCGAACAGCGTCACGGACGCGAGTATGAGCGCGGCGATCTTTCTCAGACCGGGTTTCATCGTCTTTCGGTTCCTTTCGGGGATGTGCCGTGAATGAATACGGCCAATGCGGTTTGCCTGTCAGCCATGTGCAACCTCCAGAAGAATGATGATGGTGCGAACAATGTCAGAGTCGATGATGCGCCGGGTCGCGGGCCGCTGCGGGGCGCACCGTCTACAGGCCCCATCGGGAGCACGGTTCCACGGGTCTGCGGCTCCACGGTTCCACGGGTTCACGGGTTCCGGGCATGGAAAAGGCCCTCCGCCGGGGGAGAGGCTGGCGAAGGGCCTAGGGGTTCACACGCCGTCCGGGGCACGGGATTCGGAAAGCTTTATGCCCCTTTCCGGCATGTGAAGTCAATGGAGGGCGTTCCGGCCGTCATCGGACGACGAGGCCGGAGCGCCACGGGGTCACTTGCCCGCGTTCACGGCCGTGTGGCGGCCGGAACCCTGTGCGTAGT
>ENA-OXZU01000515-OXZU01000515.1-human-gut-metagenome-genome-assembly--contig:-NODE-515-length-8767-cov-4.360767_pt1 | contig 8767 bp, 5 predicted proteins | sample MGYA00243420_ERZ652804 | MGnify/ENA primary metagenome ERZ652804 (study PRJEB26926, sample SAMN06164402) | human gut metagenome | biome: ENVO:00009003; feature: ENVO:2100002; material: ENVO:00002003... | reverse complement strand
TACGAGATTCGCCTTAGTCTCGTGGGCTCGGAGATGTGTATAAGAGACAGACATCGCCGATGAAGACCGCGCCTTCCAGAGCTCTCATCTTATGATAGAGCATCAGGCTGTCTTTCAATTCATCCGGATTCGTCCAATTCCTGGACACCACGAACGCATCAAGTCCATCTGCACAGACGGCCGAGCGATAAGTTTCTATCGCCGCCTTGCAGTTGTTAAATGTCTGAGGGTCAGTGACAATCGCGAATGAACGTGTCTGGGCAGTCATTGTAGCTGCCGTAAAGACGGCTACTGCCGTCAATAAAGTTTTATATGACATCTAAACCCTTAAATATTAATAGTGTGATTCCTATTGTTTTGGTTATCAGTTATTCAGGAATATCTGTTTCTAGAACAGGATTCCGAAAGTTGCAGAACAGAGAATTCTATCCTTGTCCAAATCCAAAGCACTTATGTATGAGGCTTTCGCGCCCAAAACCCAGTTAACTCGCTTGCCTGAAGAAACAGTCCAGTCGACTCTGCCGCCTGCCTTTAAGTAACTTGCATTCAGCCAGTCACTTTGGTCATTCATCATAGCTACGGGAGCAGGATATACCTTTGCGCTGAGGCAAGTGTAGCCATCGCCCAATCCTACTGCGTATCCGGCATGGAGACCGACGAGAAGAGATGACTTTCTTATCTTGAAATGCTTGTCGGCTAGGGCTCCTGCATAAATTCTCATGGCATCTGACGTTGATGCCGGTGAAAGATAGCTCTGGTTGAACATCTCGAATCTGGCTTCTCCGCCGACCTTCCAGCTGTAGCCCTTGGGATCTGAAGCTCCGAAAAGATGGTCGTAACCGATGGTAGCATTGATTCCCGTGAAAGTGGTCATTTCATTTTCATTGAGAACCATCCATTCCTGCTGATAGGCTGTCGTATTCAGTTTCTGGACATATTCAATACCATCTGTAAGGCTGCACAATACGTTGAGTGCCAGTTTATTGGACTTATTCTTACCGAAAAACCATGCAGCATCGAATGTAATGTCGTTTTCTTTGATGGAGCCAAGCCGCTTCGGCAGTTTAGGATTCTCCTTTCCCATGGTGGTACGATGTTCGAATCCGGCTTCAATGAACAGGCTTTCGCACAACGAGTACTGAAGCGCTCCGCCATACCTGTTCGTACGGTAAATATGAGTCTTCATGCCGTCGTTTCCGCCGACTTTGTTCTGGGTACTTTCTCCAAGACCGCGATGCTGCCACACCTTAGGATCAGCCCAATTGTTGTTATTCGATACCGTAGCACGTTCAAAACCATTGGTATAGGTTCCGCTAAGTCCTAGCAGACTCTGTCCCAGACGCACTGCCACAGACGGAGTGACTTTAATGCCGTACTTGTATGTTTCGCCTCGCGGGTCAAGCTGATTAGCTCCGACTTTTGTGGTGTAATCCACTTTCACGCCGAAAGACACCCTGTTCCACAGAACAGGTGATGACAATCCTGCATTGAGCAGATACTCCTGCTTGTTCCAACCGCTGGATTTGTCATCAACCGGATAGTACGGCATATTGTCCTCCAGTTCGTACATCAGCACGTTATAGAGGGCATCATGTTCGAAGATGTTTCTGAAAGAGAATCCGCCCGTTGTCAGGAACTTGCCTATATATGCGGCACCTGACGTACCCACGGAAATCTCCGAACCGCTTTTGCCTGTTCCTATCTTACGATATTCACCAAAGCATCCATCATAATTGATATTCAGTGTACTGAATATTCCGTATGGCTTGAATGCGAGACCTGCAGCAGAAGAACTGCCGTACCAAAGAGAATTTCTGATGGCGGTCTCTTGCAGAACTGTATTTCTCGGGGTTCCCGAAGGCTCGGCAGCCTGGGCCGAAATAACGCCCAGACTGACAAGCATTGCGGAAATTGCTATAATTCTCTTCATTTCGAATTGTTGATTTTACTTATTTATCCAAGTGTTCCAAGAAGGGACTTTGGCGCCATATCTTCTGACCTGCGGGTCCTTCTTGACTTCGAAGTCATTGGAAGTATTGTTGGTGTCCTGATAAACGTTCGTGCCGTCAGGACGGGTCTCCTTGATTTTTCTTGCAATACTTTCACCAACGTAAGAACCTGAACACCAGATTGCTCCTGCATCAAGGGCTGTAGGCAGTCCCAATACACTCATTCCGGATTCATTGTTGACAGCCTGAACAGCATCAATCACGTCGCTGATTGCAATTTCTCTTGCAGTTCCCTGGTAGTCAGCATTTGTAGCAGTGATGAAATCTTCATTTTTAAGAGGCTTTGATGGCTTGAAGAGTACATACCTTGAGCCATCGGTAGATGTAAGCCACTGCGGCATTGCATATCCAGCCTGAACAACCTTCTTCATATTGATAGCTGGATTGTCAGTCAAAAGGATTCCGTTGAAAGTTGTCTCTTTTTCGATGGCCTCGAATTCCGCTCCTGTCAAATCTACAGGTGAAAGGCCTTTCGAAAGATTCTCGGCCTTATGGTTGGTGGCCCACTGTGCGATTACAAATGACTCTCCCGGCTGAACAGGGTAAGTCTTACCATCACCTGGAAGCTGCCATATTACCCTTGCGAACACATACTGATCAGCATTCGGAATCGGCCACTCGTAAATGACTGATTTGTCGATATTTGCAAAAACTGTCTCTGCAATGCAAAGGCCATCGGCATAAACGACTTCCGTACTATTATTGTAAATCTCATAGAATTGGTCACGGAAATAGAAATTAGCCGGATCAACTCCTGTGTAATAAATCTCTTTGAATACGAGAGCCGCCTCTTTTACAGCATCCACTTTTACTACCACTTCTGCTCCATCGGCAATCAAACTTACATTGCTTTCAGAGCCGGCGAGGGTATATGTAAAACCGCCTTGATTCTGAGAAGCGCTTACTGTCACTGTATATACTCCCGGAATAATGCCGACAGCAGTAGCAATGCCGTTTTCTGTCGTGGTCTCAATTACTGATCCGGTCGCGAAGTTTGAAATCTTCACGCCGTAACTCTCCGGAGACGGAATGCCTGCTGCTACGAGTTTAGTCTCATCAACCTTTACGTTTATGCTTATTGTCTTAGTGCCGGTCTTCTGACAACCTACCATCGCCAGAACCGCAAGTACCATTAAGGTGATCGCTGAATGTTTCATAACTATAATATTTTAAGATAAATAACTACTTGATTGATACCTTGAACTCAAATCCGAAAAAGATCGGTATTCCAAGTTCTCCATATTCGCCGGTCTGCTTCGACTTATAGAGCGGACGGCTGTTGAACATATTGTTCACATAGAATGACGCAGTGAATATATTGCCGATTTCCTTGCTCACATTGAGATTGAAGAGCATTGTCGGGAAATACTTTTCAGCTATGAACCTGTTGTCATTGCGAGTCTGGAACATGTAGGAGAATTCAGGATCGTCCTTCTTGGACGGATCGAAATCATACACCTTTCCATCCTTGCGGGAAATGTATTTGATGAACATGGTATCATTGCGGTATTCTGTCCAGTACTTGCCGTACCAGTTCATCTGTCCTGTGAGCGTCACTGCAAGTCCGACCTGCGGAATGTTGTGAGTGATTCGGAGAGTGGTATTCAACTGCTCCGCATAGCTCGTGGAGACTTCCGGTTCATAAATACCGATATTCTTTTCCGGTGTCCCTACATTTTCTCTCGTTCCGAAAGAATACCCCTTGTTCGTATTCGAGCTGCGCATCCATGCACCATTGATATAGAAGGAAGTACGGATAGCATCGAATCTTCCGAGATCGATTTCATATTCAATTCCTCTGTTGGTGGACTTGATGTTGTTCAGCGGTTTATAGACTGTATAGAAGAGGTCGTATTCCGCACCTTTCTTCAATACAGGCCGATGCCCTGCATCTTTGTGGTCCACATCATAGGTCATCGCATGATACCATTTGAAAGAACTGAGGTCCAATCCATAATTGTAGCCATTGTCCATTCTCTCGTCATAAGCTGTGACGCTGATGCGGTAGTGGCCACCGAAATTGAAGTCCATACCGACTTCAGCCTTGCGGTTCACAGCGATTTCCAGGTCCTTGTTCACAGCATCGTATATATCTGTTTTCGCTATGAGAAGTTGCTCATCTTCAGGCAAATCTGCGTGCATTCCGTTGTAAAGGATATAGTCGTGGTATGACTTGTTCGGATAGAGGTAGTACGAGGTCGGAGCCTTCGATGTCAGACCATATCCGCCGCGAAGCGTCATCCATGGGAAGATGTCGATGGAAGCATTGATTCGAGGTGCTACTGAATTATGCCCATTGACATTGTCATAACGGACGCCGGCCACGATATTCAATTCCCGCTTTGCGAATTTCCAGTTGAAGTAGTTCTCGGCATAGAGACCCAGCTGGTTGATGAACGGAATATCAGAATAAGGCCTTGCACGATAGCCTGATTCAGCATTGCCGATATTCCTGTAAGGAGGGTAATCGTCGTCATAGACTGAACCCTTGCCGAGGTTGCCGTCAGTCTTGAAGTCCGCTCCGATCAGCAGTCTCTCGTTCACAGCTCCCCATGTATGAGCGAAATCAGCATTCAACTTGACGAAAGCATTGACCTCCTTGCCGTAGATGTCATATTGGTAGAAATAGCTGTACGGCAGGACCACGCCTTTTACCGAACTGTTAGCCGGTACGTTGGTAATGATATTCCCATCCGCATCTTTAATCTGCGCTCCGGCAATGTTGCTGTACACTTCCCCGTCAGTCATTGACTTGGCATAGAGGTTCAGCGCATTGGTGGCTGTGCTTTCATAATGGGATTTCTTGTCGTTAAGGCTTCCCGATGCCAGCCAGTTGATGCTTCGCAGCCAGTTTCCATTGATGGATGCTCGGCCGTTGGTATTGAACGCGACACCTATGTCATTGGCATAGGACTGGGTCCTGGATGAAGCATCATCAGGATTAAGCTTACTGCGGTCGCGTCCATAATTCATTGACAAAGACGTAGTTTCATTGACCAATTCCCCTATTCGCACGGTCCAGAGGGCCTTGGCGCTGGCACGCTGGTAGAATGCGTGGTTCTTGGTCAGGGAGTTCTTGCTATACGCGTAGTCGCCGGAGATATTGAGGTCGCCCGCCTTCTTTCCGAGCGAAAATCCTTTACCCGCCGAAGCCTGATAGATGTTCGGATTGGTCTTGAAACGGATCATGAGCGGTGATTTTCCGGCCCTGGATTTCACCAGCACCGCACCAGATGTGAGGTCGCCATATTCTGCCTACGGGATACCTCTGATGACTTCGATGGATTCAATGTTATCCGTCGAAAGTGTCCTCACGTCCATGCCTCGCGCCGGTGTGCCGGAACGGCTGTCATCTCCCGAACTTCCGCCTACTACCGGGCTGAGTGTCTGGAGGTTGGCATTGTTGGACATCGGTGCGCCATCGACAATGACGGCTGTTCCGAGGCTGTTCATCACTGATGCCGAATTGGCTGATTCGCCCGGAACGATAGGACGTGCAGTTCTGATGGTAATCGATTGAGAGCTGGACAGATCCGGATTCGACACGGATACTCCCGGAAGCAATGCCATGGCATCTGCCAAGGAACTGGTCTGCATGTGGTCCATCGCTTGCCTGGAGATATTGGACGCGGTACTGCTTCCTGCCTTGTTTCCAGTGGCCACGACCACGACGTCGCTCAATCTGAATGAGGTTTCTTTAAGCGCCAATTTCAATTTCACGTTTTCTCCTGCCTTGGCTGTAAACGTGGTGTCTTTCTGTTCCATGCCATAGAACTGCACACTGACGGTGACAGTACCGGCCGGCACGTCTTTAAGAGAGAATACACCTTTTTCGTCAGTCATTGTATAGAGCTGTGACGGTGTTACCAAAACCGACGCGAAGTCGACTGGAGAGCCGTTCGCAGCGGAAACGACCTCTCCTTGAATGGCGAAAGTCTTCTTGGGAGCGGCAGCCTCAACTGACAGGCTGAAACAGGCAGCAACAGCGAGAGTTGCAATCGAAATAAACCTACATTTATCCATGTCCGAAATTATACTAAATGCACTTTTCCATCAAATTAAAATATCCATCCGCCTCTTTTTTCGATACCCTATTTCGCAAATGTATCATTATAATTCAAAATAACAAATACCAAGAAATAACTATTGCAAAAATCGCTATCTTTGCAACTTGAAACAATAGAACCTGTAGAGAGTTATGGCAGAGAGCAATTTTATTGACTACGTCAAGATATATTGTGCTTCGGGACATGGGGGCGCGGGATCGGTGCATCTGCATCGCGCCAAGTATGTACCTAAGGGGGGACCGGACGGAGGAGACGGCGGAAGAGGCGGACATATCATATTGAGGACGAATCCACAATTCTGGACATTGATCCATCTGAAATATAAGAAATTCATCAAGGCGGAAAACGGAGAACATGGCGGAGCGGCGCTTTGCAAGGGCAAACAGGGCAAAGACATTATCCTGGACGTGCCTGTGGGAACCGTCGTGAAGGACGGAGAAACCGGAGAGGTGCTGTTTGACATGATGGAACCAGGCGAGGAGAAGATTCTCTGCAAGGGAGGACGAGGCGGACTGGGAAACAACAATTTCAAGTCGGCAACGCAGCAGACTCCGAGATACGCGCAGCCTGGAGAAGACGGGCAGGAAGGATGGTTTATCCTTGAGCTGAAAGTACTTGCGGACGTGGGACTCGTCGGATTCCCTAATGCAGGAAAATCCACATTGCTGGCAGCGATTACTTCAGCCAAGCCTAAGATTGCGAACTACGCATTCACCACATTGGAGCCGAACCTCGGAATCGTAAGATACCATGACGACAAATCATTTGTCATGGCCGACATACCGGGAATCATCGAGGGCGCGCATGAAGGTAAAGGCATAGGACTCAGGTTCTTACGCCACATCGAGCGCAACTCCGTACTGCTTTTCATGGTATCGGCTGAAGAAAAAAACATTGAAAAGGGATATGAAGTTCTGCTGAACGAGCTGAAGATGTACAACCCTGAACTTCTCGACAAGGACAGAGTCCTGGCGGTGACCAAATGCGACCTCATCGACGAGAAGGCAGAGAAAAAGATACGGAAGACTCTTCCGGCGGACGTGCCGACAGTTTTCATTTCATCAGTTACAGGAGAAAATCTCCCGGAACTGAAAGACGAACTCTGGAAAGCATTGAACACTGACATTTAACGGATTATGCATTTCTGGGACATATTGCACAGATGGGATCAGATCCTGACATTGTTCATCAACAGCTTCCACATTCCGGCGACTGACCAGTTCATGATGTTCATGTCGGACAGGGACGTCTGGTTCCCGCTCTATGCCATCATCGCATTCTTCCTTTTCAAGCGGCTCGGCTGGAAAAAAGGAGGAATCGCGATTCTATGCATGGTGCTGACTTTGGTTCTATGCGACCAGACCTCCAACCTTCTGAAATACAGCGTAGCACGATTACGTCCATGCTACAGCAGCCAGATGCTGTTCGGCGGACTGCATGTCCTGGAAAACAGAGGCAGTTTCTTCGGATTCTTCTCGGCACACGCCGCCAACGCGTTCGGACTGGCAATGTGCTCCTCAGTTTTGTTCCGTTACGACAAGAAGCACACCTACAAAGCATTCATTATCATGATATTCATCTGGGCGGCATTGCTGTCCTTCAGCAGGATTTTCGTCGGGAAGCATTACTTCGGAGACATCACGGTGGGCGCCATGATAGGATGCATCTACGGGTTGATTGTCGCCATGGCTGCCAGATGGATGTTCGCCAGGTTCATCGACCGCAAAAAAAATCCCGTCACCTGAAGAGGCGGCGGGAAACAAAATTTCTTGACGGCTGCGACTACAATTCCGGCACAGTTTTCTCCATCCTCATCGAATGGGAACCTTTTATCAGAATCGTATATCCGGCAAGTTTGATTTCGGAAAGATGAGCTGCAAGTTCATCTGACGATGCAAACCAGTAAATACGTCTTCCTATCACCTCTTCCGGGATAGCTTCCAATGACTTTCCGAACTCTTTTCCAACAAGGAATATCTTATCTACTTCGTTGTCTATCAAGAGTTTCAATATAACATCATGTTCTTCTGCGGAACTATCACCCAACTCTCCCATATCACCAATCATCACCGCCTTCGCAGGAGCTGACATACTGAAGAAATTGGCCAATGACGCCCTCATGCTGGAAGGATTGGCATTGTACGCATCCACTATCAGGACATTACGGTCAGTCTTGACCATCTGCGAACGGCTGTTGGAAGGAACATATTCGGCAATCTTGCCAATCGCATCTTCTTCAGGGACTTCGAAGAACTTTCCGATACATATGGCAGCCAGGGCATTGGCAGCATTATATGCGCCTACAAGCTTGGTTTCCAGCACCTTGCCGTCATTCATCCTAATACGGAGATATGGGTTTTCAGGCGTAGTTTCCAACACTTGGCAGCCATCTGTCACAAGACCGTAAGGCACGATGGAAAGGCCGGCACGCTGCGAACACATTGACCTGAGAACCGGATCATCCTCATTGACGAAAACCGCCCGTCCGTGGGCATTGACATAATCATAAAGCTGGCCCTTGGCGCGCTGGACGCCTTCGAAGTTGCCGAAGCCGAGCAGGTGCGCCTTGCCGACGTTGGTGATGATGCCGTAGTCGGGCTCGCAGACTTGCACCAGCTTCGCAATGTCGTCTGGATGGTTTGCGCCCATCTCAATGACAGCCAGCTGGGTAGCAGGTGTTATCTTCAGCAG
>ENA-OXZU01000475-OXZU01000475.1-human-gut-metagenome-genome-assembly--contig:-NODE-475-length-9068-cov-4.084101_pt1 | contig 9068 bp, 9 predicted proteins | sample MGYA00243420_ERZ652804 | MGnify/ENA primary metagenome ERZ652804 (study PRJEB26926, sample SAMN06164402) | human gut metagenome | biome: ENVO:00009003; feature: ENVO:2100002; material: ENVO:00002003... | reverse complement strand
TATAAGAGACAGGTCCATAATATCGTAGTGCAGTAGACATTGAAATATACGAAGGTGTATAGATATGATTGGCAATCAACTCACTCGATAGCGTCTTTCCTGAATGTTTGGGGTTAGCCACATAAAGTCCCCGCTTCAATCTGATGATAAATCCTTGCTTCTCAAGCCAAGTAACTTTCTTATCAGATGACTTCAGTTCCGGATATAACGATTCAATGATTGAAGTTGTTACTGGAATGGTTCCTATTTCACTTAATTCTCTCTTCATGCTGCAAATATAGCAATAATTGGAACAATAAAAGAAATAATACTTCTTTTTCTGTTCAAAATATCACTACTAAGGCAAACTTAGCGACCGCTATCATTCAAAATGCTCCAGACAGATGGATGAACTTTTGTCAAAAGTATGACTTGACGGTGACTCGATCTGGTGGATGATCCGCAAAGAAGCATTATCATCTGCACGAGGAATACCTTGCGTCGTTAAAAACAGTTAAATTCTGATGAATAGGCTTTTTCGAACAAGTTGGCAGGCCCAATATTCCGGAAATAATTGATTAACAGCGTATTGCAGCATCGACAGTGTGCCAACTCCCCTATTTTTTCATGAGAGTTGGCAGGGACCGGATCGAGCACAAAACAGCATAATCACCTATCATTCAGGAGGTTGCAGCTCCCAACAACCACATCAGCATCTGCCAACTTGTTCAGAATTTTCATCGCGAAAAAGAGAAGTTTACATTTGTCGTGAGTTTGTGAAATGGAGAGAATTGTATCGAAAAAAGCGTACATTTGCAATGCGGAAGTCAGAACATAAAATACGGAGAGTCGCTCGCGGGTGAACTTGCCGTAGACTCTTCCAATGTAAATGGCGGAAACGTGTCGGACACAAATGGCGGTAACTTTGCCGGTAACCCAACGCACTGTCGAACGAGACTTCGCCATACTGCAGAAGGCAGGAATAATTAGACATGAAGGGAAAGTTGATGCAGGCATTTGGGTTGTGCTTGAAAACTTCAAACAGTTCGTATTGGACAATGACAGACAATTTGTTTTTCAAACTGATACAAAACGCGGTAGGCACGGCTGACGGGTTCGGGCCGGTGTTGCCATCGGCGGAAGAGTGGGTGGCAATGTATAAGGATGCGCAGAAACAGACATTGCCGGGAGTGTGCTTCGCGGGCGTGCAGAGGATATGCAACATGCATCCGGAGCAGGCTGTAAAGTTACCGACCAAGCTGAAAATGAAATGGTTAGGCGCCGCGGCGAGCATACAGAAACGCAATGAAATCATGAACCGGCATTGCGTCGAGCTGCAAGAAATGTTCGACCGGGACGGGATACGCCTGACTACTTTCAAGGGGCAGAGCGTGGCGGCTCTTTATCGCGAGGATTTGCGAGGGCTGCGACAAGCCGGGGACATTGACGTATACGTCGAATGCGGACGCGAAAAGACATTGGAATACCTGAGGAAGAAGGGCATTGACGATGGCGGCTGGGATTACGTGCATGCGCATCCTGAGATTTTCAATGACACAGAGGTGGAGCTGCACTATCGGTTGAGCATATCGCATAATCCATTCAAGAACAGAAAGATACAGAAGTTCTGGAAGAGTCATGAAGAAGAATTTTTCGCTGGGAAAGCGAAATTGCCTTGTGGGGAAATCGTCTGCCCGTCCGACTACATACATCTGTTTTATCTGCTGCATCATGCGTTCAGACACCTCATTTCCGGCGGAATCGGACTGCGCCAAATGATGGACATCTATTTCGCGATCCTGCATCGCGATGCCAGTCAAGACAGACGTTTGATGCAGGATGTCGAGGACATGGGCATGACCCGTTTCGCTTCCGCGACAATGTGGGTGCTCCGGACAGTGTTCGCATTGCCGGAAATTCCGTCGCTTTGGAAAGCCGATGAGGCGGAAGGATATTTTCTGCTCTGCGAGATAATGGAGGGAGGAAATTTTGGGCACGGCGACACCAGGTTCCGCCACCCGACATCCAAGGCCGGAAAGCTCATCGAAATCACCAGGCGCAATCTCCACCTGCTGAGCCACTACGAAAGCGACGCACTCGCCGCCCCATTCTACTACATCTGGCACTTCTTCTGGAAACGGATTCAGATTTGCAAGGGGAGATACAGATAAATTACGTCTTATTCGAAATAAAAGTGTAGATTTGTCAAAAGTACATCCGCGTGCAAACGCAATATTTTCAATAATTGACCATGGGGAATTTTATAGATAAAGGCAATGACGGCTTCGCTTCTGTCCGCAACACTAATTTTGTGGATAAAAGTATGCTGATAGAGGAGGTTAATTCCGTGATGTTAACCGAGAACCGGTACATGTGCGTTACCCGTGCCCGCCGTTTCGGAAAGTCCGTTGCCGTAAAAATGCTCAATGCTTATTATGACAGGTCCTGTGAATCAAGGTCATTATTTGAAGGGCTGGAGATAAGCAAACAGGCTGATTTTGAGAAAAATCTCAATCGCTTCCCTGTGCTTTATCTGGATATGACTGATTTCGTAACCAAGTATGGGGACAATGAGCATCTCATTGACAGAATCAAGCATGATATCTGCGAAGAGCTATTGAGCATTTACAATAACGTCTCCATGAACGCCAACGATGATTTGATGGATCTCTTGGTAAACATCGTCAATCAGACTGGCAAAAAATTCGTCTGTCTTATAGATGAATGGGATGCGCTTTGTCGTGAAGGTTATGAGACATTGATGGATGAATATGTGGATTTCCTGCGTCGCTTGTTCAAGGGCAGCAAGACAGAATATGTGTTCGCATGTGTATATATGACCGGTATTCTTCCAATCAAACGGTACAATACACAATCTGCTTTGAATAACTTCGAGGAATACACGATGCTAAGTCCGGCTCAACTTGCTCCATATTTCGGTTTTACGGAAAAAGAGGTTGCAGGTCTATGTCAGGACGCCGGCATGGATGCGAGACAAATGAAACTTTGGTACGACGGATATGAATTAGGTTCCGAAAAGGCAATTTATAATCCTTTTGCGGTCATGCGGGCTATGAAAAGAAAGTCCTTTGCCAGTTACTGGGCCAGCACAAATACATTCGAAAGCCTTATTCAATACATAACGATGAACTTTGACGGGCTGAAAGATGATGTCGTATCCCTCCTCAATGATATTCCAGTCAAGGTAAACTCCCTCCGATTCAGCAACGACATGCACAAGATCGACTGCAAAGATGACGTTCTTACCCTCTTGTGCCACTTGGGGTATCTCTCTTTCAATACTGAAACAAAGTGCGCCAACATTCCAAATTATGAAGTTCGTCAGGAGTTCGAAACTGCCATCGCGGACTCAGGCTGGTCCGAAGTCAATGAAGCCTTAAAGCAATCGGATTATCTATTGTCATGCGTTCTGAATGGCGATGCGGACATCGTAGCTTCATGCGTTGATAAAGTTCATGAACAAAACACCAGTTTGCTTCAATACAATGATGAGAATTCATTGGCTTGTGTGCTCTCATTGGCTTTCTATACAGCAAGATCCCGTTACAATATAATTCGTGAACTGCCGACAGGCAGAGGGTTCGCCGATATTGTATTAGTGCCACATAAGAATATTGATTTACCAGCAATCGTTCTTGAGCTGAAATTCAATCAAGACGCAGATACGGCTATCCGCCAAATCCAGCAGAAAAACTACGGCGATGCGCTCAAGTCATATTTCGGTGATATAGTTTTAGTAGGAATCAACTATGACCGAAGTACCAAAAAGCATAGCTGTGTCATCGAAAACATAAAAAGGTAGCAGCCTGATCATCCCCTCTCCAGACGCCTGATGTCGCGGCGGTAGCAGGTGAAGAAGAAGATGCCGGCCAGGGTCAGACCTACGGGGAAGCCGGTCCAGATGCCTTGGAGGCCGAGGTGAGCGTGGAAACCCAGGTAATATGCCACGGGAATCGCTATCACATAGTAACTTACGAAAGCGGCGTACATGATCGGTTTTACGTCCTGGAGACCGCGGAGGACATTGGCGAAGCAGAGCTGGAGGGCGTCGCCGAACTGGTAGGCGAAGAGGAAAAAGAAGAGGGACACCGCCATGGACGCCACCTCGGGCGAATCAGTGAAGATACCGGCCGCAGGATAGCGGAACACGTATAGAAGCACTGACAATGAGGCAGATACGGTCAGCATCATGAGATAGCCTTTCCTCACATACTCCTTCACCCCGCGATAATCTTTCTTGCCGTAGGAATTGGCCACCAATATGGAAATCGCGAACGAGAGGCCCTGCATCATGAGGAAGAAAAGCTGCGAAATCGTGATTACCACCTGGTGTGCAGCAAGTTCCATGACACCCAGCCAGCCTGCCATGATGGCTGCGAATGAGAAAGTAGAAGACTCCAGGCCCATCTGGATTGCCACGGGATAACCCATATTGAAAATATGCTTCATCTTCACGCGGGAGAAAAGCGCTGACCTGAAAGCCGCGATATAATCCTTGAATTTCTCAGCCTTCCAGATGTAAAGGACGAAAAGTATCAGCATCAATGCCCTGGAAATGAACGTACTGATTCCGGCGCCGAAGAGTCCAAGCTCCGGACAGCCCAACTTTCCGTAGATCAACACCCAGTTGCCGAAGATATTCAGGACATTGCCGAACATGAGGAAAATCATTGACACTACCGGCTGGCAGATGCCGTCGGTGAACTGTTTGAGGACATTGAAACCGAGCGCGAAAAGCGTGGAGATTCCGACGATTATGTAATACGGGCGGATGAGCGGCATGAGCTCCGGCTTCTGGCCGAAATGCCCCAGAAATGCGTAGATGACGGTCAGCAGAACGATACTGACAATGCCTATCAAGCCATTGACCAGCAGGCCGTTCTTCATGCTCACGCCTACACCTCTCAGATTGCCGGTGCCGTGAAATGCGCCGATTACAGGTGTAAGTCCGGAAGCGAATCCCAGCTCCGTGAGAATGAACAGGTTCAATACATTGTTGACGAATGATGATGCAGCCAGTTCTTCCACGCTGTGCCACCCTATCATTATGTTGTCCGCGAAGGCCAGAATAATCACACAAGCCTGGCCGAGCATTATCGGAATGCCGATTTTTAGAATTTCCCTTACTTTCTTCATAGCTTTACACACTCGTGCCTACCCACAGGATCCGGAAGCCGGCCCCGCGGATAAGCGCGCAAAGTTAGTAAGATTTCGGTGAATTTCCTTACTTGGCAATCATTTGAGCGACCTGTGCGACATCATATTCGAACCAGTCGCTGCATGGCTCATAATTATACGGAATGAATTCAGAAACTCTGATGAACACCTTGTTGCAGCCATGTCCGACATAAATGTCCAGCATCAGGCCGTCGGCTGTGCCCTTCTCATTCCAAGCCACCTTCGAAAGGTCTGATTTCAATGCTGCCATGATTTCGGCCTTACGGCTTGCAGGATAATACTTTATGACACGGCGGAAACGCAGCCCGGTCCCGGTGTCGCGATAATCCGTCTTCAAAAAGAGCAGCATCAGCACGCCGGGAACGGCAAGACAGGTTCCGAAGATATTGACCGAAACAGAGGTCGGGAGAATGATGAGGACAATGCCGATTACAGTCATTGCCGCAGAGATTATAACATCGCGCATAGAACGTACGCGTACAAATTCTTTTTCCATAATTTATTCTATTCTAAGGATTTACGACCTATTGACATTATCCAAAGGCGGCCGCTTGACTTTGGACAAACAGCTGAAAATGATACAGTTGTCCCTACTCCGGACAACACACATGGAGGCAGCCGCTAAAGCCGCATTTTCCTCAGACTGATAAGATGATGTGAAAAAGATGCGCAACCGGAAGGATAAAGTCCGATATTTTCGGTAAATGCCACGGCCTGGTGGACGCTGGAAATCTTTCCCGACTTCAGGAACGACGAGCGGTCAGCACCGGAACGCCCGCCAGTAGTACGGACCTTGGCTCCGGGTGTCGAGATACGTCCGGCAGAAAAAAGGACCTGCGAAGAAGAAATCTCCGGAAGGTTCCAGTCATTGTAGCCGCCTTCAGAGCAATCCTTCTGCGCCAGAAATCCGCATTCGGGTATCGCCAGAGGCATATCATCCTCTATTACAATGATTTCCCTACCATGATTCGGTTCTGAACATATCTGAACAATGTCGAAATTCCAGAAGAAAAACGACAAAATCATCACCGCCAGTATGCCCAGACATTTACGCATATCGACAAAAGTACGAAAAACCCGACAAACTCGCAATACCCTATTCCGTGTATCGGCTCAATGCTTTTTTAAGATTGAGGACCACCTGCTCGCGCAATGACTGCGGTTCCAGGACTTCTACGACATTGCCCTGGGAAAGAATCGCCTCGATGAAATCGGCGGCCGGGCAGAGCTCGTATTGGAAAAGGGACCAATCAGGGTGAATTTCGATTTCCCGCTGCGAATGGTGCATCGGGCGCACACGCAGATATTCCTGGTGCCCGTCCCGCGCTTTCAATATGATTTTCTGTAATTTAGGGACATCCGTGACCATCGCACCATAATAGTTCTCGAAGAATTTCTCGCCGTTGAAATTCACGGGCAAGTGGAAAACGGGACCGGTTATCTCCAGATTCGAGATGCGGTCCATGCTGAATATCTGAAGACGCCCGACCGGTGAGACTTTTCCGAGAAGGTACCAGTCAAACTTGAAAACTTTCAGACAATATGGGGCAACTTTGAAGATATGAATGTCGTTGTCCCGATAACCGTGGTATTCAAACCGCACCATAAGGCTGGTTTTCATACTTTCCAGCAGAGGGACCATGCACTTTCCTGTTTCAGGAGTCCTGTCGAAAACCACGCGGTCACGTAGAAACGGGTACTCGTTCATCATGTTGTTCACAGAAATGGAACCGAACAGCCAATGGCGGAAGTCTCCCCTCTTGATATCCTTCATATTGTCCAGATAATAACTGTAATTCGCCTTCCTGTCACACAATATGTCGACGCCGAAGATTTCCTTGATTTTCGCGCAATGATTCTGGAACGTCTTTTTCGGCAAGGGTTCCTTCATGGGGTTCAACGGTGATTCCAACCATATCTTGTTTATCGCATCGAAGGTAATCTTCCTGTTTCTGCCTATCACCTCCACCAGCCACACGTAACGGCCCAGAAGACCGGAATTCTTGTTATTGTCTTTAACCATCGTGATTTATCTGCTTGTCTTTGGCAAAAATATTGATTTTCTACTACTTTTTCATCAACAGGGTAGGTATTTTGTACAAAAATTTAGTTAATTTTGCGATATATGAAAAAAGGACTCATCGCAGATGCTTGAAGATATAAGGAAAAATATCGAAAAACTCATTGCCCTTTATGAGGGCGAGAGACAGCAGAAAGAGAGGCTTGTCCTCGAACTGCGGCAGCGGGATGAGGAGATTGATTCATATAAGAAGCAGATTGCGGATTTGGAAAGACAAGTAGATAATCTCAAGCTGACCGAGGCTTTTACAGCGCCTGCAGGAAGCGGAGATGCCGCGAAGGAGAAGATTGACAGGTTGATCACGGAGATAGACAGATGCATCTCCTTATTGGAAAAATAGCTATGGGGCAGAAGATTACGATAAGCATCAGCGGAAAGAAGTACGAGCTGTCTGCGAATTCCCCGGAAGACGAGGAGATATACAGACTGGCCGCCGCGTCCGTGAACAAGATGCTCTCAATCTATACGGACAAGTATCCGGGAAAGGAGCTTGCTGAACTGCTGTCATTCGTGGCATTGACCGAAAGCAGGGGAAGGCTGTCATTGATGAGAAAGATCGAGGCGATGGGCAAAGAAGTGGAAATGCTTGAGAGACAGACAGATACTTATCTTGAAAATATTGATAATCAGCCGCCAGCCACCACTCGCTGAAAACAACACGTTCTACGGAACCGGGTTATCTCGAGCCGGGGATGCGCAGGCCTAAGTACCTAAGTGGGATTCCGTCTCGGCGGAACGTAGGATTACTGAACCGGCACGGAGCTCAAATCTTATCATTTAAGATTTTTCTGACAGACCGGCTGACGGCTTTTTATTATAGGACACTATCCGGACATGACGCTTCTAGACATTGGAACGACATGTCCGGTTATTTGTGTCCGGGCAGCATTGAAAGAACAAAAACAACATATATACTATGAACATTGTCATTTTGATTACAACAGCATTGGTGGCAGCCGCTTTCGGCATCGCCGTCTACATAATGGTTCACAGAATAGTGATGAAGGGCAGGAAGGACAGCATCCTGGAGAAAGCCGAGCTCGAAGCTGAGAACCTGAAAAAGGAGAAAATCCTGCAGGCAAAGGAAAAATTCCTCCAGCTGAAGAGCGAGCACGAGAAGTTCGTGAACGACAAGAACGCCCAGATCAAGGACACGGAGAACAGGCTGAAACAGAAGGAGAACAACCTCAACCAGCAGAACAATGAGCTCCAGAAGAAGATGAAGGACCTGGACAACACCAAGGCGAGTCTCATGTCGCAGAAAGACGCATTGGAGAGAAAAGCAGCTGAGTATGAGGCGCTTAGCCAGGAGGCGAACAAACAGATAGAGAGCATCGCGGGCATGACTGCCACGGAGGCGAAGAACCTGCTGATGGAGAACATGAAGGCAGAGGCGCGCAGCGAGGCGCAGGCTTATATCAATGATACCATGGATGATGCCAGACTCAATGCTGCCAAGGAGGCCAAACGCATAGTAATAACCACTATACAGAGAACGGCTACTGAAACTGCCATCGAGAATGCAGTTACTACATTCCCTATCGAGAACGACGAAATCAAGGGCCGTATCATCGGACGTGAGGGCCGTAACATCAGGGCTCTGGAGGCTGCCACAGGCGTGGAAATCGTCGTGGACGATACACCGGACGCTATTCTTCTCTCTGCCTTCGACCCGGTAAGACGCGAGGTCGCAAGACTTGCATTGCACCAGCTGGTTGTGGACGGACGAATCCATCCGGCACGTATCGAAGAGGTCGTGGCGAAGGTCCAGAAGCAGCTTGAAGACGAAATCCTGGAGACTGGCAAGAGG
>ENA-OXZU01000464-OXZU01000464.1-human-gut-metagenome-genome-assembly--contig:-NODE-464-length-9179-cov-6.934459_pt1 | contig 9179 bp, 8 predicted proteins | sample MGYA00243420_ERZ652804 | MGnify/ENA primary metagenome ERZ652804 (study PRJEB26926, sample SAMN06164402) | human gut metagenome | biome: ENVO:00009003; feature: ENVO:2100002; material: ENVO:00002003... | reverse complement strand
ATAACGGTGGCCTTGAAAGGGAATAATCAGTGGCCTTGAAAGCTGCAAATATTCAGTCCACTTTCTGAGACGCAAGCCAGCTGCTTGGCTTTAAGCATATCAAACAACACCACCGGTGCGACGAACAACATGCCTAAAACGAGCAGCTGTCTTTCTGTCTCATTTTAATGTCCACTATTTAGTTTTCAAACGCCCACGAAAATCACAATTCGGATTTCGATAGTTTTTCAGGTGCGAAAGGTGTCCCTCATCATGAGCGCTTCCACTTCGCACAAACACCATTTCAAGACCGGCCACCTTGCCGAAACCACAATACCGCCGGCTAGAGAACACGCTCCAGATGCCGGACGTCACACGTCACACTCAAACACTCAACCCGGCATACCCCACACCATATCGTTATGGCACCATGCCATTTTACCCTGTGCTATATCATCATCACATCATTAACCGGCAAACTCCGTTCACGCCCATAACGCTCAATCCTATCCGCATATCGAGCGCCAAGTTTATAAAAGCGCAGACTGTCCTCATCAATATTGGCAATCTTCAACAAATCGTGCACCAACACCAAATAATCGGAAGGACTCACCGAGCATTCGAAAACACTGTTCTGTACACGCTGTCCGTATTTCATGCATGTCTTCGCCACCAAACGAAGACGACGCTTCCCCTCAGGGGTTTCCGTACTCACATCGTACGCAACCACAACCATCATGGTTTTTCACCTCCAATAACACATCACCACGAATCATCGCATACCGCCACACACAGCTACGCACCTTTTACTTCCACATAAATGGCGGGTAATCATCAAGATCACCCCGCAACGATCGAGCTAGCAGCAGCGCTTGCACATACGGAACCAATCCCCACGAAATTTTTTCTTGCAGGAACGGATGAAGAATCTGATCACTCTTCTTTTTCTGCCACGCCGTAAGCACTTTCTTCCGCCCGAAATCAGACAGCAGCACCCCGCCATTCTCCCGTATTTCAAAATCCCCCGGCTTAACAGCGCCTGTATTAACCAATGTCAGCACGAAGCGGTCAGCTAACACCGGGCGAAACTCTTCAACCAGATCCAATGCCAGAGAGGCTCTCCCCGGCCGATCCGTATGCATAAAACCAACATACGGATCCAACCCCACACCTTGCAAAGCCGCAATGCAATCATTCGTCAATATGGAGTAGCAAAAAGACAATAATGCATTCAGCCTGTCCAGCGGAGGCCTCCTCGACCTACTGGTGAAAAAGAAATCATCTTTATTCTTCAGAACCAAATCGTCAAAAGCGTAGAAATAATCTTTGGCAGCAAGCCCTTCGACACCCCTCAACTCATCAACCGTCAAGCTTTTTCGAGCTTTTAACAATGCCGCCGACAATTTGCCGCTCTGCTCGGCAAGTCGGTCGATGTTCACCCGCAAAGCATGATCACGTTTCGTGCGTTCGAGCACCCATTTCGCATTGTAAAGCTTGCCAACAATGAAAGATTTCGCATAACGCAAAGATTTTTGTTCGTCATCCGCGACTCGAAATTGTTCACGGCGAAGTAGCACATTACGATTCTCCTCCCCTAACACGGAACAGTAATAATGACCTCTCGGTGAATAGAATGCCATAGAAATGCCCAGTTTGCCGCAGCGCCCCATAAGAGCAGGCGAAGCACCCTTATACGAGAAACACATGATTCCTTCAATTGACCGTAATGGCACTTTCGCCAAGGTTTTGTCATTCTGATAAATCACAACATTATCGTTCTCCAAGGCAAGATAGGCATCTTCTGTCATCACAAACAACGTGTTTAACAGCTGCTTCATCACTCCCCGCTTTCCTTGAGCAGTTCTTCGATATATGCTTTTGCCGATTTCGCCTTCCGTAATTCAGGCAGGCACAAATCCCGTAGAGAACATGACGAACACGATCTGGTCTGTTTCACTTTGGGAGTCCATCCACGGGAGAAAAGATCATGCATTTGCAAGAAGTCAGCTTCGACCATATTGCGAAGATCTTCGTCAAATTTTACCCGCTCACGACGTTTTGTCTGCTGATAGAACAAAGCACCTTCAGGAATATCACACGCGAGCATTTCTTCCAAGCACATCGCTTCCGCGCATAGCTGTAAACGACCAGCATCAATCGTTTTGGATTTGCCGTGTTTGTATTCAATCGGATATGGCAACCACAATCCATCTCTTCCGTGAAGCGGAACACCATCATTAGACTTATGGAATTCCACAACATCACAGGCTCCAGTTATGCCGAGCGCTCGCGAATAGACTCTCAAATCCCGCATGGTCAGCATATCGCCGCGAGATTCAGAAGCCGCATAATCATGGGCGCGTTCATGTTCTAGATGCCCAGCTGTGGTCAAATAGTTCTCTGACCACAGCTGCTCGACATGAATAAGCGCCCATTGACGCTTGCAGAATGAGAAATGCTGAATACCCGAAAGGGCCAGCCAATCTTCTTCTGAATAACCATCTGGTCCTTTCATATAAGCACCTCTCATCCAGGCTTGGACGCTGTAATCAGCGGCCTTCGATTACTTCGTAGCGAAGGCCTGGAATGGAAGCGTCATCTACATTCACGGTTCCATCCGCGTCAATGGAAACGGAACGATGAACTTTGGCCGAAGAATACTGGCCCCCCTTGCAGTTATGTGCAAACCAGACGACATCCAGCACTTCCATCGATCCCGACGGACGTGCCGAACTCTCATCATTCTCGAAAAGCGTGACCAGAGCTTCCTTGATTTTCTCTGCATCTTCTGCGCTGAAACCTGTTCTTTCCGCCAGCTGGGGGCTAATGCTTCCATAAGTTACATATACGGCGCGTCCAGAGACGCGATACTTCATGCCCATGGTGTCGGATGATTTTTTACCGGAATCCGTAGTCTCGCTATTGACCGATTTAGTGATTTGCACATCGTCAATTGCGATGGGATTAATGGAGAATGCCGGCTGAATCGAGACCGGTCCGCGTACGCCAATCGAAACCTCATCGGTATCCTTGGCCTTCTTAAAGGCGAAAACCTGACCAAAGGACCGCACATCAAGCCAACGCTCGCACACCTTACCGAAGACTACATTCTTCTGCTTCTGCTCATCCTTCGGCAAGGTCTTCAGATATGTATTGAACCTGTCCGACAGCGATTTGGCACCATCATCGGAACGATCATCAGACTGTACAAAGACTGATTCTCCTGCATCCTGCAGACGGTTGCGGATCTTCCTCTTCAAGGCGACGTCGGAAACCTCACCCAACCCTTCTGACGTCGTTCTCGGGCGATTACCATTCAACGGATCACCATTGGGATTTGCGTTATTCACCGCAAAGGCAATCGCAAAATCAATCTTATTTTCCAAAGCTGCCATAATCGCATACTCCTTACTTATAGGCGATGAATCGACTCTGATAATTACAAAAGTCAGTTGTTGCTATTATTTTTTTGAGAAATCTCTTGCGCTTTACGCTTAGATGCTCTCCGCTGACATGAATATCCCAGAAGAAACATTGGCGAAAGCGCCTTATTATCTTCAAAATCACCTTCCTTAAACAAAGCCATAACATCATCGACCTCATTACGGAACCAGGAACCACCGTTTGCCGATTTAAGGTATGGCATAAGCTGCTTCCACAATGTGCCCCACGTCGTATAGGGCTTCGCCGTGAAATTGCTCATCAATTTGATTGCATTGGTTGGACGGTCCTTGACTCCCTGCTTACGCAAGACGCTTTCCTCGAAATTGTCGGCAAGCGCCAACAACCTTCCATACAGGTAATCACGATCATCTCGATTCGGTTCAAGATACATGGTTATTACATCCTCCTGTCTATGCTGTTTTCTTGTTTCATCGATATAGTGTTTTTTCCATAGGCTGCAAGCGATTTCAAAATCACGACGCCAGACCCTGATATTGTCGTATCCCATAGGCCTGGTGACCTTATGGCATGCGGCATTCAAAATCGACATGGGAAATTGCGCTCCGCCAAACATACATTCAATAAGCCGTTCCTTCACATCTTTCGCGAAGCGTTTATAGCTCTTGCTGCTCCTATCAGACGTGCCACAAGCACAGTTGATAATGTCAGTGAACGATGGGGCCCCTTCATACTGAACGACATTAACCCGCTCAGCTCCCTCCACGATGCTTTTTTTGAAAAATGTAAGAGGCCAAGCTGCATCGACATGCCATTGCAGTATGCGCTTAATATATTCGTCCTTCTGAAGCTCGCAGTAGAACGTTACGCCTAAACGCCCCGTTGTAGCAGCATCCAAGATGACGACAACCATCGGATCATTGTGCTTCTTCAGATCCTCCGCACCCTCATATCCTCTCAGAACCCTTGAGAAAATTTTTGCATACTGAACATTTGTCGCATTTAGCGCATCGCTGATGTCGTCATGAAGCGCTTTGGATTCGTCAGCTATTGGCGAGAAGAAATCATCAAAATCAAAAGATCCTGACTGCGGATTCAATACGGGCTTTTCCTCAGGTCTTTTTATTGCCCAGACAACGATAGCCTGATTGCCTGTCAATGTTCCATGATTATTCACCAACCACCGCAAAGTGGAGTTGATTTTCTGAGAGGACGCACTATCAACCAGCAAAGCTTGTTCCTTACTGGAAAAACGTCCACGAAAAGTAAAATTCGTAGAATCATTAGCAGACAATAGCTTGGCATTGGCATCGGAGCTAACTACCTTTTTAGGGAAATTAGTGGTTGGCGTATAAAGATCCTCACCAAAAATATCTTTCCCCAGCTTGTGCTGGGAACGCTGCAGATACGCAATCCAACGATTCCGAATATCAACGTCATTCGACAAATCAGAATCTTCGAGTCCGATTTGAACTTCGAAACAAACACCGGCTTTATCGTCCTTATCCGTTAGCTCCACGCCATAATGCGCAGCAGCCTCGCTGATGCTATGCTCCGACACGCACCTGAAAACAGCTTCAAGCTTGGCGTCATCACCTTTCCATTTTGCGAGCTGCTGCAAATACATGCTCGTCTTCTCAGGACTGCGCTCACTATCGACGTACTGTAACTGATCAAACAGCGGATGCGGGACTGGCTTAATGGTCCTTCCCATCGATTCCTCTGTACAAGGAATGATGATGGTGCGCTTTATCTTGGCAACACCTCTGATACAACCATTCACGCCCACAAGCACCGACAGTGAAACCGGAAGAGTCGTATGTCCGTACGGAATCAACGCCTTCTTCACAGCGTCAACGTCACCATCTTTCTCTGCGCTATGAGGAGTCTGACCAGATGCCCCCTGTATTATTTCGTAGGTAGTAAGCAAATTACCAAACAGACTCATCGTTCACTCCTCCTCTGCTGATGTAACGTTCTTACCTAAGTTGAATTCTTTAACGTTCAAACCATGCCTAACGATGTGCCGATCGAGAAGCGGCGAATCCGGTGATTCGAATCTGATAACACCATCCTCCATAATCGGCGTCCAGAAGCGCGAAATCAGATTATGGTCAGGATTCTCGTCCGGATACGAGAATCCATGAAACATATATCCCATGTTCCATTCTCCATAAGAGTCGTAGAACCCTTCTCCCCCGCCGAATTCACACGGTTTGACATAAGCTTGGCATTCCCTAGCACCCAGAAAAATATCGCGACGGCCTCCTTGGCGCACGGACCTCATCGCAATATTGTGATGTTTATTCTCATCACGATCACCAGCGAGTTCCTCTCTCTGATCATTCCATTCGAAATGCGCAAGAACCTGATATCTCACATCCTTTAAATACGTGTAATACGAAAGGTCATTTCCCCCACTCATTTTGATAGGACGAACGCCTTTACTCTCCGTCTGAATCTTATTCATGACTCGCACAGCATCAATGACCCACTTAAACGTGGGCTTCCAATAGATGCTCTCCGTAATCCCTTTCAATGCTTGATATGTTGGCACCTGATACGAGCACTTCTCTCCACCAACACGCGTGGCGACTTCCGAGAACAATGCGTATCTACCCCAAACTTCATATTCGATTGAATTCCGATGCCGTTCCATATAACTCCTTTGTAAACGGTCTTCCAAAGCTATTGGTTAATAGCGTACCACAAAAAATTTTCCGTGCCATATATAGAATTTAATCGGCTTTCGCGGCATACGCTTTATCGACTATCCTTGTGCCTGTGGGACTCTCACTGTCATCGCACCAAGAGCGATGTGGATTGAAAATATATTTGGCATATGTGTTGCCTTCCCAACTACAGCTCTCTCGCATACTCCTTGGAGCTTGCGAGAGAGCACTCATCCTTCCTACATCAGCAGGAGAGGCATCTCCGCCTCCCGTACTACGCCGTACTTGTCGTTGTAGTATTCCTCATTCAGCAGGAAAACTCCAAAATCCTCATTTGCTAACGAAATTGCATGCTTCCTAGCCAAATCATGATAGTCATCATCGAACAGGAAACCGTATATTCCTGCAACCGCCTTAGCACTGAGATTTTCTCGGACAATTCTCCCCTGTGGAGCATATCAAGTAACTCAGTCGCCTGACCATACGGGACCACAACATTGTGCGTGACATCCGGAATTACATGGAAGTTATCGCTAACCGTCTGAAAAGCCTGAGCAAAGCACAAACCGTACTTTTCTCCCGTAGTATTCGTGAATTGAGATCGATCACATTCGTTGAAGGATAACAGATCATAAGCAGTCGTCGCTCCCTCCGCCCTTCCCCGAATTGGGCAATCCGTATAGCCTCCTTTACCATTACCGTCCTTCTTACGGAGAAGCATGTCATAGTACTGTTCCAGAATATTCGAAGACAGCAAATCCTTTCCTGGGTAGTTCTCCATAATCTGTAAAGTGAGCTGCTTACCCATTGCGATATCCGGCAGATACCTTTCCATGCTGTCTTCATCTTTCAATGGATAGACATACACATTCTTTGGTTCTACCGATTCACCATTCCTATTGCAGCGCCCAGCGGCCTGCATAATACTGTCCAGACCAGCCATCGCCCTGACCACGCAAGCAAACGAAATGTCAACACCTGCCTCAATAAGCTGTGTGCTCACACAAATCACAGGTTTCGGATTGCCTGGATCAAGCAGCGCACCGATTCTGTTCAGACAATCCGTTCTATGCCTTCCACACATGGCAGTACTGAGATGAATCAGCTCAAACTCATGATTCACATCAAGTCGTTCCAAGCATTGGAAAATCTCACGCGCTTCCTTTTTCAGGTTGACGATTGCCAAGCAATTGCCGTCCTTCCGCGCCTGCTGATAAATAATCTGCCCTAGTTCATCGCAGCTTTTATTTTCAGTTGAAGCAACGATTCTTGTACGTCGAAGCTTGTCTTCATAGCTTTCCGTTTCAGCAATAAGATCAGGCTTTTCCGAAAGAAGCAGATTCTCTCGTTTGGTTTTTTCAAGTAACGGCTGCGTCGCAGAGCACAAAAGAATCGTTGAATTGGTAATCTTCGATAGGAAGCTGACGATCTCATTGAATAGATTGATTGTGTTCATCGGCAACGACTGTATTTCATCAAAAATGATGACACTGTCGGCCATATTATGGAATTTCCGGAGTTTGGTTCCGCGAGCAGACATGACAGTCTCAAGGAATTCCACCATAGTGGTAACAATTATCGGATTGTCCCAACGCTCTGCCGCCAACTTGCGCTGATGCTCCCCGGCATCCTCAAACTCACTCGACGCATTATCCGCTACATCAGCGGAACGTTGCATATCTGCAGTGGAGTAATGCTCCAATAGAACATCGCTATCAGCGTTCAGACCAAGTACATCTCGGAAAGTCTTTGCCGTCTGAGTTGTGATAGACAAATATGGAATCACGTAAATGATCCGGTGCTTTCCTGTCTTCAGCGCATGATGCAACGCAAAATTTAGCGACGCCAACGTTTTACCGCCGCCAGTCGGAATCGACAAACGATAAATCCCGGTTTCCCGCGCCCCCGCCAAACAACACTGTTCATTAATCTGATGTCTTATCCTGTTTATTTCCGAACTCGAATCAAAAGATCTCATGCTTTTATCGAGTCGACTAATCAGATTCTGCCAATCAACCGTATTAGGCCGATACTGTTTTCGGGTCTCGAAACAAGCAGCATCCGTCCTATCCGCATCCACCAGTCGCGAATAAATCAGTTTAACGAGCAAACCTAGATAGAAGTATATGCTATCTTTCGACATCCCCAGCGATTTAATTTTCTTCAGGAAACAAGCGATATCTTCCGCTGAACCTCGGAAATTCGATTGCAGATCGAGCGCCAAACCGTTAAGCCCCCGCTTGATTTCTTGATACGCATACTTCTCGTTGCTTTTGTCCGACTCCGTGAACCCAAGAAGAAAAGCTCTATTCCCGGACTCGTCAATGCAATCAGGAAGACCTCCGTGATGTTTAGAAATGGCAAGCTCAAGAATTTCCTTTGCTATCTCTTCAATTTCCCCTTTCGACTCGAAAAAATCATTGACGACAAACGCCCCTTGACGGGCATGCTGCACATCTCCCCTATGCCCATCATCCGATAACAGATATGTTTGAAACTGCTGAGCAACCTTCCCGACATCATGCAAGACGGCTGCCGTACGTGAAATATCAGCGAATTCATCCTCGAAACCACTAGCCAATCTTCCTGCACCATGAAGATGGTCATACAAAGTCTGAGTATTGCCTTCCTCATCTTTACGAGCTAATAGAACCATAACCTGCTCCTTTACAGATACCCCCCTGAATAGTCTTTACTCTACCGCATTCCAGCAAAAGATAAAAACGAAATGATTGATTCGAAGATTACCGTCGCCAAATACCTGTGCATACGTAGTACGCCCCAACACAAATAGCAGTAGGGGGTGTGTTTCTCCTGCCAAACTTGACAGGAGAAACACACCCCCACGTACTATCGTCAGTCAGCTACCCAGCCAACCACCTCAGGCTTTCGCAACCTCCACGCCCAGCTCGGCGCCGGCTTCGACGCTTACACTGTCGGACGAGGTGTCGTGTGCCACGAGGTCCTTGAACCGTTCGACCTTGGCCACATCGTCCGCGGGCACGGTCACCTTCAGCGTGATGCGGTCGGAGATTTCCAGGCCGGCGGCCTTACGGGCTTCCTGCACGGCGCGGATCACGTCGCGGGCGTAGCCTTCGGCCAGCAGATCATCGTTGAGCTCGGTGT
>ENA-OXZU01000462-OXZU01000462.1-human-gut-metagenome-genome-assembly--contig:-NODE-462-length-9198-cov-3.804222_pt1 | contig 9198 bp, 11 predicted proteins | sample MGYA00243420_ERZ652804 | MGnify/ENA primary metagenome ERZ652804 (study PRJEB26926, sample SAMN06164402) | human gut metagenome | biome: ENVO:00009003; feature: ENVO:2100002; material: ENVO:00002003... | reverse complement strand
CTCGCGCAGGTCGCACCCAAGCCCGAACGCGAGTCTGATGGCGTTGTTCCTTCCCGGCCGGGATTTGCCGGCGAAAATATCGTAGATGAACGTCTGATTCATGCCTGTTTTTTCTGCGAGAGGGTTGCGCTTGATTCCGCTTCTGTCGAGCAGTTCGTTCAGATAATCGGGCAACGCACGATCTGTGATGTGCTCCTCGTCGAGATACGTTTCGATCTTGGCACTGTGAAGCAGCCGGTCAAGCAGCTCTTCGGTCAGATGCTCTTCGGGGGTGTCTGCCATGTTGCGCTCCTCTTGCTATGTCGTGTGATTCTGATGATTCAGCGTAGCGAGACTCGCCCGGCGAAACGCCGGAGAAAAAATCAGTTGGCAACTGATGCGGGGCCATGTCGCCATCCTGAAAATTGACGTTGCCACTGCCGTAAGGGCACGTGGCGGAAAGGATGGGTTCAACTCAGATTGACTAGCTAAACTAATTACATAATGCTAATTTGCGTACATATTCACAGCGACATACACTAATTGATGAGTACAGCGACATCAAGTGGCTGACGATAGAAGGATGTGACAATGAACGAACGCAGCCGGTTTGCCATCGAGGTCGGACTGGCGGTCATGCTCACATGTCTCGCCGTTTGCGCGCTGGCGATGTCGCTGGCAAAGAAAGAGGAAGAAGAAAATCATGACAAACGATAGTCAACAGCCGGCACCCTTCCCCGCCGGCGGCAATCAGCCAACGACTTCGGGCAGTAATGATGCGCCCACCCAATTCATTCCTCCGACCGAACAGTCTGTGCCGCCGACGCAGACAATGCCGCCAGTTCAAGATGTTCCCGCCCAGACTCCGTCGTACAACGATCGTGTGTATGCGACCAGTCTGCAGCAGGTAATGCAGGCCGTCCACGACCAGCTGTCCACCAGCGCCACGTTCACCGCGGATGAAGAGAACGTCGCTGAGGGAACGGTGACATTCCATGCATATGACGGAGCCCAATTCACGCTGAAGGCCAGCGCTCGGGGTGCTGACGGGACGGCCATCAAACTGGACGTGACCGGTGATGATGGTGGCACTCGGACCGCTGAATTCCTGTCTGTTCTTGATCCGGCACTTGCTCTGCCCACAGCGGCACCCGCCGATGCGGCGAATGCCCCGAAGAAGGAGAACAAGGCCTGGAAGATTTTGAATAATCCTCGGTTCACCGGCGCTTCCGGTAACCGCTCTAAACTCGCCATTGCAGCACTTGTATACAGCATCCTGATGGTGCTGAGCACGTTCGCGCCGGCGACATTGGAATGGGGAATGTTGTTCTCCATGGCGTTCATATCCTTGTTGCTGACATTTGCTGCGTTGTATGTAACACGTCCCGGCGGCAAGGTGACTGGTCAGCTGTTTGCTTGGATTGCCGCAGTACTTACAGTGTTGGGTTTTGTCATTGGCAGTGTAGGCATTGTTGTCTCCGGAGCTCTCGAAAAGGCCGCTCCGGCCGCCGCACCGGAAATTGAGCGCAAAGCTTTCTCTTGGCCAAAAACCAATATTGGCACCAAACTTCCAACCCCGGAATCTACGACTGGTGGCAATTTCATTGAACATGATGACAGGCTCTCTATTGATGTGTGCGATACCAATGATGAACAGTATGCCGCGTATATTGATGCTGTTCTTGAGAAGGGCTTCACTGTAGATTACAGACGCAGGGGCGGATGGTTTAGAGGTGAGACCAAGGATGGCTATTCTGTAAGGATTTCACATGATGAGTCGAATAAGGACATCATGTCGATAAGCCTGCGCGGTCCTGATGATTCATCTACATCAGATACCAGCACAAGCTCTGATACATCTGCGAGTAATTCAAGTAATTCAAGCAGCAGTGCAGGCACCACGACGAAAGAGGATACGAAAAACCGAGGACAAGAAATCCACTTCCAGCGACTTCAAATCCACGATGGATAGTTACGAGGCATTCGTTGACAAGTACAAGAGCTCCGGCGACCCGGTCAGCATGCTTAGTGATTACAGCGCCATGATGGACGAACTCAACACATATAGCACCAAGATAGATTCCACCGATTCCGGCTCGCTCAGCGCCAGCGACCTCGCGTACTACAACGAGGTCATGGCTCGATGCACGCAGAAACTTGCGTTCATCAGCCAGTGACGCGGTATTCGGCACTCCGACAATCCACATAAGGAAGAAGGACAAGCAATGGGTTTTCTCGATCAGATCCAAAACAAGCAACAGGCGTTCAGCAAGGCCATACCCGGCACGGAGGCGCTGGCCGGTACGTTGAAGGACACGTTCGGCGCGTTTCGCAACGGGCTTGGCATCGCCGAGACGCGGTCGTCGGGAACCTGTGAGGGATGCGGCGCGCCGCTGTCCGGCCATAAGCGCGAGGCGGTTCGCTGCGAATACTGCAATCGCGAGACGCAGCTGAACTAACCGACCGAACCTGTGCGCTGGGCGGATGCGCCGTCATGCAGGCAACACGCATGGCGGCGCATCCGCGCTTGCGCGAGAAGACGAGGAGAAAGCACATGGCAATCATCAAGGCGTTCGCGGGCGCGCTCGGCGGAACGTTCGCGGATCTATGGAAAGACATCATCACTGCCGGTCGATTCGACGAGTATGTAGTGGTCGCACCGGGAGTCCCAAGAGGCACGAACAACGGACGCGGGTCGAACGAGTACGGTTCCGAAGGCGTCATCAGCAACGGTTCCCACATTTATGTGCCCGAAAACACGGCGGCCTTCATCTTCTCCGAATCCGGCATCGAGAACGTGATTACCGAGCCAGGCGGTTACGAGTACCGCGACGGCGAGAAAAGCGTGCTCGCCGGTGACGGCATCGGATCGCTGTTCAGTTCGGTCGCCAGTCGATTCACATTCGGCGGGCAGCCGGTGGAGACGAAGTATGTGGCGTTCGTCAACCTGCGTGAGATCCGCGGCATTAAGTTCGGCACTCCAGCGCCGCTGGTCTACAATGACAAATTCTATGGCGTGGATTTGGAGATACGGGCGCGGGGCACGATGTCACTGAAAGTCACCGACCCGGTTCGCTTCGTGCGCAATTACGTTCCCGCCAACGTAACGTCGTACGCGTTCGACAATCCCAAGGCTAGGGAACAGATTCTTTCCGAATTCGTCCAGTCGTTCATCGTCGCCATCAACTCGTTGTCCGATCAGTATCGAATTTCGCAGCTGCCTGCCCATGCGAACGATATCGCCACACGCGTGCGCAACGATGAGACGAATGCGGGGACGTGGAGGAATCGCTTCGGATTCGAGGTGTCCGGCGTCGGCATCGAGAGCATCGAGTTCGATGAGGAGTCTCGCCAGCTCGTGCGCCAATTCGCTTCGAACAAGATGAATGTCTCTGCGTACGAGGGCGTCTCGCAGACGGCCGGCAACATGGCCGCGCAGCAGCAGATCGCCCAAGGCATCCAGAACAACGGTTTCGGTGATGGCGGCGGCATGCTCCTCGGCATGAACATGGCTCAGGCCATCAATCCGATGACCGCGGCGCCGGCAGCGCCGATGCCGATGGCCGCGCAACCGCAACCGCAGCAGCCGCAGCCTCAAGCCGCACTTGCAGCCGAAAGCACGGGCGGTGCCGATACGGCAACCTCCGGAGCCGGCGCGGCAGCGCCCTCGCACGCCGCTTCCATGAGCGTCGCAGAACAGGTGGAAACGTTGAAGAAGCTCAAGGAACTCGTCGGCATCGGCATCCTCTCCCAAGAGGAGTTCGACATGAAGAAGCATGAAATCCTAGGCCTGTAACGTTTTTCTGCCGTAACGAATCGTCAAATCTCCCGGTGCATGAAGAGCCTTGCCTTTATATGCCGGGAGATTTATATTTCTCTGTTCAAACGCGCCGCCACATGATGCAGTCGCAGCCGCGCTGATGCGCGAAGAGAATCCCGGACTTTTCCGGAAGTTGATCGAGATGAGGCATTGTTCGTGGCAACGGAAATAGACACGAATCGTCATGCCGAATCAGTACGACTGTCGATGATCGGCCTTGTTGCGGTCTGCAGCGCGGTCCGCTCTGTCAACGTCTGCCGTTTTTGCCGGGCTTGCCGTTGGGAAACAGCAGATAGGTGAGAACGCCGGCGGCGGTGCCGCTGGCCAGAGCCGCGGTGATGACGGCAAGTGCCTGCATGGCCGTGCTCAGCGGTCGTTCCTTGTTTTTGCGTGCCCGTCTGCCGGCAGCAGGCTTGGACGCCGGTGCGACCGGCCGTGCATCGTCTGCTTCGCTGGGAGCGTCAGGCTCGGTAGCGCTGTTTGCTTTGGTATTGTCGGCCGTCCCAAGCTCCTTGATGCGCAGTTCAATCGGATCGTCAACAAGGGTCTTGATGATCTTCGCCAGTTCGCGGTTGCCGCATTCGGCGATTTCGGCGCTGAACACGGTGCGCAGGGCGAGGTACTGCAATTTGGTCATGGGACTTCGGCCGGTCTCCAGATTGGAGATGGTCTGCCGTGCGACTCCTAGCTCGTTGGCCAACTGCTGGGTGGTCCATCCCGCCACTTTGCGAAGCGCCCCCAGATTCTCCTGAAACTGGCTGATCCACAACTGTTCGATTTCCGACGTCGCCAATGCGCACCTCCTTTCGCACAGTCACTAGTGTACGTTACGAATGACTGAAGCGTATACCGGTCGTGTGACGTACGGTCTATGTGGCGCATCGGTCCACGCCGTCCTATGCTTGGAACATGGAGTCAGACTGCTCCCGATTGTGCCGGGGCATCCGCCTGATCGTGGCGGGCAAGGCGACTGTTCAATGACAAGGAAGGCTGTGGAATGCGCATCAGCGACGAGGAGTTCGAGCACGAGGTCGAAACGGCCATCGACAGTCTTCCGGACCGGTTCAAACGCGCGCTGGACAATGTCGGTATCGCGGTCGCCGACGAGCCGAACGAGCGTGAGCGGGCGACGATGCAGCGCCAGTGCGATGAGCTGCTCGGCCTGTACGAAGGTGTGCCAATCACGCGGCGCTTCACCGGATACAGTGGCGTCATGCCCGATATCATCACCATATACAAGGGCCCGCACGAGCGCGTCTGCGCCACGCGCGACGACCTGCGCCGGCAGATTCGCAAGACAGTGCTGCATGAGCTCGGCCATTATTTCGGTTTTGACGACGATTATCTGCACGCGCACGGCTACTGAGGACATCCGACCCGCCGATTTGTACGGTATATGAACTTTGGGGGGTTGATTCGGGGCTCTCCGAACATCTATCTGCGTTTCAAGGGGTTGCCAAAACACGATATGCAGGGTATTAGAAGCTGTATGTTGCTGGAATCATGCGGTTTTGGGAGCGTTTATACTTGAGCACCACCCCCTCGAAACGCAGATAGATGTTTTGACGCATCCGAATCAACCCCTCGAAACGAAGATAGCCTCTGGATTTGTCGGCTGTTGGCGTTTTTCAGCGTGATTTCTTCTCCGATGCGCACTGATGCCGATATGGGGCGCCCGCATCGCGAAGGAGCGCGGACGATTTTGTTGATTGTATGCGCGTTACGTGCGGATATGGGATAACCGGCAATCGGGCGAATCCTGTCTGATAGGGTGAACCACTATCGGGGGATGTTAGGTTCCGATGAAAGGAATTCATTATGCAGCAGATTCAGTACGTTTGCGTCAAATGCGGATGCCGGTCATACGACAGCGACCAGTTCCAGGCGACCGGCGGCGATTTCGCCAAACTGTTCAACGTGCAGAACAAGAAGTTCGTCACCATCTCCTGCCGCCAGTGCGGATACACCGAGTTGTATCGCGCGCAGACCGGCACCGGCATGAACGTCCTCGACTTCCTCGTCGGCTGACGTCATGACGGTATAGGGGACCTCCCGCATCCCGGCCCGATCGGGGGCCGGCACATGACGGGAGGCCTCTAAGATCAGGCTGATATCATCAAACAACCACCATACTCACCGGCAAAGGAGACTGACCTTGCACATGCAGTTCGTGCACGCCGTGTTGTCCTTGCATATTGCTCAAAACTCGCAGATCTCTCAAACATCACAGACCGTGCGGTCCGGATTCGACCAGTTCGTCCTGTGGTATGGCAATCTGCCGCAGCTGGCTCAAACCGCGATCACCGTCGTCGTCGGCGCGATTGTCTCCTATCTGGTGTTCAAGATCGTCGCCCGTCTTGTCAAAGGTCTGGTGACGGCGGTCATCGCCGCGATTCTGGCATTCCTGATCAGTACGGTTCCGGGTAATCTGCTGCTGTCCAGCGCGTTTGACCGCATTCAGCAGGAAGTCACCACGCATCTGCCGTCCGGCATCAAGGACCAGTTGGGCTGAGTGTGTGGTGTGCTTTGTGACGCGTCACATTGTCGATTTCGGCGATATGACGCGATGACCGTCATTATTCGTCAGATGATGATGCCGTTGACGTGATCGATTTCGTGTTGGATGATTTGCGCGGTGAATCCGTCGAAGGCAGTCGTGTATTCGCGCCCGCTGCGAGCCTGATAGGTGACGGTGATGCTCTGGTAGCGTGTTGTCGGACGTTCGCCATCCAGTGACAGACATCCTTCGGCGGTATCGAATGGGTCGCTCCCAGCAATGATGCGCGGGTTGAACATGATTGCGTTGCGGTTGTTTTCCTTGTCTTGGAACACGATGATCCGCTTTGCCACGCCTATCATGTTCGCGGCCATGCCCACACATTCGCCGCGATGCGCCGCCAGCGTGTCACGCAGGTCGGTCGCGGTGGCGCGGTCCTCGTCGTTCGACGGGTCGGCAGGGGCCGATGCCTGCGACAGAAAAGCGACGGAGGTCATGATCGGTTGTTGCATTGATACTCCCGTGTCGTCGGTGGATGCCGGTGTTGCGGCGCCGGATTCGATGTCGAGTTATATGGTACGCCATGCAATCCCGCAGCCTCCATTCCGCGCGTAGTCCCATTGGCTGACTTTCCCGCGGGACTATGAGCGGATGTCCGTGCCGCGGCGTGACCCCTCATCCGGCGAAAGTCCCATGTGACGACCTTGAGATGGGACTTTGGCGGGATGAGATGATGAAATGGGGTGGGGGCGGATGCGCGATGGTGTGACTGCCGGCGCCCGTGCGACTACCATGGGTGACGGAACATGACATTGAAACGTGATTCGTCGGCCGCTCTGAAGCCGGTGGCGAACGCAAAACACGAACACACAAGAGGGGAGTGAGCGCGATGAGGATCGAACATGCGGTGGCCAGTCTGCCGGCCAATGGAAGCGGCCCGGTGTTCTTGCTGTTGCACGGCTGGGGGTCGAACGAGCATGACCTGCCGGGATTGCTGGATTATTGTGCGCCCGGCGCCGATTACGCGTCGTTGCGTGCGCCGATTTCGTACGGCCCGGGCTACACGTGGTTCGGCTCATGGGATTACGAAGGCGTCCCGACCGGCGAATCGCTCGATCGGCAATCACGCCAAGCCGGCGAGGCCATCGACGCATGGGTGGCCGACAGCATCGCCCCGGAGCGCCCCATCGTGGTCATGGGCTTCTCCCAAGGCGGTCTACTCGCCGGCGAGATGCTGCGCGTCAACCCGAAACGGTACGCCGCCGCAGTCAGTTTCTCCGGCTTCCTCGCACATGGCGAGTTGCCTGGCGACGACGAGCTTGCGCGACTGAAGCCGCCAATGTTCTACGGCCACGGCTCTGCGGACGACATCTTCCCCAAGTCCGAACTCGACGCGATGAGCGCGTTCTATGCCTCGCACACCACGCTCACCGAGAAAATCTACCCCGGTATGACGCACAGCATCAACATGCCGGAGCTGCGTGACGTCGCCGCGTTCTTGGAACACAACGGTTTCGTGCGGCCTCGTCTCTGGTGACGATAGCCCCATCACCCCACGAACTTCAAGGTCATCGGAACCGTCTCCGCGAGTTTGTCTCCGCTCGAGCGTTCGCTGGTCGGATACGTGATTTCGATGGCCGCGATCTTCCCTCCGGTGACGACTTCGCGGATATACGTGATGGTTCCGTTCTGCTCATAGCTGAGGTACACCGATTGGCCGGCCACCTGCGCGAGCGATATGTTCGCGTTGCCGCCGAGATTCTCCTTGAGCCAGTCGAGCTCCTCCTGCGGGGAGTGAGACAGCGCGTTGTTGCTGCCCCACACGCTGATCTGCGTGGAGCCGGACGTCGCGTCGAACTTGCGACCGTCGCCGTTGTCGGACTCCTGCTGCCACTTGTAACCGGCAGGTACGTCGACACGGTACGAGAACCGCGCGTTCGTGTAGGTTCTCGCACCGGATCGCGATGACTGGGATTGCGATGAGTCATCGGATTCAGTGGTATCATCGCCGTTGCCGTCGGAAGAGATGCCGTCGTCAGGCGACGAGTCGGAGCCGTCTCCCTGCCGCCTGCCGGATACGGTGGCCTCCTCGAACTGGCTGAAATCGACCGGCTGCTCGACCAGATAGTACACGTTGTGGGCGTTGGGCGCCTTCTTGAACGGCTGCATGTTGGTGCCGGGCGCGTACGGGTTGGGCTTCCGGTGGAAGGTGTCATTCGTCGCCTTGATTTCCGGGTATGCGGAGTTGTCGCGGCGGATGAGATACGGGCGGTCCGCATAGGGCTTGTACGTAGTCGGGCCGTCGAAATATCCGTTGGATTCCAGCTGGTCGAGGTTGGCTCCGACCGGCATCACCACGAAGAAATCACGAGCCACGTATTTGAGATATTTTTCGCTCATGGCCTGTTCGGCGGTTCCATCCGAGCCATCCTCGACTTGTTTCTCCGACGTGCCGTCACAGTATGTCGGCCCGTCGCCCACGTAAGACGTGGTGCCGCATACGGGCAGTCCGAAGCCTGCGTACAGCTCCATGGCGCCGGTATCGCCCTGGATCAGGAAGTCCTTCATTGCGTTGTAGTAGCCGCCGGAGGACGGGTTGCAGCCGCTGATGTCCTGCGAATACGTGCAGAGGGTCAGCTGGTCGAAGAAATCCGAGGAACCTTTGCCGTCGAGCACCAGACCACTCGGGTTTGGATCGGTCTGACCGGGTTCCAATGTCAGGCAGTTGCCGCCATCGGTGCAATACTTCCCTGCCAGAGCCACGGTGTTCGTCATGATCTTGTCCGATCCCCTGTCGGGAATGGACGTGCCGACCACGTCGTAGCGTTTGCTGGCATCCACGCCGTAATACAGGGTCACGTTGGTCTCGCTGGTCCGCACGCCGATGCCGGGATCGGCTCGG
>ENA-OXZU01000449-OXZU01000449.1-human-gut-metagenome-genome-assembly--contig:-NODE-449-length-9394-cov-6.903095_pt1 | contig 9394 bp, 7 predicted proteins | sample MGYA00243420_ERZ652804 | MGnify/ENA primary metagenome ERZ652804 (study PRJEB26926, sample SAMN06164402) | human gut metagenome | biome: ENVO:00009003; feature: ENVO:2100002; material: ENVO:00002003... | reverse complement strand
TGGCCATCGCCGAGAAGTGCTACAAGTCCACCAACAAGATCAACGCCATCATCGCTGGTAAGCAGCCTGCTGCCACCTGGCTGACCCTGGACGAGGCTCGTGCCGAGCTCGAGAAGGGTGCCGCCGCTTGGGATTGGGCTTCCACCGCCAAGAACAACGATGAGGCCGAGGTCGTGCTTGCCGCCGCCGGCGATGTCCCGACTCAGGAGATCATGGCTGCTTCCGACAAGCTGAAGGAACTGGGCGTCAAGTTCAAGGTTGTGAACGTTGCCGACCTGCTCTCCCTGCAGTCCGCCAAGGAGAACGACGAGGCTCTGACCGACGAGGAGTTCGCCGACATCTTCACCGCCGACAAGCCGGTGCTGTTCGCGTACCACTCCTACGCTCACGACGTGCGTGGCCTGATCTACGACCGTCCGAACCACGACAACTTCAACGTCCACGGCTACGAGGAGGAGGGCTCCACCACCACCCCGTACGACATGGTTCGTGTCAACCGCATCGACCGCTACGAGCTGACCGCTGAGGCTCTGCGCATGATCGACGCCGACAAGTACGCCGACAAGATCGACGAGCTCGAGAAGTTCCGTGATGAGGCCTTCCAGTTCGCCGTCGACAACGGCTACGACCACCCGGACTACACCGACTGGGTGTACTCCGGCGTGAACACCGACAAGAAGGGTGCCGTCACCGCTACCGCCGCTACCGCTGGCGACAACGAGTGATAACACCTCCACGGTGTTGTTAGTTCGCTAACACCAAAGGGCTCGGGATTCGTCCCGAGCCCTTTGCTTATTCATAAGCCCTGTCACGGCGGGGCAGAACAAAGCGAACTGTTGTGATGTTTTAATCGCGTAGCACCCTGAAATGCAGCAGGGCATTGCGCACACCGTCGTGGTCCACATCGTCAGTGATGTAGTCGGCGGCGGCCTTGGGCTCGGCGGTCGCATTGCCCATCGCGACCCCGATGCCGGCGTAGGCGAGCATATCCGTGTCATTGCCGCCATCGCCGAAGGCCATGGTCTGCTCGCGCGTGATGCCGTAATGCGCCATGAACCGCTGGATGCCGCGCGGCTTGCCGCCATCGGCCGGAATCAGATCCGTGAAATCCGGATGCCAACGCACCCCGCGCACATTGCTGCACAGTCCCACCAGTTCGGCCTCCAGCTCGGGCCCGACAAAGGGACTGATCTGGAAAGTCTCATGATCCAGCGCGCGGGTGCGCGGGTCCTCGAAATACCGGGTCGGTGCGGTTTTGCCCAGTTTGCTCCACGTGGCGCGAAGCAGATCATTGGACTGGTTGAAGTACACGTAATCCTTCTCGCCGAAATTGCACACCACATCGGGGTGACGGTCCAGCCAGTCGAGAATCACCTCAATATCAGCAGTATCCAAGGCCTGCGAGGCAAAGAAGCCGGTGTCATCAAAACAATACTGCCCATTGAACGCCACCACGCCATCGAACGTCACCGGCATGGTATCCAGCACCACGTGCATCTGTGAAGGCGCGCGGCCCGTGCAAATCAGCACCTTGACGCCTGCGGCCTGCAGCCGGTGAATCGCCTCGATTGTGGAATCCGGCACCGTATGGGTCGTGAAACTGGTGAGCGTGCCATCGATATCGAAGAATACGGCTCGGATATCGGCATTGGCAGTATCGGTAGTCATAGCTTCCATTGTCAAAGCCCCTCTCGACGTGCTTTCCGGCGTGTTCGGCACGCCTATAGCGGGTTATCAAACGCACGAATCCCGGACATTGCATGCGCGCCATAAAAGACACCTATATGGCAATCGGCCATTTTCCGTCACTTTCGCGGTTCAAGCGCGTTATGGTGTTACCCGACATCAATTTTGGAGAGAGGAAATCCAATGACAGCAGCAACCCAGCCGGCAACCCCGGCCGCTCCTAACAATAACGAGCCGGTGCGTGTGAACCACACCGCCCGCAACGTCATCATCACCATCGTGGTCGTGGCGATTATCGCCGTGGCCGCGTTCTTCGGCTACCGCGCGTTTGCCGGTGCCAACGAGTCGTCCGCCAAGGGCAGCAAGGGCAACCCGGTCAAGATCGGCGTGGTCGGCGCTACCAACCCCGAATGGGTCAAGTTCAAGCAGGACGCCGAGAAGGCCGGCATCTACGTCGACATCGTCGACTTCCAGGACTACACCTCCGAAAACCCGGCCCTTGACTCCGGCGAGCTGGACCTCAACGAATTCCAGCACCTGCTCTACTTGGCCAACTACAACGTGAGCAACAAGAAGGACCTGCAGCCCATCGGCGGCACCGCCATCTACCCGCTCGGCGTGTACTCCACCAAGGTCAAGGACATCAAGGACCTGAAGCAGGGCGACACCGTCACCATTCCGAACGACGAAACCAACCAGGCCCGCGCTATCGGCGTGCTCAAGGCCGCCGGTCTCGTGACGCTCAAGGGCGACTGGACCGCCTTCTCCACCCCGGCCGACATCGACGAAGCCAAGAGCAAGGTCAAGGTCACCCCGCTCAAGGCCGAACAGGTGGCCACCACCCTGAAGGACCCGACCATCGCCGCTGGTGTGATCAACAACGACTACGTGGCCGATGCCGGTCTCGACCCGAAGGACGCCATCTACCAGGATGACGCCGAATCCGAAGAGGCTCGCCCCTACATCAACGTGTGGGTGGCCCGCAAGGCGGACGTGAACAACGAGACCTACAAGAAGCTCGTTTCCATCTACCAGCAGAAGGATGTGCTCGACGCCCTGCAGGAGAACTCCGGCGGTACCGCGGTGTTCGCCGACAAGTTCAGCGCCAGCGAGCTGCAAGGCTTCCTGTCCGACATTGAGAAGGATGCCAAGGCCCAGCAGTGAGCCGCGGCTGATACGAGCGCACGACTAGCCTGTCCATAGCCATTACCACCAAGCGGAGCGAGTACCCGAGCCAACAATCGGGATTCGCTCCGCTTCCGTGACCGGACACCAACAACCAGCATCAGGGAGCACTATGAGCGACCCCATCATCACCTTCGACCATGTCGTGAAGGAATTCAAAACACGCGGACGCGGCGCGAACATCGCACGAGCCGTGGATGACGTCAGCCTGACCATCGATCGCGGTGACATCTTCGGCATCATCGGCTATTCCGGTGCAGGCAAATCCACACTGGTCCGGCTTATCAACGCGCTCGAACGACCCACCTCCGGCACTGTGACCGTGCTTGGTACTGATATCACCTCTCTGAGTGAGACCAAGCTGCGGCCCATCCGCCAGAAAATCGGCATGATTTTCCAGCAGTTCAACCTGTTCTCCACCAAAACCGTGGCCCAGAACATCGCCTACCCACTGCAACTCGATCACTGGCGCAAGGACTATCAGGATCGTCGTGTCAACGAACTCCTTGAATTCGTGGGCCTCAGTGAGCACGCAAACAAATACCCTTCGCAGCTGTCCGGCGGCCAGAAGCAGCGCGTCGGCATCGCCCGCGCACTGGCCACTAATCCGGAGATTCTGCTCGCCGACGAAGCCACCAGCGCGCTCGACCCGGAAACCACCACCGAAGTGCTGGCCTTGCTCAAGCGTGTGAACGAGGAATTCGGCATCACCATTGTGCTTATCACCCATCAGATGAACGTGGTCCAGCAGATTGCCGGCCGCGTGGCCGTAATGAGCGCCGGACGCGTGGTCGAATCCGGCGACGTATACGATGTGTTCGCTGCACCCCAGCAGCCGGTGACCAAGCGATTCATTGCCACCGCATTGTCTGGCCTGCCCGAGGAAGACCGGGTCGAGCGATTGCATCACGAATGGTCGGGCCGCATTGTCACCGTGCTTATCCGCCAAAAGGACGTTTCCGGCACCCAAGGCCATGAACTCAAGGCATCCGGACAGAATATCTCCGAACTCATCGCCAAATACGGCGTTGAATCCAGCCTGCTCTACGGCGGTATCGACACGGTCAAAGGTACCGCCATCGGTGCCATCACCTACGAATTCAACGGGCCCGGCTGGCATGTGGACGAATTCCTGCGCGAGCTCGCCGTCAATAGCGACGTCATCGACTTCGGCACCGCCGCAAAGCCTGTGGCTTACGCCGACGCGGTCGCTGGACATGCCTCCTACGCCGAAGACCGCGCCCATGACCCACTGGCGGCCGATACTGCCACCGCGCCCGCCGCGTCCGCCGCCGCACATGAAGGAGCCAACGCATGATCATCCTCGCCAACCCGCGCAGCGACTGGAACGTGCTGCGCCCACTATTGTTCGAATCCATCGGCCAGACCCTGACCATGGTGCTCGTCACCCTCGTCATCGGCGGATTCCTCGGCCTGATCCTCGGCGTGGTGCTCTATGGCACCCGCCCCGGCAACCTGTTCGAGAACGCGGTCGTCTACCGCATCCTTGACATCATCGTCAACATCGTGCGCCCGATTCCGTTCATCATTTTCCTGGCAGCCATGCAGCCGCTCACCATCGTCGTGGTCGGCACGTCCATCGGCACCGTGGCCGCCATCTTCCCGATGGTGGTCATGTGCACCTTCGCCACTTCTCGTCTGGTCGAACAGAATCTCGTGCCGGTCGACCCGGGAGTAATCGAGGCCGCGCGTTCGATGGGTGCCGGCAAGCTCACCATCATCCGCACCGTGCTCATCCCCGAAGCCCTGGCACCGCTGATCCTGGCCTACGCCTTCCTGTTCATCGGCGTGCTCGACATGTCTGCCATGGCCGGCTACATCGGCGGTGGCGGTCTCGGTAACTTCGCCATCGCCTACGGCTACCAGAAGTTCGACCAGACCGTCACCTGGACGGCCGTGATCATCATGATCGTACTGGTCCAGGTGGTGCAGGGCATCGCCAACGCCATCGCCAAACGACTGCTCAAACGCCAGCAATAACAAGACATACTGACCCCATAAATCGCGGCCCTCGCCAATATGGAGCGAGGGCCGCAATATATTCTTCGCGCTACTAGAATCGGGAACCATGAGTGAACATATCGACATCGACCACGAACTCATCACCATCCGCCACTACCTGCACGCCCATCCGGAGCGTAGTTTCCGTGAATTCGGCACCAGCATCTATCTGACCGACCAGCTCAAGGCGCACGGCATCGAGATCCTGCACAACCCGCTGGAGACTGGTGTTGTGGGGCTCATTCAGGGCGAGGCCGGTCCCGGGCCGCGTATCGGGCTGCGCGCTGACATCGACGGCCTGCCCATCGTGGAAGACTCCGGACTGGAGTTCAGCTCCGTCAATGAAGGCGTGATGCACGGCTGCGGCCACGACCTGCACATGGCCGGTCTGCTCGGTGCCGCCTTCTGGCTCGCCGAGCACCGTGACAAGTTCGCCGGCTCGATCAAGATTCTGTTCCAGCCGAGTGAGGAGACCGGCCAAGGCGCTCGCGCCATGATCGACGCCGGACTCGTGGATGACGTCGAAGCCATTATCGGCACGCACAACAACCCCAACTATGCGCCCGGCCAGCTGGCCATCGGCGTTGAGCCGATGATGGCCGGCTGCGTGAAATTCCGCGTGACCCTCCACTCCCAAGGCACCCACGCCGGTTACCCGTACAAGGGCACCGGGCCCATCGAAGCGCTCGCCAGTATTATTCTGAGCCTGCAGACCATCGTGAGCCGCAACGTCACGCCCTTCCACCCGCTGGTGCTGTCCGTTACCGAAGTGCACGGCGGCCATGTGTGGAACGTGGTGCCCGCCGAAGCCGGATTCCAAGGGACTGTGCGCTATTTCCACAAGTCGGATGGCAATCTGGTCGGCCGCCGATTCAAGGAAGTGGTGGAACACACCGCCGAGGCATACGGCATCAGCGCCGACGTGGTCTGGGATGACTTTCAAGACCCGCTGGTCTCCGATCCAGGTCTCGCCAAGGCCGTGGCGGCGGATGTCAACGACTACGCGCAGCTCGAACCGATACGTCAGTCGATGGCGGGGGAGGACTTCTGCGAATTCGCCAAGGTGACGTTGCCGGTGTTCGCGTTCGTCGGGTCAAACGGCCAGGAAGGTTGCGCCGACTGGCATAGCCCGCATTTCGTGGGTCTCGACGAATCCATTCCCACCTTCGTCAACTTCTACGTCAACACCGCTCTGCGCGTGCTCAACGAGCTGAAGTAAATCCTTTTCTGGCTCGCCTCCGGAGGCTGAGGCGTTAGGCAGACAGCCCAGTGGGCTGTCTGTAGCCGAAGGTGAGGCGACAGCCGAACCAGATATGCGCGGGCCTCGCCCGTCCATAAGTGCAGGACGAGCTATCAGCGAAGCTGACTGAGGGGAGTGGCATTCGTTCATTAGGTCGATTCATCGTCCATTAGGTCGGTGAACGGCGATACTGGTTGTTGGAATCGCGCCATTGCAACGACTGATATCGCATTGCAGTGACCTAATGAACGCAAAAACGACCTAATGAATGACGCCAAGCCGGAAGAACAGGCAATCCGACGTCATACGCGGCTACACTAAGAATCTATGACACAGCTTCGCTTCGCACTCGCCCAGATCGACACCTGCGTCGGCGCGCTTGACGCCAACGCCGCCAAGGTGCTCGACTACTCCCGTAAAGCCGCCGCAGGAAACGCCCAAGTGGTTGTTTTCCCGGAAATGACCCTCACCGGATACCCCATCGAGGATCTGGCCCTGCGCCGCACCTTCCGCCAAGCCGCATGGGACAAGGCCAACGAACTCGCCACCCAGCTCAACGACGACGGCCTCGGCGATCTGTTCGTGGTGGTCGGCACCGTGGGCACCGACCGCAAGACCTCCAAGCCGCGCAACCGACTGGTGGTCTTGCACCAAGGCGTGGTCTGGGCTGGCTACGACAAGCACTTCCTGCCCAACTACGGCGTGTTCGACGAATTCCGCATCTTCTCCGCCGGCGACCGCTCCGTGACCCTCGACGTGGACGGCGCCACCATTGGCGTGGCCATCTGCGAGGACATCTGGCAGGACGGCGGCCCGGTGGCCGACCTGGCCACCAAGAACATCGACCTGCTGCTCACCATCAACGGCTCGCCGTATGAGGAAGGCAAGACCAACACCCGTTTCGAGCTCGCCCAGCGTCGTGCCGCCGAGGTTAACGCCCCGGTCATCTACCTGAATCAGGTCGGCGGTCAAGACGACCTCGTCTTCGACGGCGGCAGCTTCGTGGTCGACGCCGACGGCACGCTTATCGAACGCAGCCCGATGTTCATGGAAAACCTGACGTTCTGGGACTTCGATTCCGCCGCCGAACATCAGGCCAAGGCCGAGATCGTTCCGGAACTCGACCCGGACGAAGAGGTATACACCGCCTGCGTGCTCGGCCTCAAGGACTACATGGCCAAGAACCACTTCACCGGCGTGACGCTGGGCCTCTCAGGAGGCATCGACTCCGCACTGGTAGCCGCCATGGCGGCCGACGCATGCGGCGGCGAGAACGTCTGGGGCATCTCCATGCCCTCCATGTACTCCTCCGACGGTTCCAAAGACGACGCCGCCGATTTGGCCTCCAACATTGGCGCCCATTACGAGGTCCAGCCCATTGAGCCATTGTTCAACGCCTACCAACAGCAACTTGACCTTGATGGCGTCTCCGCCGAGAACCTGCAGGCCCGCATCCGCGGTGTGATCGTGATGGCCAGCTCCAATTCGCGCGGTCTGCTCGCCGTGGCCACCGGCAACAAGTCAGAGCTCGCCTGCGGCTACTCGACCATCTACGGCGATGCGGTAGGCGGCTACGCACCCATCAAGGACCTGCTCAAGACCCGTGTCTGGGAGATCAGCCGTTGGCGTAACAAGGCCGCGGCCGCAGGCGTCGGCATCGGCGGTCTCAAGATCGTGGGCAACGAGGACGGCAACACCGGCATCCCGTTGAAGGACGGCGTGATGATTCCGGTCTCCTCCATCGAGAAGGCACCCTCGGCCGAGTTGCGCCCCGGGCAGAAGGACTCCGACTCCCTGCCCGAATACGCGCTGCTCGACAAGGTGCTCGCCGCATACATCGAGCACGCGCACGGCCGCGCCGACCTGTTAGCCGACGGCTTCGACCAGGTCACCGTAGACACCGTGATGCGATTGGTGGACCGCGCCGAATGGAAGCGCCGCCAATACCCGCTGGGACCGAAGGTCACGGCCCTCGCGTTCGGCCGCGACCGCCGACTGCCCGTCACCAACGCATTCAGGGAATAAACATATATTGCTCCCGCCAGCGGGAGCAAGTAATACCGTTGAGGAGGTACCAATGACAGACGATAACAAGAAGCAGTGGTATTTCAACACCGTCAAGAAGCAGGCCGAGTTGGGCATGGTCTCACCGATCGAACAGCGCATGGGTCCGTACAAGACCAAGGAAGACGCCGAACATGCGTGGGACATCGTGGTGGACCGCAATGCCAGATGGGAGGAGGAGAACCGGCGCTGGAAGAACTACGGCGTGAAACCCGCACAGGCTCGCCCCGAGGATTGACGGTCGAAAACTGACGGATACGGTTCTGCTGTCAATCTCAAGACCGAACCGCTCATATGAACATCACAGTATGAGCGGTTTCCCATATCTGGAGACGTGCAATAGTCCCATCAATATCTAGAAGCCATTGGAATGGTAGCGTTCACAGAAACAATGTGAGATAGCTCACTCCCAATTTCAGCTTTTCTCAAGCAAGTGCCAACTACACTGTTGAACCAAGGGTTCCGTGAAGATGCGAAACCTACAACCCCATTTAAGGAGTGACATGACCGCAGTGGAAAATGCAGCTGTCTCCCAGGAGGAGCTCGACGCCAAGGCGTGGGCCGGCTTCACCGAGGGCAACTGGCAGAAGGATATTGACGTCCGCGACTTCATCCAGAAGAACTACACCCCGTACGAGGGCGACGAGACATTCCTGGCTCCTGCCACCGAGAAGACCAAGCACCTGTGGAAGTACCTCGACGACAACTACCTGGCCGTGGAGCGCAAGCAGCGCGTCTACGACGTGGACACCCATACCCCGGCCGACGTCGACGCCTTCCCGGCCGGCTACATCGACTCCCCGGAAGTCGATAACGTGGTCGTTGGCCTCCAGACCGACGTTCCCTGCAAGCGCGCGATGATGCCGAACGGTGGCTGGCGCATGGTCGAGCAGGCCATCAAGGAAGCCGGCAAGGAACCGGATCCGGAGATCAAGAAGATCTTCACCAAGTACCGCAAGACCCACAACGACGGCGTCTTCGGCGTCTACACCAAGCAGATCAAGGTAGCTCGCCACAACAAGATCCTCACCGGTCTGCCGGATGCCTACGGCCGCGGCCGCATCATCGGCGATTACCGTCGTGTGGCCCTGTACGGCGTGAACACGCTGATCAAGTTCAAGCAGCGCGACAAGGACTCCATCCCGTACCGCAACGACTTCACCGAGCCGGAGATCGAGCACTGGATCCGCTTCCGCG
>ENA-OXZU01000397-OXZU01000397.1-human-gut-metagenome-genome-assembly--contig:-NODE-397-length-9939-cov-4.646601_pt1 | contig 9939 bp, 7 predicted proteins | sample MGYA00243420_ERZ652804 | MGnify/ENA primary metagenome ERZ652804 (study PRJEB26926, sample SAMN06164402) | human gut metagenome | biome: ENVO:00009003; feature: ENVO:2100002; material: ENVO:00002003... | reverse complement strand
TCGTGGGCTCGGAGATGTGTATAAGAGACAGCCTCTGCGCAATGCTCATCAAGAGTGAAAAGTCAATGACCAACAACTAGAATTTTATATGACAAACGTTGCAATCTTCGTTTCCGGCGGCGGAACCAACTGTGAGGCCATCATCAGGCATTTCGCCGGCTCACAGGACGTGAAAATATCCCTCGTGCTCAGCAACCGTGCTGACGCCTATGCGCTGGTCCGCGCCCGGAATCTCGGAATCCCGACCATCGTGGTCCCGAAAAAGCAGTTCAATGACGAGGCTTACATGATGGCGCTCATGAAGCAGTTCGGCATCGATTTCATCGTACTCGCCGGCTTCCTGCTCGTCGTCCCTGATTTTCTTATCAATGCTTATGAACACAAGATGGTCAATCTTCATCCCGCATTGCTCCCCAAGTTCGGCGGCATGGGAATGTACGGACATCATGTTCACGAAGCGGTCAAGGCAGCGGGGGAGACCGAAACCGGTATGACGGTTCATTACGTAAGTAATCAGGTAGACGGTGGTGAAATCATCGCCCAGTACTCGACGCCGATTTCTCCGGACGATACGCCGGACGATATCGCAGCCAAAGAACACGTTTTGGAGATGCAACATTTTCCTGAAATTTTGGAAAAAATACTGTCAAAATAGACATTTGATAATTTATGCCATAAATTTTCAAATGCTTTTTTGGCCGGTTTGAGGTGCTTTAATTCATTTGTTGCCCACTTGCGCTAGAAAATGGCGCAAGTGGGTTTTGTGTTTGTCGGGGCGCTTGTTCCTGCGCTAAAATATGGCGCATGTAAATTTTTATGCATGATTTTACATGGGGGGGGGTGAATAGACGCTCTATAAGGCACTTTTTTGCACTGCAAATAGAAAAGTTCCATATTGTAATTTTCGAATCTGAATTCTATTTTTGCAATCGACAAATCAAAGGGATGTTTTGCCGGCGGCTTTCAGCCGCAGCATAACTGATGTAAAAAAGGGAAGATTGTAAAATATGAATTGGCTAGTTAAAATAGCTCTCACGGCATCCTTGTGTGTCGGCGGTCAGTGCGCTCACGCGCAGACACCACGCGATACGGATGCGCCCCAAGAGACTGGAGCACGTTCCGTCGCACGACGGTTCGCGATTTGGTACTGGCTTGACCGTATCGACATCGACGAGCATTATCTGGATAACGAAAGGCAACTTGCTGAAATCAAGAAATACCTTCTGATTTCACCTAAGATTGACAGTATCACGATATGCTCTTACGCTTCTCCGGAAGGTGTGTATGAGAGAAACGTGTGGCTTGCCCGCAAGAGAGCAGAGGCGGCGCGCCGTTTTCTCGTCAACAATATCCCTGACGGCTCGTCTCTGAACGGGGATAAGATCAAACTCCAGCCTATGAATGAGAACTGGGAGGGACTCAGGGCTGAACTCGAAGCTAACTACACCCTTCCGAATAAAGACAAGGTGATGAGGATTCTCGATGCCAATGTCGGCAACGACACCAAGAAATGGAGAATCCGTCACTTGGACAACGGCTATACTTGGCACTACATAATCGTTAACCACATGCCTAAGCTGAGACTTGCCACATGGATCTGCGTATGGGTGGATCCGGCAGTCCCTGCCGTGGCTGAGATGGGACAGCAGGCAGCGGAACCTGAAAGGCCTTTGGCGCTCGCCGGGCCATCCGCTCCTGCCGGACCTGTTGTCAGGATTGAACCTCCCAAGCCTCTGTATGACAGGCAAATGATTCTTGCCGGACGGACAAATCTCCTCGCACCTGGACTTAATTTCGGCGTAGAGATTCCTATCAGAAGACACGTTTCAATAGGTGCCGACTACTGGTATCCTTGGTGGCTTGCCAAGAACAACAAGTACTGCGGCGAAATGCTCGGCTGGTTCATTGACGGAAAATATTGGTTTTCACGCCCTGGCGGCAAATATGAGTGGACACGCGCAGACAAGCTGAAAGGACATGCACTGGGACTCTATGCCGGCGGCGGTTACTACGACTACCAGAAACGCAGAAGCGGCTACCAGGGAGAATACCTTGATTTCGGTGTGGACTACACCTTCGGTCTTCCTGTCGGTCGCAAGAAATGGATGCGTATGGAGTTCAACCTCGGCGTAGGCTGTATCATGACGAAAGCGCGTCACTACACTCCGACTGCTGATTATGAGGAACTTATCAAGGATCCTGGAATCAAGAACAAATACTATACTTTCTTCGGTCCTACCCGCGCGGGCATCTCGTTCGTGCTGCCGATTATCGTGAAACACAAGGCAAAAGGAGGTGGGCGATGAAAAGGACAATGCAAATTTTGATTGCAGCTGTAATGCTGCTGTCACTGTTCTCTTGTCACAGAAGGCCGCTCACTACTGCGGACTACACCGTTAGGCTTGATATCAATATCGACCGTGACATCGTGAACTACGAGATGCCTCGGGACCCTGAAATCATGCGAGTTGCGTTCTATGACCACAATACCGGACAGCTGTTCACACAGGCGTTCCTTCCTCCGACAGGCGGTGAAGTGAACATCGTTCCTGAACGGACCTACGACATATTGGTCTACAACTTCGATACGGAAGTGACATTGATCAAGGACGAGAACGACTGGACTAAGATTCTGGCGACGACGAACACCATTTCTGATGCGTTCAAGAGCAAGCTGAAGAGTCGTGGTACGAAGAGTCCGATGACCGATGCGGACGCGGACAAGGATGAAGAAATCGTCTATGACCCGGACCATCTTTTTGTCGGACGCCTTAATGAAGTGAATATTCCGGCACGCTCCGTGGATTCTCCGGAAATCACCCTGCGGGTGGATTGCAAGTCCGTCGTGCAGACCTGGCTTCTGGAGGTGAACAATATCAAGGGCGCACAATACGTGGCCTCCATTTCCGCAGTCATCACCGGACTTTCCCAGCACCACAAGATTTCCAAGGACCTGCGTTCCAAGGAGTTTGCGTCAGTGTTCTTCGATGTCCAGCGTCTCGACAGGGGCGGTATCCTCATGACCAAGTTCAATACTTTCGGTATCAATCCGGAAGCGGGCGAGAAGCAGATTCTCTCACTGGTCATTACCGATACCGGCGGTAAGTCCCATATTTTCAATGTGGATGTATCCGACCAGTTCCCGGGCAATGACAGGCAGTATATCCAGGTTAATACCGATGAAATCGATATTCCTGAACCTGAAAAGAAAGATGGCGGCGGACTTTCCCCATCTGTGGATGAGTGGAAGGATATCGTTTCCAATATTACGATTTAATTTATTAACAACTATAGTATTACTAAATTGTTTGAACAATGAAAAAAAGTTTGATTATCGCGCTCGGTGCCATTGCACTGGTCGCATGTACCAAGACCTCTGTCAGCTATGAGCAGACAGGCGAGATTGGTTTTGCTCCTGTAGTCAGGAAGAACAGCACCAAGGCTGCTGTCGAGGGTACTGCTTTCCCTAATCAGAAAATCAAGGTTTATGGCTACTATGACAATTCCATGGCTACAGGAAGTTCTTATTCTGCCGGCAAATTTGCTGTAGAGTATCTTCCTGGAGTAGAGTTTGCGAAAAAAGGTGCTACTTGGGCAGGTGCAACAACTCCTTATTATTGGCCTAAGACCGGTTCCATGCTTTTCGCAGGTTATTCTCCTGCTGATTTTGGTGTTGTGACATTCAGTTTAGAGAATAATAGATTCTCTGTTGCAGAATTGGAGCAGCCTGAATTCTATCCTACTATTAAAGACCTTCTTTATGCTGGATATACAACCTCTGTTCTTGGTCGTACTGTAGACATGGCGTTCTCTCATGCACTTTCTTGGGTTACAGTCAATGCTAAAGCAGCAGCTGCAAATCAGATTAGGATTACCAACATTAAGTTTGTCGGTTTGGCGGCGAAAGGTTCTTCTACACGTCTCCCTGAGTGGACGACAACCGGAACTAAGGTTCTCACTGTATTTGCTCCTGAATCAGCATTTGCGGTTCCGGCAGAGGCAACTCTAGTTGAGAGCAATCCTAATTGTGGTCTGGTATTCCCGCAGAAACTTACCAATGCGGAAATTGTCATATCTTATGAAATGAACAATGGTGCTGATCAATGGTTTGCACAGGCACCGTTTGTCCAGAAACTTAACTTGCTTACAATTAATGATGGTGCCACTCCACTTGAAATATGGGAGGCAGGAAAGCATTACATCTATAACATCAACTTCTCTGCAATTGGAGAACCTGGTAGCAATAATGAAATCACGATAGCTCCTAAAGTTGACAAATGGACTGATGTTAATGTTGACGGCGTCTCAGCCAACTAAGATTTAGCAAACATTTACTCGTAGCAATACGTTAAATAACTCTATTATGAAACTCATTTCCAGGACCTTGGTGCTGCTGACTGCAGCAATCACATTGACCGGCTGTCTTGCTTCCACGAAGTACGACAAATCGACCGGCGACATACGTCTGCGACCTGTGATCGGCATCGGCACAAGGTCCGGGAAGGAGTTCATTCCATTCCCGGAAGACAGGAAATTCAATGTTTTCGCGATTTCCCAGGACACCGGGCGTAAATTCCTTGACGATGTTGCCGTGACCTACGGGGGCAAGAGGGGCTGGTTCCCGGAGAATACTCCGAAATGGCCAGTGGATGAATCACTTAAATTCATCGGATATTACCCTACCGACCTTCAGATGACATGCAACAGCGACGGGACATTGAAAATGCCGGCATACACCGCCGGAGACATTGACCTTCTGGTTACCGATCCTACGAAGGCATATAACAAGAACGACAGCATTGCGGGCCTCCCGTTCTATCATGCATTGGCGAAGATTGACTTCCGCGCGAAGCATGCATTGAACAGCGCTACACGCGTGCGGGTCGAAAGGATCGTCATCAAGGGAGCGTATGTGCAGGGCGCATTCGATTCTTCCGCAGACCTCCGTTGGAACCCGGCCGGACAGCAGACGGACATAACTGTCTATGCAGCAAACGGTCGCGAGGAGGGGATTGAGATTTTCAATCTGGTTCCTAAATATGTGGGCAGCAGCATGTTCATCATTCCGCAGAAGAACATGGGCTCGTCCATTGAAGTTACCTACGCTTTCCAGACAGGTGAGAGCGGATGGATCGGCGGACAGATAGTGTCCGCACCTGTCACACTTGAGGCATGGGAGCCTGACAGGCACTATACCTACACATTGAGCATTTTCAAGGATCAGGAGAAAGAACTGACCTATACCACCGGCATGAGCAGCTGGGATGATACATTGAAAGAAAATGAAAACTGATATGAAACATATAAATACGTTGGCAGCGGCAGTCTTTCTGGCGGCAGCTCTGTCCTCATGCGCCAAGATGCGCGTGGAGACGGAAGATGTCCGTCCGGCCGGGACTCCTATCCGTATGGCGGTTTCGTCAGAAGGTGCGCAGACGAAGGCATTGTTCGGCGCGGCCTCTTTTTCCGCCGAAGGCAATGTCCTGCAGATATGGGATGTCTATTTCAATTCTGTCGTAGCTCCGCAGGCCTACATTGAAGGTACCAATGTCGTTTCTACCGGCACCACCGGCGCCGTCTGGCCGTTCAAGGAAGGCGATGCCGTCAAGCATTATTATTGGACCAAGACCGGCACCCACCGTTTCTACGGCGTGCTGGTGAAGGATAATTCCGGCAGCACACCTTTGACTCCGACGACCGGTTGGGGGTTCGACGCGGCGCACAAGGTTTACTCTGTGCCGACCACGACATTGACCCTGACCTCGCCCCAGTTCGATTTCGTTTATTCCAATGTCATTGAACGCAATCTCGACAATGGTGCCCCTACCACAGCCGTTCCTCTAAAATTCAACCACCTCTTCTCGGCATTCGGTTTCACTTTCGAGAACGACAGCCCGTCCAGCTTCAATATCAAGTCCGCGACTCTCAAAGTGGACGACCAGGCTGCCGCGACGATTGATTATTCCAATGTCTGGGACAAGGGTTTTGCTCCAGCTGATGCAGACAACTGGAATCCGGCAGTTACCTATACCGGTCTGACAATGTCCTCGACAACCGGCATTTCCGGAAAAACCGGAGCTATTCAGGCCGGCACCTGCTACGACATGTTCCAGGGCGGCCTGCTCGACAAAAACAATATGGCCAATTATGACAAATATACCCTCATCTGGCCGCAGGATTTGACCGGGAAGACGCTGGAGATGTCATATCTTGTTTCTGGTAAAAAATATCAGGAAGTGGACGTTACAGTTGATAAATATACTTATAATGCTACTGGAGGTACTTATTATGTGGAATTCACGAATAATCTTAAGGATGTAACAGCTTCGGGCGATAAGAGTTTTGATTATAATAAGGAAGGCAGTCATTATGTTTATGTAGGCAGGGGAAAAGGTAATTTCGCTGTCCAAAGTACATATGAAAGTTATTGGGGAAATTACACTAGAAGTACCATCACTGACAAGGAATCCCAGCTCGTAGATTATACTGAAGAGAAAACAGTTACGAAGAATTTGAAAGATCTTACTCTAGGAGGAACCTGGCTGGCGGGTAACCGATATCTCTATAAACTTGTCTTCAGTGACAATGAGGTTAATTTGGTTGTGAGTGTCATGAAGTGGGAAGACGGTCATGGCGGTAATGTTACATTCCAATAAGAGTGAAGAATATGAAACACTATATACTACATATATTGGCAATGTCAATGCTGATTATGTCGACATCTTGTGTTAAGGAGATGTCTGGAGTATCACCATCTGGAGATGAGGGGGAGATTACTCTTTCGCTTGATGTTTCTACCGGGAAAATGCCAGATGTCATTGTCAAGAATTCTTGGGCTGATAATGATGCGGCTGAGCGTGCTGTCTATAATCTTAGAATATATGTTTTCTCTGAGTCCGGACATTTGGCTGGTTATGGCCTTTTCGGCAAGTTGACTACTAGTGAAGTGTCGGATGGCTACAATGCTAAAGTTGAGCATGTCCATACCTCGACTGGTGAGAAACTGTACATATATGGAATTGCCAATGCTACCAATTCCCAGTATTGGGTATCGGATAACAATATTCTTGATATAAATGATGCCGCCACTTCCACATTGACCAGAGAACAATTCCTCCAGGCTACCTATACCAGGCAGAAAGAGTCATATAACCCGCGTGATAACCAGTTTCTTATGACTGGTTATGTGAATGATGGAAAGCCTGTTACTGTTGCGCGAAAAGAGGGCTCAGTCAATGCTGAGATTACAGGGCTTACAGATGATGCTAAACGCCTAAAGCTCTATAAGGTTATGTCTAAGAACAGTATAGAGATTAAGACTGGCGAAGGTACAGGTATCACTTTCGACCCGGATTATATGGAGATTTATAATATGCCATCGTCGGCGGCATTGATGCGTAGACTTCCTATAGAAACGGATGAGGCCTTGAGGCCCGCAGCCGGAGATTTTGAGACCTTTGAGCGAATCGTATTGGATGAAAACACATTGACATGGTATATGCCGGAAAATCTCCAGAATTCAGATAAGGTGGTTTCTACTTTCAACGATAGGGAGAAGAATACTTATGTCGGCGATGTGAAGATTTTTGACAACGCACCGGAGAATGCTACATACATTGTCATTCATGGTCGCTATGAATCTGCCCAGTATAAGGGAAATGTGGAATACACGATTCACTTGGGAGATTTTGGTAAGTCAATGTCTGATTTCAATGTTGTCCGTAACTATAATTACAAGTATACCATAACAATCAATGGGGTGGACAATTTCATTGCGGAGTCGGAGTGCCAGACTGGAAAGTATGATCATGGTTCAGAAGGTATTATAATCAATACGTCTTCAGGACAATTGCTGAATGTCGATTGTCATTATGAGGCTCGCGTGATGCAGTTCAAGAAATCAGAGCTGAAAGCGTTGATTGACCAAAACTTTGGTTATATTATAAAAATCAAGACCGCTTTTGGCGAGACCACGAGTTTGTTGGCTGTTCCTGAGCATACTAAAAATGGTATCACTATTCCTGCCGGAATTTATGACGCTGCGGATTTTAAAGATAAACTGGATAATAATCGTAAACCCCAGTTGTTGTCTACTATCAATACTGACGGAAGCGTGTCGGATCCTGGTGCGTTGGTTTTGAGCGGGGAACTTGATTTCGATTGGGTTCATTTTGTTAGGAATACTGGAACTAGGGTGACGTATAGTGGAGATACTGAGCAAACGCATGAAATTAATGAAGTTTGTGCCTATCCGGGAGATGAAAATTCTAATGTGATGAACGTGTTCCAATTCTTCCAAAAGCTTTATGAAGAAACGTTAAAGACCAGCAGTAGCTTTTTCAATCAGGATAGCGGTAATTCCGTTTACGTGACATGTTTTATTGATGAAAACTATTACGAGCATAAGAATTGGTCGGAGTATGTGAACAAAAATGAGGACAGGGTGCTTTATTGTGCAAACTCTTTTAGCACAAGTGAGGATGGAAGAAGTTCATACGCCAAGGCTAAATATGTAGTTTCCCAGAAGTCTATCAAGTCTTTTTATTCTGCTGATGTGGCGCTGCCGTTTGGTATTGAATCTATATCAGAAGAAGATGTCGTGTGGGCTAAAGATAATAACTTTAGACTTTCGGGTGGTAATAACAAAGCGCCTAAGAATTGGGAAGGTCGTGCTTCTGCGTTGACAAATAATACATCGACTGCCGATAACCGTGACAAATATGCATATTCGGTATTTAGAAATATAGGTACTCAGGATATGTATAAAGACCCGTATAAAGCTTGTATGAGCAGAAATCGTGATGCTAATGGTGATGGCACAATTCAGGGAGGCGAGATCAAGTGGTATCTGGCAGCTGTGGACCAATATAAGGGTGTTTGGGTTGTAGATGATTTCTTGCCGACAGAGGTTAAACTTTTTGAGCCGAGTGCGGATAATTGGGCAGAACTGAATAAAAAATGGAACAAGAATGATAATAACCTTGAGCCATGGCATTATTTTACAGCTTCTTCACAATCTATATTTTGGGCAGAAGAAGGTTGTTCAACGGGTAATTCTGGAAATGCAGTAATGGTCCGTTGTATAAGGACGCTGCAAGATAACGGTAAAGGTTTGGAAGAGTCTGATAAATATTATTCGTTTGAAAAAATCGGCTCTGGCACTACCGTTGAAACTGCTATCTCTTTGGATCTTGCACCAGGGGCAACTCGATCTTTCCAGGGATCGGCGCAGCAGCCTTCTTATGAGAGAGGTCAGAAACATAATAATAAAGTTTATAATAAGTTTAAGGTTGCATCCTCTAATATCGGCCCGTATACTCGTGGGGAGATTCTGAATTCCAGCAATGGCGCTGACTTTATTGCTGCCGATAAGGATGTCTGCCAAACTCAGATGGGAATGGGCTGGCGAGTTCCGACTCAAAAGGAATTGTCGTTGATGTCGGCAGTTTTGAGTACAACTGAAATGGATCTGGCTAATAATAAATTTTTATGGTGCAGTACATCTTTTACAGGACTGGATACTGGATATTATAAACATGACCAGGGAAATGCATGTGGTGGCTTTGCTCTTATTTCGAATGGCTCCATGACTATTGCTCCAAGTGGAAATGGCTATGTCCGCTGCGTAATGGATGTGAAAGAATAATCAACACGATAATCAAAACATCTTTTTGATTATATATACTATATTGGTAAAATGGCGTCCGAAGTGATTTCGCACGCCATTTTTGCCTCTTCCCGCCTCTTTCCGCCCCACCCCGCACCGCACCGTCTTACACTCCGCCTTCTACTCCGCGCTTCGCTCCACATCTCACCCTGCATCTCGCCCTGCACTTCACTCCACATCCCACCCTACACCCCATCATGCGCTTCACCCAGCACCTAGACCCCCATTCCCATCCTTATCCCTGTCTCTTATACACATCTGACGCTGCCGAC
>ENA-OXZU01000392-OXZU01000392.1-human-gut-metagenome-genome-assembly--contig:-NODE-392-length-9986-cov-4.204008_pt1 | contig 9986 bp, 8 predicted proteins | sample MGYA00243420_ERZ652804 | MGnify/ENA primary metagenome ERZ652804 (study PRJEB26926, sample SAMN06164402) | human gut metagenome | biome: ENVO:00009003; feature: ENVO:2100002; material: ENVO:00002003... | reverse complement strand
CTCCTGCTCACCATAACGGCGCATCGGTTTCCTGATCCCCCATCCGTAAATCAGCATGAAAGGCAGAAAGGCAATATACAACATCAGTACCGTCAACGGAGCATAAACCAACAAAGCTGCCGTCACCCAAAAAACAAGCAGCAGTTCTCCTGTCATGCGAAGCAAGGGGGAAAGAAGGTTTAAAGAAAAAGCATAACAGATATAGTTCACCTCATATCCCAGCCGGATACTCCCCCTGCTGCGTATAAACAATAATCCCCGTTGATAGTAAGAAGTAAAGAGAGAAAAGCTGAGCCGACGGTAAAGAGACATCAGAAAATGGTTTTGAAAACGTGAAAGCCCCGCTGCCAAAGCGTTTTTCACCAAAATAAAGACTATTGCCACCAGACAAAATAACTGGGCGGCATCTTTATCCCTCCCGTCATCCAACAGAAAAAACAAGACAGGCAACAGGGCAGCGAGTCCGGCAAAGTCAAGTAATGCGCAAAGAAATACGGCACAAACCACCCTTATCCCCATTTTCCTTTCATCAGGCAACAACAAACGGCAGATTCTTTTCAACATAAACCGCTTATTTTCGTTCCGTCTGGAAGATGGTATGGGGAGAGCGCAGATGCAACAGAATAGAATTTCCAACCCATTTGCACAGTGAAATGCGCAACACGCTGTTGCACGCACGATGAGTATGCAGCATACGTTTGGTTTTATAAACCAGAATGCCCCATTTATTCTTCGCCGGAACTGACATCGTATAGGGTGGCCGGATGATTTCCCGCAAGATTTCCTCCGCCAATCCTTCTCCTCCATATACAGGAACGGAAGTTCCTAAATAATCATTACAGAGGCGGGTCATTGCCAATATCATATTTCTAAAACGAATATCCGTCACTTCCTCAGGAATATGCAGGCCGTATCTATTCAGCAGGCAAGCCCAGTCGCAAAGATGATGAAGTGCCAGGCCGCGTGCATAATGCTGGGCGGCATGAAAAGCGAGAAATACGGTATTAAAGGTGGAAGATGGGATTAAAATGGAGCATTTTCCGTCCAATTCCGCCGATACGGGTTGTAGCAGTTTTTGAAGGAGCTTATCCATCTTCACTGCTATACGGTATGTTTCCGAATTAATGAAGGTTTTATGATTCTCTATCGGAATACCTTTATAGTAAAACACACTATGCTTTTCGGAGTGTTCAAAGTCTACCTCTATTCCTTTTTCTTCCATTAACCGGTCTGCCAGCCGGTTGGCCTCGGCATCACTTTTCCGGGAATGGTCTGCCGAATAAGTGAAGATGTCTATATCTCCCCCTTCCCTGTGCGAAGGAATAGGATAATAGGTGGAGAGACCCACTCCTTTCAACTGGACCGTGGTAATGCCATGCGTTTTATAAAAAGCTGAAAGTTCGGCTATGGTATGGCAGTACCGCAGGTAGCGTTTTTCATAGTTCTCTACCGCCATCGCCCAGTTTAACTTCAAAGCCTTCGGAGGTTGCAAACAGGCCGGCAGGGTTTGTATTCCGTCCCATGCCAAAGCCATCACTCCCTGAGTGCAAGCTAGTTTGTAACACGCCTGCCAAAGGGCAGGAGATATATCGGTAAAAAGGATTTCACTAACCGGCTTTGTGCTGTTCAACGCGGATCGGAGCAAGGCAAATAGCATTTGCTCCGGTTTATCGAGTATTATATCCATTGTTATATCAATCAAGTAAGGCTGAACATTTTTTTAGTGCATCTGCCCAAATCACCACATCTCTTTCGGCCTGCTCTTGAGAAATATGATAAGATTCCACCAACACCAAGGCTGCCTCTTGTAAAGTGAAATCCTTTCCCGAAAGTCGTTTCCAAAGTAAGCAAGCGGAAAAATTAAAGGAAATAATACGGGTCAAATCAGTATCGGGAACACCTTGGTTCACAATTATTGTTTCTCCGGCTATGGAGCGGAGTTTAAAATGGGGATTAAGTTTCATAATCTTCTAATCTTAAAAAAAGAAAGCCGCCCGACCTTTCGAGACAGGACGACCTTCTTTTATTACAAATCACTTTCTGCCATGACTAATAACATGATAGCAAATAATTCTCTTATTTTATATAACTATCCCAACCGGTTCCTTTAAAAGAAGGAGTACCAGTCACGTTAATGATAGAGGAAGCATCTGTTATCGATGAATCAACAACCAAATTGCCGTTAAAAGTACCACCCTCAATATTCAATTCCATAGGTTCGGTGTTTCCGGTACTTTTTGATAATTCCACGTTACCATTAATAATACTAGTACCTTTAACAGTTACTTTAACTCCGTCAGTGTAGGTTGAATAGCCGCAAACATCAAATGCATATGCACCAGTTCCGGCATTAATCGTAGTATTGTTAATCAAAATATTACCACAATTGTTACTCAATACATATAAGGCATTTAGCCCCCTCACTGTCATAGCATCCAACGTCAAATTACAGTAGTTCTGAATCATAATTTTATCATTATCACTTGCCAGTGTTCCGTTTTTCATAGTAACGGTAGAACCTTTCAACAATTGACAACTGTTCGTTTCTGTGCCAGCCGAGCCAACGGTCGGTTTAGCAAGTGTAAGCACATGGTTGTTCAAGTCCAATTCTACAGATTGTCCACTTTGCGTTTTAAAGCCATTACAAGTAGCGTCTCCATTCAAACGTATCTTCACGTTAGCATTACCGCTTAAGTATAAAAGTGCGGACGGATCGGAAAAAGTACCACCGGTAACAGCCAGCGATGCACCTGCACCAACCACATAGATCTTGCCATTCAGTGTTCCACCACTGATAGTCATCTGTCCCAAGTCATTGGCTGCACCATTATGACCTTCATTATCCACCACATACTGAGCGGAACCAGTCGTATTGAATGTACCTCCTTTGATTTCAGTCACATGATGATTCTGTACGGTTGCCTGAGACATATTGGTGAACGTACCGTCGTTGATGACAAGCCGGGCTCCATCATCATTTTTAATAGTATTAAGACCTCCGGCAAATGTACCACCGTTTATGATAAGTGAAGGATTCTGATGATTGGTACCACTTACATATCCATTTCGCGGATTCGTATTGGTATAATCATAATACCCATTGGCTATCATCGAAGAATAATGCCCGTTTTGCGATATCTCCACATTTGGATTAATCGTCATCTCGCCATGATTCAGAATATTATAATAACTGTTACCACCAGAGCTTTCTGAGTTCTGACCGTTTTCCTTACTTCTAATATAGGTTCCGCCATTAAGAATTACTGTACCGTTATTATAGATACAAGCTTTCCCGTGACTTACATTATCCACTGTACCATTTCCGTTAATGGTCAGTTTACTATCCTTGTTTACAGTAAATGTATCACCAGATTTGTTGGTGATTTTATGACCGTTCAAATTGATGATAACTTCATTCGTTGCGGAAATAGTAAAATCTCCCGTCAAGTCTGTGGCAAGAGTATAAGTTCCACCATTTTTTGCGACATTTTGCAAGTCGGCTACGGCAGCATCAACTACTTCAAATGCATCATTACCGGACAGATTGGGTAATTCAGCACCCTCTTCTTTATAAATAATGACAGTTGAAGTGTTACCGCTTTCACGACTGATGGCTGTTACTTTGGCACCACTCTTCACTCTTACATTACCGGCTTTTACCTTCAATGTATTAACAGTAATTCCTTTACCTAGAACCAATGTGTTTGCAGCAGTAGTTGCCGTTACTTCATCATAAGTAGCAGTTTCGCCATTGGCAGCCAAAGTTACGGTAGAAGAAGGCAGATCTATCTCAAATTTAGGCGCAGTATCTAATTGCGGTACAGATACCAACACGTTTTCAGGTGCAGCTGTACCACCAGTACCAGTGCTCTCTTCTTTAATGGCAACAGCATTTGTTGTAGAAATATTTTCAAAGGATATGCTGACATTTTCTGCCGGTGTACTTTTTTTCGGTATTGAAACTGTAGGACTGGTTTCAGTTGAAGCCACATCAGCCACAGAAACAGAATTGGTTTCTTTTAAAGCATCGGCTACCTCTGATACACTTTCAACTGTTGTCGGTACACTTCCGGATACTTCGTCCAACGTTATAGTTGTGGTATAACGTTCGTTACGTTTAGCATCTAAAGCTTTTGTCTTTAAGACCTGGCTTGTAGCGCCATTACCAATGGAAAGTTCCAAGGTAGGATACTCGGCTACAGGCAACGGGAAATAGAATGTTTTACTGGTCACGACGTCACTGCTGGCAGCAAAGTTTATAGTTATGGAAGAGGAATTTGACGTTTCTGTGGTTGTCAATGTAGGTATACCTTTGGAGAATGTTATTTGTGCATTTCCAGCAATGGCTGGAACAGTAGTTTTTCCTTGAGCGGTCATAGAAGTCAATTTCGCCCAAGTATAGTCCTTCGGGATATTATTGACAGTTACGCTCATCAGGGCACCTGCATTTTTAAATGCCAGGACATTCTGTGCGCTCTCATTTATTTGGCAAGCCATAAGAGCACTGCTGTTTTCTCCTTCCTTATAATTATAGGTATCCTTCAACGTTAATGATATTTTACTTCCATCATAAGAAGCATCGCTGCCATAAGGATAAAAAGCAGCTTTCTTTACAGGATTCTCACCTTCCAGTAACCCTGAGAACCCTGCGTTCTTGGTTCCGGCTCCACTGGATAATGAATAGTTAATGTTAGTGTAAGTAGAAGAGCTTCCATTCGTTACAAAAATGCCAATCTCGTCACCTATACTCCAAACGACAGAATTGCCATTCATAGCAGTACGCGATTCAGCATCTCCCATAGTGGCACATACTTCATCAACGCCACTTTTCGCCACGCCCAAATCTTCATTGGAACAACCGGTTATTCCTAATCCAAGAACAGCTAAAGATGTGAACAATATCTTTTTCATACGTGTATGTTTTTAAATTATTTATTTCAATTACCAAGGCTGCGGGTCATAGTCTTCTGTTCCACCACTTACTGCAAATCCTTTTTCCACTTCTACTTCGATAACCTCCACTTTAGGAGCCTCATACATTTCCATATTGTTTGTTTCCATAATTTCCATACAATAAATTTAGATTATAATTTTTCAATGATTCTGTTCAGACATTATACGCCCCAATTATACCATAGAATATTTTTTATAGAAAGATGCCATAATTGCCGTCTGTGGGCAGAAGACTCCTGGCGGTCCGGTGACATATACTGTGTCTCCGCAACCTCGACTTGACAGATAACGGGAAATAAGGATTCGCATTCCCGCTTGCAGTGTTGTTTTCATACGTCTGTAAATGTTAGATCAGTCTATCTTGTCAAAAGACTTTGCCTAACTCCCCCTCCTCTGTTCGGCGGTTAACAATAAAAAAGCGTGAGGGCTGTATCTTGTTTATCCTATCGTCAGGCCTTCGCATTGCCTTGGTCTAGATAAACAACAGCCACCCACGCCATTAGGTATATAGATGCCACAGTAATGGCAGGTATATAACACAGACGTGAGCGTTGTTGTTATCATCTTCAGACCTTTATCAAAGTTGCGAAGTTTGACGATAGAAGATAATTTCAATAACGCTTCTTAAAATATGTAACTTTCTACTACACCATAGTATAATAGTCGGTACAAATATAATAATTTCTTAAATAGGAAAAACGTTTCTTAGCGATTATTTTTAATAATTGCTACAACAAGCATTAAAAACACTTCTGTATTTCACAATAAATCGACTCAACATAACACCAATATTAATAGAAAGTTATAAGCAATTATGCCCTCATGCTCTCATTATGCATATAATCCATTGATAATGAGTATTGAATGAATGATGGTAGCATATTTCAAAAATTATCTTTGCCCTCATGCCCTCATTCTACAGAACAAATAAAAAGAGTATATCTATATGATAACCAGCAATATAAACACATACAAAGTCTTTATTCAAAAGTTTGTCAACCATCGCATTTTGAGCTTTTTCATCACAGTATACTCTATTTTACAAACATCCGATTACATTTTCATGCTGACAAGTTCTACTCATCGTACTTTCCTATTTGCTCTTTCTATTATTCGCAATTGCTTACTCACTAATGTGACTAACTCTAATCACAAATGTGACTAAAGTTAATCACAAGTGTGATTAAGTCTAACCACGAACGTGATTAAGCAATTTCCCATAGTAAAGAACTGCAATATGAATGACCGATTATCATATAATGATCTCTATATAAACTATCAAGAACTCCCTAAAATGCAGTAGTTACCGTTGTTTCTCCTAGCAAAATATGATAAGATTCGTGTATATAAAAGGGATCTTGTAGGCATTATGCCATTTTTCTTCACCTAAAACGGCAAAATAGACTCTTTTCTCATCTGAGTGATTTTGAAACGAATTCAGCTATATCACATTGAATATAAGAATATTAGATAATAATCAGTATAATTAAACAGTGAGAGCATGAGGGCAAATTGTTTCTTCAAAAATATGCTACCATCATTCATTTATCACTCATTATCAATGGATTATATACACAATGAGAGCATGAGGGCATATTTGCTTATAACTTTCTATTGGTTATCTCCTTCTTTATTCCTTGATATTACGAATATGTCTGACAGGAACACCGCCCACAACCGTATTTGCCGGGACCTCTCTTGTCACGATCAAACCTGCTGCAATGACAGCATTGTTTCCGATGGTTATTTATCGGATAAATGAAGAATAAGTGCTTTGTTTCTTATTCTATTTATCAAATGTTACTTGTACCATTAGAATGAAGAAGGCTGATTAGTATGAATGTGAATATGCTGCATATAAATTTTCAACCAAAACAATTATGGATTGCCGATGAAAAACTTAAATGTCTAATACATGGTTTAGATTAAGGAGAGGATTTTTCCTCTCCTTTTTTCCTTCCGATACGCCCCATTATGAGAATGTGCCGTTTGAAGTGCCGAGTTCGTGGGTGTGGACAAATATTGAAGAACTGTTTTTTGTTACTAAACTTGCTGGATTTGAGTATACTGATTGTCTCACGAAAGATACAATCTCCAGCAATAATGAAGTGCCTATAGTTAGAGCACAAAATGTAAGAATGGGATATTTTGTTGAAAATACCAATGAGGCTATATCAGAAGCTTTATCGCAACAGTTGGAAAGAAGCGCTCTTACAAAGAAGTGCTTACTTATGACATTTATTGGAGCTGGTATTGGTGATACATGTATTTTCCCGGCATTAAAAAGATGTCATCTAGCTCCGAATGTTGCTAAAATAGAACCTTACTCTAATAAAATTGATTTAAAATATGCGCTCTATTATCTTATGAGCGATTTAGGACAATTAGGAGTTCGGGGTATATCAAAATCAACGGCTCAGCCAAGTCTATCAATGGCTACGATTAGAAGTTTGGAAATAGCATTACCACCCCTTGCCGAACAACACCGCATTGTTGCAGAAATAGAGAAATTATTTGAGTTGATTGACCAAATAGAACAAGGCAAAGCCGACTTACAGACCATCATCAAACAAACCAAAAGCAAAATCCTCGACCTTGCCATTCATGGCAAGCTAGTACCACAAGACCCGAATGACGAGCCTGCCATTGAACTGTTGAAACGTATAAATCCCGACTTCACACCTTGTGATAACGGGCATTATCCCGTTGGATGGATAGAAACTATTCTAGGAGAACTTTTTAGCCACAATACAGGCAAAGCACTCAATTCGTCAAACAAAGAAGGTATATTCAAGGATTATTTAACCACATCCAATGTGTACTGGAATAAGTTTGATTTTACAGCAATAAAACAAATGCCATTCAAAGAAAGCGAATTGAATAAATGCACTGTTACGAAGGGTGATTTACTTGTATGCGAAGGTGGAGATATTGGACGCTCTGCAATATGGAATTATGATTACGATATTTGCATTCAAAATCATATTCATAGACTTCGTCCAAAGATAGATTTATGTGTGCCATTTTATTACTACACATTTGCATATTTAAAGGAAAACAATCTGATAGGAGGGAAAGGTATTGGATTACTTGGACTATCTTCCAATGCTTTACATAAAATTGAAATGCCACTTCCTCCACTTGCCGAACAACAACGCATTGTCCAAAAGATAGAAGAACTATTCTCTGTTCTTGATAACATTCAAAATGCCTTAGAAGTGTAAATGAATACACTTCTAAGGGCTGATGCGACTTTACCAGTTAACCACTTTATCCACAATCTTCTGCTGTTCGCTGGCAGTGCGACGTAGATAGATGCGTGTAGTTTCTATGCTTTCATGCCCCATTAGGTCGGCTAGTAGAGCAAGGTCATTAAAGCGGTCAAGGAAGTTTTTGGCAAAACGGTGACGGAACGAATGAGGATAAACTACCTCCTTGTTCATTCCGTATTTTTCTGCAAAATGCTTGAGTTGGGAAGCGATTCCGCGAGTAGTAATACGCTGTCCGAAACGATTCAGGAAGATGTAACCGGATGTCAAGCCTTGGTTTTTCAACCATTTTTCAGATTCTGTCCGTAGATTCTTGGGGATGTATAGTCGTCGAATCTTTCCGCCTTTACTATATAAATCAAGATAGCCCACTTTAATGTGTTCCGCTTTGATGTGGAGTAATTCACTAACACGTGCTCCGGTAGCCGCCATAAACCACACAATAAAATACCACTCCTCATAACCATCTACTTTAAGTTGGGCTTTAAGAAATTTATAATCAGCATCGCTGATTACATTTTCCAAGAAGTTCTTTTGCTGTACTTTTACGAACTTCACTTTTAGTTTTTCTTGTTTCGTAAACTCCAGATACTTGTTAATTCCTTGCAATCGCAGGTTAACCGTCTGTGGTTTGAAGTTCTCCACCAAATACCCCTTGTATGCCAAAAGGTTCTTCTTGTTTACTTCTCCATAATGATTGAGGAAATACTGTACCGTCCACACATACGATGTAACGGTGTTCTTGGCGAGATTAGTCTTTGCCAAATGATTTTTGAATTTTGTTACCATACTACATTGATTTATAATGAATACAGTAACAATATAAGAGAATATATCGAACATGATAAGAAGTTGCCTGAAGGATGGGCTATGTGCAGGCTTGAATAAGTTGTAGATTATGAACAACCTACTGCTTATATTATAAATTCAACGGCTTATGATGATTCCTACTCAATACCAGTCTTAACAGCAGGTAAGTCTTTTATAATTGGTTATACCAATGAAACGACAGGGATATGCTCAAATCTTCCTTGTATAATCTTTGATGATTTTACAACAGATTCAAAACTAGTTGTTTTTCCTTTCAAGGTAAAATCATCAGTAATGAAGATTCTAAAAATACACAGTGATATTGAGATTGATTATGTGGCAATGTTTATGAGTGTCACATATCAATCTGGTTACACTCATAAACGATATTGGATTTCTGAATACTCAAAATAAGAGATACCTATACCACCGAAGGCAGAACAAAAACGGATTGTTTATACAGCCCGTAATATTTCATTCATCGTATCAAGCACCATATCTATTTTAGCCACAATTCGTTCTTGCTCTTTATATGGCGGTATGGGTATTAAAACATTACCAATAGATGTTTTTGTTAAACTGGGCATAGCCGTACTTTTATCTAATTTGCTAAAATCAAATGATAAGCAGAAATAATACAGATATTTATCAAGTATAGCATCATTAGCCTTCAAGCCAAAAGCTGTATCAACGTTCCAAAAATGTTCCTCTACGAATATAGGATTATTAATTGTACCTTTTCTTCCAATTATTGTAGAACCTGCGATGCAAAGATACTGATTAGCTCTGCCTATAACACCGCCACTACCATAAATTGGATATATGCCGTTAAGTGTTTCAACATTTTTTTGAGACTTCCCATTCGTTATACTTGTAATCTGTTTCATTTTACAAATAGCCCATCCTTCAGGCAACTGTGTATAATGCCCGTTATCACAAGGTGTGAAGTCGGGA
>ENA-OXZU01000369-OXZU01000369.1-human-gut-metagenome-genome-assembly--contig:-NODE-369-length-10287-cov-3.604672_pt1 | contig 10287 bp, 4 predicted proteins | sample MGYA00243420_ERZ652804 | MGnify/ENA primary metagenome ERZ652804 (study PRJEB26926, sample SAMN06164402) | human gut metagenome | biome: ENVO:00009003; feature: ENVO:2100002; material: ENVO:00002003... | reverse complement strand
GCATATAGAAGAACAAGTACACTACCCCTACCGTCATCACAGCCACGGCACCGCTTTGTCCTACAGCATCACTTGCCAAGCCCATTGCTATCGGAAATACCGTACCGCCGAAGAGCCCCATAATCATCAAACCGGAAACCTCGTTCTTCTTTTGTGGCATAGCAAGCAACGCCTGAGAGAAGATAACCGGAAAGATGTTCGAATTGCCGAAACCGATAAGGGCAATGCAAATGTATATCATTGTCTTTTCATGGAAAACGAACAACCCTACCATCGCAGCCAACATACATAACACGCTGATGCCGAAGAAGGTTCGGGGAGCCATCTTCTGAAGAATGAAGGCGCCGAGAAAGCAACCCGCCGTGCGGAAAATGAAGTAAAGGCTGGTGGCAAAGCCGGCATCGGCCAGCGTCATGCCCAGACGCTCCATCAGGATTTTGGGCGCTGTGGTATTCGTACCTACATCAATGCCCACATGGCACATGATGCCCAGGAAGCAGAGAAAGATAAACGGCTTGCCCAGCAGGGCGAGGCACTCCCCGAAGGTGGAAGGGCGTCCCTCTTCCTTTTCCTCGCGGATGGAAGTACCGCTCAGCCAGAGAATGGCAATCACCGCAATAACCATATAGACCGGGAACAGCACCCTCCAGCCCATGCCCAGAGACGGAATGGCCTGCGTAGCTCCCCACATGGCGATGTATGGAGCCAGAAACGAAGCAATGGCTTTTACAAACTGTCCGAAGGTGAGCGTACTTGCCAGCCGCTCGCCGCTTACGATATTGGAAAGCAGCGGGTTGAGCGACGTTTGCATCAGCGCATTGCCGATGCCCAGCAATGAGAACGAGAGCAGCATCAGCACGTAGCCGTCTCCGAAAACCGGGAGAAGCAAAGAGGCAAACGTGATGACAAGGCTGAGAAGCACCGTCTTCTTGCGTCCGATGCGGTTCATCAGCATACCCGTAGGTACGGAGAAGATGAGGAACCAGAAGAACACCAGAGACGGGAATATGTTGGCTTGCGAGTCGGTCAGGTTCAAGTCGGCCTTCACGTAGTTGGAGGCGATGCCCACCAAATCCACAAAGCCCATGGCGAAGAAGCAAAGCATGACCGGAAAGAGCTTTGCCAAGGAAGAATTCTTAGTATTTTCCATGCTGAAGATTATTATCTGTTATTTTAATCCGAGTTTGTACACAGTAAACGAGGTGACATTGCAGCTTCCACCTTTAGCATAGAAACTGATGCGGTTGTAAGGTTCCGACGGGAATACAAGATTTGTCATGGCAAAACGTCCGTCGTTGCCAAACGCTTCAATGCTCGACTTGTCTACGAACAAGCGGAGTTTCATTTCATTGCCACCCTCGACAGGAGCCACGGTCACTGCAGGGAAGTCCTTGCCGAACGACACCTCACCACTCTCGGTACGGTCCATGGTGAACGTCTTTTCCGCCAGGTTATAGTACATCTCCACCTCCTCGCCTTTCGAGTTAAAGAGCTGGAATCCTATCACATCCGCATCCTTGTTCTTGATGGTCATTTCGATTTCATACGTTCCGGAATTGTCATTCAGCAGTTTGTCCAGATTATACGTGCGGTCTACCTTGAAAGCACGCTTCTTGCTGCCTTTATCCCTCAGTTTCAGCAATTCGGGAGACGGGGTTACCTTTACATAGGTTTCACCCTCCGAGGTATAGAGCGAAAGGTCGCGCGGCACGGAGTTGGCACTACGGTATTGGCGGGTGGGCACATCGTTGGCATATTGCCAGTTGCTCATCCATGCCAATGCAATGGCACGTCCTGCAGGAGCATTGCTCCAAGTGACAGTTGCATAATGGTCTTTTCCCCAGTCCATCCATTTCGTCACTGCGGGAGACTCGTTCACGAATCTCTTTCCGTCAAATGTCCCCACGAAATATTGTGTGGCAGAGCCACCGAACGGTCCACCCGGATTGAGGTTACAGACGAGTACCCACTTCTTCAGTTCCGTACCTTCAACCGGCAGTTCAAGCAGGTCGGGACACTCCCAGACTCCGCCGTGAGCACCTTGTCCTTCACCGAATTTGCTCTCCAGCGTCCAGCTCTTCAGGTCGGCAGAAGAGTATATCTCCATTTCCTGCCCTACGGCAAGAACCATGATCCATTTCTTGGTATCTTCGTGCCAGATGACTTTAGGGTCACGGAAGTCGCGCTGCGTGGAAGTCAGGATGGGATTTCGCGCATACTTCTTGAAGGTCTTTCCGTTGTCAAGGCTATAGGCCATGCTCTGCACTTGGCGGTCGCTTGCCGATGTATAGAAAGCAATGACGGCACCGGCACCGAACCCGGCCGTATTATCCTTGTCGACAACACAAGAGCCACTGAAAATTGTTCCCAGCGCATCGGGCGAAATAGCATCTCCGTGATGTTCCCAAGTGACGAGGTCCGTACTGGTGGCATGTCCCCAATGCATGTTCCCCCACATGGAGCCGTAGGGATTATGCTGGTAGAACAAATGGTAGACCCCGTCTTTGTAGAACATTCCGTTAGGATCATTCATCCAACCGTAAGCCGGGCTGAAATGATACACCGGACGGTACTTCTCCCGGTTCGAAACATCGAATTCATCCGACAGTTTCATTTCTTCCCAGCATAAGGCCGAATCCGGAATAAGCTGGAAGTTGAAAGAGAGATGTTTATTATCGAAGCCGGTCAAATCGACCGGAACAAAATAGTCAACCTTATTGACTGCCAATCGCACGTTCATACTGCGTACAACATCATTGTCCGCTATCATATACAATTTTGCCTCCGGAGAAGCCTCTTCCACCGGCAGCAGCAAAAACTTCTTCTGCTCGTCAATTTGGACGATACTCTGTCCGTCACCCAGATGTTTAATCACGAAAGGAGGATTTATGGCCTGGCATGTGAAGACAGCCACGGTAGTTCCTAATATAAATACGGTAAGCGTCCTTCTGATTGTCCGCCAAAAGTCTTTTAAATGAATCATGTTTCTGTTGGTATTAAATTAATTATGTTTTTCTAGCATGCAAAGATACGCCACCAAGCAGCAGGAGACTATCTTTTTTGTTTCAAAGCATACTACAAATGTTACATTCCATCCTTAAAAAGGTATCTGTATGTCACTGGGGAACATACATAGAATTCAATTCATGAATTGTCAACTGTTTCAACTTTGTTTGTCCGCCTTCAACTGATATGGTGACAGAAGGAGTGTTTTTTTCAATCAGATGATAGAAAGCAGCAGACAGTGCTCCTTGATTGACGAAGATTTCTACAGAAGCAATATCCGACAATATATCCAATTCAATTCTTCCTTCATTGGGCTTTAGCACCATCTGCTTCAAGGTTTCCCCATTCTCTTTCTCAACAGTGAGTATCTGTTTGACAGAATCGTAAATCAAATTCAAACCATTAATATCAAAAGCCAATATCTGCGCATCAACACTATCTACAGCAAAACCCGTTTTCAGATAGAAGGCAGGAGTATTCAACTTTGTCGTGAAACAATTCTTTTCTTCAACTACCAGACTCTTCCAGATGTACTTTCTCCCATATAATAAAGCGAGTTCATTTACCGGCATACTTTTTAAGACATATCCTTTATCAACCCGATGTAATGTTAATTCACGCGGAAAGGACATTTGTTGATTGAAAGGCATATCCGGGAAATTACTTCCGTTCATCCATGCTATTTGTATTCTTCGGTCATCTGGTGCATTACTATATGTTTGAACCGCATAATAGTTTGTACCACTATCCATTTTTACAGGTTTCGTCTCAGTCCGAAAACGATATCCATCAAAACTCCCAACCAAATAGGTACTGTTCGCCCCGGTAAAGACCCATTTCCGGACAGTAGGTTCATTGGTTACGGACATTTCAAAAAAGTCGGGACACTCATCCGCCCCCTCTAATTTAAAACGGTCCGTTTCAGTCCAATCCATCAAATTGGGAGATGAAAAGATAGCATACTCCTGCTTATCCAAGTACAATACCATAATCCATCTGCCAGTCGGCGTATGCCACGTCACCTTAGGATCACGATTGTACCTGACCAACGTGGGAAGTACCGGATTACCGGAAAAAGTAACCCAATTACGCCCCTTATCCAAACTATATCCTATACTTTGTGAATGTTGCAAATGCCGGGTGTGATACCCGAATCCACCTGCCGAAGTATAAACAGCAACCAATACTGTATCTCCATTTTGTTGACACCCCAGCGTATTCTTTTTATCAACAACTACCGAACCGGAAAAAATAGGTCCCAACGAGTCCGGATGTAATACATCCCCCAACTCAGTCCAATGTGCCAAATCCCGGCTCACAGCATGCCCCCATGTCATATTACCCCAAATACAGCCATAGGGATTATGCTGATAAAACAGATGCCACTCCCCTTCATGCCAAACCAGACCATTCGGATCATTCAGCCATCCCCGGCGAGAAGTAAAATGTACTTTAGGACGTAACGGTTCTTTATAAAACAAGTTCTCTTCCTTAGGAGTTTCAGAACAAAAGCATTGATTCAAAGCTTGCTCTACATTAGGACTCTTACTCGCCTCTATCCGTAATTCTTGCCCAATCCAATCCTTGACCTCCAATGTAACCCAATAATCAGGTTCATCGCCGCCAAGCTCCACTTCCATATTACGTACCATTTTATCACCAATCCATATATCCATCTGTTCTATAACCGCTCCCATCTTTACCGGAATATTCAAATAACGGTGAGTTACCAACATTCTTTTCGCAAAAATTTCTTTTTCCAATTTGGTATCAGACTGGTAGAAACAGTCGGCATTGATAAATCCCCAGCCCTCTTTTGATTGGTCCACTAAAACAATCCGGGCATTTTTTCCCATATATTCAGCAACATCCCAAGACTCATATTCCATGACACGTCTATTATACCCCGTACTTCTTTTCACCTCCTTTCCATCAATCCAAAGGGCTACATACTCCCGCTGATAATCAACACCCCCACCTATCAGAAAATTAACATATCTGCGTTCTATCCTGAAAAGAGGTGACTTCAATACACCGGTACCGGCATCTCCATTGACAAAGCTAGAAGCCATCCGATTTCCTTCAAACCTATTATCCCCCCATATTGACAAACGTTCCATAGAAACTGGTGAATTGCCAAAAGCATTTCCTTCCAATATCCAGTTTCCAAAAGTATCTCCTTCAAAATTATCTATCAGTAAATCATCCGGACGTAGTGCCATGTGAATATTTTGTGCCTGCATACTACAAACAGTAGCCAGTAGTAAAAGTATCAGTATCCTCTCTTTCATAATATCATTGTTTTTTCATAAGTTGTATAGCATCTAATCCAAACAAATTCTTCTCCTCAACAGCTTTTGGGTTAGCTCCTGACAAAGATATTTTCAAAGTCAATGCTCCACGCACCGGACTATAGCATCCTAAAGAAATAGGGTCAGAAAGAGTAACTTTTGTATCATATCCATCCCACTTTATATGTGTATCTTGTCCATTTACGGAAAAAGAAACTATGCCATAATCAGGAGCTTTCGTGGCATACACCACCAGTTGATAAGGACAGTCTTCCAATTGATTGAACTCAAACTCTACAGAATCACCCGGTTTTCCACCAATACACAAGAGTTGGGTTCCTCCACTCCATTGCCCGTCAACGAAACCAAGCATACTCTGCTTGTCAAAATGAATGGATGGAGAAGAGGCTATTGGAGTTGTTTCCTCAAATTCTATGCTATTTTCTCTTCGATATTTAGATAAATCGCCGGGAACGGGTAGCAAGTCTTGGGCTGCTTCCTCAAGTCCTGAAGTATCAACAGCTTTCGCTCCCATATCTCCATACCAGTAAACGGTAGTTGCATAATCTACAGTTCCCCTTACCCAACTCAACAATTCAATGTCGAAACGCAATAATGAAGAAAACGGTATACCGTCCAAATTCCTTGTACGGAAGAATGTATTATAACCGTGAGAACTCGCCTGGTCGGCACGGGGTGCGCCACCAAAAGGCGTTTGGAATATTACGACCGGAGCCCACGAACTATTGTAGTAATCTTCTGTTCCGGTACCGAAATGCGATGGAAAAACATCATCATCTACCCATATCTTTTCATCCCCTTCTCCGTACCAGGCACGCGAATGGTTATACAGAGTCAGGACATCCCCTTTGTATATGCCTCGTCCGGTCAATGTGGCAAAGTTCCACTCCCGGCAATTTGCATCATCATCCGGACGCTCATAAACCGGAAGTCCGGTCTGCTGGCGCCAGGAAGCATGGAAATAGAGGGAACGCCCTCCCCATGGCAAAGGTGCCGTTCCCACTTCCATACTCACGTCTGCAGTGTGTGCGGAGATATTTTGTAACAATAGTCTGCCTTCTGTCTTGTAGGGCATCAGCCAGCGGCTCACCACCTTGCCTTGTCCGTCTGCAGACAAGAACCAGCTATCAACAGCCGGAGCACCCATACCCCCTCCCGAATAATCCGAAAGAGGAACCCAAACCGTAGACCGGCCGTCAAAATCAGCCTTAAATATAAGATTGCGCATCAGTTGGGCATAAGCCGTAGAATCTGCATTCGCGAGCTGGAAACTGATTTCATAAACCGCATTTTCCCCTTGCGGCAGGTCAATCCACAAAGAATCGCCCGGCTGGAGCACCTGCCGCTTCTTGTCCACCTGCAAACCGGAACGGGATGCAGGATGCAGCAAGGCATCATCTACCTCTGAAATCTTTTTACCGACGCGGGCTACGGATGCCGCAGAGAAGGTTTCCACAGAAGTTCCTTCGGGATACTTGCGATAATTGATGTGATAGTATTTGGGAGTAGGCGCAATGCCCGGTTCGTCTTCAAATGTAATTTTACAACTCCGGGCAAAAGGGATGGGCAGGAAAAGAGTATTGCCGCCTTTCCCGTCCGGAGTATAGCTGGTGTGGGGTTGAAGCAGTCCCCTACCCAACCTGGGTATTCCGAAACGCATCAAATCATAGGCAGGAACTATCCATCCGGGAGTACTTTCGCCATCAAAATAAAATCTCCAAGTCCCACGCTTGTCAACTGTGGTTATCCAGATACGGGTAATAGCTCCAGGGCCCTTTTCATCGAACATCACACGTTCCACTCTCCCATCAACCGTATCCGTACAGACAATGCCATAGCCATCATTGTTGGCAAACCATCCCGGCGAATCGGGAGACACGGAGGAGCGGTCATAACTGCTGACTTGCAGGCAACGATATGGCACCAGCGGATAACGTGCGGATTCTTCTACAGATATCATTTCATCCAGCAAAGAGTCCAAAGTCACTTGTGCCGTATCCTTCACACAAGAGGCCATCAAAGGCAAAAGCAGCAATGCAAACAATAAATTCCTCATCTCCATATTGATTTAAGCATCCAGGCATCCAACTCCATCTTCGTCCCCTTCTTCTGCGCAAAAAGTTCGATACCGGTTTGAGCCTCGCCCGGATAGGTTAATAATGTGAATACATCCTTCCCGTCATTGGCAAAGATTTCAATACTCGATTTGTCTACAAATATATGCAAACGTATCTTATTATCTACCGGTTCCACCCTGGCATATGCCATACGGCTGAATTTAGGAATCTGCACATCGGAGCAATGGGTGCGGTCAATCACCAGATTATGTGAATCCGTATCATAGCTGACCACCACTTTGCGCCCTTCACCCACACACAAATTCAAGCCAAAGGTGTTGGATACGTCAGTAGAAAACGAAGCATCGAGTTCGTAGACATTCTCATCGGGAACAAAGCCGGGTAACCTCTGTGTTCCCACCGATAAAGCACGTTTCACCGATGCAGGCTTATGGCGAAGTGTTTGCAACTGTTCCACCGGTTTCTGCACCAGCCTCACGCCTTCCTTGTATGTCTTCAGTTCCAGATTACGGGGAATGGACCAGAAGCCCTTCCCATACTTCGATGGAGCTACCGGTGCATAGTCCCAGGTTGCAACCCAGCCCATCGAAATTTTGGAATCCAACGTTCCGTCAAAATCCTGAAATGTGCGGGATGCATAAAAGTCCAGCCCTTTGTCCACATATAGAGGCTCTGCAGGATGGTTCTCCATCAGCTTAAAAGAAGTGCCGTCGAAGTCTCCTATAAAATATTGTTCTTGCGCCCAGTTTACAGATACGACCATCACCCACCTTTTCTTGTCAGAATCCCCGTCAACCGGCAACTGGAATAAATCCGGGCACTCCCAAGACTTTTCACTGTCACCGGCAGGGCCAAAATCACTGGTCCAAGTCCAGCTCTTCAAATCAGGAGAGGTATAAAACTTTATTTTCTTCTCCAGGGCCTTGGCTACAACCATCACCCATTTTTGGGTCGGCTCGTGCCAGAAGACGGTAGGGTCCCTGAATTCCGTACTCCAAAGGTCCAGAACCGGGTTACCTTCATAATAATGAAATGTCTTTCCGTCATGACTGAAAGAGATGCCCTGCGCCTGTTTCTTGGAGTCCTTCTCAAAAACGGTGTAAGCCGCCACATAAGCCCCCTTGCCGAAGCCGGCCGTGTTGTTCTTGTCTATGACCGCAGAACCGGTGAAGTAACTGATATTGTCATCCGTTCCGGTCATGGCATAAGGGGTTATCTGTTGGTAATGTACCAAATCTGTAGATTCGACTTTGCCCCACCAGTACATATGATATTTACCCTGATAGTACATGAATCCCGAGGGATCACCAATCCATCCCTTCTCCGGACTGAAATGATACTGAGGACGATACGGCTCTTTGTATAAACTGTCTGAATTCATTTGTGCACCGGCAGACAATGTTCCTGCCAATAAAAGTGCACCCAATATAGCTGGTATCTTCATTTTCTGTATTTTCATTAAAAGTTCATCTTTACCTTTACATCTTTCAGTTTCCAAACTTCGGCAGCAACTTCCGTTGTTTTTCCATCAGAGAATAGCTCCAATAGCGTACTATTTTCTTTCAAAGGGAAGATTCTTGTAGTGAACGCATCTTCGTTATTAATAAATCCTTCCACTACAGAACCGTCAATAAACAAACGAATCTCCACCGGTTTAGCAGTATCCAACCGATAATGATCCTTACGAATCTTCAAAGGAATGTGTGCACGCAAGGAAGAATGCGTCTGGTCCACAATAAGTTCCTCCTTCTCCACATCATAATAAATCAGGCTATATTCGCTATTATCCGGATTCTTACACAATGTAAATCCAAACCGTTTTGCGTCACCGGGATAAAAAGTCGCCTTGACTTCAAGCTGATGTTCCCTTCTACTCACAATGCACGGTTTCGCAGCAGTCAATGCCTGTCTGGAATAAACCGTCGGTTGTTCACGCAATTGTTTCATCACGGGATGGGGTGTTTGGCATAGTTTCCCATCTTTCAGCTGCCATCTTCTGGGCATACTGTAGAGATGTGCCCATCCTTGTTCATAAGTGGCCTCCCCTCCTATTTCATCGGGTATAATGGCAATGGCAGCAACATCCCCTTCCGGAGTCTCAACAACAGAGGGGGACAGCAAGCGATTGATGACCTCCAGATTTTGAGGGACTGGGTTGTCCGGTATAAACTTTTCATTCTTGAAATCTCCTATCCAATACTGGCAACGCGCAGGTATGCCTTTATGAGGAACCCTATTCACCAAAAGAACATATTTGCCGCCCATCTTCTTAAAGACCGGCATTTCCCAGAAAATACCGGAGTCATCCACTTCCGGATTGCCCTCAAACAGCAAATGTACAAAATCCCATCTCTTCAAGTCCGCCGATTTATAAAGCAGCAAAGCCCCGTGGGGTGTATCGGTCTGCTCAATGCCGAAACCGATAATCATATACCAGACATCACCCTCTTTCCAAACATACTGGTCACGCATGTCCGTACGGGTATATCCGGCAGGCTTCTCGGCAATAACCGGATTACCCGCATATTTCTCCCATTCTATCAACGCAGTATCTTTTGGAAAAGCAATACCCACTCCCATCTTGTCTCCACCGGCTGTGTATATCAGCTGGGGGATACCGTCATCATTGATAACAGCATGCCCGGACCATATTCCATTCTTGTCATAAGCAGCATCAGGAGTCAAAGCCGGCTTTTCCTCCGTCCAATGAAGCATATCGGGACTGCTGAAATGTCCCCAATTTATCTGTCCCAGGAAGATTGCAGAAGCATTCTTCTGATTGAATATATGATATTTACCTTTATAAAGAAGTAAACCATGCGTCTCATTCGTCCAGTTGGCAGCCGGCAACAGATGATAGCGAGGACGGTTGAAGTCCTTCGCAAAACGGG
>ENA-OXZU01000318-OXZU01000318.1-human-gut-metagenome-genome-assembly--contig:-NODE-318-length-11167-cov-10.418916_pt1 | contig 11167 bp, 9 predicted proteins | sample MGYA00243420_ERZ652804 | MGnify/ENA primary metagenome ERZ652804 (study PRJEB26926, sample SAMN06164402) | human gut metagenome | biome: ENVO:00009003; feature: ENVO:2100002; material: ENVO:00002003... | reverse complement strand
AGAAGTCGTAGTTCTCCTTCGGGCTGGAACCGGCGGTGGTGGTGGACAGAATCATGGAATCGTCGTCGAGGTAGGCGGCCACGGCGCCATCGGCCTGCTGGGCGAGGCGGCCGGTCTCGAAGCGCAGCGTGCGCTTGCCAAACGATCCATTGTCGATCACGGCCTCAACGGCCTTGATTTCGGGACCCTCCATAGGGTTCCTCCTTCTTTAATTTTCTAATTATTCCTACATACTGTGCTGCGGTTTGGCGACTCGCTTGAACCGCAACTGTCCTCTTCAGCGGACGTCACATACCTTGTTTCGACTGGCCCCATGGCCGTCGTTCCTCGTGTCAACCCCTTCATTCGGGTTCTCCTGTCGGCCTCACCTGCTGGCCTATCCTCTAACCCTCTTGCCGTTGTTGCCGTTGGCTGGCGATATGTAAAACGCCCGAGCACCATCCTAGGTACTCGGGCGGAAGTCTTCAATTATCGACGCAGACCCAGACGCTCGATGAGGGAACGGTAACGCTCGATGTCAACGCGCTTGAGGTAGTCAAGCAGGCGACGACGGTCACCGATCATCAGCTGCATACCACGACGGGAGTGGTGGTCGTGCTTGTGCTCCTTGAGGTGCTCGGTCAGGTCGGCGATACGCTTGGACAGCAGAGCCACCTGGACCTCGGGGGAACCGGTGTCACCTTCGTGCGTCGCGTACTCGTTGATAATCTGGGTCTTCTCGTCAGCCGTCAGTGCCACGGCGTCCTCCTTATTGTGTCGTTGCGCGGTGTTTCGTGCAGGTTCGCTCGAAACGCTCTCTATCCGCGGGCGAAATTACGCCAAATGAAAACTATACGGCAGGGGCCGGACTGGGGCCTCATGAGCCGAGGGTGTAAGGGATAAGGTGTAAAGGGTAAGGGTTTAAAGGCGTAAGGGTGTAAGGGGACACTCACTCCTGCCGGTACAGCCGCGAATACAATCCGCCGGCCTGCAGCAGTTCGTCATGCGTACCGGATTCGACGATCTGCCCATGATCCATGACATGGATGCGGTCGAAATCCCGAATCGATGCGAGTCTGTGCGCCACGACGATGCACGCATTGTCGGAGTCGAGCAACGCCGTCATGACATGTCGCTCGGTATCGTTGTCCAGAGCACTGGTGGGTTCGTCCATAAGTAGGAAGTCCGGTCTTCCGACGACCGCACGCGCGATGGCGACCTTCTGCCGTTGGCCGCCGGACAGGTTCATGCCGCGTTCACTGACCATGGCGTCCAAGCCGACGACCGGATCCATCATCCCCTCGTTGATGCCGGCAACCTCGCACGCCCTGACGATGTCGTCATCCGTCAGCCACGGACGGTGCAGCGTGATATTGTCGCGCAAGGTTTCGTTGAACACCGTGGATTCCTGATGCACATACGCCAGCCTGCCGGCCTTCCATCGGCTGTCCGCGTCGTAAATCCGGCATCCGCCGCCGTTGATGGTCACCGTGCCACAGACGGGTTCGATGAGTCCGGCGAGCAGTTTCAGCAGCGTGCTTTTGCCCGAGCCAGTGGGGCCGACGATGGCGATCTTGTCGCCTTTGCGGATGTCGCAATCGACATCGGAGAGAACGGGAGCGTCGAACGCCGTGTACGAGTATCCCACGCCGGTGGCATGCAACCGTTCGAGTATGCCATCACCCGATTCGTCACCACTCGGCCCACCACATGCGGACCGTCCGCCGTCACCCAGTCCGACGTCACCCGGTTCGCCACCCGGTTCGTCGCATTCAAGCGACGCACCGCCGCCTTCACCGGCGGGAATCATCTCGCAAATCTTGCGCATATAGGTGGCGAACGCCATGATCTGGCTGATGACGCCGACGATGCCGGAGAATGGCGTGACGAATGCGGACGCCAATGACATGAATCCGACGACGGCACCCAGTGCGAGCGTGCCGCGTCCCACGAAGGTCATGCCGAAGGCGACCACGCATAGCGGCAACACGAACACCAGCGCCGAGGACAGGCTTGACAGCAATGCCGAAAGCCGCCCTTGCCGAGTCTGGTAGTCGAGCTGCGCTCCCAGACGCGCTGACCAGCGGTCGTAGCAGTGGCTTTCCAAATTGAGGCTTTTGACAGTTTCGATGCCGGAGAAGGTTTCGATGAAGGCGCGTTGCACGTCAGCCTGCGCGACGGTCGCACGCTCGACCAGCGTCCTGTTGCGCAGGGAATAAATGACGGATACGACGAGCACCGCCGCGCACACCGTCAGGGTCAGCATCGTCAATGGCACTGAATAGGCGATCATCATGATCAGGTAGACCACGAGGAACACCATCGACACGACCGTCGACGGCAGACTGCCGGTCACGATCTGTTCGACGACCATGACCAGGTTCGCGCGGTAGATCAGGTCACCACCGGAACGGTTCACGAAGAACGGGAACTCCCGATCGAGCACGCCGGTCATGTATCGGCGGGACAGGTATCGTCCGAATCGCACCTGCACGCGGGTGAGCATCACGGTGTTCAACGCGCCGACCGCATAGTAGACCAGCAGCGAGGCAAGCAGCATCGTCGCGACCAACGGCGGGAAACCGCTTTGGGCGGCGAGCGACCCATGGTCGACCATATAGCCGGTGCCTGCGGGCACGATCAATGTCAGTCCCTGGACGACGAGCGAGAACAGCAGGCTCAGACCGATGGCGGGCATGTTCCGGCGGAGGAACCCGGTCAGGATGGAGACGGTTCCGCTGCGAGGCCGTATGGGAATGGTTGCGCAGCCGTCGTTTGTCGGTTGCGGAATCAGCACCGCGCCAGAACAGTGGGCCGCGAGTTCGCCGGGCGTATAGGCATGGCGCCCGTTCGCCGGGTCAGCGATGCGGAATCGGCCGTATGCGTAATGGTCGAGCACGACGAAATGGTTGTCGTCCCAATGCAGGATGCATGGCGTCATGACGGTTTTCAACGCTTCGGCGCTGGGGGTCGTGACCGCGCGTACGCGGATGCCGGAGTCGGACAGCACCGTTACGATGTTCGCGAGGCTCAGTCCGCCGCGTGGAGCGCCGTACCGGCGGCGCAGCTCGTCCATGGTCACGGGATGCCCGAATGCGGCGAGGATCATCGCTGCGGCGGCCAGCCCGCATTCGCTGTGCTCGCCTTGTTCGATAAACGGGACACGGTGGCGACGCCATGATCTCATGCTTGCCGTCCGCGCGCGGGAAGGCCGAAGTCGACGTGCGTGCGGTCACGCCCGAGCGTGGACGCCTTGGTGAACGCCTCATAGTCGTCGAATTCGGCGAGCATCATATCCTTGACGAGGTGTTTGTCGTCAAGGATGATGATCCGGTCGGCCACATTCCAACAGTATTCGAGGTCATGGGTGACGGTGAGCAAAGTGCGCTCGTCGGCGCGAAGCTGGTTGACGTAATCGACAAGCAGCGAGCGGGTGATCGGATCGATGGCGTTGCTTGGCTCGTCGAGCATGATGACATGCGGGTCGAACAGCATGCCGGCGACGATGCCGACCCGTTTGCGCAGACCGGTCGAGAGTTCCGCCACCTTCTTGTCGAGATGCCCCTCCAATTCGAAGGCACGGACGAGCGGTTCATCCTCCAGCCGTTTCGAGTCGACGGTATGGCCGCCGTCCGCGATTCCCTTGCCGGACCGGAACAGCAGTTGCCGGAAGTGGATGTTGTCACGCACGGTCATCGTGCCGACGAGATTGCCGTTCTCGGTCATCTGGAACACGTCGCGCATCGACGGCACCCGACGCCTATCGATCACGCATCGCCCTTCACGGGGGCGCAGCAGTCCGACGATGAGTCTGAACAGCGTGGTCTTGCCGACGCCGTTGTATCCGAGGATCGCCAGCGACTGGCCTTGCGGCACGGTGAAGTCGATGTCCTCCAACACGGTCTGTCTCTTCTTGTAGCCGAAGGTGACGTGTTCGACGGCTATGATGGCATGTTCGCCGTTGTCGGTGCGGTCGGCGTGGTTGATGTGGTCGGCGGTCATATTGTCTTTCCTTGTCGTCGATTCGGTTGTGTTCGTATCCGTCATGTCCGTCATCGCGTTTCCAGTGCGAGTATGGAGGGCGTGGACGAGTCGTTCAGACGAAGCATCGTGTAGGCGACGCCGACCGGCCCTTGGAAGTACGACAGATCCACGAATTCACGGGATTGCCTCAGCCGGAAACGTCCCGACGAACGGGCCTGCGCGATCATGTCGTCCATCAGACGCTGTGCCTGCATGCGATACCATTCGTCACCGTTGGCATTGCCGATGGATATCAGGGTGTCGATCATGCCGCATCGTCCATGGCACACGCCGTCGTCGTCCCAATCCGCGTTCCCAAGCAACGCCGTGATATCTGCCTTGTCTGGGAACGCCCGTCCGCTTTCATCCTCGAAGAAACGTTCGCCGTCCGCGCCGGCAGTGGCCGCCAGCTCATTGCGTGCCCAGAGCACGCCGACCTTCCCACGGCACCATTTGCCGGCGTCCTCCTGTTTCGCACCGCTTCTTCGAGCGTCCGATTTCCGCCAAAGCATTCGGGCGAATTCGGCGAATTCGCGATTCCCCGTCGCCGCGTAGAGCTTCCAGAACGCCACGGCCATGCCTTCCAGTCCGTGCGCGGCACCGGTTGGATACGGCATGTCATCGGATTCGTCGGCGTTCCGCTGGGTTTCGGGAAACGCACGGATGACGGTTCTCCCCAGCCGGCTGGTTTGTTCCACTATGCGCATGTCATGGAATACGTCGTACAGCCGCAGATACAGCATGATCGAACTGCCCGCCCCGGTCAGGTAATCCAGATGGAATGACGGTTGAGGATTGTCGCGCTGCAGGAGCTTCGGCAGCATATCGTCGATGTATGCCGGCAGCATACGAACCGTCTGCGTCATGCAACGGCGAGCTTCGGGCGACGTGATGCCGGCATTGGCCATGCGTAACGCGCAATAGCTTCGCGACAGGCCGGAAGTGAAGCCGGAATACGTAATGCCTCTGTCCTTGCGGCGCATCAGACTCCGCATCATACGCGTGCACAGGTCACGCCAGCGCTCATCGTGTGTCCGCCGATACAGTTCGGCGGCGAACATGCCCGTCCCGGCCATGCCGTCGTAGAGTCCCGAAGTCGGCGCCCCCGGTTCGTACCGTTCATCCACGGTCTTGTCCGCGGCCATGGTGTCGGATCGGTTCGCTGTAAGCCATGATACGGTGCCATCGGTTTCCTGGAGGATGGCCGTGTCGGCTATCCTCGTGCCGAGTTCGATTGGGTAATGCTCCGCATCCGTGTCCGACGACACCGAAGCCGTCGGATGCGCGTCCTCCATGCCGGGTTCCATGCGCAAGGCGTTGCGGATAATGCGCGATTGCAATGCGGCCTGTTCGTCAAGATGCCCGATGGTGTCAAGCACCCGTTCGCGTACCGAACGTTCGCAGACGCCGTCAATGGTCGTTCCATCGGGAGCGTGCAGATCATGTCCCGTCAGCTGTGCGGTGAACATGGGGATGTCCCCGGCGAGCATCTGCCGGTATTCGCTTGCGAAGATGCGCTTGTCACGGAATGGGTAGACATACAGGTTCTCCAGTATGGCTTCGACGTCCAGCATGTCCTTCAACGCCGACGGATGATGGATGAAATCCGCAAATCGGGCGTAAGCGCTGGTGTTGCGCACCAGCACACGCACGGTCGTATCCTCGCCGGACAGCATCGCATCCCATTCATCCGCGTCGATGGTCATCGCCGCGGCGACCGTATTGCGGAATCCTTGGAGAATCTGTCGCTTGTAATGATACGGATCCACAACGGCGTCATCCAATGTCACCGCGCAGCCGTCCTTGCTGAACGTCACGGCGTTCCTCTCGTAATGGGCATCGGCGGAGTCCAATCCCACCGGGGACGCGACGATGCCGGGCATCGTCTGCTCACCGGTTTCGAAGGCGCTGATGTCGACGGATGTACCGTCGGCCGACATCGCCGTTTTCGCCGGCAACAGACAGGAGGATGCCAGTGAATCCCGCAATATCGTGGATACGCGGATGTCGGCATCGGTGCCGTCGGGCATGTCCATGGTCACATGGTTCGTGGCGATCGTCTCGAAATCGACGACCATCGGATATTCCCCGCTGGCGATGATGTTCTCGTGGTGCATGTCGTCGCCGTGCAGGAGCCATACCAATCCGAGCAGCTGACCGTATCTGGTGTAATAGCGCTCCACCTGACGTGCATCCTCGCAGGTGCCGTGTTCCACGAATTCCTCATAGGCGTAGCCGGATTTCGTCAGCACGTCCGACACTCGCATCGGAAGGAAACCCTTCGTCCGTTCGCATCGCCTCACCAATCCGGCGAAAAGCTCATGGATATGCAGGTCACGCGGCTTGTATACGATTTTCCGTCCGCCGATGGTGAGCATGGCCACGGCTCTTCCACCGTCGTGCGCGTCGCCACGGTCGATGGACATATCTTCCAATCTGAAATCATCGCCGACGCCTGCGAAGGAGGCGAGCTCGTCGCGATCCATGGATACGCGGTCGAGCATTTCCTTGACGAAATCGATGTAATGGACTGTCGTCTGCGTGACAAAACGAAGCAGTACCGGATATTTCGCATACATATGGCCACGGTATTCGTCGGTGGCCAGCAGTTCGAAATATCGCCGCAATTGTCGCTTCGCATCGCCGTCGCCCAACGAACCGGCCTGACGTGCGACATGCAATTCCCATACGACGGTTTTCAATCCGATGCCCAACAGACGCTCGACGTATGCGCTCAGGCACTGTTCGATAAGGCGCTCGTCATTCATCGGCAATGAACAGGCCGACATATACGCTTGCAGTTCCGCTTTCACGTACGCGACGAACGGTGCGAAGGCGGTGGCATACCCCGTGCGTTCGACTCGCTCTTCCTCGCTGTCGTAACGGTTCAGAATCGTCTGCAGTTCAACGGACCATGCCGGCTCGACATGGCCGCTCAGTTTCCGTTCCCGATCCGCGATGACGGTTTCGACCACGGATGCGTCATCGCCGAGCGCGTCGGCGATGCCTTGATAGTCCTCGTCCCGCAGTGGGTTCCGTCGGTTTTTCCATTCCACCGTTGCCGAAAGCATGTCTTCCGCGTGCGATGCCCGATACTGTCGCAAAGCATCCGGCATAGCGGTTGCCGCCATGCACCGTTCCTCAAGGGTCGTGGCAGAAGCCGCCCAGGTCGTTCCAACGTTACCGTTCATGGAAAGTCCCCCTACCGTTCGGCGTGGACGGATTCCGGCAGCTTCCGCCGCGTTTCGACGTATTCATGGAACGTCGCGCAGTCGAACATGCCGCGTTCCCGCCAATACCGCGATTCTGCATCGCTACCGTCTCGTCGGGCGTAGTCACGCTTGTAGGATTGGAATGCCAGCTCCTGCCTTTCGCTGGTTTCAGGCACGACGCCATCCCGCAGTGTGTTCAGCGCCCGCACGATAGCCGCGGCGGTCTGATCGGCCATTGCCTCATCGAATGGCGTAAAAGTGGTGTGGTATGCGGTTTCATCAATGATGATGCCCAGTGATTCCATGAACCGTTCCATCAGTTCGCCGACTTCAAGGAACCCGTTGGTTGTGGCGCTGACCATTGCCATGCCCGGTTTGCCCGCCAGATGGAACAAATGCCCCCAATAGGTGAGTCGATCCATCAGAATCTTCATGTCGCCGGAAACGTTATGGCCATAGGTCGGCGAACCGAGAATCAGATAATCGCATCGTTCGATTGCTTTTTTGACCCGGGCGGAATCGTCCAGTCCGTTCAGCTCGATATGATCGACACCGGTGGAAAACTCGCTCGCAGTACCATCCGACGGCAAGATCGTCGTGTCATTCGGCGTCAGAATCGTCCATTCCGCGTCAATGTTCGCACTGACCGCATCCTGTATCAGACGAACCGACCGCAACGTCTGCGACTGCGGATTACGCGAAGCGACATAGGCCACCATGCTGGTCATGGAAATCCACCTTTCCAAAAGCTTCGAATCCAGTAGATGTCACAGCTCGATATTGGTGTTGATAAAATATCGAGAGAATACTCCGGTTGAAATACCGATGGCGACCACTACCAATACGACATAACCAACCGAGAACAGGCACAGCGGCATCACGTTGACGATCACAAGCATATATGCCAATTGGAGCAGGACCGCAATCAACACCAAAACCAGTTGTGCCATTGTCGGATCGCTGTTCCGGGAGACATAAACCATCGGCATTGCGCCCAAAGAACAGACGATTGTTCCTAAGACTGATACGATAAGAGCACCAATTGCATCATCTGCTCCAGCGGTTATCTGAAAGCCTGATGACAAAACACGCATAAAAGCCAGATTCAAAAGCACGGAAATCACTGTCAGGATAACAGGAAACAGGCATTTACACCAGCAGTAGCTCCAATAGGAACGACCAGACTGTATATAGAGCTCAAACAGTCCATCTCGGAAATCCTGATACAGGATGGAGACCATCACCGAGCATGACGAATAGATGAAAAACGGTCCAAAAAAGACAGCCCAAGTAAATGGGTCTAGAATGCCTGCGCCACTGGCAACCATCTCCACGAATATTGCCGTGACCATAATGATAAGAACCATACCCCAGTTCTTGAATGACTGGAAACATGCCTTGCAGTCACGAAACAGAATCGCCTTCATGCCACTTCCCCTTAACGATAACAAGTGTCAGGTATGGGTCGGATGTTTTACGCAATCCATACCTGACCCATGTAAAGCAACGTTCACTTGCAGTTCCCACAGGATGCAAGTCGGGTGACGACCGTTGCCGAACATGCCGAGAAAGACACGCTCAGAACGGAAACCGCGAACGACAGCGACGCCGGCGCGACGCCATCATCGTTGCGACCGGTCAGCATCGCCATATCGGCCGCCGACAGATCCTCGAAGGATTCACCGACAATGGACTTCTCATTGATGCTCATATAGGCCTCCTTACCTAATTCCTGCCCTTCAGGCGAAGAGCTACTGTAAGCATGACGCGCTTTCTCCCGCTTCGCAATGACTTGTATGCCATTAGGGGGCAAGGACTTTTATATGAATCCATGTTGTGCAATGATCATTGACACACCCCGACGCAAAGGAACCCTCATGAGAACACCGCTTTTAATACTTACGGTACTTGGTTTGACATTCGGAGCGTCAGCCAGCACTCCAAGCAACAGTTCAACGGAGGAAGAAATATCAACATATTCACTATGCCCTGTATGGTTTCCATTATGCCATATCAGAAATTAGGTCAGTAGCGGTAACATGCAATAGAAAGACCATTCTTCGCCGTCTTTTTCATATCTGATGAATCCTCCTTGTCCAGATATCAAACGGGAATATATACTTAGCCCTTTTCTTGCTCCCAAAGTCACACATCGCCGACTCTTTTGTCGACATTTATTCACCTGAACAATATCAACAGCATTATTTGAAAATGTGACAATGACGGAATATTCACTTTTGTCAGCATAGCGTTCAATATTCGTGTAAATTTCACGCAACAGGTTAACGATTATTTGATTCCACGAGTTCAACATTGCGCTGGATACACCGCGAAGAGATGAATGACCGCAAAACCCTTTGTCATGCAACCGACGGTCACTTTCACTCAATGTAGCTTGAATATGTTCGGCAAGACTTACATGAAATACATCATCTTGTTTATGGTCATCATCCGATAGATAATTCATAACCGAATGCAGATCTTGGAATATCCTATTGATACCGTTCTGCAATTTTCTCCATCGCTTAAGCTCTTCTTCCTTCGATGCATCAATACCTTCCTGCACTATGACCAACATTCGTGTCAACTCACCAGACATGGCATCATGCATCCCCTCAGCAAGCTGTAAGTTATATCGAACAATTTCAGCTTTCTTTTCTAACTCTTTTTTCTTTTCAAGTCCGTTCCTTTGCCGTAGCCAAACCCCTAAAAGAAACACAAACCAAAGCAACACCACCAAATTAATGGAACCATCGAACGAACCAAATTCACTATTCTCCCGATATATCGCATAATTCAGCAAAGCGCTAATAGACAACAGCACCGTTGCCGTCACACCATTCCACCAAACAGCAGCATAGCCTTGAATCGCAAGAGATACCAGAACACCCCATGACTCATCGCATTGCGATAAGCAAGGCATCAATTCATTCAGGAATGCGATGACGATAATCCCCCATGTTGCCGGTACCGGATATAACGGCAACATACTCACAGCAAGCATGTACACGATGCGAATAAACCCATCATTCAAACTCTCAGGAGAATCAAGAATCCATTCGGCGATACATGCGGCAAGACATGTCATGGCCACTATCGATAGAACAAGATTTTTTTTCGATACTCCCAAGCATTTCTTGCGAACCACAAGTATCGTTTTCATTGCCAATCGTCTCACCATCGTTCCCGCCTCCACCAATAGGCAATCAGTTCGGCTCTGGAAGTAAGATGGAGTTTGTTCTGAACACGGTCAAGATAGGTTTTCACCGTCCCTGCCGAAACATCCATCATCCGGGCAATCTGAGTGGGCTTATACGACTGTGAATATAGTTCCATGGCATATTTTTCCCGTTCCGACAATCTTTCGATTCTATTCACGGGAAGTCGAACCAGACGATGATATGCAGCATCTACATCCTCGAATCCAATAGTCTCCCCTCCTACTCGAACACAGAGAGTATGACCATCGCTGACGAGCTTGACCGCTTTACACAGTGCTGGAAAATCAGCTTTTGACACAATGCCTTGAGCACCACCCTCAACAGCACGTCGCGCATAGCGAGTTAAACTGAACGATGTCACCGCCAGCAACGGCAACATCCTGTTACGACTTCTGATTTCCCGGCACACCATGTCTCCGGGCATGTCCTCCAGACTCATGTCAACCAGCAGAATGTCCGCTTCATTTGCGGGATCCGTCGCATATTCCAGAGCATCGGTTCCGGTATTCGCCTTCCAAGCTAACCGAACATTCGGCAGATGACGCGACAAGAACGCTGCCAAACCCATCAGCACGAAGTCGTCGTTATCGACTATCGCCAGTCTAATTTCATTTGGGTTCCCCATGGTGCACATGATAGACGTTTTTCGTACGGACATGCCCGCCCCGTTGTCTAATTGAAAGTGCAACACCCGTTAGATTGGAGATTGTCCGGATAACCAGTCCGAAGGGA
>ENA-OXZU01000307-OXZU01000307.1-human-gut-metagenome-genome-assembly--contig:-NODE-307-length-11446-cov-4.133790_pt1 | contig 11446 bp, 5 predicted proteins | sample MGYA00243420_ERZ652804 | MGnify/ENA primary metagenome ERZ652804 (study PRJEB26926, sample SAMN06164402) | human gut metagenome | biome: ENVO:00009003; feature: ENVO:2100002; material: ENVO:00002003... | reverse complement strand
CTTCTAGCTTCGTCGGCAGCGTCAGATGTGTATAAGAGACAGATAAGTAGGTACACGGGCGGCATCCACTTCCAAACTCCCACCGGTGGTACTTACACTATTATTACGTGTATAAGCCAAAATAGCATTCAGTTTCAAACGTCCCACTTCCGTGCTAACATTGGTACGAAAATTATAACGCTGCACGCCAAAATCACTGTTGCCCACATAATTACTTTCCTGGTCATAATAACCCATGGACACCATGTAAGTAGTTTTATCACTACCTCCAGATACGCTTAGATTGTAATTCTGCTGTAAGGCTGTGCGGACTATCTGATCAAAAAACCAGCTTTCTTCATTTTGATGGGCAGCCAGGTCACGGATTTGATCGGGTGTATACAAAGGAGCCTCTCCAGCATTGGTGGCAGCTAAATTGCGCAAAGTAGCGTTCTGATAGCCTTTCACCGGAGAAAACAAGATATCCGGATTCTGCCATCCCATCATACCACTTAACCGAACTGTCGCACGCTGGTTCTTCTTACCTTTCTTAGTAGTAACCAAAACTACACCATTGGAAGAACGTGAACCATAAATAGCAGCTGTACCGGCATCTTTCAAGATGGAAATGTTCTCAATATCATTGGGATTCAATTTATCGAAACTACCGCCATCAGCTACCAATCCGTCTATGACAAAAAGCGGACTATTGTCATTCACAGTGCTGATACCACGAATATTAAAGTTAGTCTTACGATCATTAGGATTGCTACTGCGCTGCTGGATAACCACGTTGGGCGCAGCCCCTTGCAAAGCATCTGTCATGTTAGCCACGGGACGGTCTTCGATCATGGAAGCCTTTACCTGGTCTACAGCACCTACGGCACTCTTGCGGGTAGTAGTACCATAACCGATGACAATAACTTCATCCAGCACCTTGGTATCCTCCTTTAAGACAACATTCAATTGTTTTTGATTTTTCACAGCAATTTCCTGAGTGGCATATCCCACATAGGAAAAGACGAGAACATCTTGGGCACTACAAACAATGGAATAGTTTCCATCCACATCTGTAATGGTACCCACACCTTCTTTACCCTTAACAGTAACACTCACTCCAATCAGGCTTTCACCTGTGGCATCCTTAACGGAACCTCTCACCGTGGCATTGTTTTGCTGCACCACAGTAATAGTCTCCGCATGTGCATAAACCGCAGGAGCCTGCGCCAGCATAGTCACAGCAGGCAAGGCAATAAGCCAGAACTTATAGTTCCCACCTATCCGAGCCAGCAATGAATTTACTGTGTACACTCGATTCTTTTTCATATTCTTTAAGATTAAACATTATAATAAATCACGATAAAAAAAGGAAAAGAACACAAATAATACCAACTAACAACCAATTCATGCAATTTGTATCCTAATCCTCCTTCCAGCGCACTTTATTGATTTTAAATAATTCCTGTTTTTACAAGCTGTTCAGCAAATCCACTTTACCCTCGTTCACTAATTTCAAAATCAATTCTCCAAACAGCGTATTCTGCCAAGCAAACCATGCACGGGTAAAGTTAGTGGGGTCATCCTTGTGGAAAGACTCGTGCATGAATCCCGTACCGGCATCCGTATCCATCAGCATTTTGATACAAATCTTTATCTCCTCATCATTCTGGCTGGTGAATGCCTTCATCATGATACTCATAGGCCATACCATATCATAACCAATGTGCGGACCTCCGATACCTTCACCGGCTTTACCTTTAAAAAAGTAAGGGTTGCTGCCACTCCACACAAAGCGGCGTGTATTCTGATAGATAGGATCGTTTACGTCCACATCACCCAAATAAGGCATAGCAAGAAGGCTGGGTACATTGGCATCGTCCATTAACAGATGATTGCCGAATCCATCTACTTCAAATGCATAGATTGTCCCAAACTCAGGATGATTGTAAGTGGCATATTTCTTCAGGGCTGCCTCCACTTCGGCTGCCAAATCGGTGCATTCTTTGGCCAAGGATGTTTCCTTGTTTACTTCCGTCAGAATTTCAGCAGCCTTTCTCAGAGAAGAGACAGCGAAAAAGTTGGAAGGGACCAGGTACTGAAGCGTAGTGGCATCGTCCGATGGGCGGAAAGCGGAAACAATCAGTCCCACCGGTTTGACCGGAGCACCCAAGCCGTCGTTATTCAGCGTATCCAGAGCACGTTCCGTCTTACGTTGGAAACGGTAAGGGCCTACACCGTCCTTACGCTGCTGTTCCTTGAAAGTCTTCAGGATAGCAGTAATTGCCTTCATCCATTCACCGTCGAAGATACTGCTGTCACCAGTTACTTTCCAATACTGGTAAGCCAGACGAAGCGGGTAACAAAGAGAGTCTATCTCCCATTTGCGCTCGTGCAGTTCGGGCTTCATATCTGTCAAGTCAGTCATCCAGTTGCCACCCGTAGGTCCGTCGTTGAAAGCATTGGCGTACGGATCAATGTTGATGCAAAGGAACTGACGGCGAATGACACCTTCGAGCATCTCTTTCAATTGCGCATCATTGTTGGCTAACTGCACATATGGCCACACCTGCGCACCGGAGTCACGCAGCCACATAGCATGGATGTCACCGGTATAAACAAAAGTATCGGGTTTACCGTCCAGCATGCGAAAGTGTACAGTAGTGTCAAGCGTATTAGGAAAGCAATTCTCAAACATCCACGCCAACTTAGGATTGGTAAGCAGTTTCTTCACGCGAACAATCTCAGCTTCCACCGCTTTTGAGGTGAAAAGGCGTTTCTTCATTTTTGGACGATTGCTCTTGTAAGCAGCAGTCATCTGAGCATAGTTCTCCACACAAGTGTTGTCACCTTTCAGGATAAAAGTGTCTGCCTTAGCATAGCCTTGCATACAGAGCATGGCAACAGCGCACAAGGTAATGTTTCTCTTTTTCATTTGGTCTGATTCGTTTTAATTATAAAGACTGATTAGCGAACACGGCCAAACGCGCGTACATCTCTACCATGGCGGCTTGTGTCAGCAGCCATTTACGATTGTCGCGGCTCTTGCCGGTGAAATCAGTATTGAAAAGGCCGTTATCTTCACGGGCATGCGTCCAAGCATAGTCCAGACTGCGGGCAAAGGAATCAAGATAAACCTTGTTACCGTCCACCTGATAGAGTTCCATAAAACCACGCAACATAACGGCGGTGAACCACACATCACCCTTCTTCAGCATATGGAACGGTTCTCCTTGTCCGGGGGTGAATTCCATGAAGAAATAATTATGACAAGCAGCAGCAATCGCTTGCGCATCCTTCAGATACTGCCCATTACCGGTAAGCTGATAGAGCAAAGCAGCCGACTGCATCATCTGACCGCTGTTATAGGCAAATTTGGCACGTCCTATCTCACCGTCCAAACGCATGTTGTCGAAGTAAAGGCAGTCTGTTGTGTCCTGCAATGTTGCTTTAGTCCACTCGTACAAACTCTTCCCTTTCTCAAAATAGGAGCTGTCTTGCGTAGCCTTGAAAAGTTTCAGGGCAAAGACGGAACCAGGGGCGTTGGAACAAGTGTTCTTTGATTCCTTCTTCTGTTCGCACCAATAGATACCTCCTCCCAAACAATCGTCCATACCGCTTTCTATAAACTTCCAGATAAGCTTGGCGCTCTGCAGATAGTTCTCTTGGCTAGTCATCAGATAGACGTCTGTGAAGTCAATGCCGAGCCACACGTTGTCATCGTAAAAGCGGTCGGACAACGGAGCGTCCTTGATGTAAGAAGCATACGCTTTGGGCATACGACGAGTATCGAAATATTCAGCAAGTCCCGGAAGCACTTTCTCATCAAGCAACTTCTGATAGTTCCCGAAATCTTTCTTGTTATCTTTAGTGGCCTCCATCAACGCATTCACTGCGGAGAAGGTACCGGAATAAGGCCACAAATAAGAGTAGAGATTGGGACGGTTCTTCTGTTCCTCGGAAGCCAGATAAGTAGCGGTATAGCCTTCCACGTCCGAAGGATAATTCTCACGCAACAGACAAGTGCCCGGTGCGGAATAGTGAGCATATAAGGAATCAAGTGTTTGTGTAGATCTGACCAGCATTGCGTTGTCTGCCACAGCCGGTTCTTTCTGTGTCTTGCATCCGGTTACTGCCAAGGCGCATGCCAATAGGCAGAGGAGTGCTTTCTTGGAATTTTTCATCTTTTTTCTACGGCATTAAATTGTTCGACTTGTTTTTCACTCCGTTGCAGGAGTCTTCTTTTATATAATATATAAACCCTATTAAAAACGATTGCAAAAATAGACAGTAAGGTTAAAAGCCAACTATAAATCCGTGACATAACCGTCCACATTCCGGACATGGCAGAATTCTAAAACAAGTTTGTCACAAAACAGACACACCGTTTCCCCCATACTTCGGAAACATCATTTCCCAACAACTGGAAATTCTGAAATACGCAGGGTTGTACAACCGTAGGGTATCAGCGTGATTTCTTGCTCTCCTCCTTCGGCACTGCCACAGAAAGAGAAAGGCTGGGGCCCTGCCATTTCATTATATACTGTCCAAGTAGGGATAAGACGAGCCTTCATCTTTATTTCAACCGGTGCATTTTCCTGATTCCAAGGAAAGTCCAATTGCTGTTTTTGGCTATTGATACTTACTTGGGCCACCTCGTTCATTCTGTTACGGTCAAAATCCACCAATCCGTAGTTCCATGGATCCGAAGAAGTCACCTGATAATAATAAGAACCATACCAACTATCCTTAAACTCTTTCTTTTCCCAATTTTCTTCCATTTTCAGGGCATATACCAACGGACCTCTTTCAATAGATACTGCGTTTTCATACCAAGTGCTAGTAAAGACCTCCATGGGCAGATACAGTTCAATCTTATCATTCCGCTTCCATATACGGTCTACGATAGCTATTTTCCCACCTTTGACAGTTTGCTCCATCTTTCCATTTACCCGTATTTCAGCTTGCTTGCACCACTTCGGAACACGCAGGTGAAATGGAAATTTCACTTGTTTCACCTTATTCCTCACCTCTTTAATGGTAAAAGTTATCTGATGATCCATCGGATAGTAAGTATCTTCACTGATAACCACCGATACATTATCACCCACATTGGCTGTTACTTCCGACGGAGAATAGACAATGGCTGCAATGCCGTTATCAGGTGTGGCATACCATAGGTGCTGTGTAAATTTTGGCCAACCTTGGTGCATATTCGAAAAACAACATGGGTATCCGGTCAGAGTGCCAAAAGCAAGGTCTGTCCCTTCATGATCCTGGTCGAAGTTGCGACGATGGCGTGTTACCATCACCTGATTCGGTTGCTGGAAATATTGCTTAGTCATAAAGTCATCGGATATTTGGGCTGGTAAAGCATTAAAAGCAATGCGTTCCAAATGGTCGGCAAAGTCTATGTCTCCTGTAATCTCCACCATTTTTTCCAGCGAGTACATCAACTCTACGGCCGAACACAACTCCGAGCCTTGTGTAGGATTGTTTCCATGCAAAGCCTCATCGCCTCCATACATGCCTTGCGGCTGTCCGTGGAACCGGCGAATATCTCGAAAGCCTTCCTTGACAGCATCAATATATTTCCGGTCGGTATCTTGCTGATAATAAATAATCGGTTCTTTGATGCCTTGTGCCAAATTAACACAGTGTATAGTGCAGGGTCTGCGCAAGTCTCCCCTATCTACCATATCTATGAAACTGAAACTCTGCCGGTGCAGCAAATGCCCCAATTCAAGCAAAAAATCCTCCCCCGTAAGATTATAAAGCCAATATACAGCTTGCAAATTGTCACAAGCACGGAATTCTGCCCAACTGCTCCAGTGTCCTAAAGGTTTTTGCGGCAAGGTATTCAGTTGATAACGGAAATATTTTGTCATAAAAGCGACGACTCTCTTATCGTTCGTTGCCGAATAATACTGCTGTAGGATTTTCAGCACGACCATACGCGGCCACCAGTCTTGCGAGTTATCACGTTGCAGTCCAGGCTCTCCCGGATAATCTTTTTCAGGACCGAAGAATCCGTCCTCACGCTGGCTCTGCAAAGCCCATTCTATCCAAGGTTGCACTTTGGCTTTCAAGACATCATCATCCAGTATATACGCCAAAGGAAGTAGACCGTCTATCCAGTATGGACCGCGTTCCCACTGGTCTCCATCACCACCTAACCAACCATTGCGTTTGCCCATAACCGAAGGGTAAAGAACATCCATCTGACCACTGGCGCCATTTTTCTGACGAACCAGCATTTCGTGCAACCAGCCTTTAGGTTTGATACTGCCTAAAGGAAGTTCCATTAAGGGCTTACGGAGTAGAGGATAGCGATTATTCTTGTAGTTTCCTTCTACTACCTGGCTCAAAAGAGCATCCACTTGTTTCTCCGCCTCAGGCGTAAACCACTTTTGAGCAGATATTGTAAAGAGATTAGCAGCTAATAAACATACAACAGCAAATATTTTAATTTTCATTTTTCAAGGTATTTGTTATTTCCAATAAATTTACTTCAATAGAGTTGTTAACTTACTCACATTAAGCACTTACACCTGAGAATCATCAGATCCTTGTGTCTGTGGTGACAGACACAAGGATCTGAAAAATGGGAATATAATAACTGTTTATTCGTATACTTCCATTTCATAAATGCGCACATCTTTACCAGAAGCCGATTGCATGGGCTGTGTCACTAAAAGACGCAGGTAGCGAACACTTTCAGACTTATTTAGCGTGCGATTCAGTACATTCTTACCATTACCAGAAACATAGTCCAGTGTGCGCCATTCACCATTCTTGTCGCTCTTACCTTGCAGAAAGCAGGAGGAAGTGACGTAGGAATGGTTTTCGCCGGCAGCGTTCAGTAACTTCCAGCCATTAATGCTTCTTTCACCGCCCAAATCAAAGTCTACGTAGTGGGGCATTTCAGCAATAGCACACCACTTTGTGTTTTCGTCGCCATCTACCATGAAAGCCGGCTTCTCTTTCTCGTTCACATAGCTTGAATAGCCCATTACCATGTCCTGCTTCAGAATGTTCACTCTCTCTGTGGAGCTTTCCGTCTGATAGCGATTGCACTTGTTTGCCGTACGGAACAGTTCGGAAGCGGGACAAACAGAAGTAGCAGCAACATCAGTCAAAGTGGCGGCAAAAATAACAATATCCTTATTATCGGGCAATACCACCTCAGTAGCCTTTTCTGGCAGGTCTATTGCGAACTTAAACATGTAAGTGAACTCATACGGCTGATCGCCTTCACCGGAATGGCGGTGCGTACCCACATAGGCAACTTCAGCATCTTTCAGATAACCTTCCGTATGTCCGGTGTGCCCCCACTGACCGATGAAGCCAGTATAAGAAGGAACAATGACTTCCTGCACATACTTGCCTACGCGGAATATCCCCTTCACATCTTTATCAGAAGCGGCAGCAGCAAGGATATAGAGTCTGTTATAAGTACAGTCGGCGGGCAGTTTCAGTACATTGCCCTTGCAAGCCATACCATTCAGCTCTTCACGTGTCTCCAATTTGAAAGGCACTCCATGCACATTCATCTCGGCAGGTATCAATTCAGCAGCATAAGAATAACCAGACTCAAAGTTGGCAGCAGCCTTGAACTCGTTCCAACTGAAGCACTTCTTATCATAAACAAGGGGCAATGGTTCGGCCACCGTCTGCACCTTTTTATTGGAAGCAAAACGTACCTTGTAGGTCTTAATGCTGTTTGGATTGACTGACACTTCCAAGCGATTTCCACTGAATGTAGCCTTACCGATGGTCTTTTCCGTACCATCTGCTTCTACAGCAGCCACAAGGTTGTCGGCAAAGACAATCGAGGCTTTCTGCGCCTGCTTGCCTGCGGCTTCATACACGCGTACCACATATTCATCTGAACTTTCGGCTTTCTTTAAGGCTTTAATAAGTACATTCCGGTTATCGGAAAAAGCCAATGAATAGCTCTTACCTAATTCGCCGCGATGCTTTCCAACAACGAACGCCTTGATGCGCTGGTTCAGCAACTCAGCATTCTCGCGGGTTTGAACTACGTCCAAAGCGCCCACATGACCTACCAAGCTGTAAGTAAAGGTATGGTGACCGAAGTCCTGACGATCTTGATAAGCATAGTTCTTTTTTGTCTTCGGAGTGTGCAGCAAAGTGAGACGCAGGGTGTTGTTATCAGGCTTGTCCCAGCCATATTTGCTGTCGTTCATGATGGAAACGCCATAAGAACCGTTAGCGTCCGTTAAATCTGCCCAATATTGAGCATATACTTCGTAAGCGGTCAAGATGTTGTTTCCTCTCTGCACGCTGCCTACGCCCAAGTCGTAAGTGGCCACCTCATTATTCAAATTGAGGGGAAACTCAGCCTTCAACAGAGCGTTGGTAGACTGCCAGTCCACTTCGTTAGTAAAGTCAATGCGGTGGGCCAATACACCTTCATACAAATGGATGTACTGGCGGAAAAAAGAATCATCGTGACGTTTCTCCACGCAGAGAGTCTTACGTAATGCACCGTTTTCGCAAAGAGTCACTTTCACATCCTCGGTGATGGAGATAGGAGTAGCGTCCACAGTCTCTTTCAATATCTCCCATGCCGGCCATTCGAATGACTTGTTTTCAGTGAAGAGGGCTAAACGAATAGCCTTACCAGCCTTTACCAATTCCTTGTTGATTCTCTTGTCGAACAGTGAAGTAATGTCACCGTTCTCATTCAATGTCAGTTTGTAGAACGAATTTTCAACACTTGCAGCTTCAACAGCAGACATCTCTTTTCCTTCGCCGGAGAGGCGGACATCGTAAACTGCGTATCCATTGGCGGGTACAGTGGCTTCTACTAACAAGCGGACCTTTCCATCAGTATATGAAACCAACTGAGAAACCACCAACTTGCCTTGTTCGTTATATACAGCCACACTTTTGGGAAAACGGGAAGCCTCCACTTCGATGGTCACCACATCTGTAGCCTTGAAGCCCGAAGCGTTATAGAGCACTACGGGAATCCCCTTGACACGAGTATCAAGCTTGCCTGCCACACTTCCCACAGAATGAGTCAGGATACTGGAGAACTGTTTCAGAGAGAGAAGTTCATCGTTCCAAGAAAATTCATAGGCACGGGGAATGCTGGTACCAGTCAAATCATCGTGGAATTGGTGGAATATGAAGCGCTGCCAAGACTCCGTCAGACTCTTGCCAGGATATTCGGCAACCCCCAAAAGGGCAGCAGCCACAGAAGCACGTTCAGCGGCATCACCCAAAAGTTCATTTTGACGATTATAGAGTTTCATAGCAGCCTGTGAAGTGTAGCAGCCGGTTCCATGAACGTCCATCAGCAATTCACCGTCAAATACGGGGAGCTCGGGATGGCTGCCATAGGGCTGGTAATCCTTGAACAACTGGTCACTGGCTGCACTGATAATCTTCAACGGACCGTCTCCCTTGATACCTTTCTCCACGGAAGCCACAGAAGCGATGGTAGGTGAACCGCCCACATCACCTGTTCCATAGTAGCGGTAAACGGTATTCAGGGGAGTGCATTTGGAGAGTTCCATCAAATATCTATTTTCTGAAAGGTCTTCATTATCCCAACGACGACCGTAATCATATCCGTGAGCCAGCATGACGGACGCTCCATCCACTCCTTTCCACAGTCCGATGGTAAAGGGATGCTTGCTCTTACCGTAGAAAGGATTGTTACGCCAATCCAGCTTCTGTGAAGAGAAACCTATCAGTCCACAATGGGCAGCAACAGTAGGCAATGTCCAACCGAATCCGAAGCAATCGGGAAGGAAGATGTCGGTACTTTCTACCCCCAGCTCCTTACGATAGAACTCCTGCCCCAGCATAATGTTGCGAATAAACGATTCAACAGACGGCACCAAAGTGTCGGTAGCATCCCAACTGGCCCCACTCACATGCCATCGACCTGCCTTTACAAAAGCCTTCATCAGTTCGTATTCACGAGGATAATATTCCTTCATCCAAGCATATTTCACTCCACCTTCAAAATTAAAGATATAGTCGGGGTACTGGTTCAAAAGGAAAAGGTTCTGATTCAAGGTATTCCAAACATAATCCTTAATAGTAGTCTGAATGTCCCAGTTCCACTGCGTGTCCAAGTGGGCATCTGCCACCATGTACGCTTTTGCTTTCTTCGGTGCAACGGTCTGAGCCGATAATTGTCCTCCTGCAACGGCCAACATCACGGCTCCCGCTATCAGATGGGTCTTCCCCATCAGTATTCGTCTCTTTTTCATGGTTTTGTTATTATTGTTTTTTCGTAAAAGATAATGTCAATTCGATATAAACCACCGCATTCTTTGTTATAAATGTGCTGCCTCCTCTAACCGCAAACCGCTCTTTCACCTTCTCTCTTTAGCCTCCATCCGGCAACAATAGTTTTCTGACATGTGGAATGTTGGTAACAAAAATAGCCCATCCTTCACTCTCATACTGTACAGATTCGCGACATAGATATGTAAAAAGTCGTCTGTGGCATGATTTTATATATTTATGTCATAAATAGCATACATTTCCTACAGAATACAAACTACTTTTGTATATTGTAAAAATCCAAAAGCTAAGAACATGAAAAAACAATTCCTACTCTCGGCAGTTCTCTGCCTCTCACTGACCGCTTTCGGACAGAAAGTACATCAACTGGCCTCACCCAGCGGAAACATCCGCATCTCGGTGGAGCTGACCGATCAAATCCAATATGATGTAACCCAAGGAAATCAAACACTGATGGACAACTGTGTCATTGGTCTGGAAACTGCCAACCACCAGCTGGGCATCCATCCTAAACTAAACAAAGTAGTACGCCAAAATGTAAACGAGGAACTGACTCCCATCGTACCCCTGAAATTCTCTACTATAACCAACCGCTACAACCAATTGCTACTGAAGTTTAAAGGAGGCTATTCAGTAGAGTTCCGTGCCTTTGATGACGGATTCGCCTACCGCTTCCTTACTGACCTGAAAGGCGAGCAAGAAATAATGAATGAAATCCTCCGCCTGAACTTTGTGGATGATTGCCTGCTACATCTTCAGCAACCTGACGGCTTTAAGACTTCCTATGAAGAAGAATATCGCCACCAAACAAGCAGCGAGTGGAAAAACTCCAATCGCATGGCTCTGCTTCCCCTTTTAGCCAGCACACCCAAAGGTGACAAAATCCTCATGAGTGAAACCAATCTGACAGACTATCCCGCCATGTTTCTGAAAAACGATGGACAAGGCGGCATTACCGCCGTCTTCCCCCGTCTGCCTCTTGAATTCGGAGAAGACGGTGACCGCAGTCTCAAGATTCTGAAAGAAGCCAACTGCATAGCCCGTACCGCAGGCAAGCGCAGTTATCCATGGCGTTACTTCGTCATTACCGACGATGACCGCAAACTTATAGAAAACACTCTATCCTATCGCCTCGCTGAAAAGAATGTCATAGAAAACACCTCTTGGATTAAACCAGGAC
>ENA-OXZU01000302-OXZU01000302.1-human-gut-metagenome-genome-assembly--contig:-NODE-302-length-11535-cov-7.974652_pt1 | contig 11535 bp, 4 predicted proteins | sample MGYA00243420_ERZ652804 | MGnify/ENA primary metagenome ERZ652804 (study PRJEB26926, sample SAMN06164402) | human gut metagenome | biome: ENVO:00009003; feature: ENVO:2100002; material: ENVO:00002003... | reverse complement strand
ACAACTACATCGGCACCGAACACCTGCTGCTCGGCCTGATCCGCGAAGGTGAGGGTGTAGCCGCCAAGGCACTCGCCTCGAAGGGCGTGGAGCTGGATGCCACCCGCAAGCAGGTTGAAGAAATGATCGGCAAGGGCAACGCGGCTCCGAACGGGCACATCCCCTTTACTCCGCACGCCAAGCAGGTGTTGGAGTTTTCGCTGCGTGAAGCCCTGCAGCTGGGCCACAGCTACATCGGCACCGAGCACATCCTGCTCGGCCTGATTCGCGAAGGCGAAGGCGTGGGCACCCAGGTGCTCATCAAGATGGACGTCGATCTGGGCGAGTTGCGTAGCGCGACCATCGATATGATTCGCGGCAACTCCGGCACCGGCACCGGTGACGGCAAGGGCGACTTGGCCAACGCCGGCGGCGTGACGGACAAGCAGAACAAGTCCGGTTCCGCCATCCTCGATCAGTTCGGACGCAACCTGACCGCCGAAGCCGCTGAAGGCAAGCTGGACCCGGTCATCGGCCGTACCAACGAGATTGAGCGCGTTATGGTCGTGCTTTCCCGCCGCACCAAGAACAACCCGGTGCTGATCGGCGAGCCCGGCGTGGGCAAGACCGCTGTGGTCGAAGGCTTGGCCCAGAAGATCCAAGCCGGCGACGTGCCGGAAACCCTGAAGGGCAAGCAGGTCTACTCGCTGGACCTCGGTTCCATGGTGGCCGGCTCCCGCTACCGTGGTGATTTCGAGGAGCGCCTGAAGAAGGTGCTGAAGGAAATCAAGACTCGTGGCGACATCGTGCTGTTCATCGACGAGATTCACACCATCGTGGGCGCCGGCTCGGCTGACGGCGCGCTGGGTGCCTCCGACATGTTGAAGCCGATGCTGGCCCGTGGCGAGCTCCAGACCATTGGTGCCACCACCACCGACGAGTACCGCAAGTACATCGAGAAGGACGCGGCTCTGGAACGCCGTTTCCAGCCGATTCAGGTGCACGAGCCGACCATCGCCGAGACCATCGAGATCCTGAAGGGCCTGCGTTCCCGTTACGAGAACCACCACCACGTGACCATCACCGATGGCGCGCTGCAGTCTGCCGCAGAGCTGTCCAGCCGGTACATCCAGGACCGTAACCTGCCTGACAAGGCCATCGACCTGATCGATGAGGCCGGTGCACGCCTGCGCATCAAGCGCCTGACCGCCCCGCCTGAGCTCAAGGAACTCGACGAGAAGATCGCCAAGATCGCCGCCGACAAGGACGAGGCCATCAAGGGCCAGGACTTCGAGAAGGCCGCCGAACTGCGCGACAAGCAGGAGAAGCTGGAAGCCGATCGCAAGCAGAAGGAAGACTCCTGGCGCGAAGGCGAGTCCGACGTCAAGATGGTCGTGGACGAGGACGTGATCGCCGAGGTCATCAGCTCCACCACCGGTATCCCGGTGTTCAAGCTGACTCAGGCCGAGTCCAAGAAACTGCTCAACATGGAAGCCGAACTGCACAAGCGCATCATCGGCCAGGACGAGGCGGTTTCCGCCCTGTCCCGCTCTATCCGCCGTACTCGCGTGGGTCTGAAGGACCCGAAGCGCCCGTCCGGTTCGTTCATCTTCGCCGGCCCCACCGGCGTCGGCAAGACCGAGCTGGCCAAGACGCTCGCCGAATTCCTGTTCGACGATGAGGACGCGCTGATTCGCGTGGATATGTCCGAGTTCTCCGAGAAGTACGCGGCTTCGCGACTCTTCGGTGCGCCTCCGGGATACGTCGGCTACGAGGAAGGCGGCGAGCTCACCGAAAAGGTGCGCCGCAAGCCGTTCTCCGTGGTGCTGTTCGACGAGATCGAAAAGGCTCATCCGGACATCTTCAACACGTTGCTGCAGGTGCTCGATGACGGCCACCTGACCGACGGTCAGGGCCGCAAGGTGGACTTTAAGAACACCATCATCATCCTGACCACCAACCTCGGTACGCGAGACATCGCCAAGGCCGCCAACACGGGCTTCAACCTAGGTGCCAACAACGAGTCCAGCTACCAGCGCATGAAGGACCAGGTCAGCTCCGAATTGAAGCAGCAGTTCCGCCCGGAGTTCCTGAACCGTCTGGACGACATCATCGTCTTCAAGCAGCTCACCGAGCCGCAGGTGCGCCAGATCGTGGATCTGGACGTCAATCAGCTCAACGACCGCCTGTTCGACCGTCATATGTCGCTCGAACTCACCGACGCCGCCAAGGACCTGCTCGCGCAGAAGGGCTTCGACCCGCTGCTCGGTGCCCGTCCGCTGCGCCGCGTGATTCAGCGCGACATCGAGGACGCCATCTCCGAGAAGATCCTGATGGGCGATCTCGAAGACGGTCAGCGCGTGATTGTGGATGCGGAAGGCGAGGGTATCCTCGGCGAATTCACCTTCAAGGGTGAGGAGTTCGAGGAGCCGGCCGCCGCCGATAAGCCCGCCGAAGACGGTGCCGCCACTGATGGCGAGACTCCAGCCGACGCCACTCCGGCCACTGAGCCGGCCGAATCCGCTCCCGCCGATTCCGGTGACGCTCCGCAGGAGTAGTCCGTTTCGATAGCGTAGCTAGCGCATACCAGCAAAGCTCCCCTTGACAGGGGAGCTGTCAGCGAAGCTGACTGAGGGGTAGACCTGCGCACACATGATGTGCACGTTTGTGGTCTACCCCTCAGTTGCCTCTGGCGACAGCTCCCCTGTCAAGGGGAGCTACTGTTTGTGTCGGATTATTACAGCAGGGCGAGTCCGGTGTCGATGGTCTCCTCGCGGGTAAACAGCGTGCGGCCGGCGCGCACCGAACGCAATACCGAGCAGCGCTCATACACGGCGTTGAACACGCTATCGGCGTCCAGCACAATGAAGTTTGCTGGCTTGCCCGTTTCCAAGCCGTACATATCGCGCAGGCCCAACGTAGTGGCACCGTTGACGGTCAGGAACTTCAACGCATCGTCGATTTCTTCAAAGCTCATCATCTGTGCCAAATGCAGCACATAATCAAGAATGAGCATCATATTGCCATTGCCCAACGGGTACCACGGGTCCTGCATTGAATCCTGGCCCAATGACACATTGACACCCGCCTCAGTGAGCTCCTTGACTCGCGTGATGCCACGGCGCTTGGGGAAGGTATCCTGACGGCCCTGCAAATACAGGTTCTCGGTGGGGGCGCAGGCGAAGTTGATATGCGCCGCCTTAAGCAGCTTGGTCAGGTGGAAGAAGTAGGCGTTGTCCGCCGATCCCAGCGAACAGGTGTGGCTGGCGGTGACCTTCGGGCCAATGCCAGCCTTATATGCCAGCGCCGAAAGCAGCTCCACGTAACGGGAATTCGGATCATCCGTCTCATCGCAATGCACGTCGATGAGCTTGTCGTATTTCGAAGCCAACTCAACTACCGTGTGCATGGAATGCTCGCCAAACTCACGGCACTGTTCGAAATGGGGGATGCCGCCCACGCAGTCGGCACCCATCTTGAGTCCTTCCTCCACCAGCTCGGCACCCGATTCGCCATGCGGGCCCTCGTAGGAGTACATGCCCTCCTGCGGGAAGCTGACGATCTGGAGAGTGACCGTATCCTTCAATTCCTCCTTAAGCTCCAGCAGCGCCTTTAACGAGGTCAGGTTCGGGTCGGTCACATCGGCATGGGATCGAATGAGCTGCACGCCATGCAGCATTTCTTTCTTAATGCCGATTTTCGCGCGCTGCTTGATCTCGTCGACCGTCAAGTCGGACTTGGTCTCACTCCATCGCTGGATGCCCTCAAACAAGGTTCCGCTTTCATTCACCGCACCGGGCTTGCGGGCCGTGAATACGTAATCAAGGTGCAGATGCGTATCGCAGAACGGTGGGCAGACAAGTTTGCCGCCCAGATCGACCACCTCAATGGCCGCCAGATCACCACCCTGAGCCTCATATTGTTGCGCGAGTCCGGGGCCGAATGCGGTGAACACACCATCCGTGACGAGAATGTCCTGCAATGGCAGGGTGCTTGCAGCCGTGCTTCCGGGTTCTCCGGTGGCGATATGTGCGTTGGTGAACAGTGTGGTAGTCATCGTCGCTCCTTCAACTGGTGTGTTGCCGAACGGTTACGTGAACCGACTGCCCGCGTAACCAACTGAGGTTATTGTCAACAGCACGCTTTGCGGTGAGGTTAACCGGAACGACCGGTGTTCCGCGGGGGAATGGACAGATTGTATGACTGTATCGATTCGCAGTGTGCTTCATAACACGCAGTTCAAACGAGCCGATCCTGTGGTGGAGGTCGAAGGCAAAGACCTCGATACGCCAGTGCGATGGGTGTTCACCAACGAGCGAGAGGATGTCTCCAGCTTCCTTTCGGGCGGTGAGATGCTGATTATCGAGGGCAACGCTCTGCTCGCCGCCGATTGGCACGGCACGCTAGGACAATATGTAGCAAGCCTGGCACAGGCTGGTGTCGCCGCTCTGGTGGTCGAACTGGTGGAGGGTGTGGTGCGGATGCCGGACGAACTGGTGTCTGCGGCCAGGCTGCATGGGTTGACGTTGATTGGTTTGAAATCTCGCGTACCTTTTGTCGACATCTGTCAGAGCGTCAATACCGCTATCGTGCACGAACAGATGCACTTGCAATTGGAGGTGGACACAATGTCCACTTCATTACGTGAGGGATTGTCCCGTACCGGCAATATCGAGGCTGTGGCCGAAACCATTGCGTCGCTGTTCGGCGAAAGCGTCGCCATTTTCGATGGTGACGGTCTGTTGGCCGCTCGAGCGGGTCGTGCGTTCGATGCCGGCAACGAATCGAGCGCCGTCATCGCCCTTGAAAGTCGCTCCCGGCCGGTGGGAGCATTGGAGATCACGCAACGCACCATGACTTCCGACGCCACGATGCGTCGGGCCATCGCCACCATCGTGTCTCCGGTGGCCGCCCTTTATATTGACGGCGGTGCGCGCATGGGCATGATGCATCATCTGAGTATGGGTCCGGCCGACGGCGTGCACGTCAATACATTTGAGGCGCAGGAAGCGCATGCGATGCTCGAAGCGCTGGGTTTTGCCGGATCATGCATCTATATGCCATTCGCTTTTCGGTTCAGATCGGTGGTGGAAGGCATCAACCATGTATCGACGATGGTCGAACGGTTCGAAGAACTGTCGGGATGCGCCGTCTCCTGCATGCTGGAAGGTGACTTGATGGTCGGATGGTGCTCCACCACCGATTCCTCAGACGGTGCGGCCGCATTCGGACGCCATTGCATGGATGCGCTTGCCGTACTGGAAGGCGACGGTATATACGTGGTGCATGGCCGAGTGGCATTGGACACGGTGACGCTGGTCGACGGGTTCGCGGTATTGCGTGACATCGCCAATCAGGAACCGGCATACGGGCGAATCGTAAGTACCATGTCCGCACTCGTCGACCGTTTCGTCGCATCCTCTGATATGGACAAGGCGATGCGCATGCTCGTGGTGCAGACCATCGGATTCGAGGTCGCCGCCTCTCCGTTGTTGCTGGACACACTGTGCGTCTGCTTCGACAACCTCGATAGCAAAACCGGCGCGTGCGAGCAATTGGGTATCAGACGGCAAACCCTGTACAACCGACTGGACAAAGTGACACAAATGGTCGGCGTCGACTATAACGACAAACCGAACTGGTCGATGCTGCTATTCGCCGCCAAACTCACGAAATCATGGCAAGAACAGCATGGTGAATAATGCGTCAGCACCACTGGGCAACCTGTCCACTTCTACGCCGAACGGGTTAATCGACGATTCACGTTTCAGCAAATACTCAAGGGCATAGTCGAGGCTATCGCGGCGCTGGTCGACCTGCTGCGAAACGAATTCCCACTTGAATCCCATTCAGTCACACGAACAGCACATCCTTGAAAGGACGGTGACATCATGAGTTCCGCAACGATTACTACATCTGCACGACTGATGAATTTCACCCCTCAAACTGAAGAACAGGCCATGGTCAGGAAAGTCGCGGTATCTTCCTTCCTTGGCAACTTCATCGAGTGGTTCGACTACGCCTCCTATTCGTACTTCGCCACCACCATCGCCCTGGTGTTCTTCCCAACCGACAATCACACCGTCGCCATGCTGCAGACCTTCGGCGTGTTCGCGCTATCCTTCATCCTGCGTCCAATCGGCGCACTGTTCTGGGGTAGCTACGGAGATAAGAAAGGCCGTAAAGCCGCATTGGCCCACTCGATTATGTTCATGTCCGGTGCGAGCTTCCTGATTGGCTGCCTGCCGTCTTACTCGGTGATCGGCGTTGGCGCGCCGATTCTGCTTCTGCTGCTGCGCATGGTGCAAGGCTTCTCCGCTTCCGGTGAATATGCCGGTGCGGCCACATTCCTCGGCGAATATGCACCCACCTCAAAGCGTGGCATCTACTGCTCGCTGATTCCGGCGTCCACCGCCATCGGTCTGCTCGCTGGCTCCACGCTGGCCACGCTGATGACCGCCAACATGAACTCCAGCGCGATGGTCGGTTGGGGATGGCGTGTGCCGTTCCTGCTGGCCGGCCCGCTCGGCCTGATTGTGCTGTACATCCGTACCAAGCTCTCCGATTCCCCCGTGTACCAGTCAATGAACGATGCTCTTGAGTCCAAGAGCGCCGCCTCCGCTGACGGCCAAGTCGTTTCCAAGAGCGGCATGTTCGCCCCGCTCGCCGAACTCTTCCACAACCATCTCAAGGCCCTGATCATCAGCTTCGGAGCCTGCGTGCTGAATGCGGTCGGCTTCTACACCGTGCTCACCTACCTGCCGACCTATCTGTCTGACACCGTCGGCATGGACGCCACCCAGTCCGGCACCATCACCACCATCTGCTTGGTCGCCTACGTGTTCATGGTGTTCGGCATGGGCCACATCTCCGACAAATTCGGCCGCAAGAAGGTGCTCATCGGTGCTTGCGTGGCGTTCATCGTCCTCACCGTTCCTGCCTTCCTCATCCTCAACACCTCCCAGTTCTGGCCCGTGCTGCTGGTTGAGCTGGCAATGTGCGCCACCCTGACCGCCAACGACGGTACCCTGTCCAGCTACCTGACCGAGACGTTCCCCACCTCCGTGCGCTTCACCGGATTCGCGTTCAGCTTCAATCTGGCCAATGCCATCTTCGGTGGTACGGCCTCGTTCATCGCCACTGGCCTGATTGCCCTAACCGGTTCATCCATCGCCCCGGCCTGGTACATGGTGGGTGTTGCGGCCATCGCCTTGGTCGCGATGATTCTTTCCCATGAAAACACCGACAAGGATCTGAATCACATCTGATCTCCTCAGCTCCGGCTCCTTTCCCGAGGGAGCCGGGCGCATTCATTGACCATCCAATCCACCACCAACCCAAAGGAGTACTGCAATGGGTAGCAACCGCCGTATGGACCACATGACCTGGCCGGAATTCAAGGAGGTGAAGACTCATCCCGTCATCGTGCCGATCGGTTCGACCGAACAGCACGGCCAGCATCTGCCCATCGGCACCGACGCGGTACTCGCCACGCGGGTCGCCGAAGATCTGGCGGAACGCATCGACGGCACCGTGCTGCCCACCCTGAGCTACGGATACAAGTCCAAGCCGCTCTCCGGTGGCGGGCCGCTGTTCCCGGGCACTATCGACATGAACGGCGTGACAGTGATCAACCAAATGCACGACGTGCTGAGCGAACTCATCGCCGATGGCTTCACCAAGATCGTCGTCATGAACGCGCATTTTGAAAACGAGGCGTTCATCGTCGAGGCCATCGACCTGGTCACCCGCGAAACCGGGGGAGTGGCCACCATCGTGGAAACCAATTGGTGGGACCCGGTTCCGCAGTCGGTTATCGACAAGGTATTCGATGGATTGGTGTTCCCCGGCTGGGCATTGGAGCATGCGGCCGTCACCGAAACTTCGTTGATGCTCCACTATGCGCCGGAACTGGTGCACATGGACCGTATGGTCGAGGAAGCCGGTGCCACGGCGAAATCCTATGTCCGCTACCCTGTGCGCCAAGGTGACGTTCCCGCTCACGGCGGACTCGCCAATCCGGCCGGCTCAAGCGCCGAACGCGGCCGCCTGATTGCCGAGGCGTGCGTGGATGCGGTAGCTGAGATCTGCGTCGAGGAATTTGCCGAGTAATCTCCCCTTGCCGACGCATTCGTAGTGACACGGGTTGCAAAGGCCTGACCCTGATAGTACGGGGTCAGGCCTTTCCCATCCCAAGACGCCGCTAAGAATTCACCTGAGAGTCGCCTTCCTAGGCATGGCCGTTCAATCGACGATCCTAGCGTGACTGGTGTGAGCAGGAATATGAAGAACCGGCGGTGGGCCGGCAAGCGATCGGGGATCGCTTTTGGTGCAGTAGCGCTTGTCCTTACGGCTCTGGTGGTTCCTTATGCTTGTGCGGGAACCACGGGAGCCGTTCCTTTTTCCGGCGATAATCCATCTTCCGGCACCCGTACGGTGACCATCGCCGACATCACTGATTTTCACGGGCATATCGAACGTGGTGCGGACAACGCCACCGCCTTCACCGTGGCCGACAGCCATAATCCCGGCAATATGATTCCGGTATCGACCGGCGATTTGGTGGGAGGCTCCCCGTATGAGTCGGCGGTGGAGAAGGACCAACCCACGCTGGATATGGCCAAAGCGTGGGGATTGACGATTTCGGCGATAGGCAACCATGAGTTCGACCGCGGTGTCGCCGATTTCAACAATCGTATCGCTGATCCCAGCAACGGCATCGACTGGCTGTGCGCCAACGCGTCTGCCGCCAATAAGTCGCCTGACGGACTGCTGAGCCACGTACGTGACTCTACGATTCGAACGGTGAACGGCAAGCGGATCGGTTTCGTGGGCGCCCTTACTGATGCGCTCGGCTCGGTGGCCACTCCGCAGATCACTCGTGATGCCGACCTTGACGAACGGGCGGTGGACGCGATCAATCGTGTGGCCCGTGAACTCAAGCGCTCCGGAAAGGTGGATGCGGTGGTGGCCTTGCTGCATGCCGATGCTTCAGCCGCCGCCGATATTGGGCGAGATGTTGATGTGGTATACACCGGTCACAGTCACGCGATCAAGCACGGTACAACCGCGGGTGGCGCGCCTATTTACGAGGCGGGCAGCTTCGGGCGGAACATGGCCGTGCAGGATTTGATCATCACCGGTGCCGGGCGTCGCGCCACGGTGCGAGTGGCCGACGTTGACCTCGGCAATGGCACCAGCCATACGGCGGTTGACGGCGTGCTGGGCGTGGATGGGCTTAATGCGCATCCGGCGCAAGCCGCTTGGATGTCTGCCGGTGCTGAGGAGAACGATGAGGTATCGCGCGCTCAGCATATTTACCAGGCGTCGGCAACATATGCGAACCATACCGGCAGCGCGGTGATTGGCACCTTGGCCTCCGGCGTGAATTTCGACAAACAAGGTTCGGATAAGCACGGGAATACGGTCGGTGTGCTGGTGGCGGACGCGAACCGAGAGTCAATCATGAAGCATGTGTATGCCGGGAATCGCTTGCCGGTAATCGGATTTTCGAATAATGGCAGTCTGCGGACTCCACGGCTTGATATGAATGGCGATGGCAAAGTCACCGTGCGCGAGGTGGATAGTCTCATGGCCTTGCAGTTCAAGGCCGCGCATGAGACGCTCACCGGGCGCGATGTGAAGAGAGTGCTCGCCGAGCAATTTCGCCGTGACGATGGGCGACTGGAGCGGCGCTGGCTCGGCATCTCCTCGAACGTGACGTATCGGTATGCCGAATGCGGTACGACCGGTGGGAGCGGCAATGCCGATGCCGGCGTTGATACTGATTCCGGCGCTGATACCAACGCTGACGCTGACGAGTGTGCTGCCGACGAACATGCGGCGGTTCGTATCGTGAACCTCGCCGTTGACGGTCGACCGATTGCAGACGATGACCTGGTGATTATCGCATCCAATTCATATCTGCTTCAGGGCGGCGACAGTTACCCCGCCTTCCGTGCCGGAACCAATTACGGCGAGCTGAATATGCCATACAGCCAGCCGTTGCATGAATATCTGGCCGCACATCAAGGGCTCACGGCAATTGTTGCAGCACCGGTAGGGACTCAGGCGTAAGACACCAATTGCTGGGTGACTGAGGAACTATGGGGTGGAGTTATGAGTATAGGGCAGAAGAAAACGGCATAAATATGACGAAGCTCCCCTCGCTGAGGGGAGCTGTCGCCGTAGGCGACTGAGGGGAGCTTGCGGTATAACCGTAAACTCCCCTCAGTCAGCCTTGCTGCCGGCTTCCCTCAGAGGGGAACCTGGCACGAGATCCTTACTTGATGGCGTTCAGCCACTGCTCCTTGGTGGCCTTCTCGGCTTCGAGCTTGGCCTTCTTCTTCGGGTCGGACTCGGCCGCGATCTTGGCGTCGAGCTCGGCGAGCTGGGCGTTGAGCTGCTCCTCGAAGCTGGACTTGCGGGCGTCGGCCTCCGGGTCGGTCTGCTTCCAAGCGGCATCCTCGATGGCCTTGATCTGCTTGTCAACGGCGTCGAGACGGTTCTCGATGCGGCGCATATCGTCACGCGGCACGTAACCGATCTGATCCCACTCTTCCTGAATCTTGGCCAGCTCCTGGCGGGCCTTCTTGGCCTCGGCGTCGGTCTTCACCGGCACCAGAGCCTCGGCCTTGACCAGCAGAGCCTCCTTGGCAGCCAGATTCTCCTTCTCGGAGGAGTTGATCTGATCGCGATCAGCCTGACGAGCGTTGAAGAAGGTGTCGGCGGCTTCGCGGAACTTGGCCCACAGCTCGTCGTCCTCGTTACGGCCAGCGCGGCCGGCCTTCTTCCAACGGTCCATCAGATCGTTGAACTTGCGGGAAGTCTCACCCCAAGCGGTGGAATCCTTGAGCTCATTGGCCTCGGCGATAATCGCTTCCTTGGCTTCCTTGGCGGCTGTACGCTCGTTGTCGCGAGCCTGAGCCCACTTGCGGCGAGCTTGGTTGAAGGTGGTGCGGGCGGCGGAGAAGCGCTTCCACAGCGCCTCGGCCTCCGGCTTGTCGATGCGCACGGTGGTGCGCTGGTGGTTCTGCCACTCGTCGAACAGGTTACGGAACTTGTCGGCGGTGGAGCGCCAGTTGGTGTTGTCGCCCAGGGAGGCCGCCAGAGCTTCGGCCTTCTCGACGATGGTGGTGCGCTCGGCGACGGCCTTGGCCTGAGCGGCCTTGCGCGCTTCGGCGATCTCGGCCTTCTTGGCCTCGCCGGCGGCCTTCAGTTCCGCGTAACGGGCCTTGAGGGCCGCGAGGTCGCCCACCACCGCCGGTTCGGCGGTTTCTTCGCCCAGCAGCTTCACGGACTCGTCGATTTCACGGGTCTTGATGTTGGGGGAGGTCAGGCGCGCGGCCAGCAGATCGAGCTTGGCCTTGAGATCCAGGAAACGACGGGCGTACAGTGCCAACGCCTCTTCCTTGGAGACATCCGGGAACTGGCCTACCTCGCGCTCGGCGTCGCCATCCTTGACGAAGACGGTGCCGTTGTCATCCACGCGGCCGAAGGCCTCGGCGGCCTTGACATCAGCCTGTCTCTTATACACATCTGACGCTGCCGACGAAG
>ENA-OXZU01000299-OXZU01000299.1-human-gut-metagenome-genome-assembly--contig:-NODE-299-length-11579-cov-8.631552_pt1 | contig 11579 bp, 10 predicted proteins | sample MGYA00243420_ERZ652804 | MGnify/ENA primary metagenome ERZ652804 (study PRJEB26926, sample SAMN06164402) | human gut metagenome | biome: ENVO:00009003; feature: ENVO:2100002; material: ENVO:00002003... | reverse complement strand
ATCTTGTCCCAGGCCTGCACCTTGTACGGGGCGAAGTAGTCGGTGGAGGTGGCGGCGATGGCCTGGCCGACATCGAAGACGTCGGGGGCGGCGTCGGTGCCCTTGTTGGTCTTGGCGGCGTCGAGCTCTTCCTTGGATGAGGCGTTCGGGTTGAGCTCGGTGACCTTGATCTCCGGGTACTTCTTCTTGAAGCTCTCGATGACCTCGCCGTAGTTGGACCAGTCGTGCGGAAGGGCGATGACGTTCAGCGCGCCCTCTTCCTTGGCGGCCTTCTCGAGGTCTTCCATGGTGCCGAAGTCGGCGAGGGAGGTGGCTTTGGCGGACTTTTCGTTCACGGTGACGGCCTTGCCGGTGCTTTCGCCGGTGCCATCGGAGGAGGCGTTGCTCGAGCCGCAGGCGGCCATCGAGAACGCGAGCACGGCGGCGAGGGAGCCGGCCGCGATCTTACGCAGGTTGTTCATAATGTTCCTTTTCTCAACATCATCCAGACGACAGTCTGGGGAGTCGGGCTTGGTATGCGCGGCATTCGCGCGGCCCGTGAATCCAAGAAAAGAAACTATGCGCCTAATCTGTCCTGACACTGGCGCGCAAGTGAATTGCGTTCGCCATTTGCTGTACGCCTGTTGAACTTAGGAAAACTTGGCATGAATTACTGACAGGTATGGGCGATGTGTCAATAGCGGAACCGGCCTGCGGCCGATTCCGCACCACACTTACCTCAGCACGCCCTCAATCAATCGCGTGATGAGTTCGGTGTAGCTCACTCCGGTGGCATCCCAAGCCTTGGGATACATGGAAATCGGCGTGAAGCCGGGCATGGTGTTGATTTCGTTGACCATCACCGTGCCATCAGGCGTCACGAAGGTGTCCACACGGCTCAAGCCGGCACCATCCACGGCCTTGAACGCGCGACGGGCCACGTCACGCACGTCCTCAAGCACGCTGACCGGCAGATTGGCAGGCACTTCCACGTGGCTGGCGGAGGCATCCATGTACTTGGAGTCGAAATCGTAGAACTGGTCGTCGTTCTGATGATCGAGCACGATTTCGCCGGGCCAGCTGGCCTCGGGCTCGTCACCGGCCTTCGGGCACAGCACGGCACATTCGATTTCGCGACCATCAATCCCCTGTTCGACGAGCACCTTCCAGTCGTGCTCGCCGGCGGTGGCGATGGCGGCGGCCAGACGATCCTGCTGGGTCTCGCGGTCATCGGCTTTCTCGACTTTGGTCACACCGAAGCTGGAGCCTGCGCGCGAAGGCTTGACAAACAGCGGATAAGTAAGACCGGCGTCCTCGATCTCGGCAAGCACATCGGCGGCGGTGAAGTTGCGCGCATCGACCGTCACACCGGGCGCGGTGGGAATGCCGGCGGCATCCAGTACCACCTTGGTGTAATGCTTATCCATGCAGGCGGCGGAAGCAAACACTCCGCACCCCACGTACGGCACACCCATCATTTCCAGCAGGCCTTGAACCGTACCATCCTCGCCATAGGGGCCGTGCAGCACCGGCAGTACCGCGTCCACATGGCCAAGGGAGGTCAGCACATGGTGCATTTCCGGGTCGGACATGCTGACGAAGCTGGTGCCGAAGCCGGAATCGGCGGAATTGATGTGGCTGGGCTCGCCGATGAAGAAACCGTCCTGTCCGCGAGAGGGGTCAAGCATCACCGGGCGCGATTCCGGGGTGATCTTTACGGTCGGCAGCTCGCCGCCGTCCAAGTTCCAGCCACGCGGATCTTCGCCATTGATGATCCACTTGCCGTCCTTGGTGATGCCGACCGGAATCGGCTCGAACCGTTCAGTGTCCATGGCCCCCAGCACACCGGCAGTGGAGATGCAGGAAATCGAATGCTCGTCTGCACGCCCACCATAGAGCACCACAACACGCTTCTTGGCCATAACCATCCTTTTGTTGAAACTACAACCGTTTTCAAGCCTATGCTTTGCACCGCCAACCGGACCGAACCGCGCTCGGAACGCCGCGCACAAGAGACGCACACCAGTCTACTCGTGCACGTCAACGACGTATACGCCACGCGACTTTGCACGTACAACGTATACGCCACGTATACGTCGCTTCTCTCGTTATTCGCCGGTAACCTCGTGACCGAACAGTCCGGCAAGCATCTCCGAGCAGGAAATGCCTTCGTTCAGCACGCGGCTCATCTGATACGCCAACGGGGTCGGCACATCAAGCTGATCGCCAAGAGCCACCACCGCATCCGTGGTGGGCACGCCTTCGGCCACACCGTTGCTGACCTTGGTGGCCTCTTCGACCGTCAATCCCTTGCCGAGATTCGCGCCGAACGTATAGTTACGAGACAGCGAAGAGCCACAGGTGGCGATGAGATCGCCCACACCGGCCAAGCCGAAGAAGGTCTTGGGATCGGCGCCAGCGGCTACGCCCAGCGCGGTCAGTTCGGCCAGTCCACGAGTTTCGATCATGGCTGCGGTGTTCTCACCGTAGCCGGCACCACGGGCCATGCCCACGGCCAGCGCGGTCACGTTCTTCAGGCTGCCGCACATTTCCAGGCCGATGACGTCGGTGGTCACGAACGGCTTGAAATAGGAGGTGGTGCATGCCTCGGCCACCTTCGTGGCATTATCGAGGTTCGTGCAAGCCACCACGGTGGCGGCGGGATGACGATCGGCGATTTCCTTGGACAGGTTCGGTCCGGAAATGGCGGCGAACCGGTCGGCCGGCAAGTCAAGGGATTCGCGGACGACTTCGTCCATACGCTTGTTGGTGCCACGCTCGATGCCCTTCATCAGGCTGACGACGATGGCGTGATCGGGAATCAGTCCCTTGAATTCGACGAGTGCCACTCGCGCGAACTGCGCGGCGATGGCCACGACTACGATGTCCGCGTTCTTGACGGCTTCGGCGCGATCCCCAGTGGCGGTCATGTTGTCCGGCAACTTTTCGACGGACGGCAGGCGCACGGCGTTGTGGTGGTGATCGCGAATGCCCTCGACAATCTGCTGCTCCTTGGCCCACATGGTCACCGTGTTGCCTGCGTCCGCCAGCACTTGGCCGAAAGCAGTACCCCATGCTCCTGCACCGAGAACCGTTATTTTTTTACCCATATCAAATTCCTACCTTCGCTTGTCGCGCAACTTCATCGGCACAATCTTGTGCCATGCTACTCGCCTAGGCTCCCCGTACGGGAACCGGTGCGGCTACTTCTCAGCCGGGAACGGGCCGCCGGCTTCAGGCCAAGGCTTACGACTCATACTGCGGTAGTCCCAGTAGCCTTCAGCGGGGAACTGCTCGCCACGAATTTCCTCCAGTACTGTGTTCATGCGTTTGAGCACGCGCCACATCAGCTCGTTCACGGCCTCGGCAGGCGGCTCTTCACCCCATGAGTCCATGTCGGCAAGCAGATCGGAGTAATCGAGCGCATGGTCATAGCACATCACCACGTTTTTGCGCGGCCATGGCCACCAGTGGTTGATGGAGGCGGCACCCCACGTCACCGCCGGGTACAGCGGCACCTGATGCCCCAGTCTGCGCGAGGATTCAAGGGCGATATATCCCACGCCCTCCTTAATGCTCATCACCCACTTTTTCGGGTCGCGGGTCACGGTGCCTTCCGGCCAGACCGTCAGCGGGCGGCCGGACGTCAGAATATCAATCGAGGTCTCTTCGATCTGCTTGGCCTTGCCCGAATGACGCTGCACCGGCTGCATGCCGACCAACTGGAACCACTTGCCGATCAATGGCCACTTCGCCATCTCGGCCTTGGCCATGTAACGGGGGCGGCGGCCCATGTGGAACAGGCTCATCATTGGCACGAACACATCAAACATGGTGACATGACTGGCGGCGGTGATGAACGGTCCGGTTTCCGGCACCTGTTCCAAGCCCCAGGCCTTGGTCTTGCAGCTGGCGCGGAACACAATGGACACCCCTCCCAGCAGTCGTTTGGTGGCCTTGGGATTCTGGGCGTTGATTTCCGGCTGATTGGGCGTGCGGGGGCCGGTCGGGTAATACTGTGTCGAGTCCACAAGCGTGTGGCGGACGGCCAGACGCTTGACCTGCTCATCACTCAGCGGGCTTACGGCCGAACGCGGCGACGGTTTTCCTTTGGATGCCATGGTCTCTATTGTGGCACGGACCACCGCCCAACGATTCCAGCGCAACGTTCCCGGGAACGTGCCGCGGAACCACACCTCGCACCCCCGCCCAGCGAAACATTCCCCGGAATGCGTCGCACAATACGCGGCAGCCCGTCTGCACACACCATGCGCGCAGACGGGCCGCCGGGGAAACGTTCGAATCACTCCACCGCGATGGCGTCGATCTCCACGAGCGCACCCTTGGGAATCATGTTGTTGCCAAAGGCCACGCGGGCGGGCTTGACGGAGCCGATGAACGCCTCAGCGTAACGTGCGTCCACTTCCTTGAAGTCCTCGACGTTCTTCAGGTAGATGGTGGCGCGGCACACATGCTCAATGCCGGTACCGGCAGTGTCGAGAATGTGCTTAATATTCTTCAGCGCCTGTGCAGCCTGCTCTCCAGCGGTCTCGCCCGCCAGTTCGCCGGTGGCCGGATCAATGCCCAGCTGGCCGGATACGAACACGAAGCCATTGGCCTTCACCGCCTGACTGTATGCGCCCAGCGCGGCCGGCGCCTCGGAAGTGGCTACGGCTTCCATCTTTTCGCTCATATTGTGCTCCTTCTCATCTTGGGGGCGCCCACCTGCTGCGGCCGGCGCCGGTACACATCACCACCGGCTACGACCAATCGCACGATCAGCAACGATTGGCAATGCCGATTACGTAGCAGTCTACTGAGCAAAGTCGCGTTTAGCGCGCATGATGCCCGGCATACGGCCATCAACAGACTATTCCTTGCTATTCCAGACGATTCCAGACGATTCCAGACGATTCGGCTACCGTTCTCGCCAAACCGGACGGTTTTTCCACGACCCAAGCGAGCCGGCATCACCGGCCTTGCCATTGCCGACACCAGCACCAGCCTTGCACGCGCCGAATATGCAAAAGGCTTCCGGCGGTTAGCCGAAAGCCATGCTGGTGGGCTTGATGGGGATCGAACCCACGACCTTCTGTTCCGGAGACAGACGCTCTATCCACTGAGCTACAAACCCGAGCAACTTCTTTACTGTACACCACATCACGTTGCATGCGGCACATACGTCGCCAAAATAACGAGAAAATCGCCATTATCGGCTCTACAATGGGGTTATGTCGGAACCTACAGATGACTTCGAATACGAACGCCGCTTCTTCTGCCGCGAACTGCCGGCGGAATACGACGACGGCGACGCCCCGACCCTCATCATTCAGAGCTACTACGTGCATGCCGACAATTACGCCTTGCGCGTGCGGCTGGTCTCGCGCAAGGTTCACGTCGACATGACGCCCGACGTAAATCCGGTGGCCGTGCTGGACGAATACCGCGACCGGTTCTCGGAAGCATATGTCACCGTCAAAGGTCCGTCCGTGGGCGGCACGCGCTACGAAGTCGAGCGCGAAATCGATACGCGTATCGCGGCCGAACTCATCAAGCGCGGCGGCTCGGTAATCATCAAGAACCGGTATTCCGTGTGGATTGAGGAAGACGGCTGGAGCGTGGATGTGTTCGGCGGGCCGAATGCGCCGCTCATCGTAGCCGAGGCCGAACGATCCGGGCCGGTTACCAATCTGACGATTCCGAAATTCTGCATCACCGAAATCACCGATCAGGCGCGATTCAATAACGATGGTCTCGCCAACCGTCCGTTCTGTAAGTGGGCGGATGATTTCAAGGAGGAGCTGGCGCTGGAGGGGCCAAGGTTCCAGCAGTATTTCGGGAAGAATCGGATGGTTTAGGGGGGAGCAATCGAGTACGCTCGTGAGCTCCCCTCAGTCATCTACGACGACAGCCCCTCTCAAAGAGGGGAGCCAAAACCACTTAGTACATGAGGGTGGCTAGGCGACGACGGGCGCGGGTCAGACGCGGGTCGGTGGGTTCGGGGATGGCGAAGTATTCGAGCAGACGCTTGCGAACCTGCTCGATATCGGCCTTGTGCCCGGCGGCCAAAAAGTCCAGCAAACGGTCGAAAGCGTCTTGAATCTGGCCACCAATCATGTCGATATCAGCCACGGCCAACTGCGCTTCCACATCGTCCGGCGCTGCGGCGGCAGCGGCACGTACGTCACGTACATCAGCGGCCCCGGAGCGGGCCAGCAACAGCGCCTTCGCACGTTCGCGGGCGGCCAGTGCATCGGACGGGTCGGATTCGAGCACGCGCTCGTATTCGGCGGCGGCACCGGCGTAATCGCCCTCCTCGGCCAAACGATGGGCTTCGGCATGCTCCGGCGGCACCTGCTCAGCACCCACGCCGGCACCGGTGGCACCAGCGCTCTTGGCGGCATCGGAATCAGGATCACCCGAGTACGGCGCGGTACCGTTCACACCAGACTGCGCGGCGGCCTGAATGATCTTCGGAATCACCTCGTCAGTAAGTTGCTTGAGCTCGTCGTCACCCGGAAGGCCCTGCAACAGCGGCATCGGACGGCCGGCAATCAACGCGAACAGTGCGGGCACGCCCTGCACCTGCAGCGCTTGGGCAATCGAGGGATTGGACGAGATATCGATACGGGAGAGCTGAATCTGGCCGTTCAGGGCGTTCACCGCGTCGCCCAGTGCACGGGCCATCGGGAACAGGCGGTCATCGGTCGGCACCCACAGGAGCAGCAGGATCGGGAAGGTCGCAGAAGTCTGCACCATTGCCTGGAAGGTGTTTTCGGTGGTGTCGATCACGTACCCACCAGCGGCAGGCGCGCCGCCCGCTTGTCCGGGCTCGGCCTTGACCTGATGCTTCAGCACCTCCAAATCGACGGCGCCCGCCAATGAGACTCCCGGATTGAACTGCTGCTCTGCCATAATGCCTCCCGATTCCACGCGATTCGCGTACAACAACAATCACATTTGCTGACATTGATTGTAATGCCGATTCCCACCACGTAGGGATTCTTCCACTACGCGGTGAAATTCCCACCACGTAGCAAAACGCCCACCACGATGTGACCCCAAACGGCACCATTATGCGAAAGGTAAAATTTTATCGACATCGTGGTGGACGAATCACATCGTGGTGGGGCGTTAACCGCGCGGTGGGTGGCGGCAACAATTACAGCGCTTCGACCTTTACCGGCTGACGGTCGGCGCCCACTGCGGTGATTTGCTCACCGGAACTTGCCAACGGAATGTACAAGGCCACCACGTTCACATACGTGACCTTCATGGTGCTGGTGTACTTGTCGCTATTGAACAGCGCCTTCTCGTCGTCGGAAGCCGGCTGCGATTCGCGGCCATCCCCTGCCTTGCGAGTCCATTCGCCGTTAATACGGCCAACCACCAGATCACCGGCACCGTCTGCAGCACGCATCACCCACATCTGTTCAGGCACAGCGGTGAATTTTTGCTCTTGCGTACCGTTGTTGCGCTGCATACCTTCCTGCACCTTGGCCGTGGTATTGGCCAGTTCCTGGCGCAGCAAATCGTCTGCGAACTTGGAAGCGTATTGGCTCTTGGAGCCGTTCTGCAGCACATCGGCGTATTGGGTCAAGGCATCAGCGGGAGTGGCCACCAGCTTCTCATCCTTTGCGGTGCCCATCTGCGAGCCAATAGTCGGAATCTCGAACTTCGGCAGCTTGGCGCCCTCAAACAGTCGAGCCATAGCCATCAGCTTGTAATTCTGCTGGGCGGATTCCTGATCGAAGACCAGCAAACGCTTGGACTGCTGATCTTCGGTGGTGGTCGTGATGGTGAACACCGAGCGAGGCCATCCGTCGTCCGTAGGAATCACCGTCTGGGCGATGTCCTTGGGAATGGTCGCATATTCGGACATACCGCCGCCACGCTGATTGATCGTGGTCTGGCTGATGCGAATGTCCAGCTGGGGCCCGCCCATAACGGTCGCATACCCATCGGGATTCTTGGCCTGATCGGCTTCATCGATCGTCTTGAGAATCTTCAGACGAATCTTCTTCTCCTGCGCCTCGGTCAAATCCGGCGCAACCTTGGTGGAGGTATCAGCAGCCGGCGTCGGCAGTTGGCCTTCACAGGCGGTCAACGGCACGACCAACGCCATGCAGGCGAGGGCGGACACACACAGTTTGTTCCATCGCTTGTTCATCAGCTTTCCTCCTGTCCGTCATCGGCCGAGTCGTCTCCGGTATTGACCTCTTGGGCCAAGCGGGAGAAGTAGGCCTGCAGTTCGTCAGGGGTGATTACCGAAGTCGATTCGTTATCGCCGGCGCTGAGGCCGGGCTCAGCGCCGCTTTCGGCACCGGTCTGCTGGTCGGCGACCAGGTTACGCGAACTTGGGTCGATGATAACCGGTGTTTCGGTGGCTTCAGATTGCGAGGACGCACGGCCCGAACGCCGATGTGTGGCGTGACGGCGACGATTACGTCGACTTGCACCATCCGGCTTCCCGGACACTGCGATGCTGGCGGGTGCCTCTTCCTCGATTACGGCGCTTGCCATGCCTTCCACCATGCGCTTGCGGCGCTTATGCGGCGGCATGGCGAACACGGAGGCGCACAGTACGGCCAGCACGGCCAGCAATCCGCCGGACAGATAGAACGGCATCGCAAAGTCCGGCACTTCGGAGCGCACCCAGTGCAGCTGCACCTTGGCGTTGGTGACATTTTCGCCCAAATCCACAATGGCTACCGTCGAGGCGCCGGTCTTCTTGCTCTTCAGCGAAACGGACCCAGTGCCGCATTTCACGGCAGTCCACATATCGGAATCCTTGAACGACACCGCGTCATCGGCACTGGTAGGCGCTCCCTGACTCGTGCTGCTTCCCTTCTGGGTGCTCAGCTCGCTCCATGATGCCAATCCGGTGATGCGGGTATAGGACTTCTCGGACGCGACCCATCCGGCAACATCCTTGGACGAACCCAACGCCACGCACGCCTCGTCCTGAGAGGATCCCGAGTCCACGGTTATCGTGGCATTCTGATCCAACAAGGTCAGCACATTCGGATCAGTGACGACATACCGGGAGCCGCTCATGGTTGCGGAAGCGGTGATTTCAGTGGAGGGCTTCCACATCGTGGCATTCATGTACCCCAACACCACAGCCGCCACGGCCAATAGTCCGAAGATAGGCGTCACCACTCCACGCATGATTTTGGCATGACGGGATGGACGCTTGGCGCCCTTATCCGGTCTTGTAGTCTGTTCTTCAGCACTCATAACTCAACCATTCTACAATCTTCACCTGTTTATTACCTAGGAGCGCAGAAAATCAAGGTTTACCAGTAGGGTGATGTGTCATGCGTAAGTCTGTTAAGTCTATGTTATCTCCCCTCGGCAAGGCCGTTGCCCTTGCCTGCTCGCTGGCGATGTGCGTATCGCTGGCTGCCTGCTCCAGTTCGAGCTCGGACTCGAAATCCTCTTCTTCCGATTCCTCTTCATCTTCCGACTCTTCTGACAAGAAGGGCCAAATTGCCGGCGTGACCGCCAAGGGCAAGCTCGGCGAGAAGCCGACCATCTCCTTTAATACGCCGATGACCGTGTCCGACGGCTCTTATGTGGTGCTGCAGAAGGGCGATGGCGACGTGATCGAGGAGGGCGACCGCGTCTGCGCCCAAGGCATCGCGCTCAACGTTAAAGACGGAACCGAGCTCATGGACACCTGGACCAAGAACACGCCGGATTGCTCGCTGAAGGTGGATTCCAAGACCCTCTCCTCGACCTACTACAACCAGATCAAGGGTGCCAAGATCAACACCACGATTGGCTTTGGCGTCAACGCTCAGGATTCGTCCGGGTACTCTTACATTCTGGCGATGACGTTTGTGTCCAAGTCCAAGGACTTGGAGAAGGCCACTGGCGAGGAAGTCAAGGATGTGCCGGCCAATCTGCCGAAGGTGACGCGAGCCAAAAACGGCGAGCCGTCCATCGACATGAACGGTCAGGGTTCGGTTGATTCGCTGATCTCGCAGACGCTGATCAAGGGTAACGGCGCCAAGCTGACCGACAAGAACACCGTGGTGGTCAAGTACACCGGTTGGCTTACGAATGGCAAGCAGTTCGATTCGTCCTGGGATCGCGATTCCACAATCGACGCCGATCTGTTCAGCGATTCCAGCGGCCAGCATCAGGTTATCGAGGGCTGGCAGAAGGGTCTGGTCGGCCAGACCGTCGGCTCTCAGGTTCTGCTGGTGATTCCGCCGGATCAGGCCTATGGAGATAAGGAGCAAGGTCCGATTCCCGCCAACTCCACGTTGGTCTTCGTAATCGATATTCTCGCCGCGTACTAAAAGATATAGCAGGGGCTCCCTCTGATGAGGGAGCCCCTGCTATATCTAGAACAGCCTGAGACTGTCGTCCTCGGTGCCTTTCATATCGTCGTAATCGAGGATGAGGCAGGTGAAGCCGCGGTCTTTGGCCAAGACCTGGGCTTGCGGCGTGATGGTTTGTGCGGCGAAGATGCCGTGCACCGGGGCCAGCAGCGGATCTCGATTGAGCAGTTCGCAGTAGCGAGTCAGCTGCTCGACGCCATCAATGCCGCCGTGACGTTTGATTTCCACAGCCACATGCTCGCCCTCGGCATTCACGGCCATAATATCCACTGGGCCAATGGCGGTCGGGTATTCGCGACGCACCAGCTTGGCTCCCTTGCCGATACGCTCGATTTGCTCGGCCAGATAGCGCTGCAGATGGTCTTCCACGCCATCCTTGATGAGACCCGGATCTTCGCCCAGATCATAGGTTTGGTCGGAATAGATATGCTGCAGCGTCACTTCAAGAATGTCCGAACCCTTGTCGGCGCTGACACGTAGCACCTTTTCCGGCTCACCAGCGGCGACACTTTCCGGGGAATGCGTCGCAGAATCACCATCCACAGCCCCACCAGCGACACTTTCCCGGGAATGTTGCGCGGATTTGGCGGCTGGGTCGATCTCACGAATCGTGCAGGGCGCGGTCATCCAGTTCAGCGGCTTGTAGGAGCCCAATTCGGAGAAAATCAACAGGCTGGAATCGGCCTTGATCAGCAATACGCGCTTGGCCAGGGGCAGTGAGGCGTTGAGGCGGCCCGAATACTCGGCCGAACAGTCGGCAACAATAACTCGCATAGGCCACCACTGTAGCGCAACACATGGCATACATAGCAAAAGGGGCTCTCTGGAAAACCAGAGAGCCCCTTAAGGAGTTGGTTCAGGTCACTCGGCGGTGCCGGAGTACTGGACGTCGTGGCCGCGCTCGACCGCCACGGTGAGTTTGTTCGAGTCGAAGGAAATGAATCCGTCGGTCACCTCGAACATGTGGCGATCGCCATCGGGCTCAACCACGGTGAGCGTACCCTGCTTGATCACCGTGAGCACAGGCTCATGGTCGGGCAGGATGCCCATGCCGCCCTCAGAGGCGGGAATGGTCACGCTCGTCGCCTCGCCGTGCCACACAGGGTGGTCAGCGGCGACGATGTTGACCTTCATCGTGGTTTTTTCCGCAGCCATCACGCACCCAGTTCCTTCTGCATGTTGTGCCACTTCTCTTCGAGGTCGTCGATGCCGCCGATGCCGGAGAACGCCTGCTCCGGGACGTCGTCG
>ENA-OXZU01000298-OXZU01000298.1-human-gut-metagenome-genome-assembly--contig:-NODE-298-length-11595-cov-3.717851_pt1 | contig 11595 bp, 10 predicted proteins | sample MGYA00243420_ERZ652804 | MGnify/ENA primary metagenome ERZ652804 (study PRJEB26926, sample SAMN06164402) | human gut metagenome | biome: ENVO:00009003; feature: ENVO:2100002; material: ENVO:00002003... | reverse complement strand
TTGTCTCCTTCTGCTTGGGCAGCTTGAAGTGGCAGAAATGGTATTTCTCCGAGTGGCCCTCCTTGTAGGCGATGCGGCAGATCTTTTTCAAGATGGCCAGGTAGCCGCGAAGCGTGTCCACGGCATATCCCTTTTCCAGAAGGATGAAATCCTGATAGTCGCGGATGAACTGCTCGTTGAGCTGCCCGAAGACAAGGTCCGGAACCTTGAATTTCGCCTTGATGAATTCGGAAAGCGTGCGGTAGGTGAAGAGGTAGGTCGAGAGTGTGGTGGGCGCACGGTCCACACCGACACGGGCCTTCATTTCCCCGTTATGCCGGTCGAGAAGTTTGAGCAGGGTCATCTGCATGCCCGCATTGCCCTGGAACATGTCCCTGACCGCGGCGGCATCGAAATCCCTTTTTCTTTCCATGAGGGAATTGAAGGCCGAGTGTACGGCAAGCAGCAGTCTTTCTATTTTTTCATTGGTCTCCACCGCTTCCCGGCTCTTGCCATTCAATCGGCTCTCACGCGCGTTCCATAGCCCGGGGGTACAGGAGAGCTTGCAGCTGAACTGCGCCATCGTGCGGTTGAGGGTGATCCGTCCCATGATCGGGGCTTTGCCGGTCTTGTCCGGCTCGCTCTTTTTCAGGTAGAGCAGCACCTTGAATTTTTCCACTTTCATAACGCTCTTTTTTAGGTTGTAAAAATACTCCTTTGAAAAGCGTCCTTTGGCATGCAAAACATTGATAAACAGTGAATACAAATCCGCTTTGTTCCTATCGGTAAAAATTCGGTTACCTGCCGTTGTTTCCGAAACAGGCGGCTAACAGTCTGGTAACTGAAACGTCGCAATATTTTGTTTTCTTTTGCAGGTCTGTCTGTTCTGCAATTCTCGCAAAATGCTTAATTATAAACGTTTTACGTTTAATTATCGTCATTCTGTTTTTTATTGCATTTCTAAATATTACTTATGCAGCGCGCCATACATGGGCTACGTTGGCTTTTCATGCAGGAATGAGTATCGGCATCATCAGCAAGGCATTGGGCCATTTCTCTATCAAGGTGACGGAAACATACCTGAAACCTTTTGAGAATGAAAAGGTGGATGCGGCCAATGAAGAACTGATAATCTCGGTCGCAGGATACAATGAAAAGAAAGTTGCATGAAAAATGCCGTCTGACAATGGCTCTGGTAAGGGAAGTGTTACTTACCAAGTAACGGATAGTTTGATTCACAAAGATTGGAATTCTTCCTCATAAATCCAAATAATAGTTTAGTTTTCTATAAAAATCTTATCATTTTATTTGTTTACCGACACAACACACGAAAAAATACATATTGTTCCGGTGTGTATTCTGAAAAACACACAAAGTGCTCCTCCATTTCTGATGCCTCAAAAACGGAATATATTTCTTTACATCATTATATGACTCCCAAAACAGCTTTTTTATTGCGGATAGAGAAGACTATCCGTTACTTGGTAAGTAACGGCTTGACAAAGCAAATTATAATGATACTTATAAAAATAAAACACTTGCTTTTTGCATCGGGAAACATGCTGCTATTGTGGGTGTTTTACAACTTCACCTTCTTCATGTTGGTCGCTTGTAGTCACCGTGAGCAGGTTTACTCCCTTGAAACTGAAATCATGATCAGTGCCGATTGGAGTCGGTCGGGATTGAATGAGAAGGAACAGGATTATGGTGCCACCACTGTATTCTATCCTACAGACGGCAGTAGTCCCCTTATGGTACTGATGGGCGACCGAACGTATAAGACTGTGTATCTGAAAGAAGGACGTTATGACGTTGTTCTCTTTAACCGTTCATTTGACGATTTTGGTAACCTGGGCTTTAGGGGAGAAGATGCCTACCGGACGTTGGAGGCACATGCCACAAATGTGGTGACAAAGGATGTCCCTTCCACGGAGATAATCATTATGGATAGTCCCGACGAACTTGCAGCCGATTGTATGGAAAGTTTTGAAGTGACTCCGGGCATGTCGGGAAACTATTCATCGGGCATGACTAACTGGGGGGCAAAAAGATTGACGGTAGTAAAAATGGTTGCCAGCTCTGTTTCCTTCCCCAAAAACTGACTCAAAAGATAACAGTTAAAATCCGTATTAAAGGAATGAACAATATACGTAATGCCACTTGTAAATTGGATGGTATTGCAGAATCTGTGTTTCTCGCTTCGGGACAGATTTCAGAAAAGACTGTGGCGCAGGAGTTTTGTCTCGGTAATCCCGTTTATAATTCCGGATCGGCGACGGACGGAACACTAAGCGCCTCTATCAGCGTGTTTGGTTTTGATACGGAGATTTCACATAACCTGCATTTGAGAGCAGAATTGGTGGACGGGAAAACCACATTTGAAGAAAGTTTTGATGATCTGAAAATAAGCCAGTTGGAAGAAGGAGATGGAAGAATGAGCATTTTCATCGACATGACGTGCGAAAAAAAAAGTACCGAATGTGAAAGTTGAAGGAAGTTCGGGTTTTGACGCCAATGTGGATGACTGGGAGGATGAAGTGAACAGTGATATAGATATTTGAGGACATAATTAATATTAATTGAAAAAATGAATAGAAGATGGGAACGAAAAGTTTATTGATGGCAATGGCAGCGCTGACGATAGCCGGTTGCTCGCAAAATGAAGTTACGGAGATAAATCCGGATGCAGACCGGACAATCGGTTTGGATGTATATACGGGAGTACAGACCAGAGGAACGGAAACCACTACGTCCACGCTGAAAGAAGCGGATGCCGGTTTCGGTATTTTTGCCTATAAAACAAGCAAGGAAGGATGGGATAGTGAGAAAGCGAGTACAACACCCGATTTTATGTATAATGAACATGCTACATGGACTTCCGGTAGTTGGGGGTATGCTTCTCTGCGTTTTTGGCCGACGAATGATGATAAAATAACTTTCTTCGCTTATGCACCTTATGAATCCAATCCGGGAGAGGGAACAGACCAAAAAATAATTTTATCGGCACAAAGTGATAAAGAGGCTCCTAAAATCACCTTTGAAGTAAAAACTTCAAATAATTGGAAAGATATGGTGGATTTAGTAACGGATTGCCGTACTACCATAAAAGACTTGACTTCTGAGAGCAATGTCGGTAACAAAGGAACAGTCCAGTTTAAATTCAGCCATGTGCTTACCCAAATAGCCAATGTCAAGGTGAAGCCGGACGTGAATCTGGGCGCTGAAACAAGAATCTTTGTAACAGGATTAAAACTGTCTCCGGGAAGTGGAATACTTTACAACAAAGCGGTTTATGATTTCGGTACTGATGCTTGGAATGCCATCTCACCTTCCGCATCCTATTTTTCGGCTGAGCAAGACCTTAGTGAGTTTGTGAATAGAACAGGTATTGACCAATGGGGGTATAAGAAGAGTGCTGTCGACGTGAGTAGTAATACCGATGCAACAGCTTTGTTCTCAGAAAAGGAAGCTCTTTATTTCATTCCTGTGAATAACCAAAACGGTACAGCCAAGGAAGGGGATTTGAGCCTAAAGATTAGTTATGATGTTGTGACAAAGGTGAATGATAGTAGTAATCTGACAAGTACTGTGACGGATAAAGAAGTCAAATTGCCGCAAGGAACTTTTAAAAAAGGGACACAGCATACTTACGTGTTGACCATCAAGATGAATGCTATCAGTATTGCTGTTGATGACAATATGACGGGATGGACCAGTAATGGGGAAAGTAACATTTAGGTAGAAGGAGTATGAAAGGAAAAGCAGAAGATATAGGGATGAAGCGGTTGTGTAGCATCCTCCTTGCATTACTTTTGTTGTTTGGAGCATGCAGTGGGGAAGAAAGTAAGAACGGACTTCCGCAGGAGAATCTTCCTATCGGCTTTTCTGGAGTTATTACAATGACGAGGGGAACCGGGAAATTTGCCACTGCCGGTGAACTTAAGAATGTGGGAGTGTTTGCATATTTTACACATGGAAAATTCAACGAGAATACTGCCATACCGAATTTTATGTATAACCAGCTTGTGGAAAAACAACAGGATGAGGGAACATGGTCTTATAGTCCGGTCAAGTTTTGGCCGGACAATTCCACCACGGATAAAATCAGTTTCTTTGCTTATGCCCCTTACGTGAATGAAGTGGAAAATGGTTACCTCTCTTTTCAGGATGAAGGAACGGCAAGCGGATTTCCGGTGTTGGGGTATACCGTTCCGATAGCTGTAAATAATCAGATAGATTTTCTTGCCGCAACTCCGGTAATGAATCAAAACAATGGTAATGTAACTTTCAAACTGCACCATACACTGACCAAGGTCAATGTCTATATAAAAAGTAATGATAATACGGAGGGAAAGTCAGTAACTTCCTTCTCGATTACGGGAATGAAGAGTGGATTGCTTACCTATTATAATCCTACAGCAGATAGTGACATAGGCTGGAAGTGGACATATCCATCGGCTGATGAAAAGGAAAACTTTACCACCGGTATAATAAGTTTTCCGGTACCGGATACAATTATAGAAGAAAAGAAACTGCTTGCAACCTTCTTTCTGCTTCCTGCCGGGGCAGGAAGTAAGTTCAATATTTCTTATCAATATACGGCCAAAGATAGTAATAATGCTCTTGTTGTTCAAACTGTCAGTATGGAAAACCAGTCTTTGCCTCTGACTGATAATTGGGCTTCGGGAAGGACCGTCAGCTATACTATAGGTATAGCACGAAAGGCAATTACTGTGATACCGGAGAACGGTCCCGTATCATGGGAAGAGAATGCTGAAACCGAGACAGTTATTGGAACGGAAGCAAAACAAGAGACTGATTGACCTGACGGGGTAATTCTGGACTTCGCAAAAAGATGCCAATCTGTTTAAAGTAAGATAATATGAAAAGATATATGAAATTTTTCACTGGAATAGTCTTTTGGGGCATCCTTTTAGTGTGTAGTGCATGCACTGACGAATACGAAGCAAACAATGGAGGTATGAAGGAGTGCTGTGAGGGAGTACCCTTTACAGTCCGGGCTATAGTCGCTGATTTTGAAGAGCTCTCCAATGCAGGAAAGTCCTCTACACGTACCTCTGTAAGGGACGAACATTTTAAAATGGAGTTTGTCGATGGTGATTCGATTGGTGTTTTTGCCATAAAGGACGGTGCTATAATGGATAATATTGATAATGCCAAATTGGTTTACAATATGTCAAGCGGCAGTTGGAATCCGGTGGGAAATGGTACACTTTATTGGTATGATGGAGTGAGTTATGTCGCTTACTATCCATATAGGAAGAATATCACAATAGATCTCTCAAAAGGTATGGACGGAGCTATTGCTTCACTGACCGGGAATGAAAAACTGCAACCTTCGAAAGACCAATCCACAAAAGAAAAGCATACTGTGAGCGACCTGCTGATTGCTACCGGCGTACCTACTACCGGCAATTCTTCCGGAATAATCCTGAACCTGCAGTTTAAACACCAATTTACATTGCTTGTGCTGCAACCACAAGCATACATAGGTTGTTTTGCACCCGAAAATGCAGGTTTTGTTTACCACAAAGAATCAAGAATTTTAGGAACAGACTCAGCAGCTATCAATGTGAACTTGAATGGCATTACTCCATATCAGATCGATTCTGTAAAATTCTGCGCCATTGTCCCATCACAAAAAAATGCCAGAATTACCGGAAGCTATGTGACCGCCGACGGCAGAAATAATACGAATACAAAGATAAACTATTCGGGCAGTTCCATCACTTTTGCTTCTGGGAAATGCTATACTCTGAAAGTAATCAGCCCTGTACCCGGCAAAGGAAGCACAGAAAGAAAACTTTATCCCGGAGATTTTGTCTTTCAGAATGAAACCGAAAAACGAATAGAGATACATCCCGGAGACGGCATGCTGGAAGAAAACGGGAAAATATATGATTATCAGAATGCTATTGGAATGGTCATTACTTGCGATTCTAAAAAAATGACAGATATAAAATGCAATGAAAACGGTTGGAATCATGCTTATGTAATGGGGTTTGAAAATTTAGGGACCGGTCGTTGGGGGGGAATGGAACGAGTCGAAGAAAGGATTACTCCAATGACAAAAGATGATGAAATTGAGAAGAATATGAACGGTTATTCTGAAACAGAACAAATGTTGAAGAATTATACTGCTAATGTACAGGGTAGTTACAGTGCTTTTGAATCAATAAGAAAATATAGAGACTGTAACAAAATTCCTGATGGACTTAATCGCAGTCCATGGTTCGTACCGAGTATCGGACAATGGTTTGATATGCTGGTGAATATTTGTGGAAAATCTCCAAGAGATTTTCGAAATGAAACCAGTAACGGCCTAAACGACACAGGATGGGGACAAGAAACACTGGATAAATTGACTATACAGTTATCTAAAGTAGGTAATTCGTTACCGCAGTTTAGTGATACCTACAGACTTGGCTTCAGTTGCAGTTCCCAATATGATAAAGACAGATGCTGGATGTTACTTTGGCACATTGATGATCCTGAATATCCTAATTGGGATAGAGTCTGTTTGCAAGGATATGATAAAAAAGCTTATTGGAATGTACGTCCGTTTTTTGCTTTTTAATTATTTATCGTCTTGAAACAATCTTGTTTCGGAATAGCAGAAACTTAGTGGAGATTTTTTTCATGCGATTGTTTGTGATACCCTGTATGAACACTCGTCATTTTTTAGGGATGGTTTGTATGACAGACCAAAATAAGTCCGTCAAAGGGAATTACACCCATTGCGGGAGATGATCAGAGGGCATTTCTTTCATGTTCCTGCAAAGTTTTTGATACATATTCGTAACTTTATAATCAGATTCATCCTTAAAAGATCTTATCCATATCTCTAAACCTTTCCTGCCCTATGGTTAAGGGTTTTCTTCCTGTTTGCTTTATCTCCGCAAGCCTTTGGAGTTAACTCCATAGCCTTGGGAGATAACTCCATAGCCTTGGGAGATAACTCCAAAGCTTATGGAGACAACTCCAAAGGCTATGGAGATAGAATACATCCGTATAAAAAGGCTTAATCAGGGAAGAGAAAAGGCTTATGCAACAGGAACGAATGTGATATGTTGTTATTACGGCAGCAGAAAGATCGAACCGTTTAAAAAATCATGTCAACTCTTTTCACACGCAGGAGGTATATACTGAATCTAAAGAAAGATATGAACAGGAAAATAAGAAGTAGTCCCCGTTAAATTTCTTCCCCCCTTATCTTATAAATTGAACCACATAGTTCCATTAAATAAAAATCCCCTTCAACCGTAACTGAAGGGGATTTCACTATATAATAAAGTATTATTAATAGCTTCCTCGCATATTCGAAGCACTACATTTCACTGTAGAAACAAGTTCTTTGTCATTTTCTCCCTTTGCAGTCACCTTAACTACAATAGTATCACTCTTAGGTACTACTTTATTGAAAGTTTCGTAAAATTCCATATCATTAAAAGGCATATGGAAACTAATCAAAGCACCTCCTGTCTGATAAGCATCATCAGCCCCTTTGGTCTGTCGAAGTCTTGTCACCAATGTATCCTCCTTGGCTTCTACAGCATATAAATGGAAATCATTCATGTTCAGCTGTTCTTTAGTTTTAAAGGTAAAAGGTACGTTGACATATCCATTTATAGCCCATATCTTATTATTAGAATCTTCCAATGACACTAGTGCATACTCATTTTTCAATGTATCAGCCTGAACATTAAAATCTTTATAATTCAAAACAGCCATTAGGCCAATTTCACTTACCTTATAAGACTTTTTCCCCTCTGTAATCGCTTCTCCTTCCATCAGTTTGATCCCTACCTGCACACGCTTGTAATAACTGCCATCAGATGCCTTAAGACCGGCCAATACACTTGAAGCCACTGGAGTATAAGTATATCCCCATGCATCTCCTTTCAGGACAGGTTCACCAAAAATACTACCATCTTCCACAGTAACGATCTCATAAAGATCATAATTGGGGCCGCTATCACCATCATTCAAACAAGAACTAAAAGTAAACACCGATACTAACCCAGCAAATATTGCTGCCAATTTCATTTTTTTCATTTTCTTCTTTATAATTATTAGGGTTTGCAAAATTAAATAAAAGAATCGGTTTCCAAGAAAGAAACTTAATTCTTTTTATTGTTTTAATGATTAAATGAAAAATTGGCTTAAATACTGCGTCGCCACTTGTCTTTTAACATTATTTTTTATTCATGCTTCATCCTCTGATAAGACTTGCTTTATCTTTTGTTTTAACTATTTTTTTCACTGAAATTCACTTGTAGCCTATCCGCCATTAACCCATTAATAAAAATTAATACATAAAAGAACAAGCAGTTGGGCTATAGTACCACTTTATTTCCTATCTTTGAAACAAAACACCCATTAACCATAAAATCTAGAATATTATGCTAATACTCAAGAAATCATGTAAAGCATTGATCACCGCCCTATGTACATTGTTTATATACTCTTGCAGCAGCAATGATGAACTGGATATCAACAGTTATCAGTTGCAATCTATTCAATGGAAACTTAGTGCAGATGATGCCGAGAAAGTCGATACAATTGAGTTGCCTCCTAAAACAACCAGCAACAATACAGAAGAACCTATGTCTATCACTTTTTCATTTGAAGAAAACATAAAAGAAACATCACAATTTTACAGTGACGACCCGGAACTATTCAATTCTTTGACTTTAAAAGAGAATATATTGGTTGATATTACAGCTAATGCCAGTACCTTGAGCTCTGAATATAGAAAATTATCATCCGACTTACATGCACCTCTGTCCCTTAACGAAACAGTGCTTTCCCCTCTATATAAATCAAAAGAAACACTAAAACTTTCTCCACATACAAAAGTAACGACTGAATGTAAAATATATATCAAAGAATATACAGCAACCTATTTGGCTATTTTTGAAAATGACAAAGGAGAAACTATAGAGATGAGTGGCAAATGGAAAGGAGCATTCAATAAAGGTTCCAAGGTTACTTATATTCTTAAAGATATAAAATGAAACATTTGAATTTAATATAGGGTAATGAAGTGGACTACAGCATAACCAATCCTCATCTATCCTATATTTTTCAAAAACATTTTTTTAATCAGCCTATGACTAAAAGAATCGGGATAAATATATAGTTAAATATGCAATCTACATGATCTTATACATTATTTTTGCCGATAAGATCAATTTCCATTCCTAACCGATTCGGTAAAATAAACTATTTATGAACGCTGTATTCTTCAACGAATACATCCAAACAAGCCCTAGATTTATGACCGATTTCACCCCGTGGACACTCTTTGTCGATACAGGCATCATCTCAGTACTGCTACTGCTCGGCAAACTCATGAGAGTAAAAATAAGATTCATCCAAAGGCTGTTCATCCCCCCCAGCCTGTTGGCCGGGTTTATAGGACTGTCCTTGGGACCTCACGGTTTCGGCATCATACCTCTTTCCACCCAAACAGGAACTTATGCCGGCATATTGATAGCCTTCATTTTCGGCGCTCTCCCACTCACCTCACAAAAGGCAGCCAAAGGAGATGCAGACAATATAGGCAGCATGTGGGCATATTCACAGGCAGGAATGTTGTTGCAATGGGCTTTTGGAGGACTGTTGGGATTGCTTGTCCTGAACCGGATATGGCCCTTGAACCCTGCCTTCGGCATCACTATGCCAAGCGGCTATTGCGGCGGGCACGGTACAGCAGCAGCCATCGGACAGGCTTTCAGCCAGTTCGGATATGACGAAATTCTAACTTTGGCCATGACTGCCGCCACCTTCGGTATCGTAGCGGCAGTCATTATCGGACTGATCATCATAAAATGGGGGACAAAGAAAGGGCACACCTCCTTCCTCGCCAATTACGATGACCTTCCTCACGAATTACAGACAGGCCTGTTGCCCGGCGACAAACGGGAAAGCATGGGTGAAAGTTCTTGCTCTTCCATCTCCATTGACCCGCTGACCTTCAATCTTATCATTGTAGCAGTGATAGCATTAGGCGGATACTGCATCAGCAAAACAGTATCCCACTTTATGCCGGGGTTTGAACTGCCGGTATTCAGTTGCGCATTTGTAGTAGGTATATTCATCAAAAAGATATTCGACAAAACAAGAACCAGTGATTATGTCTGCCCGCAAACCATAGGCCACATCAGCGGAGCCTTTACCGATTTTCTGGTAGCTTTTGGAATTGCTTCCATTAAAATATCTGTTGTAATAGAGTACATCATACCCTTATTAATTCTGTTAGTCTCAGGATTAATCGCAACCCTGATTTATGTTCTGGTCATGGCCCGCAAACTAATGAAAGACTGTTGGTTCGAGAAAGCTATCTTCACATGGGGATGGTTTACAGGAACTATGGCTATGGGCATCGCATTGCTCCGCGTTGCAGACCCCAAAATGCGCAGCCGATGCCTGGATAACTATGCACTGGCTTACTTGTTCATCGCCCCGGTAGAGATTTCTCTGATAACTTTCGCTCCGGTAGCTTTCTTGAACGGTTACGGGCTGGTGTTTACGGGAATCTGCCTGGCGGCAGGACTTGCCGTACTGGCAACCGCCTATATCAAAGGTTGGTTTATCAGGAAACAATAAATGGAATGACACCGGAATAACAAGATAAAAAAAGTAAGTTAACTTGCTTGACCAAGCAACATAGGTTCGTCAGCCAACGAACGTATCTTACTTAGCTATTGAAGCCAACTTACTTTTTTTATATCAAAACGCATGAGCTTATACCCGACAAAGTACGCAAAAGTCCTTGTCATACAATCTCCGCAAACTCCTCAATATGATTGTCCACATATTCTGCAATCCGGGCAGTTACCGACTCTTCCATATCCATGAACTGCTCTTCCAACTCATCAAAGGCCTCGTATTGCTCATACATTGCCATAAATTCCTCATCATCCCTGTCCTTTTCCAAATCAGCACGGTTCTCATCATATATTTTCTTCGCGCTATAAATCAATTTGGCAAATTCTTTCGCTCCAAACTGCCGCATTGCTTTTGCAAAAGGATTATCAAAGATATAAGGTCCAAAACCATTCTGTATCAATTGTACAAAACCACCTTCATTTATTTCTTCACGCAAGAAATGATACCCCAACAATGAATGCTGGTAACCATTGAGCAAAGGCATTGTTTCCGCATTGACAACACCTCCTGTCACCTCCAGGTATTTATCTATAAACACCTTCAAGAAACCATCCATGCCCTCTTCCGCACCTCGGCGCAAAGCTTCGTCCGTAATTGCTATTTTATTTGCTTCCATTCCTATCATTATAATATAGGTACAAAGATAGAAATTTCATCGGAAAGAAAAAACATTTTGGCAACTCTAGTTTGCAAAATGCTGTCCTGCAATAAATTTATTTTATTTAAAGATAAAAAGTGACGGGCAACAAGTTGCAGAAAAGAATAAAACGACTAACTTTGTAGGCGAAAAGAATAACCAATCTTTTCACGTGGTTACGAATATTTATTTTATTACCAAAAAACGTAAAGAATATGACTTATTCACACGAAGTGGAACACATGTGTGTTGTGAAGAAAGGTCCCAATCACGGACCTGTCTCT
>ENA-OXZU01000293-OXZU01000293.1-human-gut-metagenome-genome-assembly--contig:-NODE-293-length-11770-cov-4.766112_pt1 | contig 11770 bp, 10 predicted proteins | sample MGYA00243420_ERZ652804 | MGnify/ENA primary metagenome ERZ652804 (study PRJEB26926, sample SAMN06164402) | human gut metagenome | biome: ENVO:00009003; feature: ENVO:2100002; material: ENVO:00002003... | reverse complement strand
CCAAAGACCCGTGTGCTGCCATTACACCATGGGGGAACGGCGATAAAACCCGAGGTTTTCCGCCAAGTGTCTATTATGCCATATGCGGCCATCACCTGATACCGCGTGTCGGACGCTTTCGCAGGTGATGGCCGCTTCCTCCGGATTCAGTTCAATGCCTTGACCAGCCAACCATGCGTACCGTTGTCGAAAAGCTCGCTGGTGATGCGGTAGCCAAGATGTTCATACATCGCGAAATTCTTATCTTCGGAGTGTACGGAGGCAACATGTCCACCGGCCTTCCGGATGAGACGTTCCGCCTCGGCCAGCACCGTCTTGCCGATACCATGGCCACGTTCGTCGGCGACCACGGCCAAACGACCAATCACCCAACGTCCGGGTTGATCGGCATGGTCGAGATCAGGGTAGAGACGGCATGTCGCCACGGCGCGGCCGTTTCCAAAAGCCAGCAGATGCGTGGCTCGGCCCGGCTCATCCCATTCGTCGAATTCCGGACGATAATCCTTCTCCACGACGAATACCGCCGTGCGGATGCCGCGCGCCTCGTCCGTCATCATGTCGTATTCGCGGATCTCCATATGATCCGACACTACAGTCGGGCGGGGAAGAGAGGCGAATGGAAGTTATGTGGCGTCGTGTTCGACGATGGCACTGCTGTCGAACACACGCCGAACAACGCACGCCAAACGCACGTAGGCGGATGTATGACAGCCATCGCACGTGATAGGGTACACCCGTGAACGAAAAAGAGAAGGACTCCGACACACGCATATACGCTTTGGACGGGCTCAGAGGACTCGCGGCCCTGGCAGTGGTCGCATACCATTACACGGGAGGCACCCTCCGCCAACTATTGCCAGGCGCCCAATTCGTCACCCTATTCTTCATTCTCAGCGGACTTGTACTTTCCATCGTTCCGCTACGCGTCGGAATCGACACATACAACTGGCCTCGCTACCAGCTGCGTCGCATCGCCAGACTCGCCATCCCCACCTGCACGGCAATCGGGATCTGCTGCATCGTCTCCACAATCGCCATGCACATGGGGTGGAAAGCGGAAGAATACGCAAACGCGTTCAGCACATCCTCGCCATCAGCCTGGCTACACAATCTGCTCACCCAACTCGACATGCTTTCAATGACCACCGCCGGCACCAGAGTGGACGGTTCCACATTGGCAATGGCCGACCTGCCATCATGGAGCATGTGCTGGGAACTGCTTTTCAGCCTCGCCCTGCCCGTATACGTCATCATCGCCACCGACATGCGATTCGTGGCACCCATTGCGCTCGCATGCGTGCTGTTGTCGGAGTGGACGCAGTGGCCGCCGTTGCGTCACATGGCCATGTTCGCGCTTGGCGTCGCGTTGGCGAAACGGCTTACGGACAACGGGCGCGAGACGATGCGCGACGTCGTTGCCGTACCGCTCGCCCTGTGCGGCATCGTCTTGGTTTGCCAAAGCGGCTTCGGTTTGCTGCCTGGTATTGTCGCCCAACCTTTGGCCGTGTGCGGATGCCTGATATTGGTGGTGGTCGCACTTACCTGCAACGTGGTATCCGACCTGCTTTCCACGCCACCTGTCCGTTGGCTGGGGCGCATTTCATTCAGCCTGTATCTGACCCATCTTCCCGTCCGCGACTGGATTGTGCCGTACATTCCCGTGCAGGGTCTATTGCGCCCGGTGGTTTTGTTTGCATTGTGCCTTCTGGCAGCGGAGGCGTTCTATCTTGCCGTGGAACGGCCTGCTACCAGACTGTCAAGGAGGCTGGGAAAGGTGAAAAGGGAAGCCTGATGTATTTCGCTTGCGCATGGTGCTTTAGGCGGAATCGCCGGTTTGCATGAATGGCGATTGAGCGACCGGTCTCATAGGTTTTCCGCATCCTTGGAAGTCTTCGTCATCCTTTACCCCATCTCCCTGAGCCAGTGTGCCGGTCGTTGGTCGCGTTTCCGTATCAATCGAACGAAACCAATGCTGCATTGTAGTGGAATCCGCAACCCTGCAGCGTTGGCTGGCAAATGGCAAAACCGTATGGTGACGGCTAATGGCGACGGCATTACCATCGTGTCGTTTCCCCTTATCTGGCTGAGCCGGAGGATAATAGTTTCCGGAAACAATCGTGAATATGACTTCCAGATGTCGTATCAATGTCTGCGACGAGGTCATATGGATTCGGCTGAATTCACCGAAGATTTTAAAGCCGAAAAACAAATTGATGGGGCAAAGAGTTATGGAGAAAATCGATAAAACAGACACGCTTAGAACGATTCTGAGTGGCCGAAAGTACACCATTGATTATTTCCAAAGGGAATATCGGTGGGGAAGGAAGCAAATTGAGCAGATGCTTGCTGACTTTCAAAACACTTTTGAGGAATTCTATAAACCGGATGATCATGATACGCCAGAAGAGGTCATGGACTACGGGTTTTATTACATGGGTTGCATCATTTGCACCGGTGGATCCATAAAGAAGCTTATTGATGGTCAGCAGCGCCTGACCTCGTTGACGTTGCTCATCATTTACTTGAACAACCTGCAGAAGGAAACGGTCGAGGACGAGGATCTTATTGTTCCGTTGGATGACATGATTTTTTCAAAGGCTTTCGGTAAGAAAAGCTTCAATATCGACGTGGAGGATCGCAAGCCTTGCATGCAAGCTCTGTTACAGAAAGATCAAACCTACTTGCCCATGAGTGAGAGCGTGCGGAATATGCTTGATCGATATCAGGATATTGAGGATCTTTTCCCAGATGAGTTGAAAGGAGAAGCGCTACCTTACTTTATTAACTGGCTGATAGAGAAAGTGCTTCTTCTAGAAATCGACACACCATCTGAAGACGAAGCGCACACCATATTCCTTACTATGAACGACCGCGGACTGAGCTTGAATAGTGCTGAAATGATGAAGGCCTTCGTCATTCAGCATGTTGCTGAAGACGATCGCATTAAGGTCAACCAGGAGTGGCAGAGCAATATCAGCCGTATCAAGAACGCGTCCTCCTACGATACGAGCGGTATGGTGAACACGCAGGATGTGGAGTTTGTCTCCATCTGGCTTCGCGCAAAGTACGCCAACCGTATGCGCGATACCAAACGCGGTGCCAAAGATGAGGACTATGAGCTTCTTGGAGACAAATTCCATGCCTGGGTAAGCAATAATGCCCGTACCGTGATGGGGCTTGCCAAGCCGAATGACTACAAGAATTTTGTTCTTACCGAAATGACGCGTGTTACCGACGTCTATTTACGAATGATGGATTACGGCAGTAAATTCACGACGGGATATGAAGAGGTTTTCTATAACGCAAACCGGGACTTGACCTATCAAACCATGCTCGCCATTGCCGCCATCAAAAATGATGACACTGATGACATAATACAAAAGAAGATACGGATGACGGCGCAATTCGTAGATGACTTCGCTACCATCCGAATTTTGAATTTCAAAAAGGCCAACTGGAATACGAATAAATACCAGTTGTTCCATGTAATGCAGGACATTCGCAATGCAGATTGCAAAACAATTGGTATGGTTTATGTTCGTGCGCTTCGTCGTATGGGCATGTCCGTTGAAGGAATCACCCGTTTTGGTCTGAATCAGTTCTCCAAACGGTATATGCTGCACATTCTTGCACGCTTCACTTCCTATGTGAACGTGCTGATGGGCAATCCGTCGCACTTTGAAGAATACGTCGACCGTAAGCGACAAGGAAACACTTACGATATCGAACATATTCTTCCCGACAAATACGAGGATTACAAAGATGGTTTTGCGGATCTTGAGGATTTCGAGTCCACTCGCAATCTGATCGGGAACCTGATTCTGCTCACTCGTGACAAGAACAGAAGCTACCAGGCAATGAAATACTCGGAGAAGGTTCAAAAGTATGCGGGAGACAACATTCTTGCTCAAGCATTAGTAGTACGGCATACTCGAAAAACCCGAGTTTTCTTTCGACAGTCGTTGCCAAATATGGCTTCCGAGATATTCCCGATTTCGATAGGCAGAGCATTGTTGACCGAGCTGAGATTTATTTGAAAATGGCCAGTGACATTTGGAATCCGAATGACATCAAGAATATTGCAGGCGGCTGGGACGACGATGAAGAAAAAGCTTTTTTCAAAAACGAAAAAGGACGCTAATTCACGATTGGCTACGCGGAAAGAAGTTGGCCTGATGCCTTGAAATACGGGTTCTTGTCCGCGAGCCTTGGCGGCAGCGGAAAATCGATCTACAACGTTTAAGTTGGAGACACGGTTTACTGCTACATTGCCGGATGCGGATTCGTTGGCATAGGAAAATGCACGTCCACTGCGGTGCCAATGAAGAACTTCAAAGTGATGGCCGATGGCATTCCGACACCCGTATCTGATGCATCATGGCAATCCGAAGAACTAAAGCAGAAGCTCGATTCCAATAAGGAAGTGTTTATAGGCGTTGCATGGAAGAGAAGTGTGACGGATGTTGATGATGGCTATTGGGAGAAAGGAATGACAACCGTCCCGCTGGCTGCCTACATGCTCAACGACAAAACGACATATCAGAAAGTCAAAGAGCATTTCGGATATACAGAAGACTGATTGTAACGAGAAGTCATGTGGAGGTGTCTGTCTTCGGATGAGTGGTGGGTGCTGCTGCGTCATTCGCGACACTTCAACTGAATTAGTTTTTCGTCAAGGTGTAGCATGAGGGCATGTTTCCAAGAGAGTAGACGAGGGCGCCGATATGATTTATCCAACTGGGACGATTACTATTGAAGAGCTTCAGTCAATCAAACTTCCGGTAGTAAATTTCGCGGAAGGATACAAAGTGGCGGAAGTGGACGTGTTCCTCGGAAAATGCGCCGACACTTTACGTAACGGATATGGGTTGTCTGCCGAAGAGGTCGAGCGGCACTCCTTCACCTCTACGTATATGGGCGGATATGCTATAGGCGACGTGGATTTGCTGCTTGACCGTATAGCTTGGACGTTGAAAAACCGGCCATCTGGCGTATACGCTAGTACCACGGCACAGCCGTGCACGCAACCGATGCCGGGCCAGTATCAGGCCTCTCCGCAATCGCCATTTACCGTGCCTGCGCAATCCCAAGCCCAGCCGGCACCGCAGTGTTCAATGCCTCAATATCCAGTCCAGCAGCCAACGGCATTGAGCGATCTTCTTTCCAAAGCCAAGAAAAACGCCGAGAAGTTTGCAGATGACAATGACTTGGAAGGTAAGCTCGAGACCGGTAAATCCAAGGCGAAAGAAGCGCTGTCCAAAGCCAGAAACGCAACCCAGGCCCTCGGGGAATCCGTCAGCAGAGCAAAAGAGAAAAACCCTGACGAATATGAGCTGGCCGTCATCGACTACAACCTTGCCTACAGCGAGATGAACGCGTCAGGAAACAACCTCCTGCTATCGCGGGAGAAGTCGGTTGAACTCATCGGTTATGTGACTAGGCTTGTCAATTCAATCGCTAATACTCCGAAATCATTCGAGCAGGATTTCGAAGAAATACGGATAGCCAAAGCCGAGTTCTCCGATGCGAGCGAATATGCGGAAAAGGAATTGCAGGCGGCTCGTAATTCCGCTGCAAGCGCAGCTTCAGGAGTTACTGCGGGAATCGCGGTGGCCAGCCTTGCACCCTCAGCCGCAATGTGGGTGGCCACGACGTTCGGGACAGCGTCCACCGGCGCCGCGATTTCCACTTTATCCGGTGCCGCCGCAACCAATGCAGCGCTCGCATGGCTTGGTGGCGGAGCTCTTGCCGCTGGTGGCACAGGCATGGCCGGTGGCAGTGCGTTCCTTGCGTTGGCGGGACCTGTGGGCTGGACCGTCGCGGGTGCGACGTTGCTCACGTCCATCGTATTGTTTGCGAAAAAGAAGCACGATCTCAATGAGAAAAAACATGGTGATCTTCTCGCCTTGCAAAAGAACGCCCATGAGCTGCGTGAACTGACGGCGAAGATCGAGGATTTGCGAGCCAGCACTGAAGCGCTTAGAAACAAATTGGAGGATTCATTTATGACGAATTGCTCATCGTATAGCGCCGATTATGTCAATCTTGCCGAGGACGCACAGCTCGGATTGGGCGCTCTTGTAAATAAGACGAAGTCACTGTCCCATTTGCTCGGCAGACATGTGGAGACTTCCAAAAACGTGACGACTGAGGGGAGTGCTCAATAATGGATAAGGAACGAATTGTTTCCAGCACTCAGGAACAAGCCTCGTCAGCATGGGTGGGGTGGCTGAACCAAATCCGTCTCAACGAACTGTTTGAGAAACTTTCCACGCAAAACGGCAATCTTGCAGAAGCCATGGCTTCGATGGATGACGCCATGAAGTCCATCAACAATCTCATTATCACCAATCGCGGGGGAGGCCGGGGCATTCATGGCTTCATTGCCGAAGTAGCGGAAACCGGATTGGAAAACGCCAAAAGCCATCTACATGGCGGCCCAGATGTATGCGAGTGGATCAACGATAACGGTGCGGTGGATTTAAGACGAGGGAACACTCCCATACAAATGAAATTCGTTCAGTCGGAATATTCTCTGAAGGCTGTGTCGACGCATCTTAAGCTTTATTCCGATTTTATTTCGAAAAATGGCGTTTATCAGATTCCGAAAGACTACTACGACACGGTGAAACGTTTGTATGGAATGTCACAGCAAGAGGCTTCCCGGCTCACACGGAACGGGGACGGTCCATCATATTCCGACTGGAAAATGGTTCAAGAATTTTTCGCTTCATCGAATGTGGACATCAATGATCTCGAACCATCCGAATTCGAGTACGCACAGGTGCAAAAGAACGCGATTGGTAAAACGATGGCGGACAAACGTGTCGAACTCCAGCATGAGGATGAGCGAATCCGAGAGCGTGCGTATCGGGAAAGCCGGCCAACTTTTAGCGAGGGTGCGAAGGCTTCGGTTGTGGCTGCTGCTCTCGAAGGTGCCAGCACTTTCGCGCTGTCGGTAAAACGACGGCTTTCCGCGGATCGCCATATCGGCGATATCACCCAAAAAGAATGGATTGAAATCGCCGAGGAATCCGGTATGGGTCTCGTCAAAGGTGGTGTACGTGGAGGAGCCACGTATTTCATGAACAATTTCACTGCTACTCCGGCTGCTGTCGCCAGCGCGATGGTGACAGCGTCATTCGGCATGGCCGACCGCGCGTATAGATTCCGGTCCGGGCAAATCGACGAAATGGTTTTTATCGAAGAGTCCGAAATGGTCTGTCTCGATGCGGCGGTAAGCGCGGCTGCCGGCTTTGCCGGACAGACTTTGATACCTATACCGGTTGTTGGAGCATTGGTGGGAAACATCGTCGGCACGACGGCATATGAGTTGGGCAAAGACGTATTACGCAGGAACGAACAGAGTCTGCTCTCGCGATACGCGGAGGAGCAGGAAGCGCTTGCTGCCGAACTCGCCGACGAATACACCGAATGCATCACCCATTTGAATAGGGGGATGGCGAGATACATCGACGTGCTTGGCAGGGCTTTCTCCCCTGATATTGATGTGGCTTTCATGGGATCAGTGGAGTTGGCAACGTTTGTTGGCGTACCTGGTCGTGAAATACTCAAAAACAAGAACGATGTGGATGATTTCTTCTTAAGCTGAGAACGCATCGGTTCTGCGGGCGTCATGGTTTTCCATCTAGAACACAACGTGTGTTGCATGACTTTATAAAGGCTGTGTGAAATCGGTTTTTGATATGCGCTATATGATGTGGCGGATTCCTTGAGGCTTGGCGTATTAAACGAATTACGACTGATGTTAGACTATCGCCTGTCCTGCTATTTTCGCGTATTCACTGGCACGCCGGGATGATTTCGCCATCTCTGTTGATGAAACGCGCCGGTGGCAGAGGCTCGTCCGACTCCAAACGGTCCAGATACGCGAAGATGCGTTCCGGCGGTTGCTCCATTCTTGAAGGGACGAATTGGAACGTGGCGGGACGAATCCGCATGTCAACTCCCTGTTTTGCGAGCGCTCCTGTCAGTCGTTCGATGGGGTTGGTTCTTATGCCTTGTTTGATGGTTTGTGTGAGTGTGTTTTTGCATTGTGTGACGTCTTGTTTCCAGTCGCGCATCTTATATCCGGTAATGTTTTCGTGCCATTCGTAGTTGTCGCCTTTTGAATGTAGCGTCCATCCGGGCCATAGTGCGTTGAATGGGTTGATGGCCCAGTCGTCTTCGTAGATGGACCACCATTTTATTGTTTTGTTTATGTAGTCGATGTGGATGCCTTTTTCGGGTTGTTTGTTGTGTGTTTGGAGGTTCCATTGCCAGGGTTTGCCTTCGTTGCAGCCTTGGATGACTTTGTTGACGAGCGTATGCATTTTGTTGGGGCCGAGTAGGGCTATGTTTTCGAGGTCGATGTAGTTTCCCCAAGTGATTGTTTTGTTGTTTTCTGTTGTGCAGGAGAATGCGTCGGTTTCGTTGGATATGGTCCATGGGGCCATATCCGATGCGGCGTCGAAGTCGCCGAGGTCTTTGAACGAATGATCGGTGTAGATGATGTCCGTGTCGGCTCCGGTGGCGCGTAATGTGCCGCGTGTGCCTTCGGGGGACCAGATTGCGGTCCATCCTGGCCATGTCAGTTCGATCAGGGCGTTGATGAGCCGGGGAAGGTAGCAGCCTTCGCTTTCTTCGGCCCAGACGATTCCGTTTGGTGGTCATATCGATGAACAGGGTGCCTTCGAGCCATGGCGCGCTTTTCATCTCTTGGGGGTGTCCACGCCGTATGGGGCCATCTGGCGTATTCTGGTCAATGTCGCTTCGTATCCGTCGAGTGCGATGTCGCGGCCGAGTGTTTGTGCGGACCAATGATCGTAACGTATGTCCCAGCCGTCAATGGTTTTGACGATCACACCTAGACGTGATCCCATAGTTTTCACCTCGTTTGCCATTGGTATCGTCGTTGATGGGTGCAATTGTACTCGGATCGAGATTTTGCTTTCAGCATTCGCGATGTTCGAACGAGCCGCGTGTTCAGTTACGCCTGACAAGCCTGAGCTCCATTCATCGAAGGAAACAGGCCAGGGACTCGTAAGCGGCCGTATACTGTTTTTGATGGTTGGAAGGAGGATGCCATGACCGGCAAGATGCGTCTCGTGGACAGGCTCAGGTACGAGCGGAACGAGAGAATCGATCATGCCCTGTTCTATTGGACGCAGATTTTCATGGCATACAACTCGAACCTCGTATGTCGGTGGTTCCGGTATTCGTAATCGTGCTACCAATGCGTGAAAAACGAGCACTAGATCTGCGGAAGGGGAGCCGAAACATGAGTAAGGCGCTGCTGGTCATCGACATGCAGGAGGCGTACGTGGGGGAGCGGTGCGCGTCGTATCTTAAATACGACAAGCCTGCGTTGCTAAGGGCTGTGAATGACGTCATCGACGCCCGTTCCGGCGAGGGATGCATGGTCGTGTATGTCAGGAACGTGACGAAACGCAGCCTTATCAAGCGTCTGGCCTTGTTCAAAGTGTATGAAGGCACCCCGGAATCGGAACTGGTTGAAGGTTTGCATGTGGTGTCGGACCATGTCTTCGTGAAGTATGTGGGCGACGTATTATCCAATCCCGAACTGCGCGTGTTTTTAAAGCAAAACGGTGTGGAATCGGTCGAGATCGTTGGTGTGGACGGTGGCGGCTGCGTGGCATTGACCGCGTTGGGCGCAATCGAAAACGGCTACCATGTGGTTGTCAACGAGCGGGCCATCGGCACGACGTTCGAACGCAGCAAAGCGAAGTATTTCAAAAAACTACGAAAACTGGGCGCCGAATTCATCTGACGGCAGCCAGCCGAGCGCGCGGATATTTTTCCGTTCGCCAAATGTTTTTCTGCGGTTCGCAGGTTTGCCGGCATGCGGAAGGCGCTTGTCTGGTAATCTGCAAAAAGATGTGTTTCTGTTCGTGCATTGAACGATGGCAAAAACCAAGGAGGGGGAATGGATTCCGTTTATTTTCTGCTCGCCTTGGCCATCATCCTGGCTCTTTTCTGGATGGCGAAACAACGAAGGATCGCCGCAATCAGGCACGTGCTGAACAGGAAAAGGAACAGTGGAAAGGACAAGGTGATGGAGGAGCTGGCAAGGCAGTTCATTGGAAAGGAATGCATCATCTACACCGTGACGAGCACGGATTCAAGCATTCAAGGAACGGTCAAGGACGTGACGGACGGCGGCATCGTGCTGGAAAAGGACGGCAACGTCGAAGCGGTCAATCTGGAATACGTCACGCGCATCCGTGAATATCCGCGCAATGCCAAAGGAAAGAGGAAGACGATCGTCTTCTGACAAATCATGCCGGACGCTTGCCGACGGAACTGGTTATGCTGGCCAGGGAAGCATCGTAAAACCAAGTAGGAGGCGACCATGGGCAAGGCGTTGATCATCGTGGACGTGCAGCCGACGTTCTGCGAAGGCGGGGAACTGGGTGTGGAAGGCGGCAATGCCGTCGCCGAACGCATCGCGAAGTATGTCGAATCGCATCGCGGCGAATACGCGTACATCGCCACCACACAGGACTGGCATATCGAACCGGGAACGCACTGGTCGGACAATCCCGATTACGTCGACACTTGGCCGGTGCACGGCAAGGCCGGCACCGCGAACGCCGAACTGCATCCCGCGATCGCCGCACTGAAAATCACGCACCATTTCAAGAAGGGACAGTATTCGCCGTCATACTCCGGCTTCGAAGGATCGGAAGACAACACCGACCGCATTCCCACACGAACGGAGGTCGACGCGGATCTGGCGGCGGGCAAGACGCTTGCCAATGCGTTGCGGGCGGCTGGCGTCACGCGCGTGGACGTCGTCGGATTGGCGGAATCGCATTGCGTGAAGGAAACCGCGTTGGACGCGAAAAAACTCGGATACGAGACGCATGTCATCGAGAATCTGACCGAACCGGTCAGCGAGGAGCTTGGCGTCGAAGCACGACGCCAAATGCGTGAAGCCGGCGTCGTGCTCGACTAAATCGATTCCGTCTCGGCAATGGGCTGGCGAAAGCCGGTCCAAAGAAAAACGGAATCCATTATATGTGGCAGATTCATGCGCTGAGGGAATCGTTTTGCGCTATATGTGGCAGATTTTCCGAAAAGCAAGCTGTTAGAGGGCATGAATCATACCCCCTGACAACCTTGTATCCAGTTTGACCTGCCACATATAGCGTGTTTGAGTTGAGAGCGGACCGGGACTGACGCCTCCGGATGCACGCGGCAGGGCAAAGCGAAGGCGTGGAGCCTAGTCGAGGCTGGTGCCGCCGTCCACATCTAAGGTTTCGCCGTCGATGTAGCCGGATTCCGGATCGGCGAGGAACACGATCGCACGCGCGATGTCGTACGGCTGGCCGCCATGCTTGACGAGCGTGGAATCCTCGATCGCCTCACGTTTCCAATCGGGCATGCCGGCGGTCATCGGCGTGTAGGTGAGTCCCGGCATGACCGCGTTCACGTTGATGCCGTCCGGCGCGTACTCCCTGGCCGCTCCTCGCGTGAGCGCCGCGACGCCCGCCTTGGTGGACGCGTAGGCGACGCCGCCCAAGTAGCCGCCGCCATGTTTCGCGGCGATGGAAGACACGTTGACGATGCGCCCGTAATGCTGCTTGCGCATGCGTTTGACGGCCTGCTTGATGGTCAGGAAGTCCGCGGTCAGATTGACCGCGAGGATGCGGTTCCACCGTTCCAGGTCGGTGTCGTCGAGCGAGTCCTTGATGTCTTTCGTCAAATAAATCTGCGTGTCGTCACCAGTTAATCTGAACACCATCGG
>ENA-OXZU01000273-OXZU01000273.1-human-gut-metagenome-genome-assembly--contig:-NODE-273-length-12166-cov-4.369994_pt1 | contig 12166 bp, 9 predicted proteins | sample MGYA00243420_ERZ652804 | MGnify/ENA primary metagenome ERZ652804 (study PRJEB26926, sample SAMN06164402) | human gut metagenome | biome: ENVO:00009003; feature: ENVO:2100002; material: ENVO:00002003... | reverse complement strand
TCACCCTAAATCCCTCCCCTCGGGGAAGGGACTTACCCTCGCCCTCGCGGGCTCTATAAGCGGTGTTTCGCAATTGCGAAACTTGAGTAAATTATGATAAATATGAAAAAACAGACAATAGCAATTCTTCTGCTCGCGGCATTTGCTGCTGACGCGGGAGCACAGACAGTCGCAGACGCATTGAGATTCAGCGACAACAACTATTACGGCACGGCGCGAAGCATCTCGATGGGAAACGCCTTCACGGCACTCGGAGGCGACCTCGGTTCGATTTCATTGAACCCGGCAGGATCCGCAGTGAACAACTTTTCCCAGGCGACATTGACACCGAACATCAGCATCATATCTTCCTCCGCGAAGTACAATGCAATGCCGTCCATTGCGGACATGTTCGGACCGGCGACCAAAAACAACACCGCACGTTTCACGATGCCTAATGTCGGCACCATCATCAACATGAACACCGGCAACAAGATAGGCCTGAAGAGCATATCCTTCGGAATCGTGGCCAATGCTTCCGCCAATTATCTTGACGACGTGGCGGCAAGCGGAAGGAACACATCCACGACCTACGCAGGATATCTGGCAGCCAATGCTGCCGGCATCAATTCCGCAAGCATCAATGACAATGCATATTACAACACTGACATTCCTTGGCAGACCATTGTCGGCTGGAAGTCAATGCTGATATCGAACTACAACAGCAACAATGGTGATTACATCGGCGTTACCGAAAAGGCCACCGACATGGGTTCGGGAAAGTATGACATCTCACTCCCTGACGCCATCGACCAGAGATACGGTCGCAGATCACATGGAAACAAATATGACATCGTATTCAACATCGGAGCCAACATTTCCGACAGGTTCTTCGTAGGAGCAAACCTCGGAGTGACCTCGATCGACTACTCCATGAACCAGTATTTCAAGGAGATAGCAGTGAACCCTGACAGTTTCCAGATCGACATGGCGGACAATGCAGGCAATGTCCAGACCACATATTTCAACCAGCTCAGGTCCAGGTATTCATACGATGCCGACGGAGCGGGAGTCTATGCCAAGTTCGGATTCATTGCCGTACCTGTACAGGGACTCCGCGTAGGTGCAGCCATCCAGACCCCTACCGCTAACTTCATCACGGAGCATTGGCAGCTTGCGGGCGAGACATATTATATGAGCAGTAATTTCGATGCCAGCGCACAGTCTCCGAGAGGCGAATACAAGTACAAGTTCGTTTCACCATACAGGGTCAATGTCGGAGTCGCATATACCTTCGGTTCATTGGGAGTGGTCAGTGCCGATTACGAGCTCTGCGACTACAGCACGATGAAATTCTCGGAGACCGAGACCAATGACAATTCAGCATTTGAAGCTGTCAACGGCGACATCAAGAACTTCGCCGGAGCGGCCCACATGCTGAGGCTCGGAGCTGAACTCAAAGTTCTTCCGTCATTTGCCGTCAGGGCAGGTTACAACATCTCCACAAGTGGCGAGAGATACTTCGAAAACGACGTGAAGAAGACTCCGAAGGCTTACAGGACAGCGATTTCCGGAGGTCTCGGATACAGTTCCAAGGGTTCGTTCTTCTGCGACCTCGCAGTAAGAGGCACCAAGTTCCCGTACGAATACATCTATCCGTATGACACTTACATCAAAGACGCATTGTCCCCTGAAATCCAGTACAGAAAGAGGATTTGGGATGTGGTAATGACCTTCGGCTGGAGATTTTAGAGATTCTTCAGATATGAAATGGAGTCCGGACCTTCATTGAAAAGAAGATCCATGATGGACAAATCAGAGATAAAGCCATGCTTCAGGGAAAAGACCTGCCAGTATGGCTTTTTCAATTTCAGGTCCTCAAGAATGGTATTCGGACGTTTCGGATGGATTACTCCGCGATAATCCCTGCCGTAAATGCCGGAATCGCGGGCCGTGAATTCTTCCGTGAATTTCAGCTCGGCGGCAATCCCTGTCTTCTTCAGGAAGAAGCGGAGCAGGTCAATGTTAAGGTCGAAAAGATATTCATGACGCTTTTCCAGAATGGCGAAAAGCTCGTCACGATAATAGTCGAACCAGGCGGAAGATTCGTAGGCGGAAATGATGGCGCGCTCCATCCTCTGGAGCCAAGGCTTCGACCAGTCAATCCTCAACTTCCTGACAGGCAGCGCATAAGTTCCGTTTTCATGCACGATGGGAACGGACAATGCTTCTACACCTCCTGCCGCATAGATGCGGCACCGGTTGCGATATGACTGTTTCTGATAATTCTCACAGGCTTCAATATAGACCTCAGAAGGCATATAAGAATTTACCCTGCCGGTGGACAGGGTAAACTCTTCAGCTATCGCCGCGAAATAAGACACGGGCGGGAAAAATGCCATTTCCAGCAGCATCTAGTCGATATCTCCTTTTTCGTTGCTTGAATTGGCCTTTACGATACCGCGTTTCGATGAACGGATGAAGTTAAGGATTGTAGCCTTCTCTTCGGAATCAGGGAAACCTGCCTCAACCTTGGCACAGCCGTCAGTGATATTGTAACCCTGGAAATAGATGGTATCGTAGATATCCTTGATGTTTCTTACAGTCTCAGCAGAGAATCCTCTTCTGCGGAGTCCGACGATGTTCACACCGGCATAACAGATAGGATCACGTCCGCAAAGCGCGTATGGTGGAATGTCCTTGTTGATCTTGGACATGCCGCCGATCATCGCATGGCAACCGACTCTCGTAAACTGGTGAGCCTTCGCGCCGCCGCCGATGATAGCCCAGTCATCAACCTCTGTTTCACCGGCAATGCCGACGTAACTTACAAGGATACAATGACTTCCTACCTGGCAGTCGTGAGCGATATGCACGTATGACATGATCAATGTATTGCTTCCGACCTTGGTAACGCCCTTTCCGCTGGCCTTGGTACCACGGTTGATGGTAACGCACTCACGGATAGTCACATTGTCGCCGATTTCCACGTATGTCACCTCGCCGTCGAATTTAAGGTCCTGAGGAACAGCACCTACTACAGCGCCAGGGAACACTTCGCAGTTCTTGCCCATCTTTACATAAGGATAAATCACTGCGTGAGGATAAATCTTGCAGCCGTCACCGATCTGTACATCATCATCAATGAATGCGTATGGGCCGACTTCGATATTGTCTCCCAGAATAGCCTTCGGGCTGACAGTTGCCAATGGATGAATCTTATTCATAGTAATTATTTCATTTTAGCCAGGAGGGCACGCACTGCCTTCGCTGTATTTGTATTAATGGTATGTCCCGGCTTGAATGCAGTAACCTTGGCATTCAGATATCCGCCGGCAAGTCTCATGTCGCCGATCATATCCAGAAGCTTATGTCTTCCGCATTCATTAGGGAAATGAAGTTTCAGATTGCTGAGATAGCCGCTTTCGCTTACGCCGAGCTTAGGCTGGTTGAAAAGTGCAGCCATCCTGTCGAGCTGTTCATCAGTGACAGGGTGCTCCACGATTACGATGGCATTGTCCACATCACCGCCCTTTACCAGATTGTTGGCGAAGAGGAACTCGACCTCGTGGAAGAAAACGAAAGTGCGGCAAGGGCCGATTTCATTTGCATAATCCTTGGTCAGGTCCCACGTGGCGCTCTGGACGCCAAGTACATGGGAATTGAAATCTACTGTAATGTCATAGGAAGAAGCATCGGCAGGAGTTACTTTCACCCATGAACCGGTCTTCTCATCCTTGATCTCGACCTCGTCCGGAACAGTGATGTAAACTCTCTCGGCATTCTGCTCTGCCAGACCGGCCTCGGAGAAGGCCTTCACATAAGGGAGCGCGCTACCGTCCAGAATAGGGACCTCGACATTGTCCAGTTCGACAACAGCATTGTCAATGCCCATTCCGGTCAATGCCGACATTATATGTTCGATAGTAGAGACCGAAATTTCGCCTTCCGATATCGTCGTGCTGCGGGCCGTATTGGACACATTTTCCGCAAGGGCTTTCACAAAAGCCTCTGTGCCGACATCTTTCCGGAGGAATACGATTCCTGTATTTTCCGGAGCCGGCTTCACTGTCATCTCTGCAATGCGGCCGGTATGAAGACCTTTGCCATGGAACTGGCAAGCGCTATTGAGTGTATGCTGCTTCATCGTTTTTATCGCAAAATTTTCTTATAGTCTACAAATATATGTATTTTTCAGCGACTTGACCAAATTTCGGATTATTCCTTGCCCTGCTGCTTGAAAACAGCGTAGCTCCTCATGTAGTTCTTGATAGGGATTGCAGGTGAACCGAGGAGGACTTCTCCGGATTTCCTGATGCTGCCGATGACGCCTGCCTGTGCACCGATGGTGGTATTGTCCGGAATCATGATATGTCCCGCGATACCCACCTGACCGCCGATGATGCAGTTCTTTCCGATCTTGGCAGAACCGGCGATACCGCATTGTGCAGCCATTACTGTATTGTCACCGATGACGACATTGTGCGCAATCTGGCAGAGGTTGTCGATTTTCACGCCTTTTCCGATGATGGTCGACTCCATTTCGGACTTGTCGATGGTGGTTCCGGCGCCGATTTCGACATTGTCACCGATGATGACATTGCCCAAGTGCTCGATTTTTTCCCAGGTGCCGTCAGGCTGAGGCGCGTTTCCGAAGCCGTCGGATCCGATGACGGCATTGGAATGGATGATCACATTGTCACCTATTATCATTCCCGGATAAATGCATACGCCAGGATAGATGATGCAATGGGAACCTATCTTGGTATTGTCACCGACATATACGTTTTCGTAGATTTTCGTATAGTCGCCGACTACGGCATGATGGCCTACGTATGAGTGGCTGCCGAGGTAGACTTTTTTTCCGAATTTGGTGGTCAGGAACCATGATGAACGGAATCCGCGATGCCTGCGGTCGGTCCTTTTCTGTGTGGCCACATATTTCAGGAGCTCGGCAACGGCAGTGTATGCATCTGCCACCCTGATCATCGTGCACGAAACAGGCTGCTTAGGCTCGAACGTATTGTTCACCAGAAGGATACTGGCCTTGCAGGTATATACGTAATGTTCATATTTCGGGTTTGCGAAGAAGCACAACTGTCCTTCCTTGCCATGCTCGATTTTAGCAAATGATGTGACCTTTACCTCAGGGTCGCCGTCTACGGTTCCCTTCAGCACTTTCGCCAGCTGTTTGGCTGTAAATTCCATAGTACCAAGTATTTTATTTTACCCCGCCGGAAGCGGAATTATTAAACTCTTTGTGCAAATGTAACACTTTTTTTTCCATTTACGGAAATTTTAAGTATCTTTGCAAGGTGAGTAGAGATAGGGGACGAGCGCGTCTCCTGTCTTTTTTTATAAGAGCGTACACATTTATGGAAAAAACATTGATATATCAGACGATGGCGGGTCCGGTGGAAGAGCGCGGATGTTTCATCACTGATATCACGGTCAGTCCTGACAATGACATTGTCATAGCCATTGAATCGGAAGAAGGGACTGTGGTGATGGACGATTGCGTGGCGGTGAACGACGCTTTCCTGGCAGCATTCGACCAGGACAAGGAAGATTATTCATTGACCGTGACTTCAGCAGGGCTCGACCAGCCTTTCAAGATCGTAAGACAGTATGTAAAGGCTGTCGGGACGAAGGTCGTCGTGAAGACCAGGGACGGAAGGAAGATCACCGGAAAGATGGAGAGCGCGGATGAAAACGGATTTACCGTTTCGTACGAGGTGAAGGAAGCCGTTCCGGGAAAGAAGAAAAAGGAACTGGTACGCCACGAAGAGACTTTCGCCTACGGTGATGTCAATTCCGTAATGCCGCACATTGATTTCGAATAATATAATAAAAGTACAATATATGGATTCAGAAAAAATCGACCTCAAAACCGCGTTTGCGCTTTTCAAGGACGAAAAGCATATTGACCGCCCTGTAATGATGGGTGTGCTCAAGGATGTTTTCATGACACAGCTTACCAAGACTTTCGGCTCGGCCGACAACTTCGACGTCATCATCAATGTCGACAAGGGAGACTGCGAGATCTACCAGAACCTGGAGGTTGTGGAGAATGTGGAGAACCCCAACACCCAGATTTCGCTGGAGGAGGTCAACAAGAACGGCGACGACTACGAACTCGGCGAGACATTTACCAGAAAGGTGGAGCTCAAAGATTTCGGAAGACGTGGAATCCTCAATATCCGCCAGAATCTTCAGGGAAGAATCATGGATATAGAGAAAGCCAACCTCTATAACAAATACACGGACAAGATCGGCGAGATCTTCACCGGTGAAGTTTACCAGACCTGGTCCAAGGAGGTGCTTATCCTCGATGAGGACGGCAACGAGCTCAGACTGCCCAAGAACGAGCAGATTCCGGGCGAGCATTTCAAGAAGAACGACACCGTCCGCGCCATCATCAAGAGCGTGGAGATGAAGAACAATACCACTCCTTACATTGTCCTTTCCAGAACTTCCGACGAGTTCCTCAAGAAGCTTTTCGAGCAGGAGGTTCCGGAGATTTTCGACGGACTCATCACTATCAAGAAGGTAGTCCGCATCCCTGGCGAGAGAGCGAAGGTGGCCGTAGAGTCTTATGACGACAGAATCGATCCTATCGGAGCTTGTATCGGCGTGAAGGGTTCCAGAATCATCGGCATCGTACGTGAGCTCAGGAACGAGAACATCGACGTTCTCCAGTGGACAAGCAACACCCAGCTTCTCATCCAGAGGGCGCTTAATCCTGCGAAGATTTCGTCCATCGACATGGGTACTGACGAGAACGACAAGATCAAGGTGTTCATGCTGCCTGACGAAGTCAAGAAAGGTATCGGCAAGGGCGGCTGCAACATCAAGCTTGCAGGCATGCTCGTAGGACGCGAGATCGAGGTTTGGAGAGAGATGCCTAAGGAAGACGGAGAGGAAGAGGGCGACGATGAGGATGTATTGCTCAGCGAGTTCAACAACGAGATCGATCCTTGGGTCATCGAGAGACTCCAGTCAATCGGTTGTGATACCGCGAAGAGCGTATTGGCACTGGATCCTGCGGACATCGCCAAGAGGGCTGACCTCGAGGACGAGACCGTAGAGGAGGTTGTCAACATTCTCCGTGCTGAATTCGAAGAAGAGTAGAATAAGAGTATAAGAAGCTGCAAGACAGATTCTAATTTATAAATTTTAAAGGGGTTTTTATGGCAGAAATCAGACTGAACAAGCTAACAAGACAATTTAACGTGGGACTTCAGACATTGGTGGATTTCCTGAACGGGAAGGGCGCCAATGTGGAGATGAATCCTAACGCGAAAGTATCTGACGAGTATATTCCAGATCTGGAGAAGGCTTTCGGCGGCGACGCCAAGGCCAAGGAGGATTCGGAGCGCGTGCAGATCAAGATAAAGGAAATCATTGAGAAAGGCACCAAGAAGAAAGACGATGAGGAGGAGGAGCCGGCTAGCGGCACTGTCATCATCCGTGGCGCCGGCAACAGCTCATTCGCGAAAGCGGAAGAGGCTGAGGCACCTGCCGAGGAAGTGAAGGCAGAGCCTGAGGTAAAGCCTGAAGAGGAGGCAGCTCCAGCTAAAGTTGCTGAGCCTGAGGCAGTTCCAGAGCAGAAGCCGGAGCCAATGCCTGAACCGGAACCTGTACAGGAGCCTGAGCCTGTCATGAAAGAGGAGATTAAAGTGGAGGAGAAACCTGTCATCGAAGAGAAACCGGTGGCAGAACCGGAGCCTGCAGCACCTGTTGCTGCGACATTGGCCGTAACGGAAGAAAAGCCTGAGAAACCATCCGTTCCAACCCCTGCGGAGGAGGCTCATTCCGGACAGGCCAAGAAATCCGACATCAAGAAGAGCGACAGGGCACCTAAGGAGTTCAATCCTAAGGCGGACAAGGCCAAGCTGAAAGCAGAGCACAAGTTGCAGAAAGCGGCTTCAAGTTCTGACGAAGAGGACACGACTGCAAGTACCGGCGGCCTGAAGATTGTCGGCAAGGTGGATTTGTCCCAGTTCGAGCCTAAGAAGAACAAGAAGAGAGAGCGCATTGCCAAGGGCGGAAGCCAGAAGGTCGATGTGAACAAGATTGACAATGACGACAACCGCAAGGACGGCAACAAGAAGAACCGTCAGGGCGGAAACAATGGCCAGAACAACGGCCAGAACGGAAAGAAAGATTTTCGTCAGGGCGGAAACAACGGCGGCCAGCAGCAGGGCGGCGGAAAGAACCGTCGCAAGGACCGCAACAATGACCGCTTCAAGCCGGCAATGACAGAAGCCGAGCAGGAGGAAATGCAGAAGGAAATCCAGAAGCAGGTCAAGGAGACCTACGCAAGGATGAACGACAGCAAGTCCAAGAACAACTTCGGCGCAAAACACAGAAAGGAGAAGAGGGAGCTCGCATCCCAGAAACTTCAGGAGGAGATGGCTCAGGAGGCAGCAGAGAAGAAGATTCTCAAGGTTACCGAGTTCGTGACCGTCAATGACCTCGCCACCCTCATGAACAATACTCCTGTAAACAAGGTCATCGAGGCATGTTTCAGCCTGGGTCTCATGGTGTCAATCAACCAGAGGCTTGACGCAGAGGCACTTGTACTCGTTGCAGAGGAGTTCGGATACAAGGTGGAGTTCGTCACCGCCGACATCCAGAACGAAATCAACCAGGAAACCGACGAGCCGGAGAACGAGGCTGACCTCGTGACAAGGCCTCCTATCATCACGGTGATGGGACACGTCGACCATGGCAAGACTTCGCTCCTCGACTATATCAGACAGACCAATGTGATCGCCGGTGAGGCCGGAGGTATCACCCAGCACATCGGTGCATACAACGTGGTACTCCACGACGGAAGAAAGATTACCTTCCTCGATACTCCTGGTCATGAGGCATTTACAGCGATGCGTGCCCGTGGTGCACAGCTTACCGACCTTGCGATCATCATCATTGCGGCTGACGACGCCGTGATGCCGCAGACTGTGGAGGCCATCAACCATGCGCAGGCTGCCGGAGTCCCTATGGTATTTGCCATCAACAAGATAGACAAGCCGGGCGCACAGCCGGAGAAAATCCGTCAGCAGCTGGCTCAGATGAATATCCTTGTGGAGGACTGGGGCGGAAAATACCAGTGTCAGGAAATTTCTGCAAAGAAGGGCCTCAACGTGGACAAGCTTCTGGAGAAAGTGCTCCTGGAAACTGACCTCATGGACCTGAAGGCAAATCCTAAGAGACTTGGTGTAGGTACAGTGATCGAGTCCTCTCTCGACAAGGGCCGCGGATATCTCGCGACAATCCTTGTCCAGGACGGAACGGTCCACACGGGAGACATGATGCTCAGCGGCTGCTACTACGGACGTGTAAAGGCCATGTTCAATGAGCGTGGACAGAAAGTCGAGACGGCAGGACCTTCAACTCCTGTTTCAATTCTCGGTCTGAACGGTGCTCCTAGCGCAGGTGACAAGTTCAACATCATGAACGACGAGAAAGAGGCCAAGGCCATCGCCAACAAACGAGAGCAGCTCATCCGTATCCAGGGCATCAAGACCCAGAAGCATATGACATTGGAGGAAATCGGACGTCGTATCGCCATCGGCAACTTCAAGGAACTGAACATCATCGTCAAGGGAGACGTGGACGGTTCAGTGGAGGCCCTGTCAGACTCACTTATCAAGCTCTCTACAGAGGAGGTTCGTGTCAATGTAATCCACAAGTCAGTGGGTGCGATTTCCGAGTCCGACGTCATGCTGGCTACCGCATCCGATGCGATCATCATCGGTTTCCAGGTACGTCCTTCAGCTGACGCAAGGAACCTCGCAGAGAAAGAGGGTATCGAAATCCGTCTCTACTCCATCATCTATGATGCCATCAATGAGGTTACTGACGGTATCGAGGGTATGCTCGAACCGGAGAAGAAGGAAGAAGTCACAGCTACCGCAGAGGTCAAGCAGACATTCCACATTTCCAAGGTCGGAACCATCGCAGGATGTCTCATCAAGGACGGCAAGATGCAGGCCAAGAGCAAGGTCCGTCTTATCCGCGACGGCATCGTAGTCTACACCGGAGAACTTTCCTCACTCAAGCGCGGCAAGGATGACGCCAAGGAGGTTATCGCCGGCATGGAGTGCGGTATCGGAATTGACAAATACAATGATGTCAAACCTGGTGATGTCATCGAGGCATTCCAGATTGTCGAGATCAAAAGGACGCTGTAACGCTTCCCACATAATTTGAAAAACCGCCTGATGCAATTTCCTGCGTCAGGCGGTTTTTTTTCTACGTGTTTGAGTGTGACATTGCTAATGGGAGAGGAAAAGCTCTGGGGCTATTTCAAGCGCTTAAACTGAACAAGTTGGCAGGAGACAATGGTTCTCATTGTCCATGTTATGCACTGATTATCATACTATTAGAAGCATTAATCAGAACAGATTACCATGCCAACTCCCATGTTTTTTCATGAGACTTGGCATGGGCTCGTTAGTACAACTCATTGATACATTGCCATTTAGCCAAAAGCCAAGCTGCCAACTTGTTCAGAAATACGGGCGTTTTTATGGACGAAATGTTATAAACTGTCGTCCGGAACATATTCCAGGATGTCGCCGGGTTGGCAGTCGAGGGCACGGCAGAGGGCTTCCAGGGTGGAAAAGCGAGCGCACTGCCTTCGCCTTGCCTGTTTTCAGAATGGAAAGATTCGTGGCGGAGATACCGACTTTCTCAGCCAGTTCTCCGCTCGACATCTTTCTGCGGGCCAGCATTACATCTATGTTGACTGTAATCGGCATAATTGTTATTCAGTAGCCTCCCCTTCTGTCTTGGCCGGCTGTTCCTCCGCGCCCTTGAGATAACTTGGAAGATTCATGCCTGCCATCTTGAACAGCTCGTCAAGCGGCGGAACAGACTGCATCATACCGGAAATGAAATTGGCAGTGGACGTCTTTCCGTCACCCTTGCCGTTGCCGTCCCATACGGTAACCTTGTCGATTTTGATGCCTTTGACAGCCTCGACCTGAGTCTTGACAAGTTCAGGAAGCTTGTCCGCGATAAGCATGAGCACAGCCTTCTGCGCATCACCCTCGGCAGCACCGACAAGCCTCTGGAAACCCTCAGCCTGCTTGGTAAGAATCTCCTCGATACCCTTCGCCTGGGCAGCCATCTTCGCATAAATTGCATCAGCCTCACCCTGAGCCGTCCTGCGCAATTTCTCAGCCTCCGCCTCAGCGTCAATGATGGCCTTCTCCTTTTCAATCTGTGCAGGTACGACAATGTTTGCCTGCTGGGTGGCCTGTTCCCTGGCAGCACGCGCAAGTTCGGCATTCTGTTCAGCCTTATATGCCTCCTCCATCGCCTTCGCAGCCTGGACCTTCTCGGCAGCGATCGCAATTCTTGCAGCCTCGGCCTCCTTTTCACGCCTGATGGCATCGGAATTGGCAATCGCTATCTTGGAATTGTTCTCACCCTCGACCGCCTTGGCATTGGCATCCGCAGTGGAAATTCTGGTATCGCGGACGGTTTCCGCAATGCGGATATCCTTGTCCCTATCTGCCTCGGCCTTACCGATTTCACCGAAACGGTTCTGCTCGGCGACACTCTTCTTGGCATCATTGATCGCCTTGGCCGCAGCCTCCTTTCCGAGAGCCTCGATGTAGCCGGACTCGTCACGGATATCGGTGACATTCACATTGATAAGCTTCAGACCGATCTTGCGGAGCTCCGCCTCGACATTGGTACTGACATTGGCGAGGAACTTATCGCGGTCGGAGTTGATTTCCTCGATGTCCATGGTCGCGATGACGAGCCTGAGCTGTCCGAAAAGGATATCGGTGGCGATGTTCTGGACATTCTCGATGGTGAGTCCGAGGAGACGCTCTGCCGCATTGGTCATATTCTCGGGCTCCGTGGAGATACCGACGGTGAAGCGGCATGGCACGTCAACACGGATATTCTGCTTGCTGAGCGCATTGGTAAGGTTGCATTCGATGGAAATCGGGGTAAGATCCAGGAACGAATAGCTCTGGAAAACAGGCCAGATGAAAGCGGCACCGCCGTGAATACACTTGGCAGACGACGACCCGCCGTTCTTGTTTCTCCTTGTCTTTCCGTAAATTACGAGAATCTTGTCTGACGGACAACGCTTATAGCGGTTAAGTATTGCGGCCAATGTAACCTGTCTCTTATACACATCTCCGAGCCCACGAGACTA
>ENA-OXZU01000252-OXZU01000252.1-human-gut-metagenome-genome-assembly--contig:-NODE-252-length-12378-cov-4.338960_pt1 | contig 12378 bp, 9 predicted proteins | sample MGYA00243420_ERZ652804 | MGnify/ENA primary metagenome ERZ652804 (study PRJEB26926, sample SAMN06164402) | human gut metagenome | biome: ENVO:00009003; feature: ENVO:2100002; material: ENVO:00002003... | reverse complement strand
TCGGAGATGTGTATAAGAGACAGGACTTCCCGTACTCCGTGGATTGTCAGAGTTCTGGGGTGGATTGGAGGATTCACCGTCGTGTTCCTGGTGTTATGGGTTCTCGGAAAATTCAGAGTAATATGAAAGTGACAGCAATGAACGGACAGACGCTTGCCGATATAGCAGTGCAGGTGTATGGAACAATAGAGGCAATGCCTGTCATTGCCAATGCCAACGGCATCTCGATGTCTGATGACCTGGCGACAGGGCAGATAATCGAGTGTCCGGATAAGGTCTTCGACCAATACCTTCAGGACTATGTCCGAAACAATAATATCAAACCTGCGACAAAACAATGACACGAACAATATCAGATATCAAAAGAAGTATGACCGACCAGTTTATGGCAGAGCCGGTCATACGGGAGAAATACGGCTTGAGTGCGAATGACTCGTTTGATGAGAAGTTTTCCAAGGTCAGTCTTGAGAATATATACTTCTTCATCGTGGCTGCTGCCATATTCGCTCTTGAAGCCATTTTCGAGCAGTTCAAGGCAGATGTGGACAATCGGATTGCTGAAGCAGTGCTTGCGTCCATTCCTTGGTATCACAAGGTATGTATGGACTTCCAGTATGGTGACGAACTGGTCTATGATGAGAAGACCAAGACCTTCGGGTATGCTGAAGTGAACGAGAGCAAGAAGCTCATCAAGTACGCAGCTGTCAGGGAGAATACTTCAGGAATCAATATCCTTGTGTCCGGCGATGAAAATGGAGTCCCTAAAGCCCTTTCAGATGATGTTTTAACGGTGTTCAAGACGTATTTGAACAAGCGGAAGCCTGCCGGAGTACTCTTTCAGGTGTACAGCTATGACCCTGACTTGATTCAGCTGGATTTGACGGTGCAATATGATCCTATGCTGCTGAATGCGGACGGCTCGATAATCGGGGACACGGCCAAGTTTCCGGTAGAGAACGCCGTGAAAGAATACCTGTCAGGCATTGTATATGGCGGCACCTTCAACAAGACTAAACTCGTTGATGCAGTCCAGGGCGCCACTGGCGTCGTCGATGTCGTTTTAGGTGACGTGCGCACAAAACCGATGACCAGGTCGGAGTTCCTCTTGGCGCAAGGAAATAATGTGGTGTCGGTGAGTGGTGCTTTCGCTGTGGATTCACTTAAAAATACGATAAGTTATGTTCAAGAACTTTAACATACAGGCCTTTTGCCTGAAGCTGCTCCCTCCAATCCTCAGAAAGGATAGGATTCGGGCATTCCTCCGGGTCCTGCTTTCTCCACTTGAAAGCATCCTCGCCCGGTTTCGAAATGTCGTGGTGGATACGGATGTACGTTTGTCGCACAATTCTTTCACGATATATCTTGAAAAATTTCTCAACGACCTTCTCGATGCCACAGAAAGAAGAATATATATAGCAGATATCATCGATGATTTCTCAGTGTATCTGTCAATGAAAGATGAAGCTGCCATATATGAAGATTCTATGACTCTCAAAGCGGAAGACCTGGATACACTGATTGTCCCATCGGAGAAACCAGACAGATTGACGGGACGCTTCGGCGTTTATATTCCCAAAGAACTTGATTCGGAGAGCAATCGACGTCTCATCAAACAATGGGTCGATTATTATAAAATGGCAGGAACCAATTATTCGATAGAAACGTATGGATAGATTTTTAACTTTCGAAGGACGTCAGCCTATATGGCTCGATGACTTCAATTTTATGCAGGATGCTGTTGAATCGGACATCAAGAAATTGGTGGACTCTCTTTTGGAGGCACTGGACTATGATGGTACCTCGGCCGTCATTTTGTCCGGATGTAAGACATCGAGTGAATACACAGCTACATCAACCTATACCGAAGGTGTAATATATTCAAATGGGAAGCTCCTCAAAGTCAAACAGTCAACCGTGAGTAACAGGAATAATCTACCAGGTTCATATTTGACATTTAAAGTAAATAAAGAATATGATCCTGCTGGAGATCGTACTATGATTGACTCAGGGGAAGAAAAGTCTTGCTATGAAAAACCGGTCGCAGCGCTTACGAGGACGAACTCGGGGCCTCACCTTGTGCGTCTGATGAATCTCATCAGGGCCAAATATGGCGAAAAGTTATTGTACGAAGGCACCCTGGACGGATTTAAGTTTCGCTTGGTTCGAAAAGATGAAACCTATTTTCTCTCCGGAAGATTCGCTACGGAAGGAGGCCCATTTACCAAAACATTTACTGTTGTCGACGAGGAGATGCGTCAGGAAGTAAGGTTTGTAATTCCTGAAAAATTCCTCTCATCGGGAGAGACGATCGGTATAGCAGGTTATCGCTCTAACAGCGGACAAGGCTCAGCAGTGGTCTATGTCACAGTCAAGCCTGGCACTGCTGAGAATGCGGTGGATGTTACGGTATCTATACCATCGACACTGCCGGAAGCTGCACAAGGTTCTTTCTCTATGATTCTTAAAACGCGGATCTGATGGAAGCAATAAGAATTGGAAATGACATTGTGGTAAGGTGGGATATCTTCCGCAATGGAGCTCCGGCAGAGCTGGAGAAGATAGATGATTTGGCCATCGTGCTTTCTTGCAGAGGAGAGCAGAGACGAATCACCGACTACTTGATTGAGGGCAATACATTGGTCTTCACTTTCTATGGCCGCGACCAGAAGAAGACGGGAGCCTATACATTGACCTACATCGAGAACGAATCCCGCTCCGGAATGTACACAAGAGATGAAGTGGATGCGTTCATCCTTGTGGACTCATCTGCTAAAGCAGGCTCCGATGGCTGCCAGTGCTGCGTGCAGGCGACCGCTGTCGTGGAATTGAGCTCAAAAATATCTGTCCCTTCAGATGGATTGTCTGCCTATGAGGTGGCGCTGAAAAACGGCTTTGTAGGCAGTGAGACCGAATGGCTCGCGAGTCTGAAGGGCGATGCGTTCACTCCTGATGTGGCGACAGAACAGGACATCCTCGATATGTTTGGGGAAACATTGTAGAACATTAAAAATTCGCATTATGACTAAATTCATAACACTTGATGCACTGAAGGTATTTCTTCGGGAAATCAAAAGGCACATCGCTCTGGCTGTAAGGCAGCAGGTCGATGTGACCTATGCCGAACTGGTAGAACTGCGCGATAATGCCAAGCTCATTGCCGGTTGCTTGTATCGCATCACCGACTATGTGACGAAAGTCTATTCCGCCTCCGGATTCGAGCGCAGCGCAGAACATCCATTCGACATCATTGTTCGTGCTCTTTCGGAGAATACTCTTGCTGAGGAGGCGTATGTCGCACCTCGCAAAGGCGATGAGTATTTTGTAAATGCAAATCTCAACGCCTGGAAAGTATGGTACTGCTTGGAGAATGATGTTACAAAATATACCTGGGCTGATGTCACGAACGGAAAAGGCGTCATCTACAGGATGATTGACGAATGGCAGAACGATATGCCATACGACTTCAAGAATGTGCAGTACCGCCGATATAGGGTGAATGACGCTTCTCCAAAAGGTGAACTGGCGGATTTGGATGGACATTGGCTCGCTTGGAGTGAGACAGATAGTCCCAATAATTTGAGTGTGACTTCTGAGTTTGTTTGGTGTTATACCTTCAATCACTTCAAGTTGGATGAAGAAGGCATTGCCATTTCGCAAATTCCTTATGATGCCACTGTATATTTCTATGAAAAGGATGTGGATTTCGAAGGCGGTGGATATTCCATAGCCGGAGGTGTGGAAAAAAACAGAATGTATGCCAGATCTTGCACCGTCTATATTGATGATATGATTGGCAATATAGGTCAAGCACTCACCAATATAGTGTGTCATACGTACAATAATTGGGATGTATCCGACAATCAATCTGATATGAAGAGTGTTAAGAGCAATATCTGGCGACCGGGGTGTTATGATATAACATCTTTGGGCAAGTTTACCGCAAATAAACTGGGAGAGGCTAATCATTCTTGTGTATATGGCTATGGTTTTGCGAATGTGACATTCGGGAACGGTTGTTCTGATATGACATTCGGGAACAACAACTACGATATGACATTCGGGAACAACAACCACGATATGACATTCGGGAACAACGTCCATAATGGTACTGTGTTTGACGGAGTTCTAAACTTGGAAATACTTGGAGCCGAGGACAGTGCAAAGGCAGTACAGAACTTCGTAATCCTCACAGGAACATCTCCTTCAGGTAACAATAAAGTAGTTGTTCCTTTCGAAAAAGGAAAGAGTTACACCCAGATGGCAGGCGTAAATTCTGCCGGGAATTTGGCTGTTTGGATACCCGCTGACGTTGCATAAATTGTGATGACATTTGCCTATTGTTGCAAATATAGTGTGATAATAGGCAAATATTCTTCCACTCATTTGAGAACCATAACCGTATAAGAGATTGACAGCAATGATTTTGCACATATAAAACAGTAACAGGCAAACTAATTGTTCCCGAACTAATTTTAATAAATATGTTGCAAAAGATTCGTTATCGTTTAGTATTCAATCGCTCTGGCAGACTCAACGCCAGAGGAGAAGGCTTGATTCAAATCGAATGTGCCCAGGCCTTGCGAAAGATTTATTTCTCAACACACACCTACGTGCGCCCTGAAAGATTTAAGCGCGGCCAAGTGGTTGGTGATTGTGCAGACAGTTTGAACTATGCTCTTTATCTGATGATTCAAGATATTGAGCGCGTAGAATTGGAGTACATCAAACGAGGTGTCGATGTTAATTTAGTGACTTTAAAAGAAGCGGTGAAAGCCCATATATCGCCTGCTGCGAAATTATGCGATTTCGGTATGGAAGTAGTCAAGCAAAGCGACAGAAAGGATTTGACAGTCGCCAATTATAAGACACTTCTGAACAACATTGAACGCTTCAGAAAAGGTGCTCTAATTACGGACATAGACTATCAGTTTATCGTCTCATACGACAAGTGGCTTCGAGAAAGTGGCATTATGCACAATACCAGAATATCTCGTCTTCGTCTCTTGAGGGCGTTGTTGAATGAAGCTAAGAAGAGGGATATCATATCTGTGAATCCTTTTGACCGCTTCAGAATCCAGCAGATGGTGTCAAAGAAGGGTTATGTCACGGTTGACCAGCTTCATAAGCTTGAGAAACTGACATTGAAAGGACGTGAGGACATTGTACGAGATGCTTTTCTCTTTGGCTGCTATACAGGGCTCCGTTTCTCTGATATATCATCCCTTAGACAAGACAACATCAACGATGGTTGGTTGTCAAAGAAAATGCAAAAGACAGGAGGTGTTGTTGAAATTCCGTTGAAAGAAATTTTCGGAGGGAAAGCACTGCTTCTCATCGAGAAGTACAAGGGAGACATCGGTAATCTCACTAAGAAGCTGGGGAACAATCAGTCTGTGAATAAAGTCCTGAGAGGGCTGCTCGATAGAGTGGGTGCGGATCCGAAGATTACCTTTCACTCATCACGCCACACCTGTGCAACGTTGCTTGGACAAAAAGGTGTGGACATATCAGTAGTTCAAAAGATTCTCGGACATACCAAGATGCAAACTACTGAAATATATAGGGAGGTGGACCGTTCCACCATAATTAACAGTTTAGGAAAATTAAAACGTAAATCAAATGGAAAATAAACGATTTTTGATTGGCTCTAAAGCATTCTTCAGTGGAATGGAAGGCTTCGAGCCGAAAGATTCGGACTTTCTGACATTAGTCAAGACCGGCAATGGATTCTCTCACTTCTATCAAATGACAGATGGTACTTGCTGCCACTACATTTTTATCAGGAAGTCGAAGACGGAAATGATTGACTATGCCCTGAATAATGGACCGGCAATGCAGGTGGGAAAATTTCTCGTGCCAGCTGTAGCTACTGAGTTGAAACTTACCATCCAAGACCTCAAAAAGCTCAAACCACTCATAACCAAACTCGATGTCGAGCATCTTTATGAGGCGGAAATCTATGAAGCCTACATCAAGAACAATGGTTTTTTCCTAACAGAAGAGCAACGCCAGAAGGCATTTGGTCTTTATAGGGCAGCAAGACCTTATCCAATAGGCAAAGGAAGACGCCAACGCTAAGATGAAAGAAGCACCGTTTAAATGCGAATCAAACCACATTTGAACGGTGCTTTACTATATGTGTGTCAAATATCTCTCACATCTCGTTTTCAACCAAAACCATCGCATTTCGTTTCCCTACACGACACATTTCGTTTTTGCGATTATATCTAGTTACATATTTTTATAACATCGTTGCATAGGCGTAACCCTTTTTTAGATAACATTGCAGCGTAAAAATCACATTTAGTAATGCGTAAAACGATCTTGAAACTATTGACCGCGGTTCTGCTCGTATTGAACGGGACAATGCTTTTCTCCCAGGAAAAGAAAGTGGTAAAAGGAGTGGTAAGTGATTCGGCAGGTCCGATTCCGGGCGTCGGCGTAGTTGTCGACGGTACCACCAATGGGGTAGTGACTGATATTGACGGCCGCTATGAACTGAAATGCAATTCGGGCCAGACTCTCGAATTCAGCTGCATGGGTTACGAAACAGTAAGGGTGGCAGTCGGAAAATCCGATGTGTACAATGTCGTCCTGACCCCTCAGTCCGAGCAACTTGACCAGGTGGTGTTCGTCGGCTACGGCGTACAGAAAAAGGTCAATGTGACCGGCTCCGTGACTTCTGTGGATTATTCCAAACTCGCTGATTCCCGTCCTGTTACCAATTCTGCCAGCCTTCTCCAAGGTGCCAGTGCCGGTCTCTATGTCAGACAGACGTCAGGTATTCCTGGCAATGAGGGCGTAAGTCTCCGTGTCCGCGGAACGGGAACATTGAACAATTCCGACCCGCTGGTTATCGTGGACGGCACGCCGGGCTCCATGGATTCTGTCGACCCTTCCGAAATACAGAACATATCAGTGCTCAAAGATGCCGCATCCTGTGCCATATATGGAAACAGGGGAGCGAACGGTGTCATCCTCATCACTACCAAGAGGGAAAAGAAAGATTCCTTCCATATAGATTATAGCGGTATGTTCGGTGTCCAGTCTCCAGAAAATACCTATGACGTGGTTTCCAACTATGCCGACTATATGGAATTGATGAATGAAGCGTCTTTCCAGAACGACAAGCCGCTGCCGTTCTCCCAAAGCATGATTTCCCTCTGGAGAGAAAAGGAGAAGGACCCTTACGGCATCTCGGAATCCGGATATCCGAATTATGTCGCATATCCTAATGTGGACGGCATGACGGCTTTCTACCGTACGGATACGCCTATCTATCAGAAACATAATATATCAGCAGCCGGAACCTCCGACAAGACGAGCTACCGTGTGGCATTGGGCTACATGAACAATCCCGGAATGGTGGAGAATACAGGATTCAAGAAATACACGTTCCGCGCCGAGTTCTCGTCCAAGCTCTTCTCCTGGCTGGAGGTGGGCGCCAGAACTTATGGCTATTACAATGTGAAAGAGGCCGGCGACCTGAACAATGTATTCGACTATGCCATCAGGTGGGTGCCTTGTATCTATCCATACTATGACGGCAAGTACGGCTGGTATGAAAACCCTGAACAGAACTCGGAAGCCAGGAACAATCTCTATTTCCTTAACCGTGTCCAGGGCAAGCAGGTGACTGAAAGTGTGGTAGTCACCCCGTTCGTAAACATTGACCTTCCGCTTGGCATCAAATCCAGGACATTGTTCAAATACAGTTCTACCCACATGGAACGCGACCAGCATTCCATTACGCGTGAGGCTTATTCGTTCCGCACGGGAGAGGTCGTCGCTTCGGACCAGGACCTGTCGTCGCAGGTCAGGTGGCTGACTACACAGATTGTCCGCAGCACGTACTTCGAGAGCGACTTGTCATGGGCCAGGACATTTGCGAAAAAACATGATGTTACCGCATTGCTTGGTTTCGAGGCCTTCGACCACAGGAACATTGACTATGCATCGACGAAGAAGGGTGCCGAAAACAGCGTCCTTTCAGAATTCAACAACATGCTCACGCCTTCTTCCATCACTGGAACATCCTCGGAATATTCCTCACAGTCAGTATTTTCCAGACTTACTTATGCTTATGACAGCAGATATCTGTTCGAGGTCAATCTCCGATATGACGGATCGTCCAGATTCGCCAAAAGGAGCCGTTGGGGATTCTTCCCGTCTGCCTCTGCCGCATGGCGCATCTCGAAAGAAAAATTCATGCAGGGAAGCGGCATCGATGAATTGAAATTGCGCGCGTCATGGGGTAAGCTGGGCAACAACTCGATCGGAAATTACAGCTACCAGTCCACTTATTCATCTGGTTACTCCTATGCTTTCGGCGAAAAATTGGGAGGCGGCATGATTTCCACGCTTTCGAACACATTGCTTGAGTGGGAAAATACCATGACGACTGATATCGGTCTGGATTTCAGGACATTCGGCAACAGACTGACCGTCGAAGCGGACATCTATGACAAGTACACCTCCGGTATCCTGTACAAGCCTACCATTTCGGCGACCATCGGAAAGAAGACGTCCCCTTACATGAACCTGTGCGAAGTGGACAACAAGGGATTCGAAATAACCGTCGGCTGGCGCGATTCGATAAAGGACTTTACTTACGGAATATCAGCCAATTACAATGTGAACCGCAACAGGGTTACCAAATATAAGGGCCAGTTCAAGGAGGGCTGGGAAACCGATGCTGACGGCAATAAGGTCTGGAAAAACAATCTGGGCGACGTGACCACCGGGTCCATCAACCGTATCTGTGAAGGCCACATGATCAATGAATATTACCTGCAGGAAAACTATTCAGGTTCAGGCAAATATTTCGACCAATCCGGCAAGGTCCTTCCTGACGGAGGTCCGGTGGACGGCATGATACGTACCGAAGCCGATATGGAATGGCTTAATGCCATGATTGCTGAAGGTTATACCTTCCTGCCTAAATCCACCGTTTCCAAGAGCGGCATATGGTATGGCGACTACATTCTCCAGGATGTGAACGGCGACGGCATATATGGTGATTCCAATGACTACAAGTGGCAGGGAGTAAGTATGACTCCTAAGTTCTATTACGGCTTCAACCTGGAATTGGGATGGAAGGGTATAAATCTGTCTGCCAGATTTACAGGTGCCGGAGGAGGTGCCATCCGTTGCAGGAAAGGCGGTATGAACTACAGTGTACTCCAGACCCAGCAGACCATCGGAAGCGGAATTGCCTATGACCATTATTTCTATGACCCGGAAAATCCTTGGGATCCGAGGACGAATACCACTTCACGCAATCCGCGTGTGACCATCAACTATGGACAGGCATTGACCGACAGTAATTTCTGGCTTTTCAAGACGAATTATCTGAAGCTCCAGAATGTGACATTGAGTTATTCCTTCCCTAAGAAACTCCTCAAGCCGATAAGATTGACATCGCTTCAATTCTATCTTTCGGGAGAGAATCTCTATACTTTCACGGACCGTCTTTTCCCGGGAGTTGATCCGGAATTTACCGATACGAATATGTACTATTCGCCTATCAGACAGGTTGTTCTGGGCGTTAATCTGAAATTTTAAAGGGTATGAAAAAGTTTTTCTATACGATACTTGCATGTTCAGCAATCACGGCATCATGCAGCGGTTTCCTGGACAAGACTCCGACAGACAAACTGTCCTCCGACCTGGTCTATACGAACCGGACCCTTGCGGAAAATGCTGTCCGCGGAGTATATAACAACTTGATCTGGGATTTCAATTCTACTGACAATGTGAAGTACAATTGGGATGCCTATGCCGGCGTGCTCGATCCTGTCGATTATTTCCGTGGCTCAATCGCTTTTCTCTCGGGCAATGTCCTTTCCACGAACGGCGTGTTCTCCACATTCTGGAAACAATACTATGAAGGTATCAACCGTGCCAATGACGTGATAAACAATCTGGAAAATGTTCCTGGCATGAAAACGGAACTGAAACAGCGCAGGATTGCGGAGTGCCGTTTCATCCGTGCCCTGTATTACTATAAATTGAATTGCAGATGGCGCGGTGTCCCGGTTTATCTGGAAAATCTCGCTCCGGATGAATACAAGAAGGCCCGCAGCAGTGAAGAACAAGTATGGGAAACCATCATTGACGACTGCACCTATTGCATTGACAATGCCAATCTGCCTGACAAATACAGTGCGTCGGATTCCGATTACGGCCGTGTGACCAAAGGTGCCGCCTATGTCCTGCGCGGAAAAGTGTACCTCTGGTTGAAGAAGTATGACCTTGCTGAGGCAGACTTCCTTAAAGTGGGAGAACTTGGCTATGGCCTGTATGAAGGCAACTATGCGGACCTTTTCCAGGAATCCAATGAAAAATGCAGGGAGATGATATTCTCCATCCAGTTCATTCCGCAGAAAGGCTTCGGAAATGCATTGAGCTATATTTACGGCAATATGGAAACCGTCTCCAAAGGCAATGACCAGTTCGTGCTGAATACCGATTTTGCTGATTCTTACGAATGTAAGAACGGCAAACCTTTCGATTGGGATGATTTTCTTCCCGGCTACAATGAATTGTCCGCGCAGAAACGAAGCGCTTATTTCTTCAGGGACGGCATGACGGCCGCGGAGATTTCCACACAGAAAGAATATGGCGCAGACATGTCGCTGTATCTGACATCCGGCAATGAAGCCAGACTGAAAAGCATTTACAATCAGCGTGATCCGCGTCTTGCCGCTACCGTGATACTTCCATATTCCACCTATGTCGGCGGTGCTTCAGGAGCGGCAATCACATACACGTCCCGTTTCCCATATAGACGTGACACCGCCCCTGAGATTGATCTCCAGACCCGCTATACTACGAAGATGTATTACTGGATGAGAAAATTCGTCGCCAGGGGAACCGAGTATTCTTCGAGCGAATATACCGGTATCGACATGCCTGTATTCCGTTATGCCGACGTGCTTCTCTGTCTGGCGGAAGCTGTCAATGAGCAGGGGAGAACCGACGAGGCAGTGGACTATATAAACAAGGTCAGGGACCGTGCCGGAGTCGCAGAATTGAATTCCAATTCATGGACTGCAGTAGCAGGAAAGGAGGATCTCCGCCGCAGGATCATCAATGAAAAACATTGGGAATTTGCCGGAGAATCAGGAACCATTTATGAGGACGAATTGCGTTGGGAAGTATGGCACGAAAAGCGTTTCCTAGACTCTGAACCGGGAGAATTGAGCGAATCCGGTCTCAAGCAGGTATGGGGCGAGAACATGTCTCCATATATCTATGCCGGTGATTTCTGCTACAAATGGGCCATCCCTCAGGCAGAATGTGAAAGAAACAGGAATCTGGTACAAAATAACGGTTGGAACTGATGAAGAAGATATCCCGAATATTATTGGCAATGCTGTCGCTCACCGTGACTGTCAATGCTTATGCAGACGGGGAAGATCATCGGCGTCTGGAAATGGACCAGTCTTCGGATGTGATTCTCGGACAGGAAGACCTGAATTTCGTCACCAAACCCGCATATCCTCGGCTCCGTCATCTTGAAGATGGTACTTATCTGCTTGCCTGGCAGGAAGTTATAATCGGAAGGAAGGATGACAACGGAAGATATATAAGCTATGCACTATCCTCTGATCTGAAGAAGTGGACTCCTATGGGCCGACTCTTCGAGGACAAGACAGTGACCAACTATTATGGCAAGTCATCGGAGAGGTATTACAGCAGCCCGGAGTTTCTTCAGCTTGCGGACGGCAACCTGGTAGCCGTGTGCTGCTTCTGGAATCTCTCTACGTACAACAAGATTGAAGGACGTGCCGACAACGGCCTGGCTGTCAGGATCTCCACTGACCAGGGCCGCAGCTGGGGGCCGGAAAAAGAAATATTCAAAGGACAAGCCTGGGAACCGTTCCTGATTCAGCAGCCCGACGGCAGACTCCAATGCTATTTCTCTGAAGCCCGTCCGTGGATAAGCAGCTGCCATTCAGGTACGTCAATGCTGGAAAGCCTGGACGGAGGAGAAACTTGGTCGCCGACTCTCGGTAACTGGCCGTACCGGGTGATGCGCAAGCGTTACTGGAATCCGGAAAAGGAAAGATATCAGTTTACCGACCAGATGCCTACCGGCGTGATTCTCAATGAGAAAGGAAAAATGGCCTTCGCCATGGAAGACGTCGACATGGGAATATACTCTCTAGGCATCGTCTATTCACCGGACGACGGGCATTGGGACTATCTTGAAGGCGATGATATTGGCCCGGGCGAAAGGATTGACTCCCTGTCGGTCAATGCTACCGGTCCGTATATCGTCAAGTTCCGCAGCGGCGAAGTGCTGGTGACATTTACCCGGAACAAGGGGATGGAGTGGAATCTGATGTACAGGATAGGGGCTGTCTCTTATAC
>ENA-OXZU01000249-OXZU01000249.1-human-gut-metagenome-genome-assembly--contig:-NODE-249-length-12460-cov-5.041999_pt1 | contig 12460 bp, 8 predicted proteins | sample MGYA00243420_ERZ652804 | MGnify/ENA primary metagenome ERZ652804 (study PRJEB26926, sample SAMN06164402) | human gut metagenome | biome: ENVO:00009003; feature: ENVO:2100002; material: ENVO:00002003... | reverse complement strand
TCCTTCCCCGTGCCGATGTCCATCCCGCGATAAACCTGCCGCGAATCGCCCGAAAGAATCTCCGCTCCGGCCCTGTCCGGGCCAATGTTTCCCTCCCGTGCTGCCCTCAGGCGGTTCAGTTCGCGTGCCAGTTCCACCGCATACCGCGTCTTCCCCGAAGCCGTCGGCCCAAGTACGCAAATAAGGTCAATGCTTTTATTTTCAATGAGTTCGAGCAGTTCTTCCGCACGGATTGTTTCCGGCTCCGGCAGATCTGCGATCATCATGTTTCCGTAAGGATTCTTCGTCGGCATTTTGATGTCAATGTTAGTGATTGCAGCCGGCCGCCCTGAAAAATTACACGGCGGCTTGCTGTTTTCTGCAAAATTAACGATAAATTTGCAGTTCCGCACAATGAAGCTGTAACGGCTTGTAAAAGAAAGATTGTCATGGCGAAAGAGAAGAAAAGCAGAGTCAACATAAACAACAAGAGGGCGTCGTTCGATTACGAATTTCTGGAGAACTACACTGCCGGCATTGTCCTTTACGGAACGGAAATCAAATCAATCCGTGCCGGAAGGGCCTCTATGTCAGATGCTTTCTGCTATTTCGAGAAGGGACAGCTTTATGTGCGCGGCATCAATATCGCCCTTTATGCGTGGGGCTCGTGGGGACAACATGCTCCTCTGCGTGACCGTAAACTGCTGCTTCAGAAACGTGAATTGATACACTTGCAGCAGAAGGTAAAAGAAAAGGGCCTCACCATTGTAGCGGTAAGGCTCTTCATATCGGAAAACGGCTATGCCAAGCTGAACATTGCACTCGCACGAGGCAAGAAGCAGTATGACAAACGTCAATCTATCAAGGAGAAAGACCTCCGTCGCGAAATGGAACGCGGCGAGTAACCGGCAAACCTGCCGACGTAACCGCGGAGACGCTGTTGTCGTTCTTTTCTGTCGATGGAAGGACTACAGGCCGAATGCTTCTTTGACTTTCGGTACGGAGTCGAGGAGTTCCCAGCCGAAGAACTGGAGGACCTTGTTCACTTCCTTTCCGTCGCGTATTACCTTTACAGACTTCGTGTAAGGCTTGCGGCCCACGTGGCCATAGCTTGCCGTCGGCTCATAGATAGGGTTCTTCAGCTGGAACTTCTCTATGATTTTTGCCGGGCGAAGGTCGAAAATCTCTCCTACCTTCTCAGCGATAGCTGCATCGGAAAGACCGTGAGTAGCTGTGCCATAAGTGTTTACGAAGATGCTGACAGGTTTTGCCACGCCGATTGCGTAAGCGAGCTGCACCAGAACTTCGTCAGCCACGCCGGCTGCCACCAGGTTCTTGGCGATATATCTTGCCGCATAAGCTGCCGAGCGGTCTACCTTTGAAGGGTCTTTTCCTGAGAATGCTCCACCGCCATGAGCGCCGCGTCCGCCATAGGTGTCCACGATAATCTTACGTCCGGTAAGGCCTGTGTCGCCATGAGGACCTCCGATGACGAATTTTCCGGTCGGATTCACATGGAGGATGAAATTGCCGTCGAAAAGAGCCGCAGTCTGTGCCGGCAATGCCGCAATTACCTTAGGCAGAAGGATTTCCCTTACGTCTTTCTCGATTTTGTCGTGCATTGCCTTGTCCACTCTCTCCTGACCGAACTGGCTTACGGCTTCATTGTACCCCATCTTTCCGAGCTCCGGAGCGACGAATTCGTCGTGCTGGGTGGAAACGACAATGGTGTGTACGCGTACCGGGTGGTTGTTCTCATCGTACTCGATGGTGAACTGGGATTTCGCGTCAGGTCTGAGGTATGGCATGAGGTCGATGCTGTTCTTCCTGATGTCAGCCAGCACCTGGAGCGTGAGGTGTGAAAGCGCGAGCGGCAGCGGCATGAATTCTTCGGTGTCGCGGCAAGCATAGCCGAACATCATTCCCTGGTCTCCGGCGCCCTGCTCTTCAGGGTCTGTGCGTACGACACCTCTGTTGATGTCGGCGCTCTGCTCGTGGATTGCCGAAAGCACGCCGCATGAATTGCCGTCGAACATGTAGTCGGCCTTGTTGTAGCCGATGCGGTTGATGACATTGCGCACGGTCGACTGAATGTCTACGTATGCGTGTTCTGCGCGGACTTCGCCGCCTACTACCACGAGGCCTGTGCTGCAGAATGTCTCGCAGGCTACCTTGGATTCCTGGTCTTGTCTGAGGAATTCATCCAGAATTGCGTCTGAAATCTGATCGGCCACCTTGTCCGGATGTCCTTCAGAAACAGATTCTGATGTAAATAAATAATTCATATCCAATGTTATTAAAAACAACTTCTAACCACGTGCTTTTTTAGCACATTACACCCACCCCCGAATCCTGGGTCTCGGGGAAGGGACTTGCCTTCACCCTGACGGGCTCTAATTGCAATGTTTCGCAACACGAAACAAAAAAACGTCCCACTGATGTGGAGACGTCACAAAAACACAAAACATTGATATGAAAAGTGGTTTCCGCGCCACGCGGTCACCGTTTGTCAACATTTTAGCATTTTTTAACGTGGTTGCAAGCAGGCAAATCTCTCCACATCGGTCTTGCAAAGGTACAATGTTTATCCATATCTGCAAAATATTTTTACATGAGTTTCGGAACTAGTGGGTAACAGGTGTGTGGTTTCTGAACTATTGGGTGCCAGTCGTGGGTTTTATGAACAAGTTGGCAGGCTAATTTTTCTCTAACTAAAAGATAATCAATGCTTTGTGAAAATGAGCCCCTGCCAGGTCTCATAAAAAAACATGGGACTTGGCATGACTTTTCGTCTTAAAGAATCCTCGTAATGGTCTGATAGTTAGGAAGTAAAGAGATAATTGACAACTCCTGCCGTATGCCAACTTGTTCGAAACCGGAAAGGTGCTGCCGAGCCTCAAAATTAACATCATTGAAACAAAAAACATTGAACTTTAATGGTTTTAGTATTTTATATTTGTAAGTAAAGACCTAAATTTGCATACAAAGTATAATAACAATAATTACCTCTATGAATTATTCATTAAAGCATTTGTTACTTGCCGGCATCGCTATGTTGGCAGGTTCGCTAGCCTATGCGCAGGTGACAACATCTTCAATGGGTGGTCGTGTCACCGATGAAAAAGGAGAACCGGCAGTCGGAGCAGCCGTAGTAGCTACTCATGAGCCTTCCGGAACTGTTTACGGAGCTATTGTTAACCAGAGAGGACAGTATACCATCAATGGTATGCGTGCTGGAGGCCCATATAAGGTCGAGGTCTCATCTGTCGGTTACAATGCCATTGTCTTCAAGGATGTAACACTCCAGCTTGCTGAGACCTACAACCTTAACGCTACTCTCAAAGAATCAACAGAGTTCCTTGAGCAGGTAGTTGTCATAGGAACTGCAAAATCTAAGTTCAGCAGTGAAAAAACAGGTGCTGCCACCAACATAACCAGCAGCCAGATTACATCATTGCCTACTGTGAGCAGAAGCTTGTCAGACGTTACCAGGCTTTCACCTTATGGTGGAAACGGAATGTCATTCGCCGGAACTGACGGACGTACAGCCAACTTTACCGTTGACGGTGCGAACTTCAACAACAACTTCGGTCTCAATTCCAAGCTTCCTGGAGGCGGTAACCCTATTTCCCTCGATGCTATCGAGGAACTTCAGGTGGTTATTTCTCCGTTCGATGTACGTCAGACCAACTTCATCGGAGGTGGTGTGAATGCCATCACCAAGTCTGGTACCAACACTTTCAAGGGTTCGGCTTACGTCTATCACCGCAATGAAAACATGCGTGGTGATACAGTAGATGGAACCCAGATTGCAAGTGCCCGTGAAAAAGACAGAACTACCACTTACGGTATGACCCTCGGCGGACCGATCGTCAAGAACAAACTCTTCTTCTTCGTCAATGCCGAATATTCGAAGATTCCTTCCATCGCGAACACATGGAGAGCAAGAGCTGACGAAACCGTAGAGCCATCTGCAGCAGCATCCCTCTCATACGCTACCGTAGCTGATATGGAAAAGGTTTCTGCTCATGTGAAGGAAAAATACGGATACGATACAGGCTCTTTCACAAGTTTCCCTGCTGATGAGAGCAACATGAAGCTCCTCGCAAGAATCGACTGGAACATCAATTCCAAGAATCATCTTGCACTTCGTTACAACTTCACCAAGAACGTATCTTGGTCAGCTCCTAACGCATCTTCAATGGACGGAGGTACACGTTCTGCATTTGCCCGTATGTCCCTCTATTCAATGTCTTATGCGAACTCGATGTACTCTATGGACAATCTGGTCCACTCATTGTCATTGGATTTGAACAGCCGCATTACTGACAACCTTTCAAATCAGTTCCTTGCGACATTCTCCAAACTTGATGACGTCAGAGGAACAAACTCAAGCGAGTTCCCTTTCATCGACATCATGGACGGTACTGGAACCAATACCCCGTACATCTCTCTCGGATATGAGCTCTTCACATGGAACAACGCAGTCCACAATACGATTGCGAACGTGAAGGATGACCTCACATACTATTTCGGAACTCACAAGATTACTGCCGGTCTGAACTATGAGTATCAGATGGCTGACAATGCTTACATGAGAAACGGAACAGGTTACTACCGTTACCTTAGCGTAGATGATTTCATCAATGGCGCTGCTCCTGAGGTTGTCTGCCTTACCTATGGTTATGGCGGCGAAAAGAATCCTGCTGCAAGAGTTCAGTTCCACAAAGTCGGCATCTATGCCCAGGACGAGTGGAGTGCTGCAGAGAACTTCAAACTTACCTACGGTATCCGTTTCGACGGTTTGTTCTTCGACAATGGCGATCTTATGACTAACAATGCCATCAAGGCCATTGACTACTACGACAGCAACAACAAAGTCCGCAATATCGACACCGGTTTGTGGCCTTCAGGCAAGGTTACTGTTTCGCCTCGTGTCGGCTTTACTTGGGACGTGCTGAAGAACAAGACCCTCACAGTCCGTGGAGGTACAGGTCTCTTCTCAGGTCGTCTGCCTCTCGTATTCTTTACAAACATGCCTACAAACTCAGGTATGGTACAGTATCAGGCTCAGATCAATGCCAAAAATGCCGAAAAGAAGGGATTCACTATGGATGAGTTCAAGGGTGGTCTTGTTACCAATGGCGGTAAGGCTACAGGCCAGGCTCTCCTCGACAAACTCGTAGGTCTCGGCTATCCGTCAGACATTTCTCCGGATAAGGGAACCGTTCCTTCTTCAATCTCTGCTGTGGACCGCAAGTTCAAGATGCCTCAGGTATGGAAGACTTCATTGGCAGTGGACTATCAGTTCCCTACATCATTCCCATTCTCCATCACTGCTGAGGGTATCTACAACAAGACAGTGAACGGCGTCATGATGTCAGACTGGAGCATCATTCCTATTGAGGGATACGCAAGATGGAACGGTGCTGACAACCGTCCGATCTTCCCTTCAACATTCCGAAGCGGAACAAAGGCATTCGTCCTCGAGAACACTCACAAGGGATACGGCTATTCTGCCAATGTTACAGTGAACATGCGTCCTATCGAGAATCTCAGCATTATGGCTGCTTATACCCATACAGTTTCTAAGGAGATTACCGGTATGCCAGGTTCCAACGCAGAGTCAGCATTCACTTATGTTCCGACATCTGCAGGTCCTAACAACATTCCTCTCCATAACTCACAGTACGTGACACCTGACCGTTTCATCGCATCTCTCACTCACCATGACAAGTGTGGAAACCACTTCAGCTTCATTTACGAAACATGGAAAGGCGGCTACAACTATTCATATATGCTTGCAAATGATATGAATGGTGACGGTTATGCTTATGATGCATTGTATATCCCTACAGATAAGGAAGTTGCTGAAAATAAGTTCCGCTTCGCTTCAGACAACGATCGCGACCGCTTCATGAATTATGTCCATAATGACAAGTATCTCAGCAAGCACCAGGGCAAGTACGCAGAAGCTTATAGCGTTTACTCTCCATGGGTTCACAGAGTTGACTTCAGCTACAAGCACGACTTCAAGATCAAAGCTGGCAAGACCACAAATACTCTTCAGCTCAGCCTCGACATAAAGAACTTGCTTAACCTCTTCAACTCCAAGTGGGGCGTATCCAAGTATATGAATACCGATCTGAATGAGGGTCGTATTCTCAAATACGATTCTACCGACAGCGAAGGATATCCGGTGTTCTCTACTCCGAAAAGCGTGAAAGACGGTGTCAAGACATTCGTCTACAACCCGGTAATCGGTCAGTGCTGGTATGCTTCAGTGGGTATAAAATATATGTTTAACTAATCGTATATCAGAATAATATGAAACTTAAATATTTATTGACCGCCGTTCTGGCATCATCTTTCGCATTTGTCGGATGTGATGATGATACGGTAGGATATCTTGACGATATTCAGCTCTCTGAGACATATCTGTCAATTTCGACCAAAGGTGGTACCGCAACTGTGACTGTTGAGTCAAGTGTGGACTGGGAGTTTGTGACCGATGACAATTGGCCAAATGTCATTAAAAGAAATAAGGACGGCAGCATCAAATCAGAAGATCCTGCTTGGCTTGCTGTTGACAAGATGTCCGGCAAGGCTGGTAAAGAAGTTTTGACCTTCAGTGCTGCGGCTTCAGAAGGCGGTAGAGAGTTTGAACTCACTATCAAGGCTGGTGCCAACAAACAGTTCCTCAGAGTCCGCCAGGGCTCACTCGCTGCCGTTACAGTTACATGTAAAGAGGCTAATGAGTCAGCTGTCGGTAAGAATGTCAGGGTTAAAGGTACTTGCACGACCATTGAAAACACGACTTATGGAAACTGGTATATTACAGACAACACCGGTTCTCTTTACATCTATGGTACACTCGACAAGAAGGGTGCTAAGAAGAATTTTGCAAGCCTCGGTCTTGAAGTAGGTGATGTCGTAGAAGTTGAAGGACCTGTAGGTGAGTACGGCGGCAAGAAGCAGTTGGCTGACGTTACTGTGATCAGCATCAAGAAGTCTCTCATGAAAGTGATGACTCCTTCAGTTAACGTTCCTAAGGCGGCTTCAGATATTACAGTGCAGGTGGCTTACAAGGGCAAAGGTGTATTCGTAGAGTTGCCTGAGAATTGTGATTGGCTTACTTTCAAGGGTATGACCTACAAGAAGGGTGAGCCTACCAAGATTGACGCTAATCCTGCCGATACAGCAGTCGTTGCTTTCTCCGCTATTGCAAATGAATCTGCTGTTGAGCGTGTCGCTGAGGTTAAGTTCTCTTCTAGTGACGCAGAACAGTCTTCTGAAGGAACTTGCAAGATTACTCAGGCGCCTGCAGCATACTTCGTAGAGTCATTCCTGACATCTATGGGCAAGTTCACTATCCATGACGTGACACTCCCTGAGGGTTCTACCTATGTTTGGAAGCATGATGCCGAGAGAGGTTATATGAAGGCGGGCTCATTTGTCGGTGGCAAGGCTTGTGCGGCAGAGTCTTGGTTGATTTCTCCTGAAATTGACCTTACAAAGATTAAAGCAGCGACCCTTTCATTCGAGCATGCAATGAACAAGGTGAATGGTGGCAAAGTAGCTGATCATATCTTCATATACCTAAAGAAAGTAGGTGCAGACTGGACACTGATCACTATGCCTAATTATCCTGCAGGTACGAGTTGGGATTTCGTGGAGTCAGGAGACTTCGATCTCAAAGATTATGTAGGTTCCAAGATGCAGATCGCGTTCAAGTATATCGGAACTACTACTACGGCTCCTACTTATGAAGTTAGAAACCTGATTATCAAGTAATTGATTTTTAGATATCTCTTATACGCGGGCGACCCCTAACCGGGCCGCCCGTTTTCTATTCCGGAAAAAGCGGACAAAATTGAGTGATTTCTTGTTGGAAAAGCGGACAAAAGTGTCTGTTTTTACGCTGGAAAAGTGGAAAACAGCTCCGCCCCGCTACCTGAGCAATACACGCTTGATCTCTCCGGCATCAGTTGAACGGATCTGGGATGCGGGACTTGTGACTTAATTTGCGATACATTGTCTGTGGTGTGTAATTCCCTGTGCTGTAATTAATTAGCTGTTTTCAGAGTTGCTGTTTCGTTAACTCTGAAAACAGTTAACTATCTAATGGTCTGTCATTTACGCTCCACGCCCAATGTGTCGTCCTCCCAATATTTGTCCACCCAAGAATTGGACAAATACACACTGCAAGCAGTACGCACGGTTGAGTGCTTATTCTTTCAGCAGCCTCTCGCATGTCGCGGCGATTTCTTCGATGATTTCCTGGCAGCGGGACTCCGGTATTTTGATGTCTGTGCCGGCATTGACCAGGTCTGCCTTGGTGGGGAGGCCGTTGCCCATTACTGATGTCGCATGCTCGCCTCGGTAGCCTTCGCGACAGAGCGTCAGGTCGTATGCCGGACTTATGCGCCAGGCGCCGGCTTCGCAAATGAAACTGAAGTTTTTCGGATGGTCGTCCTTGTTTTCGGCTATGACATTGAAAACCATTCTTCTGAACTGCTGCTCGACCTGGACAGGGTCTTGCGTCAGGAAGCCCGTAAGATGCAGCAGATTCCGGTAGTCCATCGTAAGCTCATTCAATGACAGCCCAAGCAATGCTCCGGCAGTTGCGACATGAATGCGTTTCCCGTCTCGAATGTCGAACCGTTTTGACGCAAAATATTTATTGTCAATGAGTTTGAATTCCGGAACTTCTATCCCGCAAGCAGCGGCCGCCACATTGTAATCGTACTCCATCTTGCCGAAATCAGCAGGATCATAAACGTGCCGGAACTTTACCAGCCACTCTCCTTCATCATCTTTCATCAGGCATTTTGGACGGCACCCACCGGAATTTCCGCTATTGAAGTATAAAACATCTTCATCCTTGTCCGACTTCTCCGACAGGACATTGAAAGCTAAATCTTGAAGCTCATCCAGTTCAGGCAGAGCCTTGTCTTCGCCCACAAAGGTTTCAGGCAGGTAGGTCAATGCTCCCATACCGGATTCGCCCACGATGCTCAGCATCTGCACCGGGGTCAATGTCGAAGCGTCAATGCCTTGTTTCCTTAGAAGCCGGCTAAGCAGGTAGCGGCCGTATCCGTCCGGGATGCTGTCGTCAAATATTCCGAAATTGCCTGCAAATGAGTCCTTCTGTGCAATGAAAAGGTCCTGGCGCAGAGGTAATTCCAGAGGTGAAACGGAAAATCCGTCAGCCAGCCATTCTCTTGAATATTGAAATACGCAATGCCTGTTGTCGGGAGCCATTGCAAGTTCACCGACTTTGCGGCCTTCCATATGTACGCTAAGTTTATTTATGATTTTCACGTTGACCTCTCTTTCTGTTTTTGTTGTTGTTGATGGTGTCGAGCTCCTTCATTGTGGTGAAGATGGCTTCGGACATGAGCTTTTTCATGTCGGATGAATAGCCCAGGGCCTTGGCTATGGCGACATAGGAGGCCAATGATATAGTGTGGAGGCTCTCGAATTTCGCTATGGTGGAAACTGGGACGTCGGACCTCTCGCAAAGATATTTGCGGGTCCAGCCTTTTTCGAGACGACGTTTTTTCGCATTGGCCGCCATTACCTTCAAAATGTCGTCAATGCTCTCCGGGTTATATTCGTAATACATACAATGATATCTATTATCTGCAAAAATAGCAATAAAAATCAATATGGTAGTAATTATTTTTGTAAATTAGATAGGCATGAAACAAATATGTTGGTAACAATTTGTGAAGTATTTTCGAGGATAGATTTCTTTTCGAAGGAGGAGTGTATTGGGTGTACACGACTGATTAGGCAGGAATATAGACCGAAAAGACGAGCAGAATATTTTAACGATTTAATTTGCGAAATTAATAACTGCGAACTATATTTGTAAACTTGTTTTGATTAATATTCATCTAAAATAGCAACAATATGAAACTTAAAAAATTGTTTTTAGGTTCATTCGCATTGACAGCAATGCTTTTCGCGCAGAGCTGCGATGATAAAAATGATGGACCTACAGGCGCTCCTTCAATAGAGCTTTCTACACAGACCCTTGATTTCGAGAAAGATGGCAGTTCACAGACCATCAAACTGACTGCTACCAGGGACTGGAATGTTACCAATGTTCCTGACTGGATCGCAGTAGACCCTAAGTCCGGAAATCCTGCTGAAAACAAGGAGGTGACCATTACTGTTCTGGAGAACACCGGAATGGACCGTTCACAAGATATCAAGTTTACCATCGGATTCGATGGCAAGACTCTGACCGTCAATCAGAAAGGTACAGGTTCTGCTTCTGAAGTCGTTGTTTATCACAATGATTTTGATAAAGAGCTTGCAGTGAAAGGTGAGTCTGGTTGGAAGACATACCTCGACTCTTTTGACGGTTGGAAGAATGAGACCGGTTCAGGCATCTCGACTGTGGAGTATGCTTTCAGCGGAATGTCTGCCAGAACTAATTCCTCTGGTACATCAAATAGCCAATTTTCTGACTATCAGGGTTCCGGAAAGAACTATCTCTGGTTTGCAAAAGATAATTATTTCCATGTGAAGAATATCACTCTTCCTGAAGGTAAGACAAATTATACTATTTCATTCGGTTCGGAAAGAAATCTGTATCAGGCTGCTGACAACACGTTTGTTCCTGAAGAGTTCCTGGTTTATGTCAGCAATGACGGCAGCAAGTGGGTTAAACTTGAGTATGCATTCCCTAACGGATTGAAAAACCGTCGTTGGGATCTTGCATCTTCTACCTTCACAGTTCCTTCAGGAACCAAGTCTCTCCACATCTACATCAAGGCGACACTTGCCAGTGCATATCTGATGGATGACCTCGACCTTAGCGTTGCTGCTTCTGCAGGTACTGCTATCGACTTCTCCAAGGGCATTGACCTCGGAACTGGCGGCAGCACAGGTGGCGGAGAAACTCCAGAGCCGGCAGGAAACACCATCGCTGCAGTTTGCGCAGCTGCAGCAGGCTCAGCCGCAGACCTCAAGGATGTTCTGGTTACAGGTGTTACCACCCAGAGCTATGTGATTACTGATGAGACAGGAAGTGTGCTTGTCTTTGTAAAAGCTGACCCTAAAGTTAAAGTAGGTGACAAGGTCAATGTTGCCGGCACGACAGGTGAGCACAACGGCCTTATTCAGATTACTGCCCCTACGACTACAGTGGTTACCAGCAATAATACTGTAACATATCCTGCTCCACTTGAGTTCACTGAGGCTAACTTGGCAGATACTCCTAAGAAAGTCACTTATGTCTCTTTCACCGGAAATGTTAAGAAGAACAACCAGTACTATAATATTTACATCGGAAGTGTTACCGATAAAGATCTTTCTTTATCTTATTATACTGGCAACATGGATGAGTTCGTGGACTGCGATATCAAAGTGAAAGGATGGTATGTCGGTGGCGGCACACACTATCAGATAGTTGCAACTGAAGTAGAGAAAGTGGAAACAACCGGTCCTAAGTTCTCTGTAAGCACTACCACGCTCACAGCAAAGGCTGGTGATACTTCTGCTTCTTTCGATGTAAAGGGCAATGTAAAGTGGACTGTTTCTTCTAGCAATGCTGCTTATACAGTATCTCCTGCTTCCGGTGATGGCGCAGGAACAGTGACTGTCAAGTTTGCTGCCAATGAGACTGAGAAGGATGTGACTGTGAACCTTACTGTTTCCACAACAGAAGAGGTTGCGACCAAGTCTTATACTGTGTGCTGACACATAAAGGAAAGTCTGCTGCGGGAGAAGGCGATACGAAGACAATAACGATTGCTACGGATAATGCTTGGACTGCAGATAATCATAAAGATTATAAAGCAGGCTTCTCTTTCACTAAAGATGGCGTGAAGTATGGCTATTATAAGTCTTCTTCTACTAGTACAATGGCAGCACCCTCAAATGATCATATTAGAGTATACAAAAATGCAGTATTAGAGATTGTTCCTCCAGCAGGAAAAACTATTACCAGTGTCGTAATGAACACTGTGCATCATGCGGATAAGTGTTATAATATGAAAGTTTTAGGGAGTGCAACTGAAGCTGTTGCCGATATAAAGGCTTTTACAATTTCTTGGTCTGGCAACTCGGATAAATTTGTTGCGCAGGCGGTGCATGGACAGGTCCGAATTACAGGTATAACTGTTACGCTTAAATAGTCCAACGACTTAAATACCAGACATAAAAGGGTGCCCGGAAAACCGGGCTGCCCTTTGTCCGTCTAAAAGAGCCGGCATCGGCGCGAGCTGGTTGTGTGGCTGTAAAACATTGATTTCTAGTGAAAAAAGCATTGAATCAAATAGCTAAATGGGCATTGGCACTTCTGGTGTCAGTGCCTTTTGTGTATTCTTGTAACAATAAAACTGACAACACCGTCCCTCCGGAACTTGAGGTCGTGACTAATCCGATGGGGCCTGATGCGAAGAGCCAGTTCCTTCATGTGCGGGCTTCCGGCGATTGGTCGATAACGATAGAATACCCCGAGGAC
>ENA-OXZU01000247-OXZU01000247.1-human-gut-metagenome-genome-assembly--contig:-NODE-247-length-12514-cov-4.753351_pt1 | contig 12514 bp, 9 predicted proteins | sample MGYA00243420_ERZ652804 | MGnify/ENA primary metagenome ERZ652804 (study PRJEB26926, sample SAMN06164402) | human gut metagenome | biome: ENVO:00009003; feature: ENVO:2100002; material: ENVO:00002003... | reverse complement strand
CTCGACATGTCCTCCACCGGCGCCGTTTCCTCCGCCGCCGTCGACCTGGCCGAGAAGCTCAACGCCAAGGCCATCGTCGCCTACACCCAGACCGGCAACACCGTGCACCGTGTGTCCCGCGAGCGTCCGGCCGCACCGATCTACGGCCTGACCACCAACGAGCACACCTACCACTGGCTGGCCCTCTCCTGGGGCACCGAGGCCTTCCTGCTCGATGAGGACTACCACGACAAGACCCGCAAGGATCTCATGACCTTCACCGACAAGGTCCTCAAGAACGCCGGCAAGGTCTCCGACGGCGACAAGATCGTCGTGCTGAGCTCCGCTCAGGGCGAGCACGCCGCTGGCAGCACCGACACCATCTACGTGCACACCGTCGGTGCCAACGACTGATTTCAGCCGATAGCAGATTCGGTTTCCGCTGCGTGACGACGGAAGCCGAATACTCATGCGTGGGCCCCCGCTCCGAAACGAGCGGGGGCCCACGCGCTTTCGCCAGGGAATCGCATCGGCTCAAGGACGATGCGGAAGGTCGTCGCGCGGGTGCGGGGCAGATGCGCCGACTGTCTCGTGCGGAAGGCGAACCGCACAATCTCACATGCCGATGTGCTCCAGTAGTCCCTCATGGAGGCGAAGGATCGCGATAATCGTCTTCGCATCAACGATGGTGCCGTTGGTCACCATCTCCATGGCCTCCTGTTGCGTGTACAGGCGTACCGCGGAACGTGGCGTCTCCGGGCCGATCGCGGAACGGTCCACCTCCTTGAGTCCCGTCGCCAGATACAGCGCGGTGTACTGCGAGGAGAAGCTGGGCGTGTTGATGAAGCGCGTGAACTGGGTGAGCTTCGAAGCCTCGTAGCCGGCCTCCTCGCGCAGCTTGCGGCTTGCAACGTCCAGATACTGCTCGCTTGGCGCGTTGGCATGGCCTGCCGGAATCTCCAACGTCCAGCGATGGGTCGGGATGCGGTACTGCTCGACGAACGGAATCTTCCCGTCAGCGGTCACCGCAAGGACACCGACGGTGTCCCCGTTGTTCTCATGCAGGATGAACCGTTCGAACTGGCCGACCTGCGCCGAACTGAACGCGACCCTGTCCACATTGAAATAATGGGTCTCGACGATTTGCTTGCGGGACTCCTCCTTGACCGGTGTCGGACGCCACGGATCGAAGGGTCTGTAAGTGTCACTGTCCATGCTCATAAGCCTCACCTTTGATAGTTCTCTTATGTGTTTCCATTGTAGGTCCGCGCTGGTGAGTTGCGGGGATATTCGGCGCGGCGTTGATGCTACCGGCGTAAATCGCGTGTCGGGGCGTATGGTGTCCACGGAACCGGCGTGACTCGCTGGAATGATGCGCGGCACGCCTGCAATGGACGAATGACGTAGCGATATGCTAGACTATCGCGAGTGTCAGAAACGCCCTCGTATCCCAATTGGTAGAGGAAGCAGCCTCAAAATCTGCGCAGTGTGGGTTCGAGTCCCACCGAGGGCACGTTGCATTATCGGGTGAGCCACAGTGTCGCATCGCCGAATCTCTATGTTATCGTTATACGTGAAGTTTTGTCGATGAATCACTGTGTCGTGGAAAAGAGGTTGTGAGCATGGTGGCAAGGAAGAAGACCTCAACGCAAGAGCAAGAGGGTCAGGTAGAGGAGGTGCTTTCCGCCGATGAGCTGAAGGCAGTCTCCGAAGGCGAGCCCGTCGAGAGCGCCGTGCACAAGAAGCGCACGGTCGTTGTCGCCGAGGACGAGTCGGTGAACCGCGTGGATTTGGTGGCCATGCTGGAGGACAACGGGTATGAGGTCGTCGGCGAGGCGGCCAATGGTGAGGAGGCCGTCGATTTGACGCGCAAGTTCCGCCCGGATATCGTGTGCATGGACGTGAAGATGCCCCGTATGGACGGCATCGCCGCCGCCGGCGTCATCTGCGACGAGAACATCGCTCCCGTGGTGATGCTCACCGCGTTCTCGCAGCCCGACCTGGTCCGTCAGGCGACCGGTGCGGGTGCCATGGCCTATGTCACCAAGCCGTATGAGGAATCCAAGCTGCTGCCCGCCCTGGAAGTCGCGATGGGCCGTTTCTCCGAGATCAACGACCTGCTCGACAACGTCGAGACCAGCGAGAACAAGCTCAAGGAGACCGAAGAGCAGCTCAAGAAGGCCGAGGAGAAACTCAAGAAGGCCGAAGACACGCTGGAGGAGCGCAAGCTCGTCGACCGCGCCAAGGGCCTGCTGATGGACAAGGCGGACTTCTCCGAACAGGGCGCTTTCCGTTGGATTCAGAAGACCTCCATGGACCAGCGCATTCCGAAGAAGCGTCTGGCCATGGCCATCATCGCCAAGTATGGCGAACAGAAGTCGGAAGCAGAGGATGAGCGCTAACACACCAACTGTGGAAGGCACTTCACGCGGAACGCTATTGGTCGTTGACGGCCATTCTTTGGCGTTCCGCGCTTTTTTTGCCTTACCCGTAGAGAATTTCAGTACATCATCAGGTCAGGCCACCAACGCGGTCTGGGGATTCGCCACCATGCTTTCGCAGGTGATCGATGCCGAACATCCAGACCATCTTGCCGTCGCATTCGATGTGAAGGGCGGCACGTTCCGCAACCAGATGCTGCCGCAGTACAAAGGAACTCGCGACGCGGCCCCCGAGGAACTGCTCAGCCAGCTGCCATTAATCCAGCAGATGCTGACGGCCTTGGGCGTCACATACATCGAAAAACCCGGTTACGAAGGTGACGATGTGATCGGCACGCTCGCCAGCATGGGCGACCAGGCAGGCTACCGCACATTGGTGCTGTCCGGCGACCGTGATGCTTTCCAGCTGATCAACGACGACATCACCGTGCTGTATCCCGGCCACCATTTCAAAGACCTCAAACATATGACCCCGGATGCCGTGCAGGAGAAATATCATGTCTCTCCCGCGCAATACCCGGATCTGGCCGCCTTGCGCGGAGAAACCGCTGACAACATCCCCGGCGTTCCCGGAGTCGGCGACGGATTCGCGGCCAAATGGATCAACCAGTACGGCGGACTTGAGCAGATCATCGAACACGCCGACGAGATCAGCGGCAAAAAAGGCGAAGCCCTGCGCGAAAACATCGAACAGGTCAAACTGAACCGTTCCGTGAACGCTTTGGTTCGTGACCTTGATCTTGGCGTGTCGGTATCCGACCTGACATTTGGACAAGTCGACGCTGGTCAACTCGACGATCTATTCACCAAGCTCGAATTCGGTGTTCGGACCAAGAATCGCGTGCTCAAAACGTTCAATGCGGACAAACCATCCGGGGACGTGCACGAATCCAGCAAGCTCGGGCTGCCACATGTCGAAGACGTCAACGATCCGCATGTGGTGGAGACATGGGTCCAAAACCATTTCCCCGTGGTGCAGGAACATCTGCACGAACGCCATGAACGCTCCTCCAACGACATTCCGGAATTCGGCTTCGAAATCGATTCTTCGACCCGTTGCACGGACAAGGTGAAACAGTCCTGGACGCTTTACGCCGAAGGCACGAGCAAACCCGGAGAAGCCTCTCTTTCGGCATTGATGATCGCCGTGCACGGCGAAGCCATTCGCATCGACGTATTCAGTCCGGATATGGTGCAATGCCTGCAAAGGCTGTTCGACCGCTATCACCATTCCATGGTCGTGCACGGTTACAAAGAACATGCGCATCTGCTGGGCAGCATCGGCGTGGAACTTCCGGAACCATTGTTCGACACCAAGCTCGCCGGATATCTTGTCCACCCGGATTTCCACGCGGACACGCTGGAACAGGCTGCGGCCCATTTCCTTGATCTGCACATCGAAGCACAAGCCGAAGCCGCGACACAGGGGACCTTGGACTTCGACGAGCCTGAGGAAAACGATTCCAAGAACGACGAGCTGATACTCACCCGCACCGCAATCGTGGGGCTTTTGGCCGAATATTTGGCCGGTGTGCTGGATAAGCGCGAACAATTCGGTCTCCTCAAATCCATTGAGCTTCCGGTCTCTCAGGTCCTGCATGGCATGGAACAGGTCGGCGCCCAAGTGGATATGACACGTCTGGTGCAGATGCGCGACCAACTTGCCGCCGACGCTGCCCAGGCACAGGAAACGGCGTGGCAGTTCGCGGGGGAGCAGGTGAACCTGCAAAGCCCCAAACAGCTGCAGAAGATCCTGTTCGAAGACATGGGATTGAAACCGACGAAAAAAACCAAGTCCGGTTCATACACCACCAATGCCGCGGCATTGCAGACCTTGCGTGACCGCTCGTACGATAACGACCGCGCATGCCAGTTCCTTGACGCGTTGCTGATGCATCGTGAAAAGAACAAGCTCAAGCAGATCGTGCAGACGTTGATCGACGCCACAAACCGTCATGACGGTCGCATCCACACCACTTTCGAACAGACGGTGGCAGCCACCGGACGATTGAGCTCCGTCGATCCAAACCTGCAGAACATTCCGAACCGGGATCCCGCAGGTCGTGAGATTCGATCCGCGTTCGTGCCGGGAGAGGGCTTCGAATCGTTGCTGAGCTCCGACTACTCGCAGGTCGAACTGCGCATCATGGCCGACCTTTCCGGTGATGAGGCGTTGATAGAGGCCTTCCGCTCCGGCAAGGACTTCCATAAGTATGTGGCCAGCTTGGTCTACGGCATTCCCGTTGACGACATCACGTCCGATCAGCGTAGCCACGTCAAGGCGATGAGCTATGGACTTGCCTACGGTCTGAGCACGTATGGACTTGCCCAGCAGCTCAAGATCAAGCCCAAAGAAGCCGAATCGCTGAAAAACCAGTATTTCGCCACTTTTGGCAAAGTCCATGAATACCTTGAATCGCTTGTCTCGTCCGCACGCGAAAAAGGATATACCGAAACCATTTTCGGAAGGCGCAGGTATTTCCCCGGTCTCAAATCGCCGAACCGTGCCGTGAGGGACGCGGCCGAACGCGCCGCGTTGAACGCGCCTATCCAAGGCTCGGCGGCGGACATCATGAAAATCGCCATGATTCGTGCGTATGACGCACTGCAGGAAGCGAACCTTGGAAGTCGCCTCATACTGCAGATTCATGATGAACTTGTGGTGGAGATCGCGCCCGGTGAGGAGAAGCAGGCCACCGCGCTGGTGAAGGATGCCATGGAGCATGCCGTCACCATGGCCGTTCCGTTGGACGTATCGACGGGCATCGGTTCCGATTGGCAATTGGCGGCCCACTGATCCGTTCCCGTCGGATAATCGAAGGCTGATTAAAAAAGAAAGAAGGAAGATTGTGGCAACGCTGAAGCAGGTCGTGGATGTGCTTGAAACGCTGTATCCGCTGCGATACGCGGAACAATGGGATGAGCCGGGACTCATCGTGGGAGACCTTCGCCACGACGTGCGCAACATCGCGTTCGCGGCGGACCCATCCATGGCGGTGATCGACCAGGCTATCGCCGGAGGCATCGACCTGCTGATCTGCCACCATCCGCTGTTCTTCCGTTCCGTGCATGCGGTCTCCGGACTAGGATTCCGTGGTGAGATCGTCCGAAAGCTCAACCTCGCCGGTTGCGCGCTGTGGGTTGGGCACACCAATGCCGATGCCTCCTACCGAGGAGTCGGCATGGCCGCCGCCGACGCGTTCGGCCTGATCGAACAGCGTCCGCTGGTACCCATCGAAGATCCGAAAGCCGAACATCCGGTCGGATTGGGCCGTGTCGGCCGGTTGCAGGAGCCGATCGCATTGCGTGATTTCGCCCGTCGTGTGGCCGACGCGCTGCCATACACCGAACTTGGCGTGCAGGTGTGCGGCGACCTTGACGCGACGATCGGCACGGTGGCGGTATTGCCGGGCTCGGGTGATTCCCTGTTCGATGAAGTGCGTGCCGCAGGCGTCGATGTGTATGTGACCAGCGATCTGCGCCATCATCCGGTGACCGATGCCATCGAGCAGGCGCGCTATGAGGCGTCCATGCGTGCCGCGGATATCGAACTCGGCCGAGGCGACGCTACTGTTCGTCCGATGTTCATCAACACGCCACACAGCGCCATCGAATCCATATGGTTCCAATACGCCATGGGCGATGTGCCTCGTGCCGTATCTGAGGCGACCGGAGACATCCCCACCGTCCGCTGGATTTCCATGAACACCGATCCCTGGAATCTGGTACTGCCGTCCTGCGGGCAGGAACGCTGAACGACGATGTCCGATACGACCAGCATGGATATGTCGCTGAACGAATCCAGCGATGGCGTGGACATGACCAGACCGGCCACAGTACTCAGCAGAGAGCACGTGTATCAAGGCGCGATTTTCGGCGTGGAGGACATGCGTATCGCGTTGCAGACACGAGACGGCGGACAAACCGTGATCCGCAGACAGGTGATGCGGCACGCGCCCTGTGTGGTCATGCTGGTGCATGACTGCGCGCAGGATTTGTACTTGGTCGAACGAGAATACCGTGTCGGCTGCGACGCCTTCGCCTACGGTCTGCCGGCAGGACTCATCGATGACGGGGAAGACGTCGATGCGGCCGCATTGCGTGAGCTGCGCGAAGAGACCGGCGTCGAGCCAATCGACGAAAACAGTTGCGATATCGACCATGTCGGGCAATTCTATTCATCCGAGGGTATGACCGACGAACTGGCCAACATCATGGTGATGCACCTGCGCCACTGGCAGGCCGTCGAACGGCATTTCGACGCCGACGAGCATGTCGAATCTGCTTGGATCCCGTGGAAGCAGCTACGAGACACGCACATCACGGCCTCCAATTCGGAGATCGCCATTTTGCATGAGCAAATTCGCAGAATGCGGCAACAATAGCGGCCTGCAGGTTTCGAATTGTAAAAACAATCGCCGGAATAAACGAAATAACGAATTCAACTCGCAAAACGTGCGATACTTGAATTATGCAAATCAGACCTGGATCGATGTATCCACTCGGTGCGAGCTACGACGGCGCCGGCGTGAATTTCGCCCTCTTCTCTCAAGTGGCCCAGAAAGTCGAGCTTTGTCTTTTCGATGAGGAAGACCGTGAGACCCGAGTGGAAATGACGGAGCAGAACTCCTACGTATGGCATAACTATCTGCCGGGAATACAACCCGGGCAACGGTACGGCTATCGTGTGTACGGTCCGTATGATCCAGCAAAGGGCCTGCGGTGCAACCCGAACAAGTTGCTGCTCGACCCGTACGCAAAAGCCATCGAGGGAAACATCGACGGTGACGAAAGCCTCTATTCGTATTGGTTCAAAAGCCCTGAGGACGTCACCAGCATGAATACGCTGGATTCCGCGCCGCATACCATGAAATCGGCCGTGGTCAATCCGTATTTCGACTGGGGCAACGACCAACATCCGAACATCTCCTACCATGATTCGGTAATCTACGAAGCCCATGTGCGTGGCATGACCAATCTCAACCTGGACGTGCCGCCGGACATCCGTGGAACCTACGCGGGCCTCGCATATCCATCGGTCATCGAATATCTGAGGAAGCTCGGCGTCACCGCCATCGAACTTATGCCGATCCACCAGTTCGTCAATGACAGCTTCCTGCAGGAAAAAGGCCTGAGCAACTACTGGGGCTACAACACCATCGGCTTCTTCGCGCCTCATAACGCGTACTCAAGCTCCGGACAACGCGGCGAGCAGGTCAACGAATTCAAATCCATGGTCAAGGCCTACCATCGCGCCGGCATGGAAGTGATCCTCGACGTGGTGTATAACCACACCGCCGAAGGCAACAACCTCGGCCCGACCCTAAGCTTCAAAGGCATCGACAACGGTGCCTACTACCGTCTGGTCGACAACGACCGACGCCACTACTTCGACACGACCGGCACCGGCAACTCCCTGCTGATGCGCTCGCCGCACGCGCTGCAGCTCATCACGGACAGCCTGCGCTACTGGGTCACCGAAATGCATGTCGATGGTTTCCGATTCGATCTTGCGGCCACGCTGGCCCGCCAGTTCCAGGAAGTCGACAAGCTGTCCGCCTTCTTCGACATCGTCGAACAGGATCCGGTCATCTCCCGTGTCAAGCTCATCGCCGAACCTTGGGATTTGGGTTCCGGCGGCTATCAGGTGGGCGGCTTCCCGTCCAGCTGGTCCGAATGGAACGGCCGCTACCGTGATTGCGTGCGTGATTTCTGGCGTTCGCAACCATCGACGCTACCGGAATTCGCCAGCCGTCTGATGGGCAGCTCCGACCTGTATCAGATGAACGGCCGCCGTCCGGTGGCTTCCGTGAACTTCATCACCGCACATGATGGCTTCACCATGAACGATTTGGTGAGCTACAACGAGAAGCATAACGATGCCAACGGCGAAGGCAATAGGGATGGCGAAAGCAACAACCGTTCCTGGAACTGCGGTGTCGAAGGCCCGACCACCATCAAGGACGTCAACGACCTGCGGCAACAGCAGATGCGCAACATGTTCGCGACGCTGCTGTGCAGTCAGGGCATTCCGATGATCTGCGGCGGCGATGAGGTGGCACGCACGCAACAGGGCAACAACAATGCCTATTGCCAGGACAACGTCATTTCATGGACCAATTGGGATCTTGACGATAGTCAGAAGGATCTGCTTGAGTTCGTTTCGAAGCTGATTCATCTGCGACTCGAGCACCCGGTGCTCCACCGTCGTCGTTTCTTCACCGGCCGCGAGCCAGGAGACCCGGACGATAAGATTCCGCAGGTCGAATGGATGGACCACACCGGTTCCATCATGGACATGGAAGATTGGTCCAATACCCACGCGTTCTCGGTGATGATCTATCTGAACGGTTCCGATATTCCGGAAGCCGACTGGTATGGCAACCAGATGGTGGACAATAACTTCATCCTGATTTTCAACGCGCATTACGAGCCGATTATGTTCACCTTGCCGGACGAGCGGTATGGCAAGAAATGGCGTCTGGTCGTCGACACGCATAATCCGAAGGGTCCGGAACTCAACTATGAGGCCGGCTTCGCGATCACGGCGCAGTCGAGAAGCTTCCTGTTGCTGATGAGCGATAGAAAGCCCACCACAAAGAACTACGATTTCTGATAGCCATGAGAACAGGCGAGGTGCCATCCGTACGGGTGACACCTCGCCGTATTGTTTGTGGACTGTGCTCGTGAACCGTTACGAGAATTAGACTTCCGACGAGAGTCGGGAAACGGTTCCAGGAACGGTTTCGCTGACCTCCGCAAGATCCTCGACGGATTCTGGCCGCTTGGTTTGCGCCAGAATAAGCTGCGTCTGCACACGATCGGATTCGATGGCCGCAATCTGCCGTGAAAAGATGATGAACCAGCCCAGAAACATCATGCCGGCAAGAGCCTCGACGTTCGTCAACGTGTTACGCCCCGCCAACCACTGGAACCCGGCAAGAGCCCCGATCACGATAGCTAGGTCTGAAATCACATATACTACTTTTGAAAGCTGCGGGGCCAGCCAAGGCAGCGCGATCATCAGCACGCTCATCAGGCAGGGAAGACCGCGGGCGAATACGTTGTGCAGAATCGGATGCGGCGTGTAACGGAACATGCCGATGCCGATGAAGGCGATGCCTGCGAGCGTCAGCATGGTCGATAGCAGAAGAATCCGCGCCTTGAAGTGTTTGGGAGCTTCTTTTTCATCGCTTGCAGACAGATACTGCATCTGCAGACGGTGCGTGGTGATGAGCTCCGAAATCGCGAAATAGCTGATGATGACGATGCAGACGCCGGCCAACATCAATGTCGAATTGAACATACGAGCAGCAAAAGTGGTTCGATCGCCCAATTGGGAGAAATTGTTGTTGTACCAGTATGGATCATCGGACGTCAATCCTGCGATGCTGACACCGGAAACCACGAAGAATGGCAACAAGGATGCGATGGTCTTGGCATTCATGAGTTCCGCCTGTACGAACGTGACATAGCCTACGACCCCCGAGATCGCGGCGCAGAGCGCAGTCAGATAGCCTTTTAACGTGCGCAACCCCATCATGTTGCTGGCAATGGAAAGCAGCATGAACGCCGTGACGAAAATGGTCGACGCGTAGACCACGGACAAAGCGAGTATCTCGAAGATACGGCGAATAGGAATGGTCCAGCCATGTTTCAACGTCATCGACCTGGAGTTGCGCGCATACCCCAAGGTGAACGAGATGACTCCACATCCCGCGGTGATTCCGGCACACACGGTGAACAGGCGTTGGGTGACACGCCAGATGGCGGGAGCGAATTGCAGATATAGGTCCATGGCGATCCATGCAAGAGTGGCGCATGCCATGAAGGAAATGATGCCTGAAGCCTCGGCTTGCTGATGACGTCCCATGCGCGTTCCCTCCAGTATTTGCCATTCTAGCCTGTCGTTGTCCTACCATACGCTACAATGGAAACTCGTGTTCACCTGCCACGTGCGGGAGTGCATGAACGGGCTGTAGCGCAGTTTGGTAGCGCGTCTGCTTTGGGAGCAGAATGTCGCAGGTTCAAATCCTGTCAGCCCGACAACGAAAGTAATGTCCTCCGCAATCGGATAGATTGCGGAGGACATTTAGTTATATACGCGATCGCATCAGTCCTGAATGACGGTGCCGACAATGCCGGAGACGATGGCCATAATCAGCGATCCGATTACGGACCACCAGAATCCATCGATGGTTACTCCCACGTCGAACAGGCTTATGGCCAGCCAAGACGCAAGCTCCATGAACAGCCAGTTGATGATTAACGCGATTAGTCCGAACGAGAGAATCGAAAATGGCAATGCGATGGTGTGCACGATCGGTTTGATCGACGCGTTGATCAACGCAAGGAACAACGCGAACGCGCCGATGCCGAGAATGGGTGGTTCGCCAACGGCGTGCATGCCGGGAAGCAGTGTGACCATGACCCCGGCCGCAATGGTCAAAACCAACCAACGTGAAATGAAATGCTCCATGACAGCATCGTATTACATTGCGTTGTCTTATGAAAAAGGAATGTATTTGTGGAACATGCCAGGAAGACGACCTATGCGAGACGGGCGCGGCGTTTTCCACATGGTTTGGTTACCATGAACCATATGGAAGCACTTCATGAGAACCTGTGGCCGGCACCGTATGCCGGCAAACCGTTGAACGCCACTGTGGTGGTACCGGGCAGCAAATCACTGTCGAACCGTTATCTCATTCTCGCGGCGCTCGGACATCGACCCGTGCGATTGGTCGGTCTATTGCGTTCACGTGACACCGAGTTGATGATGGACGCGTTGCGCGCGTTGGGAGTGCGCTGCGAAATCGACGAGCAGGTTGACACCACGGTTACAGTGGTGCCGCCGTCCGACGGCCGGTTCCACGGTGGTACGAAGGTGTTCTGCGGTCTTGCGGGAACGGTGATGCGCTTTGTGCCCGGTCTTGCCATGTTCGCGGACGGTCCTGTGGCTTTCGACGGTGACGAGCAGGCGTACGCGCGTCCGATGAAGCCGGTGTTGGACGGTCTTGAACAGTTGGGGGCATGTATCGAATACCACGGCGAGGAAGGTCGACTGCCATTTACAATCACTCCACCTCAAACGGTGAGCCAGTGCGCTGAGCCGAGCGTGGTCAGCATTGATTCTTCGGGATCCTCGCAGTTCATTTCAGGACTATTGCTCATCGGCTCTCGAGTGTCAGGCGGTTTGGAACTGCATCACACGGGGGAGAAGACGCCGAGTTTGCCGCATATTCGCATGACCGTGGCCGATCTGCATGGTTCCGGCGTGCGTGTCAACGCAGACGAACACGCTCGCGTGTGGACCGTGCAGCCGGGAGCCGTGCAGTTGCCCGAAACTGTGACGGTCGAACCTGACCTGTCGAATGCCGCCCCGTTCCTTGGCGCAGCGCTCATCGCCGGAGGAACCGTGCGCGTACCTCATTGGCCGGAATCCACTACGCAACCCGGAGGCATGCTTCCGGGATATTTGGAACGTATGGGAGCCGAGATCAGCTTCCCGGTGATTGACGACGTCCGGTACTGCGAAGTGACCGGCAACGGTCATGTCAGCGGCCTAGGTGATTTCGACTTGACGGCGGCAGGTGAGATCGCGCCGTCGCTTGCAGCGATTCTGGTTTTTGCGGACAAGCCTACCCGCATGATCGGCATCGGTCATTTACGAGGGCATGAGACGAACCGTCTGGAGGCTTTGGCCAACGAGATTACGCGCGTTGGGGGAGCTGCCCACGAACTGCCCGATGGATTGGAGATAACCCCTGTGTCGGCGAATCGTCTTAGACCATCCGTGATGGAGACTTATGCCGATCATCGTATGGCCACATTCGCGGCGATGCTTGGCCTACGCATCAAAGGCATCCAAGTGAAGAACGTCGCCACGACGGCGAAAACCCTACCGAATTTCGTGGATCTGTGGAATGACATGCTTGTTTGACGGATATGCAAAAGTGACGTCGGGGGACGTTCGGTCCGTCTGACGAGAGCGGACTTGTTTCCGTAACATAGCGGAAGGGGCTTTCCACAAGAATAGTTCTGTCTCTTATACACATCTCCGAGCCCACGAGACTAAGGCGAATCTCGTATGC
>ENA-OXZU01000239-OXZU01000239.1-human-gut-metagenome-genome-assembly--contig:-NODE-239-length-12812-cov-4.820961_pt1 | contig 12812 bp, 8 predicted proteins | sample MGYA00243420_ERZ652804 | MGnify/ENA primary metagenome ERZ652804 (study PRJEB26926, sample SAMN06164402) | human gut metagenome | biome: ENVO:00009003; feature: ENVO:2100002; material: ENVO:00002003... | reverse complement strand
GTGATATAGCGCTCCCCGGCATATTTTACGATTTCTTTGGCTTGCTCCTGCGTATAGAAACCGCCATACCGGGTGTTGTCATACTCTTCGGTGTTCCGGCCGATAACGGTACGGTCGCGCCAGGCGCCAATTTCCGTCAGCTTGGGATACTTCTTTATTTCTATTCTCCAGCCTTGGTCTTCGGTGAGGTGCCAGTGGAAGGTATTCATATTGTGAAGTGCCAGCAAGTCTATGTATTTTTTTACGAACTCAATGGGAAAGAAGTGGCGGCCCACATCGAGGTGCATGCCCCGGTAGCTGAAGCGGGGTTCATCCTGGATGCTGCCGGCAGGCAATAGGATAGAGGTGGCTTTGGTTTCGGCGGGGATTGATTTACGCAGGGTTTGTATACCGTAGAACACCCCGTTCTCGGTCTGTCCGTTTAGGGTCACCCGGTCGGCTTTGACGGTCAGCACATAGCCTTCCCGGTTGCTGATGGCCGGATCCAGTCCCAATGTGATGGCGCCTTTGGGCGCTTCGCTCCCCGGGGCAAGGGCTTCTGTCTGGAGGGTGTGGCCGGTGGACTGGCTGATGTATTCGGCCAAAAACTCGGCATTGCGTTTCAAAAGTTCATTGTGTTCGGGGTAGGCGATGATGGTACCGTCATTCAGGTTGAAGGGGGATTCCTGACTCAAGGCAACCTCCTGGGGCAGGGGAATGACTTGATAGTTGGCTGTTGTTTCTACTCCGCATGAAGAGCAGGCCAGGATGAGAGTGCCTGCAAGGAGCATGTGTGTAAGTTTTCTCATGGTATTGAACTGATTAAATTAGTGTCTGACAAATATACTAAAAAAATACTAAAGAGGCAGAGGAGAAGGGGATAAATGCATGCTCATACCTCAGTTCTTCTTTGCTCTGTACTCCTTGGGTGACATTCCCGTGTGTTTCTTGAAATATCGTCCGAAGAAAGACTGGTCGGGAAAACGATATTTGTCGGCAATCTCTTTCAGTGACATGCCGGTGGATTGCAGTGCCATTTTCAGTTCCAATATCAGGTTTTCGTCAATGATTTCTTTGGCAGAATTTTCCGCCACTTGTTTGGTGATGGCAGATAGGTAGCGGGTCGAAATGCAGAGTTGGTCAGCATAAAAAACGACATCCCGCTGGGTAGCACAGTACGTATGTACCAGATTTATATAGTATAGATTGAAGGAGAAAACAAAAACTAATCAAGTGAAAATAAACAATCTGTATAATAAGTAATTACGCTGTATCTACATCTTCTCTTGTTTTACTTGATTATTGTTGTTTGGTTCTTTTTCGGTACATTTTTGTTTTTTATTTGTTCCTTAATTCGGATTATTCTTTCTACCTTTGTGGCAGGAATAACGAGTAAAGCAAGGAGGAACTATGCCACGAGTAAAGAAGCCCGCAAAAGTCAAAGAACCTATCCGTCTTCGGATGAAAGAGTTGGCCAATGGAAACAAAAGTCTGTATTTGGATATCTATCGGGACGGCAAACGGACGTATGAGTATCTGAAGATGTATCTTATCCCCGAAACGGATAACAATGCCCGTGTGCGGAATCAAACGACTATGGCCGCAGCCAATGCCATCAAATCGAAACGAATCATTCAACTTACCAACGGCGAAGCGGGTATCGAAACCCGTGAAAAGGTTTTTCTTCTGGACTGGATGGAAACCTACAAAGAGAATCAGGCGAAGCGAGGAAAGAAAGATGGAAACCAAATCCAAGTTACTATCCGCATCTTGAAAAATTATGCCGGAGAACGGGTAACGATGGATCAAATCGACAAGGCGTTTTGTCAAGAGTATATCGACTATCTATTGACTGAATATCGACCGAAGGGCAAACAAGTATCTAATTTTACGCTACACACCTATTACCGCATTCTGAACGGAGCTTTGAATGCAGCCGTGCGAGCGGAAATTATAAAAGTCAATCCTTTTACGAAGATCAACAATTCGGATAAAATCCGTCTGCCGGAGAGCAAGCGGTCGTATATGACCATTGAAGAGGTGCGGGCATTGATTGCTGCTCCGATGAAAAACGAAGCCGTAAAACAGGCTTATTTGTTCTCCTGCTTCTGCGGACTGCGGATAAGCGATATCATCAGTTTAAAGTGGAAAGATGTCTTTGTTGATAGGGGACAATATCGTTTGGCTGTATCTATGCAAAAGACCAAAGAGCCGATTTATCTGCCGCTTTCCCCCGAAGCCTTGAAGTGGATGCCGGAACGTGGAGAGAAGACATCGGAAGATCATGTATTCGATTTGCCGAGCCCAACGATGATAAACACGCTTCTCAAACCTTGGGCGAAAGCGGCTGGAATAGATAAGCGGTTTTCATTTCACACGAGCCGCCACACGTTCGCGACAATGATGCTGACGCTCGGAGCAGACCTCTACACCACTTCGAAATTACTCGGCCATGCTGATGTGAAAATGACGCAAGTCTACGCCAAAATCATCAATCAGAAAAAGGACGATGCGGTCAATTTAGTAAACGGATTATTCGACTAAAGCAACTGCCGAATTTTCTGGTTTCCCGATGTTTTTTTTGCAGGTGTAGTTTATTCCCGCGCGGGTATATATAATTCTGTTTAGTTTAGTATTTCTCTATATATAGGGCAAGAAAACTAAAGTAAACCGTTTCATGCAAACAACTGAAAAGAAATGCGGTTGAACTTTGATGACCGAAATCGTACTCTAAAACAGGATTCTTACACTCGAATGCCGGTAGCATTATCGACAAGGAAAAGGTCGTAATTCGACCGCTGAGAAATGAACGGATTATGTCGGAGAAGCAAATCCGTTCTTAACCCGCGAGAAACAATTATTGGTAACAATTTTTTCAGCTCCCTTTTGTCGGTTAAAACCTATTCGCGAATTGAGGTCTAAAATCTTCCGACCGGGAAAGGCTGTTTATCCATTTGACTGCCATTCTATAATCCGTCATATATCGGATAATCCCACCGCCTCTGCTTGCAGATTGTATGGCAGCCTACCCGACGCCGTAAGGCGGTTGGGGTATTAGGCTCCCCCGAAAGATATTTCGTGGCACACGGGCAAGCCCAAACGAAAACGGCTGTGGCAAATGCTTAATACCTAATTATGAGGTCAGAGATAGAGAATATTCCAAAGAAAATGCCGTAAATAATATCACCGCAATAGTATAAAATAATTATACGCCAAATTTCCAATCGAAACAAAGCCAAATTTCCAAATGATTTTGCGTCAAATTTCCAAATATATTTTTGAAATTGATTTGGAATACAAAGAAATAAGCTATCTTTGCAGAAAAATACGGTGTATGGAATATAAGAATCGAATAGCGGATCAACTTCTGCGTGATAAATTAGAGGCGATGGGTGCTGTATTGATAGAGGGACCTAAAGCTTGTGGTAAAACGACCACGGCTGAACAACAGGCCAAAAGTGTTATCTATATGGATGACCCTACTAAGCAACAGCAATATAGGCAAATGGCTCAAACCAATATTAGTTTTTTGCTCGAAGGGGAAACTCCTCGTTTGATTGACGAATGGCAGGAAGTTCCTCAATTTTGGGATGCTATTCGGTTTGAAGTAGATCACCGAGATGAAGACGGGCAGTTTATGCTTACAGGTTCTGCTGTACCTGTCGAAGCTAAGGAAATTCACCACACAGGTACTGGAAGATATGGATGGCTCACCATGCGTCCTATGAGTTTGTGGGAATCAGGGGATTCTACAGGTGAGATAAGTCTGTCGGAACTGTTCCTTGCCCCGGATAAAATAGGAGCCTTGAATAAACTTACATTGCCAGTGCTTGCGTTTGTTGTTTGCCGTGGGGGGTGGCCTAAAGCTTTGCAAAAGAAAACAGAAAAGGCGGCACTATTACAGGCAACAGAATATTATAAAGCGATAACAAATAGCGATATATCACGAGTAGACAATGTAAAACGAGATGCAGAACGGGCAAAAAGAATTATGCGTTCATATGCCAGGCATCAAGGCTCTCAAGCAAGTATCGCCACAATCCTTGCCGACATATCAACAAATGAACCAGAGGATGTCAGCGATGAAACGATAGATGCGTACCTTACCGCTTTGCGGAAAATATTTGTAATTGAGGATATGCCGGCATGGAATCCTAACTTGAGAAGTAAAACAGCGGTTCGTACATCTGATACAAGGTATTATGTTGACCCTTCGGTTGGCGTGGCAGCCCTTGGTTTAGGTCCCAATGATTTAATTAACGACCTAAATACTTTTGGGTTATTTTTTGAAACAATGTGTATTCGAGATCTTAGGGTTTATGCTGATGCCTTAGATGGTTCTGTCTATCATTATAGAGATAAGAATGGTTTGGAATGTGATGCTGTAGTACATTTGCGTAATGGTTCGTATGGTCTCATTGAAATAAAATTGGGTGGAGAGAAATTGATTGAGGATGGTGCAAAAACATTAATGGCACTCTCAAATATCATAGATACATCTCGAATGAAAGCTCCTGCTTTTTGTATGGTGCTGACAGGCGTTGGTGATTTTGCCTATAAGCGAACAGATGGAGTCTATGTTGTACCTATTGGATGTCTGAAAAATTAATTATGACACCAAATTTAAAAACGATCCAATTATGCCAACATATAAGTTTATAGATTTATTTGCAGGATTAGGAGGATTCCATTTGGCCTTAGAGCAATTGGGCTGCAAATGTGTATTTGCTAGTGAACTCCAGCAAGATTTACGCACTTTGTATGAGAGTAATTTTGGTATGAAGTGTGCTGGGGATATTAATCTTATTAATATCGAAAAGGACATTCCATCACATGATATTTTATGTGGTGGTTTTCCATGTCAACCATTTTCACAAGCAGGAAAACAACAAGGGTTTCAGGATGAGAAAGAAAGGGGCAACTTGTTTAATAAAATAATGGAAGTTCTCGAATTTCACAAGCCTGAATTTGTATTTCTTGAGAATGTTCCTAACTTGAAATCTCATGATAAAGGAAATACGTATCGTGTAATTCATGAAAAGCTATCAATGCTTTATGAGGTAAAAGAAGATATTATATCTCCCCATTATTTTGGTATTCCCCAGCATCGAACAAGAATGTATATTGTTGGTCGTTTAAAAAGTAGAGGTGGGTTGCAAACTTTTGCATTTCCAAAACATGAGGAAAGGCCTGACTGTGATATTTCTCAAATACTAATTCCTGAAGATACAGACTATATGTCTTTACGTCCAGTCACGAGAAAGCACATGGCAGCATGGCAAAAATTCTTGGATTTACTTTCTCAAAATAAGAGTACACTACCAACATTCCCTATTTGGGCAATGGAATTTGGTGCCACTTATGATTACGAGGGGGTAGCACCTTACTTTCAGAAACGGCAACAATTGTCTGGGAAAAAAGGTAAATTTGGAGAAGATATAGTTGGAAACTCAAAAGATGATTTTTTGCAACTTCTTCCCATATATTCTCAAGGAAAACCTAAAACAGGACGACAATTCCCGGATTGGAAAAAACAATTCATCAGACAGAACCGACAATTCTATCAAGATAATAAATCATGGATTGATGCATGGATTGATGAAATTAAGCAAGAAGGATTCGAAAATAGCCATCAAAAATTTGAATGGAATTGTGGTTATGAAGAACACCCTACAATATATAATAAAATTATTCAGTTCCGTCCATCTGGAATGCGTGTGAAATTGCCGACCTATTCGCCTGCATTGGTGTTAACAACAACTCAAATTCCTATAATTCCGTGGTTGATAACTCCCAATGGAGAAAAAGGTCGGTACATGACAAGAAAAGAAGGAGCCAAACTTCAATGTATGGAAGAATTGGCGGAATATCCTGATACGATTGCCAGCGCATTTAAAGCTTTTGGAAATGCGGTTAATGTAGAAGTTGTAAAACGTATTGCAATAAATTTGTTATTTGATGGAAATGAAACAAATAAATAAGGTGTCAATTGCATTAAAACCCAATGTATATAGTACATTTCGAAATTTAAACAATACCGTCTCAAATACATTGGGAGAGTATGTAGATAATGCAGTGCAAAGTTTCTTGAATCATAAAACAGAATTATTTGATTTAGAATCTAATTACAAACTTCGCATTGAGATTTCTGTTGATTGGGAGAATAGAACAATTTTAATATCTGACAATGCCGCAGGTATTGATGCTGTAAACTATCAAAGGGCTTTTGAGCCTGCGCATATTCCATTGGATGACACCGGCTTAAATGAATTTGGAATGGGTATGAAAACAGCATCTGTTTGGCTCGCAAATAAATGGTGTGTATATACAAAAGCTTTAGGAGAAGATGTTGAACGTTTTACTGAATTTGATTTACAAAAAGTAACAACAGAGGAAAAGGAAGAACTTGTTGTGATTGAGAAAAATGCTCCAGCTAATGAGCATTATACAAGAATAATATTATCTCAATTATCCACAAATGCGCCAAAACCAGGGCAAATGGAAAAGATACGCAGACACTTATCAAGTATTTACAGACAGTTCCTTAGAACTGGGAATGTTGAGATCATTGTAAATGGTCAAAGTCTTGAAGCACCAGATTATGGAATACTTTATGCCCCTTTCTATAAAACTCCTGATGGTGAAAATATTCTTTGGAGAAAAGAAATAGATTTTGAAATGGGGGAATATAAAGCAAAAGGATTCATAGCAATACTTGATAAAATCCAAAATGGAGCAAATGGTTTAGTGTTAATGCGTCGAGGTCGAGTAATTGTTGGAGGAGGAGATGAGAGGTATTTCCCAACTGTTATATTTGGACAGTCTGGTAGTTTTAGATACAGACGTTTATTCGGAGAAATTGAATTAGAGGGTTTTGAAGTATCATTTAATAAAAATGGTTTCAGAGAAGAAGAAGATTTATATCTTTTTATGGACGCCTTAAAGGATGAATTAAAAGCGGACAATCTGAATATTCTTGGGCAAACGGATAATTATAGACAACGCGGTAAAGATCAATACACAAAAATCTCCAAAGCTATAAAAAAGGACTTGGAAAAGAAGGCAAAACCCAAACAACTATCTCGTCAAGTTAGTGAAGTGGAAGCCAAAATTAGCAACCAACAATATTTGCAGAAAAACGAAGATGTAATTATAAATGCAAAACCACTTGATAGCTATAGTGAATCTTTTCAATACAATGGGAAAAATTATATCCTCACAATGGATTTGGTAACTGAAACAGAAACTGATTCTTTGTACTCTGTAATTACTACTGACACAGAAGAAAATCTATTTCTTGATACCAAATCAATATCATGCAAAATTAATTTAGCACATCCGTTCTTTACGAGATTTGAGCATTTTAAAAAAGGACAGGACTATGCACCGATAGTTGCTATTTTTAAGGCATTGACGTTAGCTGAAATTATGGCACCAGATAAAGGCACTAAATTCGCATCAAATTTGCGTATATTATTTAATCAAAATATTTTGCAGTAGTTATGGAAATAGAAATACTCAATACTCATAAAAATGATTTTTCTCCAGTCATAGGGGAACGAACAATGGAATTATTGTCTCGTTTTGGGCAAAAATTAGATGAAGATGGCATCGATACATTGAGTTCTGAAACAATTGAAATCTTATCGCATTGTACAAACCCCTACAAAAATGAAGTGCAGTCTGTAACCAATCTAGTGGTAGGTTATGTACAAAGTGGTAAAACCATGTCTTTCACAACGCTTTCTGCACTTGCTCACGACAATGGGTTTCGTATAATTATATACTTTGCCGGAACTAAAAACAATCTTCTTTCTCAGACCACTAAACGATTAAGAAAGGATTTAATTAATGGAAGTGCAAATAGCGCATACTATAAACTTTTTGAAAATCCGACTTTAGAATATGCGCAAAGGATACGCAATGCTTTGAATATTAGTTCTAAACCAACTATTTTGATAACAGTGCTTAAACATCATAAGTATATCTCAGACTTGGCTGCAATGTTTAATTCCATGCAACTTAAACAGACATTAGGAAAAGCAGGAGTTTTAATTATTGATGATGAAGCTGATCAAGCAAGTCTGAATGGCTATGCTTACAAAAATAGTAAATCAGAAGAATGGGAAGATGATGAATATACAACTACATATAGTAGTATCATGAAATTAAAGGGGGCTTTGGCAAACCATTCCTACATACAATATACGGCAACTCCGCAAGGACCATTGTTAATAAGTATAATGGACTTACTATCACCTAAGCATCATACTGTTTTGACTCCTGGCAAAACTTATACTGGTGGCAAAACTTTTTTTTGTGATGAGCCAGGTTTAATCATAACAATTCCTGAAGGAGAAGTTTTTCATTCAAAGCACAATAACCTTGCTGATTGTCCGGATTCACTTGTAAACGCCTTACAGTTACATTTAATGGGTGTTGCTATCATAGTAAAACTTTTACAGAAAGAATCTTTTTTATCTATGATGATACATGCGGATAGAGATCAAGATGCGAGCGAGAAATTTTATAGATGGATAAAAAATATCATTGATGCATGGTCGAATATTTTAGCTAATGGAGAACAAGACCTGGGATACCAAGAATTGAAAGATAGCTTTGCAAAATGTTATCCAGAATCTATACGGATGTATGAAGCTCACAATGAGTCAGCCCCATCCTTTGAGGATATCTGGTGCTGTATAGATGATATCATTCTTGACACCAATGTTGAATTAGTTATAAGCAGGAATAAGAGACAAGGTGAAAATAAAGAGATTGATTGGGCTAGCAGTTGTTCTCACATATTGGTTGGAGCAGATATGCTTAATCGGGGTTTTACTGTAGAGCATCTTGCAGTAACATATATGCCGAGATGTAGTGTCGGAAAATCTACCGCAGATACAATTCAACAGCGATGTCGTTTTTTTGGATATAAGCAAAATTATCTTTGGTCATGCCGTGTGTTTTTACCTTTTGAGGTAATAATTGAATACAAAGAATATGTAGAGCATGAAGAAGAAATGAGAAAATGGCTTCTCGATAATAAAAACCTTGAAGATGTTGAGCGACTACTATTAATCTCTAATAGATTAAATGCCACGCGAAAAAATATCTTATCTAAACATACTGTAACAACAAAATTGAATGGATGGCGTAAAATGAATGCGTTCCAAGCAATTGATGAAAATACCACATTTGTAAACCGCTTCCTTGCAGATGTAGAATTGAAATTGTTTGAGAATTATGGTACGGACGATCGAAATCATGGATATGTCAAGCTTCCAATTCAGAGAATCATTGAATTTTTAACAGAGTTTAAATTTCAGAATATGCCTGATGCTGCAAGAAAAGAGGCAACTTTAAGATATATAAAATACTTAAGTACCAAAAAACAAGGAGCATTAGAGTACGCATATATCATACAAATGGCATATAGAGGAATACCCCGCGAACGTGCTTTTGATATTGATACATTTAGAATAAATAATTTGCATTCTGGACGTTCGATGTCCGGTAGTACCGTATATCCTGGTGATGCGAATATAAAATTTGAAGACTCAATTTGTATTCAGATTCATCATGTAAAACTAAAATGCAATTCTACTCAATGGGCGGGACGAACGGCTTATACTTTGGCGATATATTATCCGGAAGAATTCGCAATCAATTATGTAGAAACAGAAGAATAATATGAAAGTATCACTTCATTCCATATTTAGTAAACTACAAACAAAAATTTTGACGGAGCATAATTGTTATGCTGCTGATAATATTCCTTTTTCTGATACGCATAAAATAGGCATATCTTATGAGGGGTTTCCAATCTTTTTTATTGCTAGTTCGAATATTAGTTCGCTTTCGAACATAAAATTGGATTTAATCTCTATTCAATTCAATCAATTATGTAGATTGAAATTGTCAAATACGGATAAACCGATAGAGAATTACTATACAATAGTTGCATTGCAAACAGAGAATGTCGATTATATCAATTATTTCATAGATGTAGTAGAAATTGTATTAAGTAAATTAGGCAATTATCCTACTCAAAAACAACTGCATGATGAAATACAAAAATTGGTTGATTTATTTCGATGCTTTAATTTACCTCCACAAAAAACAATTCAAGGCTTATGGGCGGAGTTGTTTGTTATATCTATAGCCAGTAATCCGGAATATTTATTAAAAGCATGGCATTCTTCATTAAATGATGTATATGATTTTAATGATGGAATAGATAAAATAGAGGTAAAAAGCACATCTAAATCTCATAGAATACATAAATTTTCGTATGATCAATTATCTCCCACTGAAAACACCAATTTGATTATATCTTCGATCTTTGTTATTCAATCTGGAATAGGAAAAAATATCTTTGATTTAAAAGAGGACATAGAGACTCAAATTTGTTCATTGGAATTGCGGTATAAGTTAAATGAAATTATATTTCGAACATTAGGTTCTGAATTTGAAAAGGTATATGATGTTTATTTTGATTATCAACAGGCAGTAGATTCCTATAAACTGATTCCTGCTATATATATACCGTCATTGAATAGTGAAAGTATTCCGAATGAAATTACTAATATCCATTTCGATTGTGATTTATCACAAATTGATGTTCCGGATAATATTGCTGCAATATACCCACATAGTAAACTATTTTCAAGTTTATAGCGTATGATGAATGAGAAAGTTCTACCAGAAACATTGCTTCAGCTAATGTTGAATGTACTTGCAAAAGCAGACAGTTTTCAATATATAAGCGGAATACAACCCTTTTTAATGTCGTTAAAAGGGAGGAAATATTATGTGTATGTAAAAAATCTTTCTTCTGCATATTTTAAAGATAGACCTGATACGACACGAGCTCAACTACCAATAAAAGATGAATTCTCAGAAATAAAGGAATCTGCCTATCCTTTCATTTTCTTGGGCTATGATAGAATAAATGACGTTTTAGTATGTTGGAATTTTCATATTGCTAAAAAACGATTAAATGAAAGAAAGAGCGTGTCGTTTTATTCACGAACATTTTTTCAAGAAGAAGTTTCTCCAGGCGAATTATTGCGTAAGCGATTGAAAAATGATGATGAACCAGTCTTTTTTAAGCGTAAGGACTTATTGATGTTTTTTGAGAATATAGATTCATTTTTCGAAAATTCATCTCCTAAGGCACAAGTGATAACTCATACTCCATCTATCGAGAATGGTAAGATTACAACTATTTCAGATGTCAAGTTACTAGAGAAGCTAAGACCCCTTTTAGCTATAGATACACCCCATACCTTGGAAGCAATAAAAGTTGTGCAAGCGCATTATGGAGATAGTCCTGAAATGAAGTTTCGAGACTGGGCTAATTTGGTTAAAGCAGTAAAATTTGACCAAGAAAAAACAATAGGTACGGTTAATTGCGAATTAATTAGATTACCTTCCACAAAGCAGTAGAAGTAACTTTATAAGGAATAAAATGGGGCAAACAAACCTGTATTCATTTCTATCCGATAAATTATGATATTATTGCATCGAAAAGAGAAAAACACATGGTGAAAATTTCTTCTCTTTTGGCTGTGCATATGTGTAGGATAGAATGTGGAAATCCATTGAAAATTCAGTTTAGTTTAGTCTATTAGCCTATATATATGCTAAATCAAAGTAAACTAAATATAGGTAGGCATATTTGCCTTTTCATATATGCCTATGATTTGATAGAAGTACTTACTTTTGCGTGGTGCAAAAAACAATGAGCGTATACCCTTAAGATGTACATTTGCCTATTTTCTCTTTTGGCTGCAAAATTCTCTATAGCTAGCCAAACGATATTCTTGAGGAAGGGGTAAGTCGTGGGGAGAGTAACTTTGAGAAACACTTTGTGTGCAACCAAATGCAAGGAATAAAATCAAGTGAAAAGTAAAAACCGAAGAATATCCTAAAATACCGATTTTGTTTCTATTCTGTTTCTTTTGCAAGGTGCTATGACTGCTATTTTATTGGTGTACAACAAAATAAATACAAGTAAAATAACATTTTCCAGATTTATAAACTTTTTGAACAATTCTTCTTTCCGGTTACTGCCATTGATTTGCTCTTCCGTAAAGTAACGTTGAACCTTGTCGTAGGTGTCGAGAAAGAAAATTTGCAGCAGGTTTTGTGCAATGGCTTCGCGATACAGATTTTCAGAATCGCGGTAGATGGCATTGCTTGCCGTGATGAGTCCTGTGATAGCACGAACCGGTTCGTCTTCGGTATGCGTATAGCATGCATTCTCCTTTATAAAATGTATGAAGGGCGGCTCTAAACGGAAGCATGCCGTCTTGAACATTGTCTCGGAATAGGCAAAGAAGTCCACCAGGAAATCTTTACTCGCACTTGTCAGTGAAATAATGGAACTTGGAAGCAGCGTAATGTGCGTATTGGGTACAATATGATATTTTCTTAAATCTATTGTGATATTTGCTTCTCCACGGGTGCAGAACATCAGTGCTCCATTGTTCATTTTCAGAAGACGTTCCCGGAAGAATTCCAGCTTGTCTGTTCCGGCTCTGAACGTTTCTTGTTTGGTAGTCAGTAATGGGTTCATATGTTAGATTGCTTATGATTTGCGGTTACAAAGGTACGAGTTCTTTTTGGATTGTTAAATGGCATGTTCCGAAAATGAACAGTCGTGTACCTTCAATGAAACAAATGGTTGTTCAAAAACGGCATACCTTTGCTGCCGGCTTAAAAAATGAAAGAGAAAGCCGACGTATTATTTTTTTAAGATAAAAAGTATGATAACAAAAAAGAGCTGTCTCTTATACACATCTCCGAGCCCACGAGACTAAGGCGAA
>ENA-OXZU01000236-OXZU01000236.1-human-gut-metagenome-genome-assembly--contig:-NODE-236-length-12880-cov-6.828460_pt1 | contig 12880 bp, 6 predicted proteins | sample MGYA00243420_ERZ652804 | MGnify/ENA primary metagenome ERZ652804 (study PRJEB26926, sample SAMN06164402) | human gut metagenome | biome: ENVO:00009003; feature: ENVO:2100002; material: ENVO:00002003... | reverse complement strand
GGGCTTACCGAATCCTCGAGGTTGTCGGCGGCCTCATCCTCGGCCTTGTCTGCCGGCTGATCCGAATCGTCCGGGTCAACCGCCGGCTGATGAACGGCCATAGCCTGCCTCATCGTGGGGCTGGCGTGTTCCTCAAGCATCAGGCGTGCGTCGCCGGCGGTGACGAAGCTGCCGCAGATAAGCACGCCGTGGCCGTAGCCCACGCCCAGCTCGTCCTCGGCATCGACCATATTGACGGCGGTCTGAATCGCGTCAGGCAGGTTCGCTTCCTTGATCACACGGTCACGACCGAACACGTCCACGGCAATCTTCTCAAGCTCGTCGGCCGGCATCACGCGCTCGCGCCACGAGTTCTCGGTGACCACCACGGAGCTCAGGATCGGCTCCAGAACACCCAGATATTCCTCGACCTGCTTGTCGCGCATCATGGCGACCACACCGACCAGCTGCTTGAAGTCGTAGCTTTCCTCGATGGCCTTGCGCAGGGCTTCGGCGGCATTCACGTTGTGTCCGCCATCCAGAATGATGGTCGGTGAGGTGCGGATCTGTTCGATGCGTCCGGGAATCTTGACCGAGCTCAACGCCTCGGCCACCAAGTCGCCGTCCAGCGGGCCGTTGACCGGAATCACCACTTCGGAGGCGGCGAGCGCGGCAAGCGCGTTGTGGGCCTGATGCTCGCCGAACTTGGCGATCGGCACGCCCTCGTAAGTGCCGTTGGGCGTGGTCAGGGTGGCGACTTGGCCGCCGACTGCGGCCATGCGGTCGGACGCGGTCATTTCGTAGCCGTCGCGCACGAGCATGGCGTGGTTGCGTTCGGCGGCTTCGGTGAGAATCGGCATGACGGCTTCCTCATGCGGCTGCGGGCCGATGATGGCGGTGCAGTTCGGCTTGATGATGCCGGCCTTCTCGGTGGCGATCTGTTCGACGGTGTCGCCCAGCCACTGCATGTGGTCCATGTCCACCGGGCCGATGATGGCCGCATCCGCGTTGAGCACGTTGGTGGCGTCCCACAGGCCTCCCATGCCGACCTCGACGATGGCCACGTCCACGGGCGTGTCGGCGAACTTCCAGATGGCCATGGCGGTGAGCACCTCGAAGAAGCTCATCTTCGGCTTGCCTTGCTCCTCCATCTTGGCGTCCACCAGGGCCACGAGATCCTTGGTCTGATCCCAGATGTCGATGAAATCGTCGTCGGACAGCTGCTGGCCGTCGATGGCGATACGCTCGTTGATCTTCTCCAGATGCGGCGACGTGTACAGGCCGGTGCGCATACCGTAGGCGCGGCAGATGGCCTCGGCCATGCGTGCGGTGGAGCCTTTGCCGTTGGTGCCGGTGATATGAATCACGCGGAACGACTGCTCCGGGTGGCCCAGGATGTCGAGCATCAGGTTCATCCGGTCGAGATCCAGATTGGTGGTGTTATGCTCCGGCGGGCGGCTCATGATGTCCAGTTCGACGTCCCGCATGCTCTCATTGTTCCGATTCGGATGCTCGAATGACATATCCTCTTCTAACCTCTGCTCGTGTTGCTGTTGCGCCGTTCGGAGTGCGTATGCCACTTACGTGTTCGCGCCATTCTCGTCATGTCTACGCATGCCCGCATATATTCCGCTTCCGCATGCGCAGGAAGCTCCCCTTGCACAGGTTTGCCCCGCATGGTTCGGGATTCTTGCCTTCACGCGTGGAGCCGCACTCCCTCAATTCCCTCTATCCTAGCCGCCGGGGTGGTTTATCGTGCGCGCACAGTGAAACCGTCTCATATGTCGCCGCCGCGCGGGCAGTCTCTACCTGCAGCCACGCACAGTGAAGCCGTCTCATATAGTTGCAATGCGGCTCTTGCCGTCGGCATCCCATTCTTAGTCGGCTGCAATCCAAAACTTGTATGTCCGGCGACGCTGATGCTATTCAGCGTCGGTACAGTGCCAGCTTCTGGCGGTACACCGACGCTATGATGCTCTTGCGAGTCGGTGGCTGGCCAAAACCTGGATTAATCCCGACTCCATCGCCTCTCAGTGTCGTCTCCTCGCCAAGGCATGCCATTCTGCCGTCGTTGAGAAATTTCAACGTCGTCAATCGACCATGTCTTGCCCCGGAAACGACTCTCACAAACGTCCTCTACATCATCTTTTGAACTCGCAGAGGCTCATTCACTGTTATGACTGCTCTCACCGTCGGCAGCCGTCCAAGCCCTGGATCTATGCCGCCAATAAATTGCAGCAAATCGTCGGCCCCGATACAACCATTGGACTCACGCCGACGCTAGATTCCACACTCAGACAGAAGCCAGCCAATATCTGAACCAGCACCGACGGCGTACAAAGCATAAGCACCGTTAACCGTCAATTCGCCGCCCTCTACCAGCTACATCCGCCTTCGCCGATGATATCTTGTTCGAATCCCCAAAGCACGTTGTTCGAATGACATTACTGATGGTGGATAAGTTTTGTGTGTTATCCACTATTCCGAATTAGCGGCCTAATACCTTGAAATTATCGGGAATATCTCACTCCAAGACAGCCAAGCTCCGAGGCTAGAACCACAATGGCTGAAATTCATACTTACGCTGCTTCGTTCCGGCTACGCTCGACGTCATGAAGACACACAAAGCAGTGACCTCGCTCATATCAGCCGCGCAGAATGAGCTGAGATGCGTCTATTCAAGAAATGAAGCGGAACAGACCGCTCTACGCCGCCGTGCCCAGAGTGGTGAGTTGTTGAAAGTGTATGACGGCATTCCCAGTCTTTATGCAAATACTGCATACTGGGATGGTTTGACGCCGCCGGAGCGAACGTTGCATATGGCCCGCGCTCTTGCGCAAGAGCATCCTCAGTGGGTTTTTGGCGGCTTGGTGGCAGTAAGTGCCTATGGATTCGAACATCAATGGCATTTGCATGATGACTGCATAACCATCGTGACTTCCGATCATGGATCTCGTCAATGCCATCAGCGCTTACGACATGTCTATATGCCCGATATGAACAATCCGAAGACACATTACGAGGCCTCCGGCCTATCCCTGATATCACCGGCTAGAACCTTGGTCGAGGCCGCTATAGACCTTGATTTTCGGTTTGCGTTGCCGATCTTTGACTCGGCCCTTGCCAAGGGAATAACCAAGGAAGAGATAGCCGCCGACTGCGTTCAATGGAGAATCGATTATGCCCGAGTATTCCGCCTGCTGCGCTATGCAAACGAAAGGAGCGAGAATGGTGGAGAATCCCTCGCGCGAGGCACCATCATCGAAGATCGCTTCCTCACGCCGCGTATTCAGGTAACGGTGACCGACCCACAGACGAATACCGAGTACCGCGTTGATTTCGTATGGAAGCTCGATGACGGGCGCGTGATAGTGGCCGAATACGACGGCACACAAAAATACGTGGACCCAGCCATGACCGATAACCGCAGCATTCAGGAGGTGGTGGCCAAGGAACGCGCACGCGACGAGGGACTGAAACGAGCCGGAGCCACCGAAATCATCCATTTCACATACGCCGACGTCATCGAACGCACTCCGCTGCGGGTAAAACTGATCAAAGCCGGGGTGCCTCAGGTGGAGACCTCCGCATAGCAGTGAGTCCCGCGACGCGATAAACCTTCATCGCATGGGTTCACATGGATTCAGCCCACAGAATATGTCAATATCAATCGGCAAGCTCCAGCCCAAGCCCATGCCCCTCTCATTCCCTACCGAGAACAATAAACGGGCCCGCATTCCAGCCCGCCGCACTCGCCATATGGGCATGTCCGGAAGACCGTCCAAATTCCGTACTTGGTTTTACCGTCAGCCGTCAATCGTGGCACATCGCATAAAGCCGACTAATATGAGGTGGGAATCGATGATTCGACAACAACTACATACAGGAGAGTGGCAATGGGTGAAGTGATCACCGCCAAGGACAAGGAATACGAGGCCGAAGAGCGCGCTACGGCACCGGGCGCGAACCAGTCGATGAGCGACCGCGTGAACAACCGCTCGCTGCGCCCGCAGTCGGCCGCATTCAAGGAGTTCATGAAGTCCGGCTGGGCCGACGATGATCCGGAGATCAATCCTCTCGAATCCTCCAAGTTCACGCCAGCCCGCCTTGAGGCGCTGGGCAAGGCCTTCCCGGGCGAACGTCTGGTCATTCCGGCCGGCCAGCCGAAGGTGCGCAACAATGATTGCGATTACATGTTCCGCCCGGACACCACGTTCGCCTACTACACCGGTCTGGGTTCCGATTACGAGGCCGGCGCCGTGCTGGTCCTGAACCCGGTCGACCCCGACTCCCCCGAAGCCGCCGCCGGCAAGACGCACACTCCGGAACTGTTCGTGGCGCCGCGCGCCGACAACTCCACCGAGGACTTCTTCATGTCCGCCCACTACGGCGAATACTGGGTTGGCCCGCGTGCTGGCCTCAAGGAGATGCAGGCGATGACCGGCATCGAGACCCACGACATCGCCCAGCTGGCCGACGCCCTGTCCAAGGACGTGGGTGCCGAAGCCGGCGCCGTACGCGTGCGCGTGGTCAGCGAAACCGACCCGCAAATCACTTCGATGGTTGAATCCATCCGCGAGGCCAACGGTTTCGCCGATCCGGACAAGAACTCCGCATCCGACGACAAGCTGCACGAGTTCGCCGCCGAGGCACGCATGGTCAAGGACGGCTACGAAATCAACGAAATGCGCAAGGCCGTGGACGCCACCAAGCATGGCTTCGACCGTCTGCTCTCCGCACTGCCGGCCGCGCTCGACAAGCCGCGCTCCGAGCGTATCCTCGAAGGCGCGTTCAACGCCGTGTCCCGTGAACTGGGCAACGCCGTCGGTTACGACTCCATCGTGGCCTCCGGCCCCCACGCCCCGATTCTGCACTGGATGCGCAACACCGGTGTGGTGAAGACCGGCGACATGCTGCTGGTGGATGCCGGCGTTGAGGTCGATTCCCTGTACACGGCCGACATCACCCGCACCTTCCCGACCAACGGCAAGTTCACCGACTTCCAGAAGCGTCTGTACCAGGCCGTGCTCGACTCGCAGCAGGCCGGTTTCGAAGCCGCCAAGCCGGGTGCCACCTACTCCGACATCCACCACGCCTGCATGCGTGTGATCGCCGAGCGTCTGCACGATTGGGGTCTGCTGCCGGTGAGCGTCGAGGAGTCGCTGTCCCCGCAAGGCCAGCAGCACCGCCGTTGGCTCGCCTGCGGCGTGGCCCACCACCTGGGTCTTGATGTGCATGATTGCGCGCAGGCCCGTTTCGAGTCCTATCAGAGCGCGCCGATTCGCCCGGGCATGATCTTCACGATCGAGCCCGGCCTGTACTTCCGCGAGGATGATCTGCTGATTCCGCCGGAATACCGCGGCATCGGCATCCGCATCGAGGACGACGTGCTCATGACCGAGAACGGCCCCGAATGGATTTCCGCCGGCATCCCGAAGCAGATCGACGACGTCGAAGCCTGGATGCGGAGCCGTAAAGCAATCAGTCCGGTGGACTGATTGTAGGCGACGCCGAACGCTGACAAGCGCGAGGAAAATGAAATCATGCGCGAAGCGCACCATATTAAGCAGGCTGCCCAAGCCAAGTAACCCTTAAGCTCCCTCATCAGAGGGAGCTCCTTTTTTCTACTAAGGAGGCAATGTGCCTACTCCGGAATTTGTGTTGGAATTGCGTAAGAAGATCGGCCATGATCTGCTATGGCTCAATGGCGTGACCGGTTGTGTACTGAACGAACATGGTCAACTGCTGTTGGGCCGTCGTTCGGACACGGGCGAATGGGCGATGGTCTACGGCATCAACGAGCCGGGCGAACAGCCGGCGGACACGGTGGTGCGCGAAATCAAGGAGGAGACGGGCATCGATGCCATCGTCACCGATTTGGTGGCCGTCACCTCGTCAAACAAGGTGCTGACCTACGCCAATGGCGACAACACCATGTACATGGATCATTCGTTCCTGTGCGCCCTGAAGCCCGGCGGCAATGCCGAGCCGTTCGTAGGCGACGAGGAAAGCCTGAGCGTCGGCTGGTTCGATCTGGATGACCTGCCCACTCCCCTGGCGGCCAGCACGAGCGAGCGGCTGGAGCTGTTCCATACTTACATCGAGAACAAAAAGCACGGCGACGCCCACGCCCTGTTCCAGTTCGATGGGCAGCAGTACTAGCGGATATAAAGTTAGCTCCCTCTGACGAGGGAGCTCCAATGCTATGCGATTACGCCTCTTGGGCTAGGAGCTCGTGGAGGTGGGCGCGGTGTTGCTGCTGTTCGCGCGGGTCGGGCACGGGCAGGGAGGCCAGCAGCTTCTTGGTGTACGGGTTCTCCGGGTGCTGCATAATCTGGTCGGCATCGCCGTGCTCCACGATCTGGCCCTTATGCATCACCATGATGCGGTCGGCAAGCATGTCGACCACCGCCAAATCATGGGTGATGAACAGGCACGCGAAGCCGATTTCCGCCTGCAGTCGCTTGAACAGCTCCAACACCTTGGCCTGCACCGACACGTCCAATGCAGAAGTCGGCTCATCGGCGATCAGCAGCGACGGCTTCAACGCCAAACCACGCGCCAAAGACGCCCTCTGGCGCTGGCCGCCGGACAGCTCATGCGGGAAACGGTTCATGTAGGCGCGCGGCAGCTGGACCATCTCCAGCAGGTCGCCCACATAGTTCTTGGCATCGGCCACAGAACCGTACTTGCGGTGCACGAGCAGCGGCTCGGCCACATTCTCCGCGATGGTCATCAGCGGGTTGAACGAGGAGCCCGGATCCTGGAACACGAAACCAATGTCCGCGCGCTTGGGCTTGAAGTCACGCTCCTTGACGCCGTTCATCTCGATGCCGAGCACGTTCAGGGAGCCGCCGGACACCTTCTGCAGGCCGGCGATGGCACGGCCGGTGGTGGACTTGCCGGAACCGGACTCGCCCACCAGGCCCAGCACTTCGGAGCGGTGGATGGTGAAGTTCGCGCCGTCCACGGCCTTGAAGTCGGGCTGCATGAGATGGCCCGGGTACGTGATGGTCAGGTTCTTGGCCTCGACGGCGATCGGCTGTTCGCGCCAATCGGCCTTGCGCTCGATCGGCTTGTCCTCGCGGTCGCGCACGACCAGCTTCTGACCGATGCGCGGCACGGCACCCAGCAGTCGCTTGGTGTAGTCGTCCTTCGGATGGTAGAAGATCTGCTCCACGTCGCCCTGTTCGACCACGTGGCCGCGGTACATGACGACCACCTGGTCGGCGATGTCCGCGATCACGCCCATGTTGTGGGTGATGATGAGCACGGAGGCGTCGAACTCGTCACGGGCGAGGCGCAGCAGGTCGAGAATTTCGGCTTGCACGGTCACGTCGAGGGCAGTGGTAGGCTCGTCGGCCAGAATCAGACCTGGGTTCAGCACCAACGCCATGGCGATGACGATGCGCTGCTTCTGGCCGCCGGAGAACTGGTGCGGGTAGTAGTCCACGCGGGTTTCGGCATCCGGGATGCCGACCTTCTTCAGGATGTTGATGGCTTTGGCGCGCAGTTCCTTCTTGTCCTTCATGCCGTGGGCGCGCAGGCCCTCTTCAATCTGCCAGCCGATGGTGTACACCGGGTTCAGCACCGAATTGGGCTCCTGGAACACCATCGCGGCCTCGGAACCACGCACTTCGCGCAGCTGTTCGCCGCTCAGGGAGAGCACGTCCAGCGAATCGGAACCATCGCGCTTGGACAGGTAGACGGCACCGGAGGTGGTGGCCGTCTCCGGCAGCAGCTTGATGATGGAGCGCGCGGTCACGGACTTGCCGGAACCGGATTCGCCGACCACGCCGACCACGGTCTTGCGCGGAATGGTGAAGTTCACGTCCTCGACGGCCTTGATGGAGCCGGCGTCGGTCATGAAGGAGACGGACAGGTCCTTGATATCGGCGAGATTCTTGTTGTTTTCGCTCATCTCTCACTCCTTGCCTTCCGGCTTGCCCTCGCCGGTCCATTCGGAGGCGACGATGGTCGGGTCATGGTCGGTGACGGTGGCCGGCGGGTCGACGTTCGCGTCGAGTTCGGCAATCACCTCGTTGCGTGCTGTCGGCTTCTCGTTTGGGTCGACGGACGTGTCTTCGATCGATCCGACCACTTCGCCGGCGGACTTGCGGGCGCGCAGACGCGGGTCGGCCAGATCGTTGAGCGATTCGCCCACGAGCGTGATGCCGAGCACGATGAGCACGATGGCGATGCCCGGGAACACGGCAGTCCACCAGATGCCGGCGGTCACGTCGGAAACCGAGCGGTTCAGGTCGTAGCCCCATTCGGCGGCGGCGGTCGGCTCGATGCCGAAGCCGAGGAAGCCCAGGCCGGCGAGGGTCAGGATGGCTTCGGACGAGTTCAGCGTCAGGATCACCGGCAACGTGCGGGTGGAGTTCTTGAACAGGTGCTTGGTCATGATGCGCCAGGTGGAGGCGCCGACCACGCGCGCGGACTCGACATACGCGGATTCCTTGATGCGGATCACTTCGGCGCGAATTGTGCGGAAATACTGCGGGATGTACACCACGGTGATGGAGATGCCGGAAGCCAGAATGCCGCTCCACAGGCCGGACTGGCCGTGGGAGATCATGATGGCCATCAGAATGGCGAGCAGCAGCGAGGGGAAGGAGTAGACGGCGTCGGCGATCATCACCAGAATGCGGTCCACCCAGCCACCGTAGTAGCCGGAGACCAGGCCGAGCAGCACGCCGGCGAAGATGGAGAGCAGCACGGCCACGACGATGGCGATGACGGCGGTGCGTGCGCCCCACACCACACGGGAGAACACGTCGAATCCGGCGGCGGTGGTGCCCCAGATGTGTTCGGCGGAGGGTGCGGCCTGCGCCGGGAAGGACGTGCCGTCGGCGGCCTTGATCTGGGCGTGGCCGTAGGGGGCGATCAGCGGGGCGAAGAGGGCCACGAGCAGGAAGAACGCGGTGATCGCGAGACCGGTGATCAGCATGCCCTTCTGCCAGCCGACCGCCACGCGCAGTTCCTTGATGATCGGGATCTTGGTCCAGAACGGCGTCTTGGTGCTGACGTTGAGCTTGGTAAGGCGGTCGTCACCGGGGACGGTGATCTTGTCTTGGGATGCGGTGGTCATCTCAGTACCTCACTCTCGGGTCGATAAGCGCGGCGATGACGTCGACGAGGAAGTTGACGACGGCCACGATGATGGCGATAAGGATCACGATGCCCTGCACGGCCACGAAGTCACGGGCCTTCAGGTACTGGGACAGCATGAAGCCCAGGCCCTTCCATTCGAAGGTGGTTTCGGTCAGGACCGCACCGGCGAGCATCAGGGCGATCTGCATGCCCATGACGGTGATGATCGGGATCAGGGCCGGCCGCCAGGCGTGCTTGTTGAGCAGGCGCTTTTCGGAGACGCCGCGCGAGCGGGCAGCCTCGACGTAGCCGGAATTGTAGGTGGAGATGACGTTGGTGCGTACCAGACGGATGAACACGCCGGCGGTCAGGAGGCCTAGGGCGACGGCCGGCAGCACGGCGTGGCGCAGCACGTCGACGAGCACGTTCATGTCGCCGAGCTGGATGGCGTCGATGATGTAGAAGCCAGTCGGCGATACCAGACGGGTGAACTGCATTTCGGAGTTCAGGTCGGAGCGGCCGGAGGCTGGAAGGATGTTGAGCCAGACAGCGAAGATGAGCTTCAGCACGAGGCCGAGGAAGAACACCGGGGTGGCGTAGCACAGGATGGCGAAGGTGCGGATGCCGGCGTCGGCGGCACGGTCGCGTTTGCGGGCGGCGAGTCGGCCTAGGCCGATGCCGACAATCAGCGCCACAATCAGGGCGAGGAAGGCCAGTTCGAATGTGGCGGCGCCGTAGTGCGTAAGAATGCTGATCACCGGCTGGTTATCGGTCAGCGTCGTGCCGAGGTCGCCGTGCAGCAGGCCGCCAAGATAGTCGACGTATTGCACAATCAGCGGGCGGTCATAGCCGGCCGCGTGGATGCGCTGTTGGAGTTCGGCGGGTGTCAGGCGGCCGCCCAAGGCGGCGGAAATCGGGTCGCCGGTGGCGCGCATCACGAAGAACACGATGGTGACCAGAATGAAAACGGTGGGAATAATGAGAAGGAACCTCGTCAGCACGAAGCGGAAGAAACTACCTGACAGTCGGTTCTTCTTCGCCTTGGCTTTCGCCGGAGTGGTGCTGGAGGTCGCTATGGCGCTGTCTGACACGCGATGCTCCTTGGTGTTGGTAATCGGTATATAAAGCAATAAAGGCTCCCCTCTCCGAGGGGAGCTGGCGGCGAAGCCGACTGAGGGGAGTCATACGAGTTGGGCTCCCCTCAGTCTGCCGTCGGCAGACAGCTCCCCCTCAAAGAGGGGAGCTCATGCTGGATCAGCCCTTGGTGACGGAGGCATAGCGGAAGCGGAAGGAAGCGTCGAGGGTGACACCCTTCACGGAGGTGCCGGTGACGGCGACCTGGGCACCCTGCAGCAGCGGGATGGTGGAGAGGTCTTCGGTCTCGAGCTTCTGAATCTGCTTGAGGATGTCTCCACGAGCGGACTCGTCCTTCTCGCCGGCCTGCTTGACGATCAGGTCGTTGACTTCCTTGTTGGAGTAGCCGTTGTTCACGAAGTTGCCATCGCGGAAGAACGGGGACAGGTAGTTGTCCGGGTCGGAGTAGTCCGGGAACCATCCAAGCTGGTAGACCGGGTACACACCGTCGGAATCGTCGGTAACCACACGATCCTTGTTGTACTGGGTCCATTCGGTGGACTGCATGTCGACCTTGAACAGGCCGCCTGCCTCAAGCTGGGACTTCAGGGCAGCGTATTCGTCGGCGGAGACGGAGCCGTAGTGGTCGCTGTTGTACTGGAGCTTGAGGTCGACCGGGGTGGTGACGCCGGCGTCGGCGAGGACCTTCTTGGCCTTCTCGGTGCTTGGCTTGCCGTTGCCGTCGCCGTAGGCGGACTTCAGCGTGTCATCGTGACCGGCCAGGCCGTCCGGGATGAAGGAGTACATCGGGGTGTAGGTGCCCTTGTAGACCTTGGTGGAGAGCTCTTCGCGGTCGATGAGGTTGGCGACGGCCTGGCGCACGGCCTTGGCCTTGTTGGCGTCGGCGTCGGGCTGGGATTCGCCGTAGGGCTGAATCTTGAAGTTGAAGGCGATGAAGCGCTCCTCACCGCCCGGGCCCTTGACGACCTTGACCTTGGAGTCCTTGGAGAGGTCCTCGATGTCGGTCGGGCTCAGGGAGCGGTTGGCCACGTCGATCTGGCCCTGCTGGACGGCCATCTTCAGGTTGGAGGCGTCGGCGAAGTATTTGACCTGCACGGCGGAGTTCTTGGCCGGGGTCAGGCCCTTGTAGGAGTCGTTCTTGGCGTAGGCGGCGGACTCGTTGATCTTGAAGGCGGTCAGCGTGTACGGGCCGGCAAAGGCCTTCTTGGAGACGATGGTGTCGGCGTCGGTGAGCTTGTCGGCGTCGAAGGTATCCTCATCGACGATCGGGCCGGCGGGGCTGGACATGACCTGCTTCAGAGTCACGTCAAAAGGCACGGAATCCTTGAACACCACGGTGGTGTCGTCCTTGGCGGTCACGGATTCGACGTTGGCGAGCAGGGAGCTCGGGCCGTTCGGGTCGTTGATCTTCTTGATGCGATCGTAGGAGAACTTGACGTCGGAAGCGGTCAGGTCGTTGCCGTTGGCAAACTTCAGGCCGTCCTTGAGCTTGACGGTGAATTCGGTGCCGTCATCGTTCCAGGTACCGTCATCGGCGGCGATGTCCGGGCTCAGTTCGGAGGTGTTGTAGTCCTGGGCGTACAGGAACGGGAACACCTGAATCTGCACGGCGTATGAACCGTTGTCGTAGGAGCCGGCGGGGTCCAGGCTGGTGATCTTATCGGTGGTGCCGATGGTGATGGCGTTGCCGGAATCGGCGCCTGCGGTGGTGTCATCCTTCACGCCGCCGCAGGCGGTCAGGGATGCGATGGCGGCCACGGAGACGGCGGCGGCCAGAATCTTCTTGGAATTCAACAGGAATCCTCTCTCATAACTTGTTTCCACGTCATCACTGCGGGCGTGGATTACCGCCTGACTATGGTGCGGATGTGTTACCTCTGCGTTTCCATAGTCATCGACTTATGTTTCGCTTGTGGCGACCAAGGCCGGTTTTATGCGGTATCGAGCAGTATTACGGATTCTTGTATTACGACGTGAATAACGGTCACATGGTGAGACAAATATACTATCATCTCACCATGTGACCATGTTCGTAGACGAATGCCTTCCATTCGTCAACCGGTCGGCCTACTGCTACTTGAGCTTGCGGCCCGCGCACCACACCTGTTCGACCGTCCAGTCGGCCGGGTCCGCAAGGTTGAAATCGGCGGCGAAGCCGGGGGCGATGAGGCCGATCGGCACCCCGGTGACCGGGTTCGGCCGGTCGAAACCGAACGCCTTGGCCGGCGTCAGAGTGGCCGCCTCGACCGCGTCCACCGGGCTGAAGCCCAGTTCGCACACCGCACGGCGCACGGCGACCTCCAGCAGCAGAGTGGAGCCGGCGATGGCGCCGTTGGAGACCAGGCGCGCATGCCCGCCGACCACGTTCACGTCCAGCGCGCCCAACTTGTAGGCGCCGTCCGGGCAGTCGGTGGCGGCCATCGCGTCGGTCACGAAGGCCGTGCGGTGAGGCGCGAACCGGAAGGAGAGGCTCACCATCGGATCCTGCACGTGGAATCCGTCGTTGATGAGCTCGATGGTGACGCGCGGGTCCTCCACCGCGGCCGGAATCGGACCGGGTTCGCGGTGATGCAGGCCGTTCATCGCGTTGAACATGTGGGTCATGATGCCCGCGCCCGCGTCGAAGCCGGCTTTGGCGGTCTCGTAGTCGGCGTCGCAGTGGCCCACGGCCGGCACCACGCCGGCAGCGGCGAACTGGCGGATGGCGGAG
>ENA-OXZU01000220-OXZU01000220.1-human-gut-metagenome-genome-assembly--contig:-NODE-220-length-13309-cov-4.490569_pt1 | contig 13309 bp, 10 predicted proteins | sample MGYA00243420_ERZ652804 | MGnify/ENA primary metagenome ERZ652804 (study PRJEB26926, sample SAMN06164402) | human gut metagenome | biome: ENVO:00009003; feature: ENVO:2100002; material: ENVO:00002003... | reverse complement strand
CTCCAGAGGAATGATCCTGCCGATGACGACTCGACTTATTCCGCGTCTTTCGAGAATACAGGAAGAGTCAGGACAAAGACTGTCAGCAACGTATAGTCATCAGAAATTCTGCCATCCGGGGACATTCCCCCGGACGGCTTTTAATCCAATCAAACATAAGTCATAATGAGCAAACCAAAGAATACGAGCAACGGGAATCTCGAAATCGAGGTGAACGGGAAGAGATATCCATATCGTGAGACAATGGGAGCCATGCTCTCGTTTAAGGAGGAGACCGGCCTTGACGCGCCTGTGGACACCGAGGATTCCGTCAAGTATATGTATCACGTGGTGAAGTCCAATTGCCGTAGGAACGGTGAGGAGTTCAAACTTTCATTCCAGGAATTCGCGGACGCGCTTGACGGTGAGGAGTTCATCCGCGTCACCGCAGCCCTTGCCGAAAGGGCAAATGAAAATAAGGATGGAGACGCTGAAAAAAACGCATAAAGCCCACTCCAATAGAAATTGTCCTCGGAGTCGCGGTCGGGAGGATGGGCCTATCCGTAAAGGAGTTCTCCGAACTGACTCCAACCGAGTTCAATGCCATCTATAAAGAGTGGCAGTCGAGGCAGGAGGATAATGAGCGTGGGAGATGGGAGCGCTGCCGTTGGATTTGCTACTATGCCTTGAAGCCTTATGCCAAGAAGGGCCTGAAGCCTGAAGATGTCCTGAAATTCGGTTGGGATGGAGCCATGAAGTCAGAAATGGCAAAGACAAAGATGACAAAGGAGGAGCTGGAAGCGGACAAAAGGGAATTCGAGAAATTGATAGAGCTTTGGAAAGATGAATAAGAAGGTCACATACGAGATTGATTTCACTGGTCGTGATTCCGCATCCGGGGTCGCGTCGAAGATCGTCTCCGCAGTGGCCTCCGGGCAGAAAGCGGCTTCGGCGGCTATCCAGAGGGTTAATTCGGAATTGCAGACCCAGGCGAACATCGCCTCATCGATGGCGTCCAGGAACAAGGCTGTCCTTGATTCCGTCGCGAATGGTGCCGGCGGTGTCGCGGCAGGCATAAGAGCCGTGGCTAATGACGCCGCGGCATCTATTGAAAGGCTGTCCTCGCAATCATCCAACCTGTCTGAACTTCGTGCCGAATATGACCGGCTGAAACAGGCCAAGACAGAGGCGTACCTGTCCGGAGATGACAGAAAGGCATTCGACATCGATGGTCAGCTCCGGCAGATTGGCTTCCAGATCAACAAGATCAAGTCGGTAAATGCCGAGATTGAGGCTCAGAAGAAAGCTGCCGAGTCTTTGTCTTCAGCCTATACCCAGACATACAACCAAGTAAAGCAGTCGCTTACGGAAGGGGCAGAGGATGTCTCTGACTATATCCAACTGATAGAGAGCCAGAAGAAGGTGGTCGCTGACCTCACCTCGAAATATCAGCAGCTGAAAGCGGCCAAGGCTCCCACGTCCCAGACATCCGCATTGCTCAATGAACTCAACCAGGAAAAGGGGGCGCTTGCCGGCATGCGTGATGCGGTTGCCGGGTACAAGCAGTCCAATACTGGCATAAGAACCCAGATTATGGCCATCCGTGAGGAGATGGCCAGGCTCCGCCTTGAAGGAAAGCAGAATACCGCCGAATACGAGGAACGCCGTCAGGAGATGGAGCGTCTCGGAACGGCGTACAGAGAACTCCGCACCGAGCAGACCGCTCTCTCAACCGGTGCCACGCAGATAGGTGGTGTCATCAATGGCGTGCAAGGATTGATGGGAGCATATTCAGCAGGTTCCGGCATCGTGTCAATGTTCGTCAAGGACAACGAGAGACTGATGGCGGTTCAGACGAAGATGCAGTCTGTGATGGCGGTGATGATGGGCGTGCAGCAGATGTCCAACACCCTGCATGCCACAAGCTCATTCAGAATTGTGACCTGCAGAAAGGTGACTGAATTGTGGACGGCGGCACAGAACCGCCTGACGGTAGCTTTCCGCCTCTCTGCCACCGCCTCGAAGGCGCTGCTTGCGTCAATGACGCTTGGCGCGTCTCTGATAGTAACAGGGGTGATAACGGCGATCAGCAAGCTGGTGTCCAAGTACCAGGAGAAATCCGAAGCCCAGAAGCAGGCCAAGAAAGAAGAAGAGGATGCGCAGAAGTCCATCCAATCATCCGTGGCTGGTAGCATAGCATCACAGCTTGTGTCCTACCGAAAATTGCAGAAGGCGTGGAAGGAACTCTCTGGCGACATCGCCAGGCGTCAGAAATTCGTGAAGGACAACGCCAATGAGTTCAGAAACCTTGGCGTAAGGATCAATTCGGTAAAGGATGCCGAGAATGTTCTGGTCAATAATGAATCGACATTTGTGGAGTCCCTTAAACGAAGAGCCATGGCAGCCGCCGCAATGGAACTTGCGTCGAAGAAGTACCAGTCGGCAATAGAGAAGATCCTTCAGGCGGAGAACGCGAAAAAAGTCACGGATGACGACCGGAAGAGCGCCCGTAATTATGCGGAGGGTGTATACCAAGGCAAAATGGCCTCAGCGAACGGTGTCCTCGGTCGCGGTCAGGTAAGCGGGCAGAGAAAGCAGATAGTCGGGGATGCCTATAAAAGCAATGTGGCCACCTATGGCGAGGCCAGGGCTAAAGTATACAGTGACGCGGCCAAAAAGGAGATGTCCGAGGGGGACCGTTATTTCTCCATCGTGAACAAATACAACGACGAGGCGGACAAACTTCTGAAAGGGCGTGGAATATCACCAGCCACATCTGGTGTCACGACCGGCAAGGCTGGCAGCATAGATGCCATCGAGAAAAAGATACAGGCTCTTACGGCTCTGATGAAGACAGCCGGCGCATCTGAACGTGCCGAACTTCAGAAGGATATAAACGCATGGCAGAAGAAACTCGATGCTGTTAATCTTGAGATGGAGGCGTTGAGTGTGCCTTCAGACCCGAAGACAATCCAGGAACTGGACACAGCCATAACATACTATGGCAAACTGCTGAAAATTGCCGGTGATGATGAGCGTGCGGAGATACAGAAGACGATCAACGGATATTCCAAGAAGAGAAAGGCTATTGAAGACAGTCTGAAAGCAATCTCTGCCCCGACATCTCCAAAGACATTCGAGGAGTATTCAACGGTCATATCAGTGCTTGAAGACCAGTTGAACAGAGCCTCGCAATCAGAACAGGCAGGGATTCAGGCCACGATAAACGCGTACGAGCGTGAGAAGGACGAACTGAAAGCCCGTGTGGCGCTTGCCTCCACCCCTGCCGTGATGAACAGTCTTGCGGACTATGAACAGGCGATATCTGCCTGCGAGTCGGTCCTGCAGTATGCGAATGATGAGGAAAGGGCGAACATCCAGAGGACGATAAATGATTACAGGCGCAAGAAAGAGGCTATCGAATCTTCCCTTGAAGCCCTTGATGTTCCTGCTGACCCTAAGAGTCTGGAGGATATCGACAAGGTTCTTTCTGCCCTTCAGACAAGACTTCAGAAAGCCGGGGAGGCGGAACGCAGTGAGATTCAAAGGCAGATAGTTCAATGGAAAGCCAAGAAGGAAGCCATAGAGGAATCAGTCCAGCTTGTAGGGATGGAAGACCTTTCTAAGATGGTTCAGAATGGGCTTGGCGTAGGCGGTGATCTTGAAATCAGCCTTCGTGCCAGAATAACCGGTGTCGAGGTAGCCAAATCGAAAATCGAGGAACTCCAGAAGATGGCTGCTGTAGCCCAGACAAAGGAAGAACGGGCATCGATAAAGAAGGCAATCAGCCAATGGTCTCAGTATGCAACAAGCCTTGACGCGACACAGACGCAGGGGGAAAAGACCACGGGCATGCTTGAGAATATGTCATCGATAGCTAACAGCCTGTCAGGGGTGGTCGGCGAGAACGCCGCAGGTTGGCTCTCATGGGGATCGAATGTCCTCTCAGCCGTGGCCGCCGCACTTCCGGCGATTGCGTCTGTCATCGGTGGAAATATAGCGCAGGCATTTGCAGGAGCAGCGGCCCAGTCGCAGAGTGTGCCGTTCCCATACAACCTCATATCGTTGGCGGCCAGTATGGCAGCGGTCGGGGCGGCTGTGGCCTCTATCCCGAAATATGCTGACGGCGGCCTTGCCTATGGACCTACCATAGGTATGTTCGGTGAGTATTCCGGGGCGAGTCATAACCCGGAGGTGGTCGCCCCTCTTGACCGACTCAAATCCATTATCGGGTTTGAAGACGGCGGCAAGAAAAAAGTGGAGTTCAAAATCAAAGGCCGGAATCTGGTCGGCATAGAAAGAAGAGAGAACAACAGGAGAAGAAGATCATAGCATGGGAATGATGGTAAGATATACGGGAGCCTTCTATTCAAGGAAGGGCGTTGTCTGGAGGTGCAGAATCCTCCAGGAATCCGACGTGGCATTTCCCGTCAGGCACCTGAAATTCCCGGATGACGAACCCCTGCTGATAGAGTACAATGAGACGGCCAAGGAGAATGTCATATGCGGGAGCACCGCGACATTGACCATCGTTTCACCCGGGGACAGGACTTACCTTGACCTCTACTCGATAAAGGTAGGTCAGATTCGTCTCGATGTCTATAGAAACAACGTTTTGTTCTGGAGCGGATGCCTTGACCCTGAATTCTATGAGGAACCGTATGACACCACATCCGACTATGAGGTCAGCCTTACTTTCTCCGATTTCGGTATCCTTGACAGGATGCCTTATGACGGTTCCGGGCGCAAGACATTGAAAGAACTGCTTGATAACGCGCTTGACAAGTCGAGGCTGAATTATACCTCAATCGATGAATCCCTGATCTCCACGCAGTTTGCGGACGGGACGCAGCTTGCATTGTCCTCTTTGATGATTGCGTCGGAGAACTTCTATGACGAGGACGGGGAGGCGTCATCGTTCAAGGACGTCATCGAGGGGATATTCCAACCTCTTGGATTGCGTATGATACAACGTGCCGGGAAAGTGTATGTGTATGACATCAATGGCCTATATACGAGTAAGAACCCATCTTCGGAGATAGACTGGCAGGGTGAGGACTCATCGCTTGGCACCGATTCGGTATATAACAACATAAAAATAACGTTCTCCCCATATTCGACTGCGGATGTAATTGATGGGGAACTTGACTATGAAGATGTATTCGGTCCAGAATGGACAAATCTCACATCAGACAGTTCCGGGGTCAAATACAACAATGGGATTGTACCTACAGGGATGTCCGTCCCGACCTGTTATTCATATTACATCGACTATGACGAAAGTCACAGGCACGGTTACGACTGGGACTATGCCCTGATAGATTACACCCTTTTCCAATCTTGGAATAAGGATAAATGCAAGGGTGTGGCTGAAATCGGAAGCGACAACTCGTTCTTCAAGATTCAGCCCATGCTCGGAGGCAATGAGACCGAGGGCGTTGTCGGAGGGTTCTATACCGGTGGACACGGCTCATTGGCTTCCGGCTTCCCGACAAGAAAGGGGCTGCATCCGTCCTCACATCCGAAAACCCTTGCAATGAAGATGGCGCGTGTCTATCTTCCGGAAATGGGTTCCGCTGATGCTGCGAACAATTATTTGCGTATCCAGCAGGAACTGTTGTTCGACCCCCGTTATAACCCGTTCTCGGATTCAGGCGACGGCAATGAATCAGGCAACCATGATTTCGTGAAGAACAATGCAGCGTTTGCTTTTGTCCCGGTCGCGATAGTCGTATATGATGAGGCGGGTACGGCTCTGTGCCATTACTCGAATGAGTGGCTTACCAAGAACGGACAGCCGGGAAACGGCTTCGTGTCCACCGCAGAGGATAAATACCTGTCGAAATGGGGCTGGAAATCAGGCGAGGCGGAATGGGGCGAGGCGTGGCTTGCATACTATGATCCTGACGATGTCCTGCAGGGGACAGGAGTCATGGGATGGCAGTGCAACCATCAGAGTGTCGGGAAACCTTGGACGGATGGAAGCAAGAAAGTAAAGAACCGCAAGTACCATTATGCCGACAAATATACCGGTGACACAAAGGACTTCTGGATGTTCGACTCTTTTAAGAAACTGCCGGACGGCCAGTTTATACCTTATCCGCCGAAAGGGGGTTATCTGGAAATCCGGATATACAACGGGGTGTGGGCATTCGATGACGTTGACAGATTCTCTGTGGAAGCTGACGGATATTTCAAGGACAAGGGTGGCTATGACAAGATACGCTGGCAGCTGTACAAACTTCCGAAAGTGTCTGTGGTGAAGAGGACTTTGACGTTGGACGAGGACACAATGAATGATGTGGAGTACTCCGGTGTTTTGAATGCCGACGCGAAAGAGGATCTTGAGCTTGACACGATATGCGGCACCGCCGATGTCGTGTGCCCCACCGCCAAAGGCATCTATATGTCATCGGAGACAGGCGAACAGATACAGAAGCTTATGCGTGCCGGGAGGACTGACCATCCAGAACATCTGCTGATCGGAACTCTGTACAGCCAATATGCCGACAGGAGGACGACATTGTCCGGGGAGGTCTCCATTGACCCGAAGGGGCTGTCTTCCTATGTCGATGCGGCTCAGGGCCAGGATGTCAAGTTCATCATGAGCGGCGAGGAAATCAACGTCAAGGAGGATGTGTCCGATGCCACTTTCATCGAGATGCGCCCTGACGAATATGAGGGAAAGGAGGGATGACCATGGCAAAGGAATATATACAGAAAACAACCAACAGGGCGGCAAGACCGCGAAGCAGGAGACTGAGGGAACTCGGTGGCACCACTTCAGGAACCGCAGTGTCCGTCATCCAGAATGGCGGTGCGAATTCCGTTGTCTCCGGAGACGGCCATACTCATAAGAACCTTCCGTATCTTGATCAGATAACAACTGACAATGACGGATATATCAGCCTTACCCATCCGAAGGAAAACGAGGAGGACGGTAGTGTAAGCACCGTCACGGAAAAGGCAAAAGCCGGGTACTCCGATGAATCTGGTCATTCCTTGGAGTCCGACCACTCAAAGGATTCTGAGAAGTGGTCTGGCAGGATGTTCGGGGACTATATTGACCAGCCGGTCAGGAAGAAGGACATCGTCGAGTTCGCCCGTGTCATTGCAGGGATTATCGGCTCCCCGGACTTCGTACAGGGCATAGAGGCTGGCTCTGGTTGGAAGATTGACTCTGACGGATCGGCTGAGATGTCATCCCTGACATTGAGGTCATTTCTCAAGGTCCCGCAACTCATATACAACAAGGTCCGCGTGACTGGTGGGGAGATGTGGAACACCGAGGGTGGAACAATTGCCAAGGTCACCGCTGATGGGGGAAGCGAAAGTGCCTATATCCTTACGATGCAGGTGGAGGATGGTGATGTCATAGAGCTGGATGTCGATGACATCTGCAAGGGCCACTATAACAGCAGCGGAGGGTTCGTGACATCATATTTCAGGGTTACATCTGTGGATCAGGCGGCGAAGACAGTGAGAATTGTGCTCGGTGCTGATGATGCGGTCCCAGGAGGAAAAAACGCAGCCCCGGTTCCATATATGAATATTGCAAGGTATGGCAATTTTACACAGGCTGAAAGACAGAGAAGCCAGTATTTCTCGTCCCCGGAGCAGCGGATCGCATTGCTTGATGGTGTTGACCAGTACATCATCCTGCCGTCACACTTCAAGCTGATTATTGGCTCTATCCCTGATTCCCTGATACCGAAGTCTCTGCCGTTGGGCAAACGTCCGTCGATATATCTGGATACGGTTCTGGCCAGGAACTTCATGCAGCTGGACGGGACAGGGGCGGTTGTGAAGACAATCCGGGACAGAGGCCTTTGGCAGGGAACACCGGACACACCATATCTCTGCAATGATGAGTTCCAGGATGAAGTCTATCACAAGTCGTGCAAGTATCGATGCATCGTTGAAGGTACGCTCCAGGAGCCGCGTTACGATTCGTCCGACTGGTTGCTCGTAGCCGGCGACACGACACTGGAACTGATAATCGACAGCACGGCAGGAGAGACTTTCCTGTACGGCTGTCTTGATACGACACTGATGGCAATTGTCCGTCGTGGCGTGAATGACATAACGGATGAGATTCTTGATTCGGACTGGACCTGGTCCAGGGATACGGGTGATGCTGCTGCAGATGGGGTGTGGAATGCAGATCACTCCGGATGCGGCAGGAGTGTGGACCTGACGCAGGAAGACCTTCCGGTTTCCTCCGGGCGGTTCATCTGCAGGGCGTATGTCCGTGACGGCGCTGAAAGCGTGGAAGCGGAGGTTGTTTTTTGACATTTGAAAGGCATTTGAACAGTATATGAAAAAGACAAAAAGAATCGGGATCGTCTATGATCCTCTGAACATATCCACCACAATGGTTGTCCGTGGTGGAAGTCTCACACAGACGCATTGCGCCGAGACGGGTGAATACATACCGGACAGGAGCCTTACACCGCTCGTGATTCGACCGGAGGTATATGTCAATGATCCGAACGGCATAATGGCGAACGGGAAAGTGGCTCTGACAGGAATCCTCTGGTATGAGATACCTCAGGACATGGTAGGACAGATTACGGATTCATCCTACTTGACAGGGGAATTGTCCCGCTATCTGATCACGAACCAGACGGACGGTTATTCGGTGGCGCAGGACGGCACTTTGACCGTCACGAAGAACATTCCTTATCTGGAGCCGAAGGTACTCGTGTTCACGGCATCGTATCCGGATACGAGGAGCGGCAAGATCTTGCGCATTCAGGCGACCTCTACTCTATCAACCGTCTCGCTGGCGGAAGCCGCATCGCTGTCTCTCGATAAACCGGCAAGTTTTGTATTCAACCCAATTACAGATGCAGGTGTCCGCACGATTAAGGCGACATTCCTGCTTGGCGGAAAGACCCCGGATTCAGGACAGTGCAAGGTCGCATACTGGTGGTATAAGACCGTTGACGGAAAGGAGACGATTATTGACCCTGATGAGGACTTGTTCTATGAGGCAGGCCAGAATGCAGACACATTGACAATCGATCCCCGTTATGTCAATGGACAGGTGAAAATATCCTGCAAGGTGGAATATGCGTTGTCAGGCGAGGCTCTGCCGTCATCTCCGACGGATAATTGCCTTAAAGATGAGACAACAGTGGTGAGGAGATATCCAGAATATGATTTCGAGCATTTTGTGCATGGAGGGGTGGAGGTCTCCCCGAATGCGGAGATGGTGAAGAATGAATGCGTGATCACGGTCGGAAGGACTGTCGTGGAAAATCCTTCAAGATTCTTCAGCATCAAGTGGTCCATAAAAAGGGCGGTATATGGAGCCGAATGGACTGACCTCGGCTATGGCGATAGCATCATGATTCCGGCAGAGGAATTCGCCAATGCCTCGGATGTGGCCCTTGAAGTGGATGAACTTGACCCTTTAGGAGCGTTTATAGATGGGGATACCATGATATGTGACAACAATGAGGTAATAACACTTTAAGATATGAGATATGTTTATGCAAAGATTCCGGTCCGCAAGGCCGAGGATGCCGGAATCGCCGAATTCAGGCAGAGGACTCCGGATGGTGAATATGTCATCATCAATGAGAGCGACCTTCAGACTTATGGGAGTTCCGCTCCGTTTGAGAAAAAAGTCAAGTCGCTTGGAGGCAAGGTCCTTACGGCGGCTGAAGCAAAGGAAGAGTTGAACAGATAAAAGAAGATGAAATGAGTACAGTAAAAGGACAGACGACAATCAAATATGTCAGGCAGGGTGATTCACTGACATGTACGTTGAGAAGCACGTTTCCGTTGAAGCAGTTCATTTCCAACGGAAACAACATAATCACGCCAAGTTTCGCGGCCAACAAGCCGTGTATATATCCGGTAGTAAGAAGCTCGCTGAAAGCAATGCGCATAGAGCCTGCAGCTACCGGTGTCGAATGGAAGTTCAACGGAACTGCCATCGTCTTTGATGCTTCTGGGCTTAGCAAAGCGATGGGAAGCATTCCTGCAGGTACCTTCAAGAGCGAAGTGAAGAAGGTTGACGGATTTACGCTGCCGACACTTACGATACTGAAGGAGATCGCATCGAGCGGCAACATTGACTCGGACACCATTGAATTCAAGGGGACCGTCAATACAGGTTTCCAGTCAGTCGTGTCCGCGTCCATCGAGGTGGCCATCGAGCAGACTGACGGAGAGTCGTGCATGGGCTATATCACGATCAACAACGGCGGTGTTGTTGATGACGCCACATCACAGTTGAAGGCGACAGCTCATCTGATGATCGGCGGTGTCGAGAAGACAGATGGAGTGACCTACAAATGGTATAAGATGAAAGTCGTGAATGGCGTTGATGGCTGGGAGCCGATAAACAAGAGTTCATCAGGCATTACCATCACGGCGTCGGACATCAATTCAAGCGAATTGTACAAATGTGAGATGAGTTATAACGGCAAGTCCTCAAGCGCAGTGATGGAAGTGAGCGATGAGACGGACATCCTGATCATCTATCCCAATCCGACCAATGCGGCCGGGGCTCAGGTTCCGGAAGAACTCAGCTCGGCCCAGACGTCCATCATATATAGACCGAAGGTGTACAAGAGGACGACGGAGACTGAGGTGAAGGGCTTCACGTTCAATTACCTTGTTACGGATGCGGCAGGCGACTCTATCGCATCGCAGGACGGCGGGGATTCATTTACGGTTACAATCGACCATGCGGTCAAGGCTGGTGGTGACATGACTCTTATTATTTCAGCGGAATAATGTGTATCAGAAAGATGTTAAAGCATATAACACGAATAGCTTACAAGCAGCCACCGGAGAAAGGAGACAAAGGTGAGCGTGGGGCGCGGACGCGCCAGATTGTTTGGGCCGCCGGCATAGAGTTCTATAGCGGTGCGGATGGGGAGGCGTATGCTGATTTCGCCTATTACAATGGGCAGGTGTATCAGTGTACCAAACACCATACATCCAGTTCGAATGAGACTCCGTATGATTCGATTGAAAACAACACCGGATACTGGCGTCTTGTGCCGTCATTCGCGAATTTCTCCACGAAAGTCCTTCTGCTTGGTACAGGCAAGGAGGGTTGGATTATGGATGAGGGTGTTATCAAGCACACATCCGGGAAGATACAACTGATGGAGGACGGCAGCATCCGCGCGGCCGGGGGTGAGACCATTGTCAGCAAGGATGGACTTTTCACTACTAAAGGGGCTGCCATAGAGGACAGCACGCTGAAAGATGTAATCGTCTACGGCACGCTCCGCCAGCCTTTCGCACATTATAGCGGAGAGTGGGAATGGGATGGCACAGATGAAAAATCAGAGGCCCAACTGCATGATAACCTTCAAATGGAGGGAGGTGGGTCCTTGATCATTGCGGCAGGAGGGTTCCCATGGGATTCTTCTCAGAACGGACGCCGTATAACAGTGATGACTCATCGATACGACGGGGTGCTGTCATCCGGTGCGGTGTCCATTACTGCCCCAAATGGAAAATACTTCTTCCAGGACGGAGCAAAATATGGCGAGCTGGTACTGTCATCCCGTGAGTACGTAGAACTTCTCGGTATAGGGGAAGGCGCGACCTTTTATGGGTGGCTTATCACCAACCGTGGGAATATCGAAACTACAAAGTCCTATGGCCGTTCATTGAATGTCCTTGCGCATGGGACTGTCACGGGAAGGACCTCAAACGGGACGTGCTCGATGAGCTACAAGACATTTGACGGGAGAACCCTGCAATGCCAAAGGACCGCCAACGGAAGGTACACTGTGTGGATCCCGACAAAGTGGAACCTGCAACCGAATGACTATCTGGTGATGTTGACCGGTGTCGGATATATTATGGATTCTAGCAGCAACAGTTCCCCAGTCAAGGCTACGTTGACCGCGAAGACCGCAAGTTATTTCATTGTGGACATCTCGGACGACGATTCCTGGAATAATGGCTCTTTCGAGTTCCAGATAATCAACATGAATGATTTCACTTACAATGGTGACATCAAGGACTGAAAAATACTAAATAACAACGCATATGAAAAAGAAAGAATTATCATCATTCAAGCAATTCGCCCAGGTCGATGCGGGTGATCTGCTTTTCGGGAAATCGTTGTCCGGAAACGAATATGGCTTTTTCCCTGCATCATTTCTTGGAGATGACGGATATGCCGCAGTCAGGTTCAATCTTGACCAGTCTTCTCCTGTTGGAGAACGTTGTGGTGATTTGAACTATGTGAAACGGCTTCCGTCCCTTCTTGGCCTTGGCTGTTATCTTGTGGGGAATGACCATTCAAGGAAGAAACTTGACCCGAACAACCACTATAAGTTTGCCACCGGTGAGGCGGCCAAGCTTGATGGCACAATGGGGCAATACCAGTGGGGCGTGCGGACACCGTTCTATGTGGCTGCATGGATGGAAGGCAGTTACCTTTATGAGGCCGCTTCCCTGAAACCGATTCCAGGCCGTGAATGTTATCATGTGCCGGTTTTCTCAATCGCTGCCGGACATTCGGGCATCATTGACAGGACAAACAATATCTTGTGTTCGCTGATAAGTTCCGCTGAACAGTATCGTGGCGGTGGTGGTTCTGCCATCACATCCGGAAATGCGTCAGCCGAGAACCTGTCAATGCTTGGGTACGCGGCAACTGAAAAGGGAACCGCCACATTTGAGGAACTTGGTCGCAAACGCGGCGAGGGCTGGGGTGCTGGTTGGTATTGGATAGACACTGTCATCATGATACTTGCTGACATCATCCTCGGTACCAGAAACATCCAAACCTCATTCAGCGCATCAAAGGATGCCAATGGATTGTATCAGGGCGGTCTTGGTTATGGCGTGGCCTCGATGCCTGGTTGGGAAGCTTACAATGGTTATCACCCGGTGGTTCCGTATTCTGCCGGAGTCGAACTCGCGGACGCTCTTGGTGTCGCTTCCTATGCGGTGAAGAAGTCTGACGGAACCGTGGTCTATAATGCCCCGATTCCTTGTTTCTTCGGGCTGAAGAACCCATACGGTCATCTTTGGTGTGGCAAAAACAGGATTGTCGCGGTCATCAATGCTGACGGTTCATATTCATTCTATGTGGCGAAGTCTTCGTTGACAGAATGGAAGTATTCAGAGACGGCCAACATGATAAAGGTCGGGACGATCCTCCCGTCCACCCCTGAAACATGGAACTATGTCAAGCGCATCAATTTTCAGGGACTTGCGGGGATGCCATCAGAGGATGGTGCCACATCGGCGACATATAGGGGTGATGGATGTTATTTCAATAAAGCCGTTTCTGGTTTCCGGTCTCCGCTCGGTTCCGGCAATGCTAACAATGGTGACATTG
>ENA-OXZU01000206-OXZU01000206.1-human-gut-metagenome-genome-assembly--contig:-NODE-206-length-13713-cov-5.528848_pt1 | contig 13713 bp, 9 predicted proteins | sample MGYA00243420_ERZ652804 | MGnify/ENA primary metagenome ERZ652804 (study PRJEB26926, sample SAMN06164402) | human gut metagenome | biome: ENVO:00009003; feature: ENVO:2100002; material: ENVO:00002003... | reverse complement strand
GTCGAACTGTGCGCATACGGCCTGGTAGCCGGTCTGCTGCGCGGCATCAAGCTGCCGAGCCTGGCGAAGGTGGTCATCGCACAGCTCGCCGGACGTGTGGTGCTGACCGCAGCCACCGCGATCGCCGTGTTCGCGTTCGGTTCCAGCAAGGCCATCGCCGCCACATGGACGAGCGACCTGGCCGCCGGCCTGCCCGGTCTCGCGCTGCAGTGGGCGCTGATTCCGCTCGCCGCCTACTGGACCGAGTCGCTGATCGCCAAGCGCAACCACTGATATGACGTTTGCCCGGCCACGTTCTGGGCAAACGCGTGATATGCGGGAGCCGAGCCGTTAAGCTTGGCTCCCGTTACTTATAGGAGGACTACGTAGGAGTTTTACGAAGGGGAAGCGGTCATGATCGCAGGAGTGTCCATCACCACATTGCTGCTGGTGCTTGTCGCCGGAATCGGCGCGGGATTCGTCGGATACGCGGTAGGCGCGTCCTCGCTGATCTCCTATCCTGCGTTGCTGGCGTTCGGCATTCCGCCCGTGCTGTCCAACACCACGAACACGGTGGGTGTGTGCGGTACGGGCATCGGCGGACTGCTTTCCGCCCGCAGGGAGCTCAGAGGCCAAGGCGTGCGCGTGGCCGTCTACGCGTGCATCGGACTGGCCGGCGGCATTATCGGCGGACTGTTGCTGCTGGAACTGCCGGCAGAAGTGTTCGAATGCGCGGTGCCACCACTGATCCTGTTCAGCGCATTAATCATAGCTATCAATCCTCGGAAAAAAGCTGCTGCACGAGATGCCGTCGCACAAGCGCTTCCTCAATCGCAGCAAGGCGAAAGGGCTGCACAGATCGCCAACAAAACTGATGATGGCAAACTGCATGACCCATGGTGGCTATGGCTTGGCGTAAGTTTTGTCGGCATTTATTCCGGATATTTCGGTGCCGCAGCAGGCACGCTTGCCTTGGCGATTCTCGACTCGGGTAAGATCGGTCCGTTCCATCAGATTAATGCGTTGAAAACGGTGGTCGGTTTCGGCGCGAACATTTCCGCCGCAATCATGTTCATCATTCGTGGATCCGTGTATTGGCCGTTCGCCATCATGATGTGCCTCGGCTGCACAATCGGCAGTGCAATCGCCCCACCTGTCACCCGGCATATTCCTGAAAACATCATGCGCGCCGCCGCCGTGCTCACCGGCATCGTCCTCGCCGTCAAGCTTGGCTGTAGCACCTATTTCTAAAAGCCTTTGGTTCCGGAGTGTGGCGTGTGACCGTGCGGCTGCGCTCCGGAACGACAATTTCCGGTTCCTCGTGTGCCGAGATTCGTCTTGGCCTGGTGACTTGCGGCGGGTTTGTTCCCAAGCGGGTGTTCCGTAGGTGGTTTTTCGCTTCCGTAGGTGGTTGCCGGAGGAAAGGCGTTTGAGAAACGGCTTAAATTAAGCCATTCTCAGACACCAATACCAGAACCAACCACCTACGGAACCACAAAACCACCTACGGAATTGAGTCTGGCAACGGTGTTTGGCGCTTTTACTGAAGATGGTGAAAAACGGTATATGCCGCTTCGAGTGGCTCGATTATTTCGAATATCTGAAAAGAGTAGGAACCCCCATTAGATAAGTGTCGATAGTGCCCGCATGACGATATCTACATCCTTGTTTTCCAGCTCGCGAATGACGTGCAGATAGGTTTCCTGAGTTGTAGTCATGCTGGCATGGCCTAGACGGCGTGACACGCTGGCGATCGATACGCCGGCGAACAGCAGCAGCGATGCGTGTGTATGGCGCAGACCATGGACGGAAATAACTGGCACGTCCACGTTTCTGCAATGTTTTGCAAGCACGTCGTTGGCTGTTGAGTTGTAGACCTTGCCGTGCACGAAAATAGGTTTATCATGCGGAAGATCCTTGAGTAATCCAGACATTTGCATGATGAGTTGCCAGTCGAGTTGCACTTTACGCACGGACGATTCGTTTTTCGTGGGTACGAAACCGCCGCCGTTTTTATAATCCCAAGTTTTGTTGACGGAAAGCGTCTGGTGTGCGAAATCAAAGTCATCGGGTGTGAGCCCAAGCACCTCAGAGAATCGGAGTCCGGTTTTCGCGATAAGGAGGATAAGCCAATCCCAGCTTGCCTCGGCCCCAAGATCAAGGTCCGCGAGCATGGCATGCAGCTCGAATTGGTTGAGATACTTCATTTTCTTAATGCGTGGCTGCTTGCCTTTGATGATGACTTTACGCGTTGGATCACGGGGTATGAGTCCTTCGTCAACGGCATCGAGAATGGCGCCTTTGATCTGATGGTGAAAATCCATGGTGGTTTGGCGCTCATGATGCTGTGCATATCCGTTGATGAGCTGCTGGTATGCGGTTCGATCCATATCGGTGAGTCTGAGTTCAGGGATGAGCTTGCCGAGCCAGGATTGCGTAAGTCGATATTTGCCCATGGTCACGTCTCTGATGGCGCCTTCCTTGTACGTTTTCACCCACTGGGCGTAGTAGTCGCAGAACAGCGATTCTGATGTGATGGTTTCCTGCATGAGATGCGCCTTTCTAAAAATAGGGGATTGGCGCAGCCATCATACTTACGCTGATGAAGGGTGATGAGCGAGTCCAGATGGTCGAAGAACGCGCCGATTCGGCGCTGCTCGGCTAGATTCGTCCATGGGATAAATATCGTTTTCATCCCTTCGATGTCAATGCTTCGCCCATCGCGAATCCCATAAACATGCGGCTTCAAATCCGCATCGATAAAACGCTTTGATCTGAAATAGAGATAATAGAAATCAGAATCGACGTTTTTGCCACGGAAGATATGATAAGCGGGACTAACCAAACCGCAGCATGTAGCCTTTTCGAGTCCTCCTTCAAACGAACGAAGATGGACAATAAAATCTCCCGTATCAACAACTTTGTAGTTTGAAAGACTGTTTCTATCAAACTGGAGATTCCTATTAGACTCGTCACGATGAACTGTGCCTCCGCCCTGAATGATTGTAAGAGCAGGCAAGTCATCTCGATCTTTTTCGGAATGCTCCTCAAACAGTTCCCCCAGCTTACGCTGTTCCCAAGCGGGGGTGCGGTATTCTTGTGAAAGATGTGCAGTCGCTCGTGGAGCCGCGCATTTTGCCGGCACCGCAATGAGGAGGGATAGATGAACAAGCAGCAGCTCGCTTCGAAAATCTGGGAGTCCGCCAATAAGATGCGTTCCAAGATTGAGGCGAACGAATACAAGGATTACATTCTTGGCTTCATCTTCTACAAATTCCTTTCAGAAAACGAGCTGATGCGCTTGAAGGACACCGATTTCACCGAGGATGACCTGCTGCTGCTTACGGAGGATAATCCGGACATTGTGGAAGGCGTACAGGATGAGTGCGGCTACTTCATCTCCTATGACAACCTGTTCTCCACATGGGTCAAAAAGGGCAACGATTTCGAGATTTCCAACGTGCGTGATGCGCTTTCGGCGTTCTCCCGCAACATCAATCCGGCGCGTAAGAGAGTGTTCGACGGTATTTTCGACACCCTGCAGACCGGACTTTCCAAGCTTGGCACTGATGCGAGAAGCCAGTCCAAGGCCGCGCGAGACCTGATTTATCTCATTAAGGACATTCCGATGGATAGCCGTCAGGATTATGACGTGCTTGGCTTCATTTACGAATATCTCATCAGCAATTTTGCCGCCAATGCGGGCAAGAAGGCCGGTGAATTCTACACACCGTCCGAGGTCTCCCAGCTGATGAGCGAAATCGTCGCATGGCATTTGCAGGGGCGCGAGCAGATCAAGATCTACGATCCAACATCCGGTTCCGGCTCTTTGCTGATTCATATTGGCCAGTCTGTGGCTCGGCGCAATGGCAATCCGAATTCCATCATGTATTATGCGCAGGAACTCAAAGAGAACACCTACAACCTGACGCGTATGAATCTGGTGATGCGCGGTATTCTTCCCGACAACATCGTCGCCCGCAACGGCGACACCTTGGAAGACGACTGGCCGTGGTTCGACACGTTGGAGAACAAGGAGGAAACATACAATCCGTTGTTCGTGGATGCGGTGGTCTCCAACCCTCCCTACTCGCAGAATTGGGATCCCACTGACAAGGAGATCGATCCACGCTTCAGCTATGGCATAGCACCGAAGTCCAAGGCGGATTACGCGTTCCTGCTCCATGACTTGTACCATCTGCGTGCCGATGGCATCATGACCATCGTTCTGCCGCACGGTGTGCTGTTCCGCGGCGGCGAGGAAGGCCAGATTCGTAAGAACCTGATTGAAAACCACCATATTCAGGCGATTATCGGCCTTCCGGCGAATATTTTCTTCGGTACGGGCATCCCCACCATCGTGATGGTGCTGCGCAAGAAACGCGATGACGACAGGGTGCTCATTGTTGACTCGTCGAAACATTTCATCAAGGACGGCAAGAACAACAAGCTACAGGCTTCTGACATCAAACGCATTGTCGACGTGGTGTCGAACAACCGCACGGTGCCCAAATTCAGCCGTTTGGTGTCCATTGACGAGATTCGCGCCAATGATTACAACCTCAACATTCCCCGGTATGTTGATTCGTCTGAGAATGCGGAGACATGGGATATGTACGCTTCGATGTTCGGAGGCGTTCCGAAGAGCGAGGTCGAGCAGCTTGGGGAATATTGGAACGCCTGGCCGAGTCTGAAGGCTGAGCTGTTCCGCGATAATGGTGCCTGCTATGCCTGCGACCATGATGACGTCGCCACTGTGGTGCGCAACAATGCCGACGTACAGACGTTCGTCGCTTCATATGCGCAGGCCATTTCCGGGCTTCCCTCCGACCTACGCTTCCGCTTGGTGGAGCATCCCGAACAGGTGGATGCGCTCGGGCAGGAAACGGCCATTGGCGAGGAACTGGATGCGATGATCGCCAATACCGCGCTGATCGACCCGTATGACGCCTATCAGAAGCTTGATGATGCGTGGAACGGTATCTCCATTGATTTGGAAGTGCTGGGTTCCGAAGGCTTCGATGCGGTAAGAGCCGTGGACCCGAACATGGTCATCAAGAAAAAAGGCGGCAAGGATGTGGAAGTGCAGGATGGCTGGATTGGCCGCGTTCTGCCCTTCGACTTGGTTCAGCGTGAGCTGCTGCACGATGATTTGGCCGCGATCGAGGCGGACGAACGCCGTGTGCAGGACATTGATTCCGAGATTGAAACCATTTTGGAAGGTTTCGATGAGGATGACAAGCAGAATAGTGATGCGGTTAATCAGGACGGTGATGCCTTCGTTGCTGCCGAGTTGAAGAAAGCGGTTAAGGCGATCGGCAAGAATCCGGCTTCTGATTTTGAGCGCGGCTTGGTGCAGGCCCAAAAGCTGTTCGATGAGTCAAAGAAACTGAAGTCCGGTATCAAAACCAAGCGAAATGCGTTGGAGGAGAAGACCTGCGATGCGATCAAGGCGTTGGGCGATGACGAAGCCAGAAGGTTGCTGGAAGCCAAGTGGATCACACCATTGCAGAAGCAGCTGGAGGCATTGCCGAATGCCGTGATCGACGAGTTCATCGGCAAAGTGAACGCGTTGAAGAACAAATACGCCACCACATATGCCGATGTATGCGGCCAAATCGATGAAGCGGAGAAGGAATTGGCCGGAATGCTGGGCGATTTGACCGGCAATGCTCGCGATATGGCGGGTTTGGAAGAGCTCAAAGCACTGCTCGGGGGTGAATGATATGGCCGAACAGCATGAAAAAGCGTTGGTTCCGCAGATTCGTTTCACTGGTTTCACTGACCCTTGGGAACAGCGTAAGCTGGGTGAGCTTACTGAAATAAAAGATAGTGCCCGTATCCCTAATCGATTGTGGCGTGAAGCTGGTGTTCCCTATATTCGAGCAAGTGACATATCTCAAGAAGATCTCCGAGGTGCGCTCTTTATTGATGAAGAAGACTATGCCGCTTACAAAGCGGCTACTGGGGCACCAGAAAAAGGAGATGTTCTATTCAATGGAGGTGGAGAAATTGGTAAAGCCATAATAAATGGCAACTCTTCTCCCATATATGTTCAGGGTGGAGCTGTTCTATATGCGCGGATAGCTCATTCTTCGTTACTTGATGCGCGGTATCTTGTGGCTGCATTTGTAACTCAAAACGTTGTGAATGCCATTGGAGTTCTTTCTGCTGGAGGAACGATGAAGCATTTCACACTACAGCCAGCAAAAAATTTGCCTATTGAGGTACCAAGCATCGCCGAGCAGCGCCGAATCGGCGCGTTCTTCGACCGTCTGGACTCGCTCATCACCCTTCATCAGCGTAAGTATGACAAGCTTTGCGTGCTGAAAAAATCCATGCTCGACAAAATGTTCCCTAAAGGGGGTTCGCTGTATCCGGAGATTCGTTTCGCCGGTTTCACTGACCCTTGGGAACAGCGTAAGCTGGGGGAAGTTGCACGTAGGGTTACCCGAAAGAATGAGAACGGCGATTCCGATCTTCCTCTTACCATTTCTGCTCAGTACGGCTTGGTGGATCAGAGAACTTTTTTCAACAGCCAGGTTGCAAGCAAGGATATGAGTGGATACTTCCTTCTGCATAGGGGAGAATTTGCCTATAACAAGAGCACCTCGACCGACAGCCCATGGGGAGCGATAAAAAGACTGGAAAAGTATGACATGGGCTGCGTCTCGACACTGTATATCTGCTTTGAATTGCTTTCTGGAGATTCTGATTTCTTAGTCACATACTACGAGACTGATAGATGGTATAAGTCCGTTCAATTAATCGCGGCTGAGGGAGCCAGAAACCATGGATTGCTCAACATTGCTCCAGATGATTTCTTTGAAACGCAGATCTGCATTCCCAAAAGAATTGATGAGCAGCGCCGAATCGGTGCGTTCTTCGACCGTCTGGACTCGCTCATTACCCTTCATCAGCGTAAGCTCGAATTACTCCGGAATATCAAGAAATCCATGCTCGACAAGATGTTTGTATAGGGGTGTTCATGGCAATAATCACGTTATTTCACGGTTCTCCGTACGAATCCGTGACCCCCGAATACGGTTTAGGCAACGACAAACACGACTACGGGCGTGGTTTCTATCTGACTAAAAGTGTCGAGCTCGCCAAGGAATGGGCCGTGTGCCGGCCGGATGAGTCCAATGGCTGGGTCCACCAGTACGAACTGGACACGGATGGGCTGCGCATTCTGGATTTTCAGGAGCATAGCGTACTTACTTGGCTGGCCGAGCTGATGAAGCACCGTGATGCCGCCGATTCCAAGCGTTATCACGTGCTGGCTGCGAAGTTCATCGCCAAATACGGCATCGATGCCAGCGGCTATGACATCATCAAAGGCTGGCGTGCGAACGCCTCGTATTTTTATATCGCCAAAGAATTCGTCCGAGACAATGTGGACGTCGATATCTTGGAGGAACTGCTGTCGCTTGGAGGTCTGGGCATCCAGTATTGCGTCAAGACCGCAAAGGCGTACAGGCAACTGCGCGAAGTCCCGGACGGCCTGCTTTCCGTCAGCTACAGCGAATTCAACGACAAATACAATCAGAGGGATGTTGAGGCACGGCAGAACATGCGCGACCTCATCGATTCCGATGCCAATACGGTGACCAACGTGTTCAGCACGTTGCTCTAGGGGTGATGACAATGCGGGCATATCCAGAGGTCTACCGGGATGATGTGGTGGAAACTCAAGGCAAGCTTTTCGACTACGTGGCACAGTCGTTTCCGGGCAAGAGCACGGAGGACTTCATCACCGTATATATGGCGAGCAAAACACGCAAAAGCATTGATGAGGCCAAAGCCTACGTCAACACGATGGATGCGAAAGAGCTGTGGAAGTATTTCACCGAGACCGAGCACTACCAGTTGAAGGACGGCAGGGCGCTCGAAGGGTTCATGCCTGATTGGATTGGCGAATTCTACGCCTACTACCAATGGTTCTACGCCATTCCCAGTGCTGAAGTGATCGCCAAGGTGCCGCTGGACTTCCTGAAGAAAGCCTATTTCGGGCTTCATGATCTCGATCTGGAGCTTGCGGTGCGGAAAGTCGGCGAAGAATGACGGACATCATCTGCTTCCATAATCCCGATGAGGAGAACGGATACCTGAGCAACTGGTATCCGTCGCGCTTCGTTGTGGATGATGTTGAGTTTTCCTCAATGGAACAATACATGATGTACCGCAAAGCCTGCTGTTTCAACGATGCCGAAACAGCTGCGCGGATTCTTCGAACCAGCGACGTGGCCGAGATCAAACGCCTTGGCCGACTGGTGGCTGGTTATGACGATCACGTATGGAATGGCGTTCGCCAAATCGAAGTCTATGAAGGATTGCTTGCCAAATTCAGTCAGAACGCCGAACTCGGGGCACAGCTTGAGGCAACCGGCAATGCGATATTGGCGGAATGCGCCGTCAAAGACCGCATCTGGAGCATTGGCCGGTCAATGCATGATCCAGCCAGGTTCAATCCGAGCCAATGGCGCGGCCAGAACCTGCTCGGATACGCTCTAATGCTCACAAGAAGGAAGCTCAACCGCATACATGAGCGATAATGCGGCTGTTTTCCCGTATCAATCGCCCCCGCTTGGGAACAGCGTAAGCTGGGGGAACTGTTTGAGGAGAGCGATGGACGAGCTTCTGATAGAGAGATTTTGTCTGTCAGCGTAGCTAACGGGATATATCCAGCGTCTGAGTCCGATAGGGAAACGAATCCTGGGGCGAGTCTCGCGAACTACAAAGTAGTGCATTCCGGAGATGTCGTTTACAACAGTATGCGTATGTGGCAGGGAGCTGTAGATGCAAGTCGGTACGACGGCATCGTAAGCCCCGCATACGTAGTAGCAAAGCCTAATTCCGAGGTTTATGCACGATTCTTTGCGCGCCTTCTCAGACAGCCGATGTTGCTGAAACAGTATCAACAGGTTTCACAGGGCAATTCCAAGGACACTCAAGTTTTGAAATTCGATGACTTCGCTTCAATCGAAATTTCTATGCCTGCCTCGGAAAACGAGCAACGCCAAATCGGCGCGTTCTTCGACCGTCTGGACTCGCTCATCACCCTTCATCAGCGTAAGTATTGTGGTGTTGCTTCTTGGATGTTAGGGGTTGCGCTCGTAAGATTGGGCTCAGAAAGTGACGGTGCGTTCGGGGAGATGAAACATGTTCTACGATAAGGAATCGGATTTCGAAGACGATCTGGTCGCGGTGCTGAAACGCCACGGGTGGACCGATGGTGTGTTGGAATACCCGACTGAACAGGATCTCATCGATAACTGGGCCAACATCCTATTCGACAACAACAAAGGCATCGATCGCCTGAACGGGCAGCGCCTTACCAAGGGTGAGATGGCGCAGATCCTTGAACAGATCGAAACATTGCGCACGCCATTGGCGTTGAACTCCTTCATCAACGGCAAAACCGTGTCCATCAAACGTGACAATCCCGCAGACACAGCACATTTCGGTAAGGAAATCAGCCTGAAGATCTACGATCGCCAGGAAATCGCCGCTGGGCAAAGCCGGTACCAAATCGCAAGACAGCCGATGTATCCGGCAAAAAACAAAATGCTGAACGATCGTAGGGGAGACGTCTGCCTGCTCATCAACGGCATGCCGGTCATCCATATCGAACTGAAGAAAAGCGGCATTCCCATAAGCCAGGCCACCAATCAAATCGCCAAATACGCGCATGAAGGCGTGTTCACCGGGCTGTTCAGACTCGTGCAGGTCTTCGTGGCCATGAATCCGGATGATGCCGTGTACTTCGCCAATCCCGGTGAAGGCGATTTCAACAGCAACTACTTCTTCCACTGGGCTGACTTCAACAATGAGCCCATAGCGGCGAACAACCATGTCGGGCAGGATGAATGGAAGCGTTTCACATCTGATCTGCTATCCATTCCCATGGCACACCAGCTCATCGGGTTCTATACGGTCGCCGATTCCGCAGACGGATGCCTCAAAGTGCTACGCAGCTACCAATACCAGGCGGTGAACGCCATTTCCGACCGTGTACGCACCTGCAAATGGGATGAGCCGGTGCCAAGCGGCACGCCGGGCCGTCCGGGCGGTTATGTGTGGCACACCACTGGCTCGGGCAAAACCATGACCAGCTTCAAGGCTGCGCAGCTCATCGCTGGCTCGAAAGATGCCGACAAGGTGGTCTTCCTCATGGACCGTGTCGAATTGGGCACGCAGTCGCTGCTGGAATACCGGTCGTTCGCGGATGATGCCGATGATGTGCAGGGCACGGAAAACACGGATGTGCTCAAATCGAAACTGGCAAGCATCGACCCCAAAGACACGCTCATCGTCACCTCCATCCAGAAAATGAGCAACATCAAAGCGGGCGAGGGGCATATCACCGAAGAGGAAGTGAAGAAGCTCGCCGGCAAACGCATCGTATTCATTATCGACGAATGCCATCGTTCCACGTTCGGCGAAATGCTGCAGGATATTCGCCATTCCTTCCCGAACGCATTGTATTTCGGTTTCACGGGCACTCCGATTCATGAGGAGAACCGTAAGAAGGGCGCGACCACATCAATGGTGTTCGGCGATTGCCTTCACCGATACAGCATCGCCGACGGCATCCGCGATGGCAATGTGCTCGGATTCGACCCGTACATGGTGTTGACCTACCGAGACAAGGATGTTCGTCAAGCGGTCGCATTGGAGAAAGCGAAAGCCGCGACGGTTGAGGAAGCCCAGGCAGATCCGGCGAAAGCTGAGGTGTTCTACCATTACATGGATCCGAAGCAAATGCCGATGGGACCCATGGAAACGCAGGCCGGAGAACATGTCAAAGGCATTGAGGACTATCTGACCGCAGCGCAGTATGCGCAAGGCACGCCACATGAAGACAAGGTCGTGGAGGATATTCTCGACCAATTCCCATTGCTGAGCAGAGGCAACAAATTCCATGCGATGCTGGCCACGAGTTCCATTCCCGAGGCGATCAGCTATTACCATCTGTTCAAGGAACGTGCTCCGCAGATGCACGTGACCGCGCTGTTCGACCCCAACGTCGACAATTCCGACGGCGCAATCCTCAAGGAGGATGCGCTTAAGGAAATCATCGGCGATTACAACGAACTGTTCGACAAGGATTTCATCATCCCCACATGGCCGAAGATGAAGAAAGACATCACCGCGCGGCTTTCCCACAAGCGTCCATACCTGACGGTCGACCAGCACCGTGAGGAGCGGCTGGATCTGCTGATTGTGGTTGATCAGATGCTGACAGGTTTCGATTCCAAGTGGGTCAACACGCTGTACCTCGACAAAATCATCGACTATGAGAACATCATCCAGGCGTTCAGTCGCACGAATCGACTGTTCGGTCCCGATAAGCCTTTCGGAACTATCCGCTACTACCGCAAGCCACACACCATGAAGGGGTATATCGAAGCGGCGGTAAAACTGTATTCCGGAGACAAGCCGCTCGATCTGTTCGTGCAGAAACTGCCGGAAAACGTGCGCCTGATGGATGCGCGTTTCGAAGAAATCGCCTCCGTGTTCAGTGCCGGAGGCGTGGAAGATTTCATGCGACTGCCGGAATCGGTGGAGGCGTGCCGCAAGTTCGCAAAACTGTTCGTGGAACTCAATGATTTCCTGGAATCCGCCAAAGTGCAAGGTTTCACTTGGGGGCGGCAGGAATACTCCGTCACCCATGACGATGGATCCGTGGAGGTTGTGCGGCCGAAGTTCGATGAACGGACATATCTGATTCTTGTACAGCGGTATAAGGAAATGTTCAGCAGCGGCGAAGGTTCCGGCAGCGGTCCGGAAGCGCCATATGAACTTGACGGCCATATCACTGAGATAGATACAGGATTGATTGATACGGATTATATGAACGCCAACTTCACCAAATGGCTCAAGGCGCTTGGCGGAGGCGATCCGGCCCTGTTGACATCAGCCGAGGAGGAATTGCATAAGTCGTTTGCTTCGCTCAGTCAAGAGGAACAACGGTATGCCGAACTGTTCATGCATGATGTGGAACGTGGCGAAATCGAGTTGGAGGAAGGCAAGACGCTGCGCGACTACATCACGTATTACGCGAACAGCGCCAAAAACAGCCAAGTGGAGCAAATCACCAAGGCGTTTGACGTGGATGGGGCGTTGCTCAACGAGATGATGCGGCTTGACCTTACAGAGACAACCCTGAACGAATTCGGACGATTCGACCGGTTGAAAGCGTCGGTTAACAGGTCTTTGGCAAAGGCGTTTTTCGATAAGCCGGATAGTCCGGTCTCCCAATTCACGGCGAATCTTCTCGCCACGAAGCTGCTGAAGAGCTTTATCCTTGAGGGAGGATTCGATTTGGACGATCGGAAATAGCGGGGAGAAGCATGGCTGTTGTTGACGAAGCGAAGCTGAGATACCTGGACTTTCTTTCCAGGGAGGACCGCGTCCGGCACCACCGGTACGTCGAGGAAATGAAGCAATACGACATGATGCGTTCCGGCGACATCAACGCCATCGCCGAAAGCACACGTCTGTGGGACTCCGGACTGTACGGCTACCTGTCGGACGATCCGCTCAAAAACGCGAAATACCGGTTCGTCACCACCATCACGCTCGCCACACGTTTCGCCATCGAAGGCGGTATGGACGAGGAGGACGCCTACAACGCCTCCGACCTGTACATCCAGAACCTGGAAAACTGCAAAACGCCCGACGACGTGCGCCGCCTGCACACCGACATGATGACATTCTTCACATGGGCCATGGCCGACATGCAGAAGGCGGAAACACATTCCAAAGCCGTCAACGAATGCCTGGACTACATCCACTACCATCTGCATGAGAAAATCACCGTGCCCATCCTCGCCGAGCATGTGCATCTGAATCCCACGTATCTGTCGGAGCTGTTCAAACGCGAAACGGGCACGGCCATATCGCAATACATCACCGACAAGCGTATGGAAGCGGCCGAGAACATGCTCAAATACTCGGAATACAGCTTCGACGAGATCGCCCAGATCCTCGCATACCGGTCGCAAAGCCATTTCTCGAAGGTGTTCAAAAAACATTCCGGCATGACGCCGGGGGAGTACCGCACCAAGTACGCGCAGAACGGCATCTGGCCGGAGTGATTGCGATCACGGCGTCTACCACGCCGGTTGCGGTGAACCGCCGGTGACGGCACCGCGAAATTCGGGTGTGCCAATCGTGAAATCGACGTGTCCGCGCGTGCGAAACACGCGCGAATCAGCTACGGTGGAAGCATTCAATGATGATGCGCGCCACCGGCCGAATGAACGGCGGAACAAGGAACGTGCGCGCAGGATGTGGATGAAAGCGAAGGAATAAACGAATATGGGAATGCCCCTTGATCTGTATGTGATCCGACATGGCGAGTCGGAGGCGAACGTCATCATCAGCGCCGGCGAACAGGGTGACAACTCGCTGTATACGCAGGACAACGTCACCGTGCCGGACCGTTCGTGGAGGCTCACCGCCACCGGACGCAAGCAGGCCGACTGCATTGGCCGTTGGCTCGTCGCGCAGCAGCCGCTGTTCGACCGCTACCTCGTTTCGCCGTACGTGCGTACGCGTGAGACGGCGGCCACGATGGCCCTGCCTAAGGCGAAATGGGAGGAGACTCGCGTGCTGCGCGAACGCTCCTGGGGTGAGATCAACACCATCACGAAGGACGATTTCAAAACCAACTACGCGCGCAACTGGATGTTCAAGAACACCGATCCGCTGTACTGGCTGTCTCTT
>ENA-OXZU01000125-OXZU01000125.1-human-gut-metagenome-genome-assembly--contig:-NODE-125-length-17527-cov-7.992617_pt1 | contig 17527 bp, 30 predicted proteins | sample MGYA00243420_ERZ652804 | MGnify/ENA primary metagenome ERZ652804 (study PRJEB26926, sample SAMN06164402) | human gut metagenome | biome: ENVO:00009003; feature: ENVO:2100002; material: ENVO:00002003... | reverse complement strand
ATGTCAGCCAATGTCCCGAACGGCTGGCGCGGCATAGGTCGGGCAGTCGTCGTGGCGAGTCCCTGAGCAGGGTCTGCCATCTCGGACGGCTTTCCACGCCGGTTTCGTTCCACATGTCCTGCAAGCCGTCCTCGATCTGGTCGAGCATGTCCTGCGCGTGGAGGTTGATGGGCGCGGGCGCCGCGCCTCCTTGCGGTTTGCCGCCCGCTCCGGGCTCGCCCAGCTTGTAGGCGTGACGGGACACCTGTTGCAGGAGCATCATGTCATGGCGGAGCCGGTGGAGTGTTTTCGCGTACTGGCGGCGGCAGTTCCGGCAGAGCGTCCACGGTGCCTCGACCTGCTGGTTGCCGCAGTATTGGCATGGTTCGGTGGTGATGAACATTATGTTGAAACCCTCCACGTTCCGGCTATGATGGTGCTTTGGTGAGCGTGCCCTCCATCTTTTCGGTGGAGGGTTTCGTTTTTTTTACGCTGAATTCAGTGTTTTTGCGCTGAATTCAAATCAATGGTTCGATGAATTCGGGCGTGAAATCATCCTTGTGGGGTGCGGGCGTTTCAGGATGGGCGATGATGTACAGCACCTCATCCAATGGCACGCCGAGCAGTTTCGCCGTGTATTCGGGCGTGGCCGCTTTGCTCCGATGTCATTTGAGTATTTCCTCGCGTTTGAGACTGCTTACGCTCATGATTCCTCCTTGAGCGTGGCGACATATGCGATGGCCTTGCGTTCACGCTTCGCATACTTCTCGCATTTGCGCTTGAGACGTTTGAGGCTCATGGCGTACAGGAAGTCTCTGAAGTCGCCGTCCTCGTAGATTTTGGCTCGATAACGGCCGCAGGTGCCTTCCGCGCCGATATGCGCGGTCAAATGGTCCGTAAGCTGAATCTTGTTCATGCGTTTTCCCCTTTCTCGAACGTCTCGATCATTTCCATCAACGCGGCCTGATACGACTCATGCCATTTGGTGCGGTAATGCATTCGGTCAACGCATTTGAACCGATAGCGTTTCTCCTCGGAGCCTTTCACGGTTCCTGTAGCGGCCTTTAGGTGTCTGCCACATTGGGGGCAGTAGAAGCTTTCGCCGTTGAGAATGAAATCGGAGTCCCGCACGTCGCCTTTGCCGACTATCCGGTAGAAGTCATCAAGCCAACTCATCGTCCACCTCCATTTGTTTGTCTAACCATTTGTTAAGCAGGACGCGGGCCGCAACACGTCGGGCTTTGGCACGTCGGGATTGGTATCCGTTCCGACGTCGGACGCATTCGGCGCAGGCCCGCCGCGTCTCATCGAAGAACACGTTGCGCCGCGGGTCCCAACGCTTGATGTCCACCGAGGAACTATCGCCGTGCAACGGTTTACGACACAAGTAGCAGTCACTCATTGTCCGCCTCCTATTTCCTTCTCTCGCGCCATGATCTCCACGTCGTCGGCGAGCATCCTCAGCACGCCAGCGAGCGTGCCATACGATTCGGCGGTCGGATACACCGTCTTGCTGACATACACGTCCCACCTGTCGGAGCCTTGATGGTTGTCGGCCTTGAGGATGATGAGCGGGTCGGCGTCGATGAAACGACCGTCCTTCATGCCCCGCACTTTGAGCATCAGACGTATCGAATCCGCCTGCTCGCTCGTGTTGCCCAAAATATCCATAGTGCTCATCGTCTGCCTCCAGACTCTCGTAAATCAGCTTGAATCGCTTGTCCCCGCATTTGGGACACGGGCTAATCCTGTGAAAACGCATATCAGTCCACCCTTTCGTCCAACCATTCGATGTCCTCCCAGACCGAGAGCATGACCTGATCGAGAGCGCCCCTACTGCTCAACGCCCATACAGCGCCGTAGTTGGTGCGCTCACGTACCGCCGTGACATAGCCCTTGTCCGGGAAGACGTGGGATTCCGCAATCCAGTGGAACGGGAGCATCCCCTTGCGCAAAATCAAAGTGAAACGACTGTGCTCAACCTTGATGAAGCTCCTCATGTCGCTCATTCCTCCGTTGCCTCCTTCTCCTCCGGCTTGCAATCACGGACGATGCACACGCACCAGCCGAACAATGGAATATATTTGAATCTGCCTCCGTCGCGGATTAACGCCTCCGTGAACCGTTTCGCGGTCGGACTGATGCTCAGACCCTCCCATTCGCCATCGGGATTGACCTCGGTGGCTTCGAGATACTGTGTTCGTATCAGCCTGTAGTGGACTTTCTTCATGGCCCAGTTGACCAGCGCGTGACACAATTGGGAAAACAGCCAGACAACATAGAGAACGACAATGAGAATGAAGGGCGTAAACACGCCAAGCACGTAGTAGCTCATTCTTCCGTTGCCTTTCCTTGCATTGCCTTGACTGCGAGTCGCATGGCGTCGTAGTATTCGGCTTTCAACGCGCAGTCGGAATCCCATTGAGGGTAAGAGTCGGGCTTCAACGCCTCGTAGAACGCTTTCGCCCCGGCTACGATTTCCTCGTCCGTGGGCCGGCGCGTGGCTCCGGCGATAAAACCGGCCTCGTATTCCTTGCTCTTGGTCGTGCCACGTATTTCCTCGGGGGATAGGCGGACAGCTCGTTGGATGACAGCCCACTTCGCGTCACTGCTGATGATGCTCATAGCCCGCGCCTCCATGCCTTAATCGGGTGAGTCGGATCTAAATCGAACGACTTGCAAAAACACGAATACGCGATACATGCGAGTATCACCACCATGCTTATAGCGAATACCGCTACAAGCACCACAGCGAAAAAGATAACTACGCCCTCCAGAATGCCGTTCATGCTTCCACCGCCTTTGCCGGGCGGAATGGGGCATATTGAACCAGTTGGGAGACTGAGAAAATTTCCCGCTGGAGTCCCCATTCGTCAGCGTCGTCATAGACAGGAACCGCTTGATGATCGCAAACCTGCCAAATCGCATTATCCTTGTCGAACCAGAGTCCGTCATGGTCCGGCAGCTTCGGCTTCGGACGCAGGGCGTAGGCGAAGTTTGAATTAAACATCCAAGCGTGGAAGTAGGGATTCTCGGCCTGTATTAGGACTGCAAGGGTGCTGTCTGTTTTGCCATCATCATCGACAGTGGCAACGGAGAATCTATTGCCGTTCGTCGCGACGAAAATATCGCCCTTGCAAACATCGTGAATATCATCGATACGCTCGTACTCGGGGTCATCCAACAGTTCAATGGACTCGATGTCCCTGTAGGGGACGAAGCGCTCTGCCCCTCGATTGGCAGAAATGGGCACGACGGAGCCGTTTCTACTGCGCCTAATGTGCCCGGAACAGTCGGTGATTCCTGTAAGCACGGCACCGGTCACAAATGTGACCTTGACGTGCAGGTTTGCCATCTCTTTGCAGGTCTTGCCTTCCCAGAATGGTTTCTCACTCATTGTTGTTCTCCTTCTTTTCGTTCGCTTCGAGCGCGTCTAGCAGATTGCATTCGGCGAGCATGAGATGCGCCTGGGCGCGGGTCATTGATTTCAGCGTCTGCGTGTCGGCGCCGGCCATCCAGCCGAGAGCATCCACTTTCTTCTCGAGCAGATGGGTCTGCGTCGCGAGTTCGCGCAATCGTCCAACAAGCAGTGCGGTCATCGGTTTCCTCCGTTTCGTTGATTGTCTGTTCGATGGCGATGCACAAGTCGATGGCGGCCTGCCAGCCGTGTTGGTAGGCGTATAGCGCGGTCTCCGGCCTGCTCATGCCGCCAATCTCCGTGGCCTCCAACAGCCACGCCATCGCGCGCTCCTGCGGGGTCGGGAACTTTTCGGCCATCACGCGCCCCTCAGAATCGAGCCGAGTGAGGCAGCACCCAGCTTCTGGGCACCTGCGAACCGTCTGGCCGTGGAACGTGACTTCGGCTGCGCGGCGGGCAGTTCGAGTGGGTTGCGCATGGTCAACGCCTGCTGCTGCGCCTGCTCCGGGCCGTTGCCGAGCATCCGCTGGCGGCGGTACATCCACGCCTCGTCCGCGGATAGGCCCCGCGCCTCGCATTCGCGCGCTATCTGCGCCTCCGAGGGCTTCGACTCGTTGCGCATCCTGCGGACCATCGCGTTCACATCGCCGGAACCGCACCAGCGACCCGTGCTGTTGTCCGAGTAGAAGCGCTTCACCGCCTCCAAGGCCTCGCCCAGCGTCATGTCCGCGCGAAGCTCCTCGTGGAACGTGCGCGCCTCCAAGTCGGTGATGGCCGCGTTGCCGTGGTGGACGCGAATCTTCGCCAGCACGAGCGTGCTTTCCTTGAGCGTCAGCATGTCAGGACTCCTTCCCGTGATTGGTTTTCGGTGGCTTCCTCGGCCGCGTAGTGGGCTATCAGTGCCGCGTTCGCGTCCTGGTTGGCCTGCGAACGGTTCCACGCCGATGGCGAGGGGCGTGCGGTCGGCTCGGGTTTGGCCGGCAGCGGGTCGTCGTCCCAGTGTTCGCCGTCCAGCCAGTTCGCCGGGGTGAGCGTGTAGCCGGGTTCCCGGTTCGGGTCGGCGGCGTACCTCGACGCCTTGGCGATCAGGAACGTGTTGTTGGTTTTCCTCCGCGCCTTCCGCCAAGCCGCGTACGCCTTGCGTTTGCCGGTCTTGCGTGGATAGGTCTGCCAGAACTGTTCGAACTCGATGGGATAATCCTCGTCGGCTCGCTCTGCGGCCCCCTCGGCTTGCGAGGGGGTTTGGGGGAGAGAGAATTCTTCGTTAGAAGAATTCTTTTGGTTATTGGTTCTTGGTTCTTGGTTCTTGGTTAAAGAGTCCCAGCGTGACTCGGGTGTGACATTCGAATTGTCACGGCGTGACATGCTTGTGACATTCGTTTCGTCCCCGCGTGACTCGGGTGTGACATCGGCTTCGGAACGCTGCTTGCGCTTGCGGTTGCGAGCACCCTCCGCCCTCGTCTCCACCTGTTCGCGGCTGGACTGATGGGAAAGATAATCGTGGATGCGGTAGGAGCCGTCGTCCGAACGTTCGAACATGCCGACCTTGATCAGCGCTTCGATGTCCTCTTCGGTCGCGTTGAGCTGGTAGATCACGTCGTCCTCGCTCATCACGCCGTCGTTGAGCACGTCGGAACAGAAGGAAATGGCCATGCAGTACACTCCAAGTGCGCTCGGACGCATACGCTGTAGCTTCAGCACTTTCGTGTTCGAATGGAAGCCGTTACTCAGCTTCCCGTAGCCCTGTCTGGCCATCATCGGCCTCCTTTCTCTTGTCTCTTTGGTATTCGGCTATCAGTTCCAGCAGTTCGGGGCTGGCGGCGATTATCTCGCTGGGCTTCAGCCCCTCGCCATTGGTCTTGGGTTTGCGGTGGTAGCCGCCACGCGAACCGGTGCGACGGCTACCACCGATGTAGGCATGAGGGTTAATCCTGGCCATCGTCCGGCCCCAACGCCAAGCCGTCGTTCAGCAGGAGCGCGAACAATTCGAGCGGCATCCACACGAGCATCGGATTGGATGGCACCGGCCTCGATTCGCCGCGCAGCCGGTTCGCGAGCTCGCGGCGAATCCGGTAGTCCGGTCCTAACACGTGCCCCATGTGAGTGGCGAGGAACCGTTCGAGCGTTCCGATGTCGAACACGGCCATCTGCCGGGCCATGCCCTTGAGGCTTTTCACGCCCACGCCCCTGCGGTGTTGGATGAGCACCCCGTAGGGAGTGTCCATGTTCGCCATCTCCACTTTGAGCTCCCGCCAGTGCTTGCGATAGTTCGGCATCTTCGTGTCCTTGCATTCCACGCACACCGGCTCGCCATGAAACATGACGCCGATCAGATCGCCCTGGTCGGCGTTGCCATGCAACGGCATACGGTCGATGCGCGTGTCCTGCAACGCCCACGCGAGGTAACGCACGGTCCACGTCTCAAGGCTCGTGCCTTTGCTTTTCGATGGGTTCGCCATCATCTCTCCAATCCGTAATCCGCATACATTTCGTCGGCTTCCTCCGCGCACATGGGGCATGGAATCGGTCTTGCCGGGTACAGCGGGCACCCGTGCTTCTCGCAGACCGGTTCCACGTCCGGCGGCGTCTCATCGTGATACAAATGCAGCATCAGAAGCTCGGATCACTGGACCATGGGTCGGAGGCCGGAGGCTGAGACTGCTGGAAGCCACCTTGCGACTGCTGCGTGTAACCGGCCTGCGCGCCGTAACCCTGCTGTCCGCCGTTCTTCTGGCGTGTGCCGGTGACGGCGATCGCGATGGCGCTGACGGTGATGCTCGCCTTGGGGGAATTGTCCTTCTGGCTGACGTAGGCGTTGACCGAGACGATGGTGCCTACCACGGTCACATCAACCAGCAGACCCTGATTGCGAAGCTGGCCGATCTGGTCGAGCACCGCCTGGAGTCCCTGTGCGAAGCGTGCCGGATAGACGCGGTAATGCTGCGGCTGGCCGTACTTGCGTTGGCCTGACTGCTTGTCCGTCCATGATTCGGACATGCTGACGCTCAGATAACGGTCTCCGCCGTTCTGCGGCTGATCCACGCTCCAAGCGGTGCCGGAGAGAACGAGATTCGCGCTGTCGAATGCCATGGTCACTCACCTTCCTTCACGCTGGCCTTCAACTGGCCGATCACCTTGTCAAGCTCAGCCTCCGACAGTTCGTCGCTGGCTTTCACCTCACGGTTCAGAATCTTCGAGATGGTCTCGCACGCCTCCGCGTCCGAAGCCACGCCCAAGGTCTGGAAGCGTCGAATCATCTCAGAACGCTTCGCCTCGACGGGAGACGGCTGCGGCTGTTCCGGCTCCTCGGGTTCGTCCACGCTCACGTCAACCGGAGAATCGTCCACGGCGTCGTCGGGCAATGGGCGGAACAGGTCGGAATAGTCAGGCGTGGTCTCGTCGGAGACGGCTGCGGACTGGGCCTCGACGCTTACCGGGAGCCACTTGAAGCTGCGGCGCACCACCGTCTTCAACGCCATGGCCTCATAGTCGGTGCGCCATGGGCCCTTGTTGCCTGCAGGGCTGCGGCGTTTGACTGCCTCGACCTCCTCCTTGGTCATGTGCACGAACACGCTTCCCGCAGGAAGTAGCTGGGCGTTCACATACACGTCGGTCAGCGTGGCCTCGGTGTGGGGCACGCCACGGGTGGCGCGGAACTTGAAATGCTGGCCGGTCTCATCCTCCCAGTAGTCGAATTCGTCGCCCTGGTACACGGCCTGAGCGTGGATGCTCTTCAGTTGGCCGGAACGACGGGCCAACGCGATCATGCCGCGATAGCCAAGCACGAACATGGCCTCCTTCTGCCCGGTGCGCATGTTCTTGTTGCCGAATGGCAGGATGTAGGCCATGCCGAGCCCGTTCACGTTCGACGGTTCTAGGCCGAGGCTCGTGCAACGCATGAAGCATGACAGCACCGATTCGACCGAGCAGTTCGCCAATTGCGGTTCGCGGTTGATGGTGCTCACGTACATCTGATAGAGGCGCTTCTCGCTCATCTCCTGAGGCATGACCGCCGCGATGCGAGGCCAGCTCTTCTCGAGCAGCTGCTTCATCTGGCGCTGCGGGTTCATGGCCTGCATCTGCGTGTTCTGCGCCTGTGCTGCGAGTTGTCCCATGATCGTTCTCCTTGTTTGTTACTTGGTTTTCTTCGGTTTGATTTCGCTGAATCGGAAGGTGCGGCCCTCCCACGGCTGCACGACCCGCGTGTAGCCCTTGCGCGTGCTGTGCTTGTAGGTGGCCTGCATGTTGCCGCAGCGCACCCCCTCGTGGTCTCCGATATAGGGGAGTATGCAGTCCTGCAACTCCTCCTTGCGGGCCTTCATGGCGTTGAGGTCGGCGGTCACCTGCTGGTAGTCGGCCATGAGCCTGCGCAGATCAGTGCTGTCGCTCATGTCCTCGATGCCCTCCGAAGGCTCCGGGTACGCCTTGGCCACGTCCGCGCCGGTCAGGGCGGGCATTTCGTCGCGGGTGACGAAACCCCAGAAGTCCTCGGCGGCTTTGATTACAGCGTGAATGTCGTCCTCGTCACGCTCGAAACGCACCTCCACCGGCTCGCTTTCGCCGATATCCGCGTAGAACACGCCCCACGTGAAGCCGGTGACGGCCATGTAATGCGTGACCTGCGCCATGTAGTACTGCGGGGCCACGAGCTCGCCCGTCTCGTCGTGCCAGTCGGTGCGCCCACGGTTCGCGTTCGCCGTCTTGATCTCGAGAATGCCCCACGAATCGCTCTCCTCGTCGTAGACGAAGCCGTCCAGCGAGGCGTGCATCAACGGATGCTGCTTGGATACCAAGGAAATGTCGGTGCCGTCGATGACCTGGTACTCCGGGTGCAGTTGGCGGAACCGGCGGCGCAGCTCGACCTCCAAGGCGTTGCCCTTGACGATCGCCCACTTGCCGCTGATATCCTCCGGCTGCTGACGGTTCGTCTTCTCCAACCACAGGTCGTAGGGGGTCGAGTACGGGTTGAGGCCGAGAATCGTGCTCATGTCCGAGCCGCCGACACCCAGTGCGCGGAACGCGTGCCACGCACTCTCACGCTCCTTCTTCGTGTGCTGGCGGAAACGGTGCACGTCGAACAGTCCGGTCGCCTGCGCTGCCATGTCAACGGTCACTCGCTTCATTCCTGCTCCTTAGCTTCGACTTGCTGACGTATTCCACTCGCGCGCTCACCCTGCGCCGTTGCCTGTCGATGACGACCATGCCCGGCAACGGCATCACGTACAGGTACGGGTTGCCGGTCTGACTGTTCCGGTCGCTGATCAGATCCATAAACTCCACGATCAGTTCGCCCGGCGTCATGCTCATGCCCTCGTCCGTGATCGGGCTCCATAGTTCCACCGTGTCCGTCATCCATATCCTCTCGTAGTCCGACGAGCCGTAGCCCGGCCTCGTGGATGCTCAGGCCAATGAGGCTCGCGAGGCTCTGGCGTGTGGGGTGGGCGGTCAGGATGTCCAGGTTGGGCAGCAGCCGGGCCGCGACCGCCAGCCACATGTCGTTGTCATCGGCGCTCATGCGGCCTCCGTCCTGTATTGCAGCTTGTTCTCGGTCGCCCAGCGGGTCAGATCGTCGATGGGGTAGACCACCCGGCGTGTGTCCCTTTTCCGGCCTTCGCGTTTCACCCCGCGTTTGCGGAATCGCGGGCCTCCTCCCGTGTAGCGCAGGTTCTCAAGCGTGTGCTTGGCGACCGTGTGGTTGAGGAATTCGACGGCCTGTTTCGTGGTGAGCTCCCGAATCGATTCATCCATCGGAGTATCCTTTCTGTTGAGAGTTTTTCTTCTCGCCCCCGTGCCAGCGGGGGCTTTCTTTTTTTGAACTTGCGTTCGTGGACGGCCACGGAGTCGAACCGTGGTCCCGGTCTTTGCCGCGCACACATGACCTACGCGATCTTGACTGGGGGCAACCTGCACCGCCCTGGGCGGGATATCGGAGAATAGACCAAAGCCGACATCCCGCCGGTGCAAGAAAACCGACACCGTATCTGTCAGTTGTTTTTTCAGTTATCACGAGGGTTATTCGGTTTTCCTTCCGCTATGCCAGACGGTTTTCCACGCCATCCGGCAAGACTGTTATTCGACGCCCGCCTCGCTCAAAACGAGGCACAGGAGCCGCAGGGGAACGAGCCCGAAGCCCATGAGCGCGGCCAAACCGTTGCCGATGGGATGCGCGCAACCCGTGTGGGTCATCACCCATCCGATGCAGACCGCGAACACGATGGCCCAGAAGATGAGGCGACTCATGAAACCATGGGAAGGTTCGGTGGCCTCCGGCTTCCGGTAACCGCTGAAGTGATGGCCGTAATCCTTGGCGTTCATTTCGAGTCCTTGAGTGCTTGGTTGATTTCCGCTTTCATGGCCTTCAGGCCGCTCTTGGTGACCCTCTGGATCGTGTGTCCGTCAAGAGCGACGGAGAAGAGGCACGGGTATCCACGGGACTCCAACTCTGGGGTGCGCGCCACACGGAACTCACGACAGTCGTTGCTGGAAAGAATGGCCATCACGCCTCCTCCTTGCCAGCGAGCGCTATGAATGAGTCAGGGAGCATTGTCATCGGTTCAACACGCAGACAATCCGCATAAACGGCAATCTGACCAATGGAAATGGAGGCTTTCCCGCTGAGCTGTCGACGAAGGGTCACATAGGGTGTCCCTGATTGGTCGGAAAGCCACTTAACGGAGCGCTTCGCGGCTTCCAGCGCGGCTGCGATTTTATTTGCCACCTGTTTTGTGGTGCTTTCTTGATTAACCATATGGTTAATGTAAGCACCATTTGGATAGTTAGTCAAGTTAGTTTTTAATCTATATGGTTAATTTTCTCCCCGATATGTGTTATTATTTATCCATGACCGAATATGGAGATCAATTTGCCGAAGCCATCGCAGAAGAGCTTCGAGCCCAAAAAGCCCGCATGGGGAAAACCAACGATGACATTGCAGAAGAAGTCGGGCTGAGTCCCGTCACCGTTCTTCGCTATCTAAAAGGACAAAGACAAATTCCCATCGATGTGTTTGGAGATCTATGCAAAGCGCTCGGAGCAAACGCCGCCGACATGACCCGCATCGCCTACGAGAAAGCGCAAACGGCATCGCGGATAGCGGAGACAAAACGTCTGGCACACAAGAGCGATGTCAGCCTTGCGGCTTACGGAGCAGAGGGAAAGGACTATTACATGAACCACGATGGAGAAGCATCGGCATGAAACGCCTTATTCCGTTCGACACGCACATGAACTATGGCCCCATGCGCATGGCGATTTATTCGAGCGGAATAGATGTCACCGTAGAAAGCGACATCTTAGACAATATGTGGGGTTGCTACTCAGAAGCAAACCGCGTCATTCTCATAGACAGAAGACTTACATACACCGCAAAAAAATGCGTGCTCATACACGAACTCGTCCATTGGCTGCACGCCGACTACCAATGCGGAATGCACGAGCAACGTACCAGATTGGAGGCCGCGCGGCTCCTAGTAGATTCGCAAAAATACCGTCAAGCAGAACAAACATACGAAGGAGCGCCTTGGCTCATAGCCTCGGAGCTCGACCTGACCATACAAACCATCACCGATTATCAGCAATGCCTACATGACTTTGCAGTAATCGCGCCTGAGAGGAGGTGTCTGATTGGAACACAAGCATGATGGAGTAATAAGGGCTGTCGTTCCCCTCGCTGAACAGTTTCTTTTCGACTCGGGCCAGTGCGTTCCGGCCGGCGTGGCGCACCAGCTCTCCATAGACCATCTTCCTCGCGTCGAACTCGAACAGAACCACATCGCCATGGAATATCCCGACATGCGGTTTGGCGGAAGAGCCCTTGGGCGTCGGAATCATATCCAAGGACACCTCGACGTCCATGAAGCTCCTTCCGGACAGCAGGCTGTCCGCCATCGCATTAGGCTGCTTGTAATCGTTGACCTTGATAGAATCGACATTGTCCACGCTATCCCATTTGCCGGCACCGATCATAGACGCTATGGTTTGTTCGCTGCGGCTTCTTCGCGTGGAGGGAGCGAGAGCCTTGATCGATTTGATGGTCGGTTCGTACCATTCATGCCAGACGCAGCTGATGGTGCGTGCGTGGACGTCATCAAGATAGGCGCAGAGCCTGTCATTCGGAATCACGCCGAACGGTGCGCCGTTGTAGGAAAGCACATAGCCGTTGCCGTTACCGCCTCCGAGGACATAGCCGAGATCCCTGTTTCCGTGGAAAGGCACGTTCATCCTGCGTCGAATGATTTCAGCGGTGAATATCCTGTCTCGCGGAATATTCGCCACAACCGGCTCGTTGTAGTTGTAGACGAGGTATTCGATCGCTCCGGAAACATGCTGCTTAGCGTGAACCGGAATCGTATTTGTCGGTTTCCACCATACCGCGGCTTCGTCAATAGTGTTTCGAGAGGAAGTTGGTTTATCACCGTTGCTGTCGAATCGATGTTTCCAGGCGAACATGCCGATAAAGATGAAGAACGCTGTGAAGATGAGCATGGGCCAAGCGCCGACAAAAACGAACAGCGCGCAGAACGCGCCCGCCGTATAGCACAGAACGGACAGAACTGTCATTATGACAGATTGCGCTGTGGTCTTCTTCGTCCCATGTTTACCCATACCTTGATTCTACGAGCCGGGGAGACGTATGCGTTAATCGCTTAGATAAAAATATTGCCCTGCCGGCGTTGCAGCGCCAACAGGGCGATGAAACATCGACCAGTTTGCTTATTGGAAAGGAGGACGCTTCGCCTCTTATCCTACACGGGGCGAAGCATACCCGAAATGCTATTTGGAATTACGGCCGAACAGGAAACCCAACGCCGTCGTAGCAATCAGTTTGAACACGTCAGAAGCCTTGGAGAGGGAATCGACATCGCCGTTGCCATGCCACACAAACTGCAAGATGGCGAATACGGCAATCGTTATGAGGCAAAACGCCACTATGCCAAGAGCGGCGATGTTCTTGAGATTCTCGATCCACCAATTGTGCTGTTTCTCCGGATCTATTCCCTGAGTCTTTGGCACATTTTCAACGGTCTTGCGTCTATTGCCATCGCCTTCAGAGACATCCTCGGAAGAAGGACCTCCTGGGAAAGGAATGTCCTCATCCGCGTCATCGGGGACAACCGTGTTCTCGTTATTCTCGCACATCGGTCACATTCCCAGCAGATTGTCGAAAGTGTGATCGTTCGCCATGGCGCGGTTGCTGATGAACGTCTTATGCCCGGCCACAGCCTGAGACCATGCGGAATTAGGACGATGCGTGACGCGGGAAAGTTTGACGGCGGACAAGTCGCCCATATTCTCCCATACAAGATTCAAGGCCTTACGCAGGGAAGGACTGCTGGACTCATCCACAGCAGTGACTTTGCCCAAAGCATCCTGAGCATACCTATTAATCGGCTTGCCACCGAATCCTTTGAACTCGTCGTAGACGCTGCGGCAAACGGGCCCATACTGCCAAGGCTGGAACGATTCGGTGAGCAGTCTGCGGCCCGTGTATCTCTGGTACAAGCATGTGACGAAAAACAGAAGCTTCTGGAGTTTCATGGGGGTGACGTGTTCGCCTGTGCCGAATGCGCGGCGCAGGATGCTGTTAGCCACCGTGGTCGGCGTGAGACCTGCCCCGATCATCTTTGGCTCGTCCTGAATATCTCCCATGTTTCCAATTCTAAGATGGGGGAGGACTGAGCCATGGCGAACGTCACCAGATACAAGACCAGCAAGGGGGAGACTCGGTATCGAGTACGATACCGCAAGCCGGACGGCACGCAGACCGACAAGCGCGGATTCAAGCGCAAGATAGACGCGGAAAATTGGGCGGCGAAACGAGTCACCGTCGCCAAGGCCGAAGGCACGTACATCGATCCCGCAGCGGGGAAGACAACAGTGGGGGAGTTGGGGCCCGCATGGCTGGCCAAAAAGAAGCTAAGCACCAAGCCCAGCCATTACCGGAACCTCGAAGGCGCATGGGAGAAGTGGGTGAAACCGGAATGGGGCAACACCCCGGTATCCGCCGTCACCCGCGAGACGGTGCAACAATGGGTCACCGGAATCAGCCAGGGTAAGACCGTCAAGGACGAGCGGGGCAACGAGATTGTGCTCGCCAAACCCCGAAGCGCCAGCGTCGTCCTTCGCGCCCATGGCGTGCTTGCCGGAATATTGGACGATGCGAAGAGAGACAGACGAATCCCCGATAATCCCGCGAGGGGCATCGAACTGCCACGCAAGCGCAGGAAGAAGCACGTGTATCTCACCGCCGAACAGCTTGACCGGCTGGCAGGCAGTGTCACCCCATGGAGACGAGACCTCGTCCTCGTGCTTGGACTATGCGGCATGCGATGGGGCGAACTCATACCCCTGAGAGTGATGGACGTCGATCTTGAAAAGCATCGTATATATATAGGAGTGAGCGCGCCGATGGTGGGCGGCGTCATCATCCCCGATGACACCAAGACCTACAAGGCCCGCGCCATCATGTACCCGGTCGTGCTGGACCCGATCATGCGCAGACTGTGCGCAGACCGGAAACCCGGCGACCTGTTATTCGAACAGCCGGGACGCGAGGGCATGATGATACGCGAGTGGGGTAATGCGAGCCGCGATGACGGTTGGCTGTCGGTCGGCCTGCGGCGTGCCGGCATACCCGGCCACCTCACAATCCATGACCTGAGGCACACGGCCGCGAGTCTCATGGTCAGAGCGGGCGCGAACGTGAAGGCCGTGCAACGGCAGTTGGGGCACAAGAGCGCGGCCATGACGTTGGACGTGTACGCCGACCTTTTCGATGATGATCTGGACGAGCTGTCGGAGCGCATGGGTGAGATGCTGGCGCGCGAGAATGTGGGCAAAATGTGGGCAAATGAGGTTTCGAGAGCCGCATAATCGAGACGGGAGTAGGTCTAAGCGGCTTTTCTCCGTAGGGTTCGAGTCCCACCGGAGGCACCTTGAAATCGGCCTGTGGCCGATGCCGTTTTTGCGGCTGTGCCGTGGTCTCTCCCCAGTCGGCTTCGCCGACAGCCCCCCTCGTCAGAGGGGGCTCGCAGCTCACTATGTGGAGAGCTTATAAGGCCGAAACAAAAGGCCGTTAGGCTATGTGGCGTTGTGACGATGTACCTGATGAAACGAGGAATCCACATGGCTTCACGCTGGACCGATGTCGAACGAGTCGAACAAGGCGCACTGCCCACCATGCTTGCCCAAGCCGTCATTGCGGGCACTGCACTCACCGTTGGTGCCATCGCCTGCTCGGGATTCTATCTGTCCATGATCGGCAATGTGGCCGCACTCCTGCCATGGGCGACTATCGTGATACTGATCGCCGTGGCGTTCACCTACATCGTCGGCTTCGCCCTGTTGTGGTGTGCCGAAGCCCTGACCCTGCGTGCCAACGACAAACTCAAGCCATGGCTGTACGGCGTCGTCGGATTAATCGGCTACGGCGTGTGGGGCATGTTCGTGATGAGCGCGATGATGAACACGCTGAACCAGCCGCTGAACGGCGTGGTGTTGTCGAACGGCGATGTGATGGCCCTGACCGTCAACTACGCGGTGTTCGGCTTCATCGCCTTCCTGTTGGCACAGGCGTACGCGCCCAAAATCGCCACCAAGAAGGGACTGACCATCGGGCTGATGGTGGTGCAGATCGTATTGGCCATCATCGGTATCATCGTACTGGTCATGATGTTCTCCGCACTGTCTCACTGACTGACTTATCGCTCGCCGGCATGACGCGCGCGGCCATCATCGCACAAGGCGAAAGCGATTCCGGGCGCTGGGCTGGGATACGATATCGTGATGGTATGACGCCTGGTAACACCGGCATGCCGAACCAGCAGGGGAGAAGGAGCCAAATGTTCAGTGTGCTTGACATGTTCACCATCGGCGTCGGACCTTCATCCTCGCACACCGTAGGCCCGATGGTCGCGGCACATGCTTTCGCCTCCTCGTTGCAGGCCGACCATTTGGTCGATCGCACCGCACGTGTCAAAATCACGCTTTATGGTTCTCTGGCGCTGACCGGTCTCGGCCACGGCACCGATCGTGCTGCGATGGCTGGGCTCGAAGGCAATCTGCCGGCCACCGTGGATACCGACCACATGATGCACATCCGCGAGATCTGCGCGTTGGATGATACTCTGAACCTCGCCGGCCTCAAACGCATCCATTTCGACTACGACCGTGACGTGGTGTTCGAACAATGGAAGCGCATGGCCGCGCACCCCAATGGCATGCGATTCCAGGCGTTCGACGCCGCCGCAAGCTTGGTCGACGAACAGGTCTGGTATTCCATCGGCGGCGGATTCGTGCGCAAAGGCGCTCCCGAAGACCCGATGATCGGCATTCATGAACGCCCTCCGGAAGGCGCCTCCTTTGCCGATGCGGACGAGTCATCATCCACTGATTTCGGCGTCGAGGCACCCTACCCGTTCTCATCATGCACTGAACTGGTGTCGTTATGCCGGGAACATCATCTCAGCATCGCCGAACTTGTATGGGCCAACGAAACCGCTTCACGCTCGGGCATCCAGGTCCGATCCGATATTGATGCCATCTGGCGTGTTATGCGCGCCTGTGTGGACCACGGATGCACCTCGGCGGAACCCACATTGCCCGGTGGCCTTGACGTACCCCGCCGCGCGCCGAAAATGTATCGGCGTCTCGCCTCGAATTCCGATGTGCTGCGCCGCGACAGCCGGCGCAAAGACGCCGTGCTCGAGTCTTCCGACGCCGCATGGGTGGATCTCTTCGCCTTGGCCGTCTCTGAGGAGAATGCCGGAGGCGGGCGCATCGTAACCGCTCCGACCAACGGTTCCGCCGGCATCATTCCCGCCGTGCTTCACTATTACTGGCATTTCGTGGACAACGCCAATGAACAGGGCGTGGTCACGTTTCTGCTGACCGCCGGTGCCATCGGATACCTGTTCAAACGCAACGCCTCAATTTCCGGTGCGGAAGTCGGTTGCCAGGGCGAAGTCGGCTCGGCCTGTTCGATGGCGGCGGCCGGACTTGCCGCAGTCGTGGGCGGCACGCCGGAACAGGTGGAGAATGCTGCTGAGATCGGCATCGAACACAACTTGGGTCTGACTTGCGATCCGGTGGGCGGATTGGTGCAGATTCCATGCATCGAGCGCAATGCCATGGCCGCCAACACCGCCATCAACGCCGTGCGTATGGCCATGCTCGGCGACGGCTCACACATCGTGACCCTTGATCAGGCCATCGAAACCATGAAGCAGACCGGTGAAGACATGATGGCCAAATACAAGGAGACCTCCAAGGGCGGGCTTGCCGTCAATGTCGTCGAATGCTGATTGACATGTCCGGTATTCACCAGCATGATGACCGGAATTGACGTATACGGCCAGCGTGTCGTATCGCACAGGGATGAAGGACTACCGCCGATTCGCCGATGGTGCTAAGGTAGGGCGCATTGTGTCTTTGAAGGAGGACTAATGACAGATCAGATGCCTCAGGTGAACGCCGAATTCGGCACCACGCCCGTTATCGAGTTCCCGACGCCCGAAGCCCCGAAGGGCCTCAAGGTTGTGGAGCTGACCGAGGGAGACGGCCCGATTGTGCGTCGCGGCGACACCGTCACCGTGAACTACCACGGCGTGGTGTGGGGTAAGGACACCCCATTCGACTCCAGCTTCGACCGTCATCAGCCCGCCAGCTTCGGCATCGGCGTGGGACAGGTCATCAAGGGCTGGGACCAGACTGTGCCGGGCCATAACGTGGGTTCGCGTCTGGTGGTTTCCATTCCGCCGGAATACGGCTACGGTTCCCGCGGCATCCCGCAGGCCGGCATCGGCGGCGAGGACACGCTGGTGTTCGTCATCGACATCATTTCCACCCGCTGACCATAGGTCAGCACATGACGAACGCCGGGGTCATAGCCGGCGTTTTGTCATAAATAACGAAGATTGTTTCAGCATCGACAACGGTTCAGGAGGACGATATGGCTGAGGACAAGGTCTACCTGCTGACGCAGGAAGCATACAACAAGATGAAGGAAGAGCTCGCCCATCGTGAAGGTGAGCTGCGTGAGGAAATCGCGCACAAGATCGCCGTGGCGCGTGCCGAGGGCGACTTGTCCGAGAACGGCGGCTACCAGGCCGCCCGTGAGGCGCAGAGCAAGAA
>ENA-OXZU01000123-OXZU01000123.1-human-gut-metagenome-genome-assembly--contig:-NODE-123-length-17662-cov-6.218265_pt1 | contig 17662 bp, 12 predicted proteins | sample MGYA00243420_ERZ652804 | MGnify/ENA primary metagenome ERZ652804 (study PRJEB26926, sample SAMN06164402) | human gut metagenome | biome: ENVO:00009003; feature: ENVO:2100002; material: ENVO:00002003... | reverse complement strand
AGCGTCAGATGTGTATAAGAGACAGGTCATTATCTATATTAATAGCATCTTTATCAATAATCAAAGCTAATTCAATTTGTTTTAAGAACTTATTTATAAATATATTGAAAGATGATGCTACAAAATATATATGTTCAGGTTCACTTATAGAGTAATAACCTATATAATGATTTCCGGAATTATCCAGTTTATCAAGATAACCAAAATTTTCTCCACAACTTGTTCCGACAATACCCCAAAAACGGAAAGTCAATAAACTATCAGCTTGCCATAATTCTCTTATATTTTCATAAACATTTGCCCCTAACTTCCTATTCTTCATTCCTAAGAAACAGTAATCTAATATTGAAGCACCATTCGTATTCAATAGGAAATCTATATGTTGTTTATCAACTTCACCTGTAATCTTTCCGATGTTTCTTAATATGACATCAGAGCCAAAAGTTTTGTATAGTTTGATATACGGAGATACTTTTGCAAGTTTTTCTATATTAGTAATTATGGTTTCCATTTTCTTCTTTTTATTTACTTTGACGATAACGTTATACTATCAGCCGATTTGGCTGTTATTTTCTTTAAGTATCAGACCTCGTCTTCCTCCATCAACAGATCGTCCAACGGGCTTTTGATATTGCTTTTGAAAGTGTCGGCTATGTGGACATACCTTTCCGTTGTCTTGATGTTGTTATGTCCCATAAGCTCTTTCACAATCTTGATGTCGGTTCCTTGCTCCAGCAAGTGGGTGGCGAACGAATGGCGCAGCAGGTGCGGATAAATCCGTTTCGTGATTCCCGCTTCCCGGGCCGCTGCCTTCAGCCGTTTCGACACGATACTCTCGGTGAAAGGTTCGCCCGGTCTGTGTTCAAAAAGCCACACTTTCGGTTTGTATAGTCTGTTATATTCCGTCAGCTTTTTCATCAACGGTTTTGATAGCAGGGTGTAGCGGTCTTTTTTTCCTTTACCCTGCCGCACCCGTATCAGGGAGCGGGATTCGTTGATGTCGCCGGGTTTCAGTTCCAGCAGTTCGCTGATGCGCAATCCTGCGGAATAGAGTATGGAGAACATGCAGAAGAAGCGCAGGTCTGTCACCGTCGCGTCGAGTATCTTCTTTATTTCCTCCTTGCTCAACACGTCGGGCAGCGTCTTCTCCCGTTTGGCACGGTTCACCTTGTAACACCGCCGTTCCTGACCGAGAACTTTCTCGTAATAGAACTTGATGGCGTTGATACGCTGGTTTTGCTGGCAGGAGGATATGTTTTTCTCGTGGATGAGATACAGCAGGTAGTCGTTTATCTCGCCGGGGGTAACCGTTTCAATCTTACGCCCCTCGAAATGCTGTTGGAAATCGCGGAAATAGGAGGTATATACCCTTACGGTATGGTCACTGTAACGCACTTGCTGAAGTTTTTCCAGATAGCCTTCCGGCAGTGGCGGCCGTTTGTCTTCCTCTTTACGGGGGGCGGTTTCCTTGATGGCAGAATAGTCTATAAACGCCATTTTTACATAGCGGTCGAAGAACTCGGCAAGCACGAAATCTTCTGCCGGCAGATAAGCCCTGCCGCCGACAAGCAGTACGTTTTCTTCCTTCGACAGCGACAAGCGGATGTCATTGTCATTACCGAAAGTCACTTCGACAAATTCTCTCCCGTTTCTTATCACCGGAGAAAGTTTGATCTTGGTTTTTGGGGTATATATTTCCATGCCTCACGTTTTGTCGGATATTGAAACCCGTTTTCGCAAATTTATAAAAAAACACGGGTTATCCATGCGCTTTATTGACATTTAACAATAGATCCCGACTACCTGACAATAAGGTGAGGAGCCACGAAAATACCCTCTGCCAAATCCGTCCTTCCCGGCACTCCGTTTCTCCGATTTCCTCTGCCCTGCGCCACAAGCGGCCACTTCTGTGCCCGATGCTTCCATAGCCTTTCCAACTCTTTTACGTTCAGCCGGTTCCCCTTACTTTCGTTCCCGCATCGCTATTGGTGCTAACTAAAAACACTCGTAATTATGGACGAAAACGTAAAGAACGACGCTAAACAAGTCATGCTCGTTCAGAATGCCGACGACGGACGACTGCAAGCCGTTACCGGCGTGGATCGGGACGGCAATATCCAGACCGCCGACCCCACGGATCAGAACGTGGCGAGCCTGCTGAACGTGAACACGCAGGATTCAGCCCTCGAAGCCTTCTTCAAAAAGTTCATGGAACAGGCCCAGAACCCCGTCCACACGGGTATCTTCGTCATGACGGAGAATGCCCTGAACAAACTTATCCGCATCGACTTCGACCCGGAGATTCTGGAAAATTACCGTATCGACCCCTCCGAACGGCTTCAGACGCAGGAGCAGCGGCAGTTCGAGCCGCTGGACGTCACGAAGATAGACCTGGCGGATATGGAGAAGAAAGGTATCCGCATGGAGGACATCGAGCCGCACCTGAAAGCCATGCCTTACGGACATAAATCCAACGGGCTGGTGGAGATGAACCCCGAACTGGAGAACGGGATGCGTGTTTCCACCAAAGGGCGCGTGTCGCTCGAAGAGCAGGCGGACGGCTCGCTGCGCGTCGTGCCGCATTACTGGCAGGAACGGCCCGACCTCGACGCCCCCTTCCACGGGGTGCTGCTCGACGAGGAGGCGAAAACGAACCTGATGAACACCCGCCACGCCGGGAAAGTGATCGACCTGGAGCTGGAGCCGGGCAAGCTCACGCCCTGCTACGTGTCGATAGACAAATGGACGAACACGCTGGAACCCATGCCCGTTTCGCTACTCGAAAAACGTGCCCGTATCAAGGAGGCCGACCTCTCGGAAGGCAAGCAGATGGATTTCTACGGCGGCGGCAAGGTGTTGCTCGAAGGATATACCACCCGCGCGGGTTATAAGCGGGATGCCTATATCCAAATCGACGCGGCCGAACGTAACTATTCCTTTACCTACGACGGTTTGGATCGCAACCGCTACGCCCAGGAGAACAAGGAGATTTACCGTCAGAAGGCCGCCGAGAAAAACGGACGGCAGGAAACTACGGCCTCCGAACGACAGCCCACGCTCACGATTCACCGGACAATCCTCAAAGCCTCCGTGCCCAAAGAGGCTTATGACCAGTGGACGGAAGCGGTGAATGATCCCTCCAAGCGGGCGGATGTCAAGGCTTTCTACATCAAGGGCATGGTCAAGGACGGGCAGGGTGAGCCGTTCAACGCCTGGGTCAAGCCCAACTTCGAGCGTAACAAGATGGACTTCTTCCGCTGGAATCCCGACCGTGCGAAACGGCAGGGAGCGGAGGTCAAACCCGCCGTTGAAAGCCGTACCCAGGTCGCCGTCAATTCCGAGGGCAAGACCGTCGAAGCGGTCAAAGGTGTGAAAGAGCCGCTCAAGCAGGGACAGCAGGAAGCCACCCCGACGCAGAAGAAAAATTACCGCAGCAGCAAAAAGAGCAACTCCAAAGGTGTCAAGGTATAACGTATGAAATGGTTCTACATGCAGGCCGGAGCCATGCCGCTCCTGATCGCGGCGCTGGCCGCCTTGTACCTCCGGCCGGGTAAACGCAGCCCCCCGGAGGAGGCGGACGACGGACGGCAGTATTACGACGGGAACGGCAACCATGTCTATTACGACCGCCGGCTGATCGCCCGTCCGGAAAAAGAGAAAGAAGAAGAACTACAAGAAAACAACCACTGAAAAATCCGAATCATCATGCAAGTAATTATCGCAGAAAAGCCCTCGGTGGCGCGTGAGATCGCCGCCATCGTGGGAGCCACGAACCGTAAAGACGGTTTTATCGAGGGAAACGGCTACGCCGTAACCTGGGCCTTCGGCCACCTGGTCGGGCTGGCAATGCCCCAACAGTACGGCATCGCGGGTTTCCGCCGGGAAAACCTGCCTATCCTGCCATCATCGTTCATCCTCCTGCCCCGGCAGGTTCGGGAGGGTAAAGAGTATAAGGCCGACCCGGGTGTCGTGAAGCAGCTCGGTATTCTCCGGGAATTGTTCGGCATGGCCGAGCGCATCATCGTCGCGACCGACGCGGGGCGTGAAGGGGAGCTGATCTTCCGCTACATCTACTCTTACCTGGAATGCCGCACCCCTTTCGTGCGGTTATGGATCAGCAGCCTGACCGACCGGGCCATCCGCGAGGGGTTACAACACCTCCGCCCCGGCAACGAATACGACAACCTTTACCTCTCGGCCAAAGCCCGCAGCGAAGCCGACTGGATCGTCGGTATCAACGCCTCGCAAGCGCTTGCCGTGGCTGCCGGGCGGGGCGTCTGGTCGCTCGGACGGGTGCAGACCCCCACGCTGGCGATCATCTGCTCCCGTTACCTGGAGAACAAGGCGTTCAAGCCCGCCACCTATTTCCGGCTGAAGCTCTCCACGGCAAAGGAGGGCACGGAGTTCACCGTCCTCTCCACGGAGAAATTCGACGGCAGGGAGAAGGCGGAAGCAGCCCGCGCCGAGGTTATCGGCGTCCGAACGGTACGCGTCGTGAACGTGGAGCGCAAGGAGGCCAGGGAACAGCCGCCTCTCTTGTACGACCTGACGACACTCCAAAAAGAGGCCAACAGCCGGTATGGTTTTTCGGCAGAAAAAACGCTCGACATCGCCCAGTCGCTTTACGAGAAGAAGTTCATCACTTATCCCCGTACCGGCTCACGCTATATATCGGAAGATGTGGCCGAGGAGATTCCGGCACTCATCGGGAACATGACACGCTATCCCCGTTTCGCGGAATACGCGGGCAGGATGGATACCGCATCTCTCTCCCGCCGAAGCGTGGACAACGAAAAGATCGCCGACCACCACGCGCTGCTTCCCACCGAGAACCTCCCCTCCGAACTGGATGCCGACCACCGCATCGTCTATGAGATGGTCGCGGGGCGGATGCTCGAAACCTTTTCCGGGGCCTGCGTGAAAGAAAACACTTTCCTTACCCTGCAAAGCGCGGGACATGATTTCACGGCCCGCGGCAGTATCATGGTCGAGACGGGCTGGCGGGCCGTCCTGAATGAACCTGTCGAAGAGAAAGAGGAGGACATGACCCTCCTTCCCGACATCGTGCAAGGCGACGAGCTGCCCGTCAAAGGATGCGGCACGGAACAGAAACAGACCCGGCCGCGCCCCCTTCACACGGAATCGAGCCTGCTGGCGGCGATGGAAACCGCCGGACGCGAACTGTCCGACGAGGCCGAACGCGAGGCGATGAAAGATGCCGGCATCGGCACGCCCGCCACCCGTGCCGCCATCATCGAAACGCTCTTTGCCCGCGAGTATGTCAGGCGAGAGAAAAAGTCGCTTGTACCCACGGACAAGGGACTGGCCGTGTATGCCGTGGTCAGGGACAAGAAGATCGCCGATGTCGCCATGACGGGCGGCTGGGAACTGGCCCTCTCGAAGATCGCTACCGGGGAGATGGACGCCCCGACGTTCCATCGCGGTATCGAGGTCTTCGCCTCGCAAATCGCCAAAGAACTGCTGGAAGCAAGAATCGACGGCGCGGAGAGTGACACAGCCTGCCCGCGTTGCGGCAGGCCCGTGGTGTTCTATCCCAAACTCGCCAAGTGTCAGAATCCCGATTGCGGCCTGACCGTATGGAGAACCGTGGCCCGCAAGGAGCTGACCGACAAGCAGCTCGCGGAACTGCTGACCAAAGGCAAAACCGGCACGATCCGGGGATTCGTCAAAAACGGCGGCGGAACGTTCGACGCGGCCCTCACGCTCGATGACCAGTTCAAGACCTCGTTCGTTTTCGAACCGCGCGATACTCCCAGGCAGGGAAAGAGGAACAAACGGAAATAATCGTTACCTTTGCCACTGGAAAAGACCTGTCATAACGAGATACGCTTGTTTGATAAGGATTTTTTCAGTGGTCGGCGCTTCGGGTGGGAACCCGGGGCGCCTTTCTCTTCCCCGATTATCAACGACCACTAAAAATTCTTATCATGCCAGACAAGCAACACCATACCCCCACGGGGGAATTGTCCTATTACGGACTTTCGTTACTATCCTACCTCAAGGACAGCCACCCGGAACTCATCGCCGAAAGTGAGTTCATCGCCGAGCGGGCCGACAGCGCCGCCCAAGCGTACAGCGAGGCGATCCGTTCGGGCTGCAACCACATCGAGGCCGAAGAAATTGCCCGCGAGGAACTCTGCCGCGGACTGCACTTTTCACCCTACAACACGCTGGTAAACATCCTCTGGAGGGAATTCGAGGCGGAGATTCCCGAGGATACCGCCCGGCAGGCGGCTCTACGCCTGCTGCCCCTCTGCCGCGGGGTGCTGGAGAAGTACGACCTCACGGACGACTTCGCCGACACGCCCGACTACGAACTGTTCTATACCGAACTGACGGGAACCGTCCAAATACTTCTCGAAGATGGCATTCAATAAGAAAACCCACCTCCGCCAGAATATCGACGCGCTGAAGACGGCCTTCACGCTCGACAGGGAACGGCGGGCGCCGACTCCCGAAGAAGAAAGGACACTCGGCGCATACAGCGGCTTCGGCGCCATCAAGGAAGTGCTGGAAAACCCCACCGGGAAACCGGACAAGGACGGCATGGCAACGCTCGTGGCCGAGTTGCACGAGGTCATCAGGGCGAACACCCCCGACGAACGGGAATACAAGCGCTACATGGACGGGATCAAGAACTCCGTCCTGACGGCTTTTTACACGCCCCCGAAAGTGGCAGACGCCATCGTGGAGGCGATATGGGACACGCGGATCGTCCCCAAACGTATTCTTGACCCCAGTGCGGGAACGGGGGTTTTCGTCAGTGCCGTGGATTTCCACGCCCCCTATGCGGAGATCACCTGCTTCGAGAAAGACCCCGCCACGGGGTTGATCCTGAAGCACCTGCACCCCGAAAAACGGGTGCGGGTACAGGGATTCGAGCGCATCGAACCCAAATACGCCGGTTACTACGACGTGGCCGTGAGCAACATCCCTTTCGGGGACGTGGCGCTCTTCGACCCGTTCTTCTCCACCCATACCGACCCCGTGCGGCGGCAAGGCACACGGGCGCTGCACAACTATTTTTTCATGAAGTCCGTCGATATGGTACGCGAGGGCGGCCTGGTGGCATTCATCACCTCGCAGGGAGTATTGAACGCCGAGCAGGGACGCCCCGTGCGCGAGTGGCTGATGAACCGCTGCGAGCCCGTATCGGCCATCCGGCTGCCGAACAACCTCTTTACAGAACACGCGGGGACGGAGGTCGGCAGCGACCTGGTTATCCTGCAAAAGAAAGCCGCCACGGGGGAACTGTCCGAACGGCAGCGGGATTTCATCGAATCCCGCAAGCTGTCGAACGGCATCCGGATAAACAACCTTTTCCAGTCGTTCGACAGGGTGATCCATACCGAGGCCAAAGTAGGCAAAGACCCCTACGGCAAACCGGCGATGGAGTTCACCCACGCGGAGGGCGTGGACGGCATCGACCGGGAGATGCGGCGTATGCTCTCGGAGGATTTCAACCGGCATTTCAACGAGAGTTATTGCCTGGAACATGCTCCGGAACAGACACCCGGTACACCGGAGCGGGAATTGTCCCGTCCCCGTCAGGCGGAACGCCAGCGTGCCGAAAGACACGAGCCCCGCCTTGCCGGAGAAATCGTCAAGGAGATTATCGCCGATGCCCGTAACCTTCAGCAGCAGCGGGAAGAGGAGGAAAAACGCCGCGTCGTCGCAGAAATGGCGGCGCAGGGCTACCATGTCGATACCGAAACCGGGGAGATTACCCGAATCGAAAACAAACCCGGACAAGTGTTACCGGATTCTGCTGCCACACCCGCCGGAGAACCGACCGGGGAGGATCTGGCCGACTTCGGGGCCTGGTCGAAAGAGCGGGAGAATCGCTTGTGGGAGCAGCACCCGCCGAAACCCGAAGATTTCGGCATGGCAGATACTCCCGTGCAGCACGTGGGCGGAATAACGGAACCGAAACCGCGGGAGGGCTTCGCCGGGTCGCTTTTCGACACGGTGGAAACGGCGGCTCCCGTACCTGCCACCCAAGCTGCCGAACCGGTAAATGTGCAGCAGGAACCGTTGCTGACGCTCTACGATCTGTTCGGCTTCAGCGCCGAGGAGCGGCGGCAGGCAGAACTCGGTATATCCAAGAAAAGGAACAGCCGCCGGGGAGCAAAGCGGAAGACGCCCCGACAACCCTCATTATTCGCCCCGGCCTCCTCTCCGGAGGAACAGAAGAGCGAAATGCCGAAAACGACGCCACCGGAGCGTGATCCCGAAGACTTGTATGCCTCCCTGAACTGGGAGGACAACCCGCCGATCAACGGCTTTTACGAGATGATGATGTCGCTTACCCCGGAACGGAGGGCGGAATTGCGCCGACAAAGCGCCCGGCAGCAGGAAACCCCGGAACAGCGGGAACGGCAGGCGGTACGCCCCCCGACGGAAGCCCCGAAAGGCAAACGGAAACAAGCCGCCGGTACGCCGAGAACGGGCGGCCTGTTCGACACGCCGGACAATCCAGAGGAGGAAGAACCCGGTAAAGAAATGCCGCAGATACGGGAGGCGGATATGAAACCCCGACCGTTCGAGGGGGAGGTCGCCCCCTATTTCCGCGAGGGAACACTCGTCACGGACGGACAAAACCGGGTCGGCTACCTGCGGGAGACTGAATCCCTGCAACCCATGTTCCACCCGCTGGAACTCACGCCTGCACAACGGACGAAAGCCTCCATGTATATCGAGATACGCGATGCCTATTACCACCTTTATAACAACGAGGCGGAAACGCTGACGGCGAACCCCGCCCTGCGGGAGATGCTCAACCGGCTTTACGACAATTTCACCGAACGCTTCGGACGGCTCAATGACAAACGCAACCTCGACCTGATCAAGATGGACGCGCGGGGGACGGAGATTCTATCGCTGGAGCGTTACATCGACGGCAAGGCACGCAAAGCCGACATCTTCGAGCGTCCCGTGGCCTTCAATCCCGATGAGATCACGCACGCCGACGACGCTTCGGAGGCCCTTGTGGCCAGCCTGAACAAGTACGGCCGGGTGGAACCGCACTACATGGCCTCGCTCACGGGAACTACCGTGGAGGGAATACTCGGGGAACTGAAAGGACGTATCTATTACAACCCGGAAACGGACGGCTACGAGGTTGCCGACAAGTTCATCGCCGGCAATGTCATCGGGAAAGCCGAACGGATCGAGGCGTTCCTGCGGGAGAATCCCGACCACGCCCCGGCCCGGGAATCGCTGGAGGCTCTGCGCGAGGCGACGCCCAAACCCATCGCTTTCGACGACCTGGATTTCAACCTGGGCGAACGGTGGATTCCAAAAGGTGTTTACGAGCGTTTCGCCTCCTCGCTCTTCGATACGGAGGTGAAGATCACCTTCGCCTCCAACCTAGACGAGTACGGCGTGAAGGCGGAAGCGACGAACGTGAAGATCACGGAGCAGTATGCCGTCAGCGCGCAGACCCGTAAGTACAACGGCCTGCACCTTTTGAAACACGCCCTGCAAAACACTTCGCCCGACATCACCAAGACCGTCCTCAAATGGGTGGACGGCGAACGGCGGGAGGTCAAAGTGCGTGACGGGGAGGCCATACAGCTCGCCAACAGCAAGATAGATGAGATCCGGGGTGCTTTCCCCGAATGGCTGCGCGAGCAGTCGTCCGACTTCAAAGACCGCCTGACAGACCTCTATAACCGTACTTTCAACTGTTACGTGCGCCCGAAGTACGACGGGACGCACCAGGAATTCCCCGACCTCGACCTCAAGGGGCTGGGAATCGACAAACTGTATGACAGCCAGAAGGACGCGATATGGATGGACAAACTGCTCGGCGGCGGGATAATCGACCACGAGGTGGGCGGCGGAAAGACCCTTATCATGTGCTGCGGGGCCTACGAGAAGAAACGCCTCGGGCTGGCCAATAAACCCATGATTATCGGGCTGAAAGCCAACATCCATGAAATAGCCCGGACGTTCTGCACCGCTTACCCGATGGCCAAAGTCCTCTACCCGGGCAAGGAGGATTTCACGCCCCGGAAGCGTGAGCGCATCTTCCGGGAGATACGCAACAACGACTGGGACGTCGTGATCCTCTCGCACGAACAGTTCGGCATGATACCCCAGTCCCCGGAGATACAGCAGGAGATATTGCAGGCCGAGCTGGACTGTGTGGAGGAGAACCTCGAAGTGCTCAAAGCACAAGGCAGGGACGTTTCCCGCGCCATGATGAAAGGGTGTCAGAAACGCAAGGCCAACCTGGAAGCCAAGTTGCAGAAGGTGGCGCACGCGCTGGAAACACGCAAGGACGACGCCGTGGACTTCCGCCTCATGGGTATCGACCACCTCTACGTGGACGAGAGCCACAAATTCAAGAACCTGACTTTCACGACCCGGCATGACCGGGTGGCGGGCCTCGGAAATCCCGAGGGGTCGCAGCGGGCGCTCAACATGCTTTTCGCGCTGCGTACCATACAGCAGCGCACGGGCCGCGACCTGGGGGCGACGTTCCTCTCGGGAACGACCATCTCCAACTCGCTCACGGAACTGTACCTGCTTTTCAAGTACCTGCGCCCGAAGGAACTGGAGCGTCAGAATATCCGCACCTTCGATGCCTGGGCGGCCATATTTGCCAAGAAAACCATCGACTACGAGTTTTCCGTGACCAACGAGGTCGTGCAGAAAGAACGGTTCCGATATTTCATCAAGGTTCCCGAACTGGCCATGTTCTACTCCGAGATTACAGATTACCGCTCGGCGGAGGATATAGGGATCGACCGACCGCAAAAGAACGAGATATTGCACAATATCCCGCCGACACCCCAGCAGACGGAGTTCATAGAACGGCTGGTGCAGTTCGCCAAATCGGGCGATGCCACGCTCCTGGGCCGCCTGCCGCTCTCGGAGCGGGAGGAAAAGGCGAAAATGCTCATTGCCACAGACTACGCCCGCAAGATGTCGCTCGATATGCGTATGATAGACCCCGAACTATACAGCGACCACGTGGACAACAAGGCGAGCCACTGCGCCCGTATGATTGCCGGTTACTACCGCCGTTTCGAGGCGTACAAAGGTACGCAGTTCGTATTCTCCGACCTGGGAACCTACAAACCCGGAGCGGGGTGGAACGTCTATTCCGAGATACGGCGTAAACTCGCGGAGGATTACGGCATACCCCAAAGCGAGGTGCGGTTCATCCAGGAGGCGACCTCGGAAAAAGCGCGCAAGGAGATGATCGCCGGTATGAACGCCGGAAAAATCCGCGTACTCTTCGGATCGACCGAGATGCTCGGGACGGGAGTGAACGCGCAGAAACGCTGCGTGGCGATACACCACCTGGACTGCCCCTGGCGTCCCAGCGACCTGGAGCAGCGCGACGGGCGGGGAATACGCACCGGGAACGAGATCGCCAAACTCCATGCCGACAACAAGGTGGACGTGATATTATACGCCGTCGAGAAGTCGCTCGACGCCTACAAGTTCGGGCTGTTGCACAACAAGCAACTGTTCATCCGCCAGCTCAAGACCAACAACATGGGAAGCCGTACCATCGACGAGGGGGCCATCGACGAGAAAAGCGGCATGAATTTTTCCGAGTATGTAGCCGTCCTCTCGGGAAATACAGACCTGCTGGACAAGGCCCGCCTGGAGAAGAAGATCGCCACGCTCGAAAGCGAACGCCAGGCATTCGTGCGCGGCAAATCATCGAGCCGCTACAAGCTGGAGCAGATCACGGAGAAGATAGAGAAGAACAACGACCTGATACGGCGTATCGGCAAGGATCTGGAACACTTCAAGGCCCGCGTCGAGTTCAACGAGGACGGCTCGTACCGCAATCCCGTGAAACTGAACGGGCTGGAAACCTCCGACCCCAAGCTCATCGGGAAACAGCTCAACCGTATCGCCGAAACGGCACGCACGCTCGACAGGCTCGAACCCATCGGGAGCCTCTACGGGTTCGAACTGCTCGTCCAGAGCGAAACGACCGGGAAAGACGGGCTCGACCTGGTGCAGAACCGTTTTTATGTCCGGGGTGAAGGGGATTATCTATACCAGTATAACTACGGGAATATCGCCTCCGACCCGCGACTGGCGGCGATGAACTTCATCCACGCGCTCGCGACCATCGAGCCGACACTGGAAAAATTCCGGAAAAAGAACGAGGAACTGGAGAAAGATATTCCCGTCCTGCGGGAAGTGGTGGAAAGTTCCTGGCGCAAGGAGCCCGAACTGACGGCCCTGAAAACTGACCTGACGGAAATAGACCGCAGGATACAGCAAAGCCTCAAACCGATAGAAGAGAGCGAGGGAAAGGAGGCGGAGGAGGATAACGACGTGTGCCGGGAACGGCATGACACGGCGGAAGAGCTCCCGAAGGAAGACAACACGGCGGCCCGTATTCCTTCCCGGCTGCGGCAGATTGCCGACGCCTCCGGGGGGCGCATCGTGATCGCGGGCGTGGGCAGCCCGCCGGAGAACGGCCCCGCAAAGAAAGGGATTAAGATGTAAGCGAAAAGCCGACGGAAGTACAGATTTCCGTCGGCTTTTTTCATATGCCCATGAGCGTTGTTGTCACACTTCCTGCAAGAGTGTTTGCAGCTCCTCCTGCGTGGGAAGATAGGTCATGTACTGGGCGGCGAAGACCTGCTTTTCATCTTCGGGCAGCGTATAACGGACGACCGCGTCGTTTTTCTCCGCGCAGAGGACGATACCCACCGGAGGGTTATCCCCGGGATTCATCAACTCACGGGTGTAGTAATTGACATACATCTGCATCTGCCCCAAATCCTGATGGGTCAGCTCCCCGGATTTAAGGTCTATTAAAACGAAACAGCGGGCCAGGTAATTGTAAAAGACCAGGTCGATGTAGAAATGCTTGTCGTCGAAGGAGATACGCTTCTGTCGCGCGACGAAGGCGAAGCCTTTCCCGAGTTCGAGCATCAAGCGCTGCAAGCGGCTGATGAGCAGTTGCTCCAGATCGGTTTCCAGAAAATGCTCTCCCTGGGGGATACCGAGAAACTCCAGGATATACGGGTCGCGGATGATCTCTTTGGGTTCGACACGCCCGGGTTCGGTACGGGAAATCTCCTCTTTCACGGCTTTCTTGTCTCGGCTGGCCAGCAGGCGGTCATAGAAAAGCGTGTTGATTTGGCGGTCGAGCTGCCGGACACTCCAGTTTTCCTTGACGCACTCGTGCAGGTAAAAATCACGGGCGGCATCGCCCGACACCTTGAGAAGCGTGCGGCAATGCGACCAGCTCAATTTATCACACAGCGTGTGATATTTCGGGTAGCACTGGTAAAACTGCCTCATGTACCGCAGGTTGGTGGCCGTGAACCCGTTTCCGAACTCCGCCACGAGCCGCCTGGAAAGGGTGTTGATGACAGCCTTGCCATATCCGGCACGGTCGGTTCCCTGCTGCTCGTACTCCACTATATATTTCCCTACCTGCCAGTAAGCCCTCACGAGGGTCGAATTGACATGATGTATCACCTTCGCGCGCGCTTCCTGCAAGATATGGCGCACGTTATGCAGTAGCTCTTCCTCCCCTTTGTCGGCAGGATATATTTTATCTGTTTCTTTCATTGTTCATTATTATATAGGCTTCCAAGTGCAAACATACTGATTTTACGGCAAATATCGAACGGTTGTACCGCCTTGTCGTGCCTTATTCCATGTATCTCCGCGTTTTTCCATGACGCCGGACTCTCGGGACAGGGCCTAACCGGAACCGGCAGGACGATCCTTTTTCAGCTTGCGGAAATTACTGAAGTTACGCTCGATGAACCGCAGGACGTCCGATTCCCGGTAGAAGGTCTTGTGATAGATCATCTCGTAAGGCAGCTCTCCCGAGGTGCGGTAACGCTGGAGTGTGCGCTTGCTGATATTGAGCATACGGCACAGGTCGTAATTGTCCAGAAGACGCTCCCCGTCAGGCAGGATGGAAAGCGGTTGCTCCACATCCCCCGCGCACAGCTTCTCAATACGTTCCAGCCGTTCCGAGAGCCGCTGCATCCATCCGTCGAAATATTCCTTATCCAGAAACATGGCCTACTCCTTTGGTCGGTTTTTGCGCCGCACGGAACGCTCCTTCAGCACACGGCGGATTTCCGTGAGGGAATAATACAGCTTCCGGTTGATGGCCGAATAGGTGATCACGTGATCCGAGCGGAGGCGTTGAAGGGTACGCCCGCTGATGCCCAGGTAACGGCAGACCTGCTCGCCGTCCATCCATTCGTCGTTTATATACTCCTTATTCCATGCACGCCCCTTTTCAGGGAGAGAGGCGATTGCAGCCTCTATTTTCTCTATACGCCCGACAAGCTCGTTATAGGCTCGCGAACCGATCACTATGATTTTCATACTCCTTTGTTTTTTAGTCTGTTACAAAGGTCGGGCTTATATGGACAGCTTAAAACGAGGTCGGTACGACTTTTTTTTGATAATTTGCAGTGAACTGATTCTCAACGGTTCATGCGGTGAAGAAGGCAGTGTTTTTTACCGAAATCCGCGGCCCGTACTCGGTATTTTTATTGGCAGAAATGCGATAGCATACTGTGATTCAACGCTTAACGGTGTTCTAATCCGGACGGGGCTACAACGGAACACCCGTATCGGCTCCTTATACGGGTGCAAATACGGGCGTTCGGGAAAGTTCCTTTCGAGAGTTACGGGGGAAAACCGACCTCGGTTCTTTTGTTATATACAACGCTGATTATCAGTGCTTCTATAAGAAATAGAGTGCTTTACCGGTTCATGTTCTACTCGGAATTGCCGTTTTTCTTGTTTCGCTTCCACGTCTGCATACGTTTAAGCAGGGCCTCTTTCGCCTTGTCAAGCCACGGTGTCGGGTTGTTTCGGATTTTCATATCGCAGAATGTCCTCGAAAGGTTCATGTCGAGGTGTACGTTGAAAGCGTTGGAAATGTAGCTGGCAAGTTGCGTGAGTGGCACATTGCCGAAACAGCCTTTACTGTCGAGCAGGTAAATAAGTTCCGTCAGATCCGTCTTCGAGTCCTGCCATGTCGGACGCACGTCAGGCAATGGCAGAACCATGTTCCGGAGGTTCGTGCTCTCCAGTGATTCCAATTCGCCCATAAGATAAACCGACAACATATCGTTGGCCAGGATTTTCGCCACCTTGAAATCCGCGTTTGTCGAAAACTGCGGGTCGAGTTCATAGTAGAAGGTTTCCAGGTATTGCTCCGTGTCGGTCTGCCCGCGCAGGAAATAGAGGCTGTCCAGGTGTGTAGCGCCGCTGCGGAAATAGCGGATAAAGTCGAGGCGTTTCTGCGTGTACGCGTTGATGGCCCGAACATGGGCGTCCAGGTACTCCCGTTGTGCCTCGATACTTCCTACCGGACGGTTCATCTCGATATTGTAGAGCTTGCGGTAATAGATCAGACGGCAAAAAAGACGGGGTTTGATTTCTTTGAAGAACTTTATTTCCTCGTCATCGTTTTGAAAACGGTAGCCGATGATATATTGTTTCAAACGGTCGAACGCTTCTCCCAGGACACGTGACGCTTCAAGCGACTTTTTCAACACGTCGGTATCCCGCGATTCGATACGTTCGATACTCCGCAGGACTTCGCTGTTTAATTTTTCTATAAATGCAATCATAATCCGTCTTGTTACTTTCGCGTATAAAGTTAGCGAATCGAAAAACCGGCGGATTACGATTTTTATCTTTCTCTTCGTTTTTTTATCACGGAGCCGATTTTAATGTCAGATCCGACCTTCCTGGCGGATGGAAGTGGGATTGCTCCCCATATTCCGCTTGCAAAAGTCCGTAAAGTGGGATTGGGCGGAGAAACCGCACATGTAGGCTATTTCCTGCAACGTGTAGTGTGTCGTCCGCAACAACTCCCCGATACGTTCGATACGGCGCTGACGTAACCACGAGGAGGCCGAGCAGCCGAAAACCCGCTGGAAACGCCGGCGGAAGGTAATCGTGCTGGAATACCCGCAAACCCCGGCGAGTTCCGTGACGTTATCCGAGGCAAGATAATTCGATTTGACACGGGAGATGAACTCGTAATCGTCCCCCAGGTGCAACAGCTCCTCGAACTCCCCGACATCGGCGGGAGTGAGATGTTCATAAGAGGCGTCGAGCATTTTCAGCATGACAGCAGCGTTACATTCAACGGGCATACCCAATGTCTTACGGGCTTCACGCAGGTAATTCTTGAACCGCAGCCGCAGCGTGTCGTGATGCGGGTAGGAACACTCGGACAGAATGGTGCAAACCGTCCGCAGTTCATCGACACAACAGTAGCCGAAATACCACGTTACAAGACGCTCGACGTAATGGACGACATGAAATTCCTCCGAAAGCATCAGAAGAAGCAGGAACGGGGTGAAATCCTGGTATTCCCTCGTTATGGGACGGGGTGCTTCGTCAAGCAAGGAGGCGATGTCCCGCATCAGCAGAGAATCTCCCGAGTACGCTTTTATTTGTTCGGAACTGCGGGCATAATCCCGGTAACGCGATATGACCGCCGACAAAGCATTGAACTTCACGGCGTGAACGCCTTCTATAAAGGAAGGGCGAAGACTGTTGTAAATGGATAAGTCGGTTTGCATAAGTCATTTCTATAAAACGGAGCCGCATCCCCTTGTTGCCAAAGCTCCGCAAGTCGTTACTTATGAACCGCTTGGAACACGGTACGAATCCTAATTACAAATATATCGCATCTGATAATCCGGAACAAATATCAGCAGGTAAAAATGAAAATAAACCTCGTTATTTTTGATTATTACCTGCAATAATATTATATTTGCAAACAAATAAGAGTTGTTTGACAGCATGAGAAATATAGTGTATCAAAGCACTTTACCAATTTCTTATCCGTTGCCCATTCTCATGCGAGTTTCTTTTAATCTATTTGTAGTCAATTAAATACCTTCAGACTACATCAAATATACGAAAAATTCTTGTAAAAAATTTTGTATTTAACTCTAAAAAGGTTACCTTTGCAATCCTATTTGTGAAAAATATAAAAAAGTAAGATAATGAAAAGAACATTTCAACCATCTGTACGCAAGCGCGTGAACAAACACGGATTCCGTGAACGTATGTCTACTCCTAATGGACGTCGCGTACTGGCTGCTCGTCGTCGTCACGGACGCAAGAAGCTGACTGTTTCTTCTGAAGAGAGATTCTAATATTTCTCTGTAGAAATTTTAAAGAACGGCTACACCTTTCCGGTGCGGCCGTTTTTTGTTGCCGGTCATGTTTTTATCCCGTCGAAACCCAAGGCGACACGATGGGCGGTACCAGACTCAAGATTCACGATTCACTGTCGGGTTATGAGGAAAACCGCCTCGTGCGCACTAAAACGTTTTCTGCGCACAACAAGCCCAAAATGAACTGCACCCCAAAAGTTGGACACAAAACCGACTATTATGAGAGAGTCTAAAGAGTCTGATTATCTGTCCGCAGTTCAGGCACTAATTCGCGGGGAGAAACTGTACACGGTTTCGTCAAGGTATGGTATCCACCACTACAAATTGCAATTGCTGCGCAAACGTTATGAAGAGAGAGGTCTGCCAGGCCTTTTAGAGCCACGCGGTTTGAGACGCTATAATCTGGAAGACCGTTTGTCCATAATAAGAGATATTGAGCAAAATCATATATCTTTGCTCAAAGCATCCCTAAAATA
>ENA-OXZU01000047-OXZU01000047.1-human-gut-metagenome-genome-assembly--contig:-NODE-47-length-26910-cov-5.225172_pt1 | contig 26910 bp, 23 predicted proteins | sample MGYA00243420_ERZ652804 | MGnify/ENA primary metagenome ERZ652804 (study PRJEB26926, sample SAMN06164402) | human gut metagenome | biome: ENVO:00009003; feature: ENVO:2100002; material: ENVO:00002003... | reverse complement strand
CAAATGCCGGTGCGTCCGGGGCAGGGTCGAGCGCATAAACTAAAGCACCTTGGCGGTGCGCTTCCTCCGCGATCATAAGACCGAGCTGCCCACCTCCGATTATGCCTATTTTTTTAGCCATTTGTTAAGATATTTGTGATTCCGCCTAGATTTCAGCTTTGAGTACAGAATCCGTCTGGTCTTGTCGGAACTTCTCGAGTTTCCGTGCAATGTCCTCGTTCTGGAGTGCAAGGATGGATGCAGCTATGAGTGCAGCATTCTTGGCCCCGTTTATCGCTACGGTAGCGACAGGGACTCCGCCAGGCATCTGTACAATGGAAAGAAGGGAATCGAGTCCGTTCAACGCTCTTGATTTCACAGGGACTCCGATTACTGGAAGTGTGGTCATCGCCGCTACCATTCCCGGCAGATGTGCCGCACCGCCTGCTCCGGCGATGATGACGCTGATGCCACGTGCTTTCGCAGTTTTCGCATAGTCATACATAAGGTCAGGTGTTCTATGCGCGCTCACGACTTTCTTCTCGAATGGGATTTCGAGAGCCTTGAGCATTTCTTCAGCTCCCGACATGACTTCATAGTCACTGGTGGAGCCCATAATGATTCCGACTTTCATATATAAATAAAGAGTATATCTGTGTCTGCTGCAAAAGCATCGCAAATATACTCTTAATTCGCGGCATAAACAAAACGCCGGAGTGCAATATTTCTATAAAATCCTTTTAGGCGATTATTTTCCAACCTTGTTCGGGGAAGCCTTGAGCGCCTTCTTGATTGTCGGCAGGACTGCCTTTACATAATAAGTGACTCCGAGGTCGGTGAAATGGTCGCCGTCTACGGTGCCGTCCTTCATTTCATCCAGAAGTTTTTCTCCGGAAACATAATATACGCGCTTCTCGCCCGCCTTGCGAAGTTTTTCATAGAACGCTTTCTGGGCATTGTTCCTGGCGATGATGTCCTCGCGCTCGACATTGTTCAGACGCATTGTCGGGTAAAGCGGATGCTCCACGATAACCACCGGCACGTCAGGATGTGCATCACGGAGAACGCGGAAGAATTCCACGCTGTGAGCCTCGATGCGGTCAGCCTTGCAGTTCGGCGCATTGTCCATGACGTAGACGGCAGGTGTTTCCACCGATGCCATCAGCTGGGCGATATCCAGGTCGAGGAGGGCATTGCCGCTGAATCCGAGATTGATGACTTCCATATCGAGAGCTCTCTCTATCAATGAAGTATGTACCATTCCAGGACGTGACACACAGCCTCCCTGGAGAATGCTGGTGCCGTACATCACTATCGGGCATCCTCTTCTAGGGCTGTCCACCTGAGGCTTGCCGATGACGCTGGCCCCGTCGACACCGATTTCAAGCGATGTGACGCCGTCATACAAAGACAGATAGAGCATATATTCACGCTCCTTGCGGTCCATGTTCTTCACAAGCACATACTCCGAGGTCTTGTTGTCCCTGCTCGGTCTGCCCACACCTGTAAAATACCATTTGCCCTCGTCGAGAACATAAAGGTCAAGTCCTCTGATGCCGGCCGGCGACATGTGGTTCATATATGCTCCGAAATAAGAGGTCCATCTGGCCTTGATGATCGGGGAATCCGTACGGAAACGCACGTAAATACCTGCAGAATGGTGTCCGTGACGCCAAAGTTCAGGTCTGGTGGTCTTCTCATAAGAAGCAGGAAGCCTGTCGTAAGGGGTCAATGTCGCTTGAGTGGCTTTTCCCCCAATCAAAAATTCCGTGGCATCGTGATATACCAATCCATCTTTCTCCGGCTCCCCGGCATTTGCGACAGTCGCCAAAGCAAGCATTGCCGCTGCTGCGACCGCTGTCGCCAACATTCTGCTTTTCATCATGATTCTATTTACGTTTTTCAATGAATTTTTTTACATCTTCCCACTTGTAGTAGACACCGGAGACTGCCTCCAGGTCTGCAATAGTGCGTTCTTTGTCGTTATACACGAATTTCACCAGCACGTCCGGTGACTTATGGCTCTTGTAGAAAATCATCTGGAGATTCGACGCGAACGGTATGTTCATCGGATCATTCCATTTCTGCGGGATTTCATCGAAAGACAGTCTCTCGCCCACTCCGCTCAGATGCAGGTATCCCACCAATGCCATGATAGGATAGTCGTGACCGAACTTCAAGTCGGCAGCATAATGTCCGGATGCCAGGGCCTCATCAGCTTTCGCAACAATGTCATTCACAAGCGGTTCCGTGTTTTTCATCCTTTCCTTTCCGAATTCCACGGAGTTCCCGTGCCTGATATAAAGTTCGCGGTTGCTGTAGTCCCACCATTTGTAGATGACGTCTTCCGGCAAATGCCTGTAGACATTGGTCTCGACTCCTGACGAGCGTGCGATTCTGGCGACCTCCCAGATTTTCGTCTGGAACTTGTCCGCATTGCGCACGAACTGCTTTGCAGCCTGCGGGTCGGTGAACAATGATGCCATGACTTTCACGGTATCAGTCTGCACATGCTTCAGCGGTTCAAGCATCACCGCAGAAGCTTCCTTCTGCTCTTTGGATGTACCGTTGCTGATATACGACATGATGACATCATCGCTGTCTATCTCGAACTGAAGTCCCGGCTGCAGGCGGATGAGTTCTCCGACGAAATTGGCCATGCTTACCTGGCAACGGTGCACCGTACTGCTTTCCACTCTCACCAGACCGCTGCCCTTGCGGAATACTCCAGGATAGTTCTTATACATCCTTTCCGCAATCATGCGGTGTTCTTTCTCGCCGAGTCTCGTCAGATGTCCGTTGGCGCCATGATGCACTTCAGCCACGACCCGAGCCTCCTGCAGAAGCTCTTCGCCTTCCGGCGTAAGGATGCCGGCGCTGTCCGCCTTCTCCAAAATGTCGATTACATAAGTGTACTTGTCAATGCCCCAGTTCGTCCTGGAGCCATGGCGTCCGTAATGACTGATATACACAGGTTTATACCCCTTAGGAGCCGGTGTTACCTGCATTTCCTTGAATTCGTAAGGATGGGTGTTTACCCCTGCCCTGTCCGGATCTTCCCGGAGCATCTGCATAGGCTGCAACTGCAGCAAAGCGAAAATCAGCAATGAAAACATTGTCGTGTGTGTTTTTTATGTTTATAGTTTAAGAAATTACATGTCGTAAATCCTTCATTGCCAATGTCAGGTGTCTTTCCACCGTTTTCGGAGAAAGATTCATCTCATCGGCAATCTGCTCCACCGTCTTCCCCTCGAACCTGCGTTTCTCGAATACTTGACGCCGCTTCTCCGGCAACTTGCTGATTGCAGCCGAAATAGTGGCATCAAGTTCGAGCGCAGATATTGTGTTCAGGATATTCTGAGTTTCATCCTCAGGTTCCTGCACAAGACGGCGATCCCTGTCGGCGACAAATTTGGCGCGGAGCCAACTGATGGATTCATTCCTGACCGCGGTCAGAAGATAGCTCTTGACCGGCTTGGAAGAATCCAGACGTTCACGGCCTGTCCATAGTTTCAGAAACACATTCTGAACTACATCTTCAGCAGCGTCAGGGTCCTTGAGCAGTGATACCGCATAAGTAAAACACTGCTCGAAGTACCTGTTGAAAAGCTCATCGAAACTCGCTTTATCCCCACGTCTCAGTCTGCCGACAAGATTCTTTTCCGTCATTTCAGTTAATTTCTATGAGTCTGATGGTGTGAGTGGTCGCCGAAGTTACGAAAATTTTCGCACAATCCTCAGAAACTACGACATCAGAAGGATGAAAATCTTTCGCAATGGTTTCAAGTCTGCCTTTCGAATAGTCACCGCCGGCTCCCGGAGTGAGCTTTCTGACAGTCTGGGCAGTCACATCGCAGAAATACAATGCACCGTCCTTTGCGCACCAGATTCCGTTCACCGTGCCGATTGTACTCGTGCCGAGCAGGACGCCCGGAACGCCGTCCTTGGAGCCACTGCGATTTCCATTTCCTGCAATCGGTTTGATTTTACCGTCTTTATCTAGCATATAAAGATAACCGGAAACATTAGTGCCGATAATAACTCTTCCAGCCGCATCCACGGCAGTGCATGTAGGCTGACTAATCTCATACTTCTCGACCACAACATCATTCTTGAACTTGATCAGATTATTGCCGCCTCTGTTCGAGAGATATCCGTAGCCGTCTGAATCAAATTTGACGCCCATAGGGTTATCCAGAGTGAATCCGGAAACCACTTTCACGACTCCGGCAGCGTCCATCTTCATAAGCTGGTGGCCGCCCTTGTTGCAGAAATACAGTTCTCCTGACGGAGCGACTGCACCCTGCCATGGAAAGTTAAGTTTCGCACCCGTGGTTTGCACAGTAGTGACATTTCCGGAGGAATCCATCTTTCTGATGGCAAATGTACCTCTCTGCATGATGTAGTAATTGCCGTCACCGGCAGGAACGATACCTTCCGGGAATGAGAACTTTGCAGAATTGCCCTTACCATCTATTGAAGCTTTAACGTTTTTCTCTCCGGCATAGATGGAATCACGATACACATGTTTCTTCGTACAGTTCTCCTCTGCCAATGTCAAGTTGATGACGGCAAGCTGGCTCTCTGGGAAGGTAAGTGCCTTGGACAGTGTGACTTCCTTTGAGAATGTGTAATTTGCAGTCTCGCCTGCAAAAACAACCTTTGCGCCAGATTTGATAGTGCCAGGGTTTACTACCAGCCAAAGTTCATTCTCCAAGCCGGCTTTTCCACCGAACTTTGGAGCGTCTTCTGTGTATGTAGCTGCTACGGAGCTGTTTTTTGTGGTCCACTTGTCAATGGTGGCTGTAGCTAAATCAATTACCGCACAGCCAGTAAGACCAGTCCCTTCAGGAGCGGTGAGGGAGAATTTCGACACTTTCTCCCCATTAAGAGACGCTGGTCCATTGAGAGCAACTTTAACAATGGAGAACATTCTCTTGAAAAAGAGGTCGTTTATTGTGACTACTCCTGTTTTATCTGCCGTATAGGCGGTCTCCTTAGCTACGAGAATATCGCAAGCCTCGTCAATCGTAAGGCTGCTTGGTTTTTGCACAACTGCCAGATTTACCCCCACATTGCCAGAGCTGTACCCTTTTTCTAATGCTGACGCAGGAGAAAATGACTTGAATGTACCGTTTGCTGAGAGTCCTGCAACTGTTCCGTCGAACGTTGCCACTTCGTTAGTTTCACTTACATTCGTCAAAACGCCTGTAGCTTTGGTGCCCTCTGTAATGGCGCCGACAAACATTGCCAATTTATCGCCTTTTGACCATTTTGGAATGTATTTTCCATCAATGTCGCTTTCAATAAATGACTTTACCTGTGGATTTTCGGATGTTCGTATTGTGAAATGAATACCGTTGTCATTGCTGACCGGGTTCTGTTCTTGTGAATAGGAAATAAATGCGAATGCTGAAACCGCAGCAATTGCAAAAGATTTAACAATTCTTTTCATGGGTGCAAGGTTTAAAGGTTGTAGATGTAGTCTGGATCCTCAAAGATTGTGTCTCCAGCCTGGTTGGCTTTCCCATATCCCTCACTCCCAGCCATCACACTTTCCGCCTCCACGAAAAGCATCTGGAGGGTCGGGCGCTCGTAGGTCTTTTGATCATTTTTCGTCATGATAAATTATTGGTTTAATGCGTTTATAATTTATTGTCTACTGACAAGATTTTCAGATAATTTCTATGAGTCGGATGGTGTTAGTGGGCGCCGAGGTTACGAAAATTTTCGCACAATCCTCAGAAACTACGACATCAGAAGGCCAAAAACCGCTCGCAATGGTTTCAAGTTTGCCTTTGGAATAATCACCGCCTGCTCCCGGAGTGAGTTTTCTTACAGCCTGGGCAGTCACATCGCAGAAATACAATGCACCGTCTTTTGCGCACCAGATTCCGTTCACCTTGCCGATGGTACTCTTGCCGAGCAGGTCGCCCGGAACTCCATCTCCCTTGGAGCCATTCGCTTTTCCTTCTCCTGCAATCTGCTTGATTTCGCCGTCTTTGTCTATCATGTAAAGATAACCGGAGTCGTCGGTACCGACTATAACTCTTCCCGCAGCATCCACAGCAGAGCATGTAGGCATAGGAATACTGAAAATCTTGACCACAGCATCGTCCTTGAACTTGATTACTTGACCGCCGTTTCTGTTGGAAAGATAGCCGAATCCGTCAGAATCGAATTTAACTCCCATAGGGTTGTTCAATGTGAATCCGGAGACTACTTTCACGACTCCGGCAGCGTCCATCTTCATGAGCTGGTTGCTGCTCTTGTTGCAGAAGTACAGTTCTCCCGACGGAGCGACTGCACCTTGCCAAGGATGGTGAAGTTCCGCACCCGATGTTTTCACAGTAGTGACCCTTCCGAAGGAATCCATCTTTCTGATGGCAAATTTACCTCTCTGCAAGATGTAGTAATTTCCGTCACCGGCAGGAATGATACCTTCCGGGGATGAGAATGTCGCAGAGGTGGCCACTCCGTCTTCAGAAGCATCTGTTCCTACCTTTCCAGCATAAATGGAAGCAATGTACATGTGCTCAGGCTTTTCCTTGTAGAGGAATTTGATTCCGCTGGCCGTACCTTTAGGTGTGGTAACCTGTACTTCATATTCTGCCGGGTCATTTTCAGGAACCACGATTGTAAGGTCCCATTTGTTGGCATCCAGCACTTTGGCTTCTTTACCGCCGATAAGGACCACATTGTCCTTCGCCTTTTCACTGAAATTACGTCCGAGAACTTTCACGATGGCGCCGGAATAACCGCTTTCAGGGTCCATGCGCACAAGGCTGAGTTCCGTCACATTGGCGATGTATTTATCATCTTGGCAGGCACTTGCAAGTGTTACAAGTGCCATTGCCGCTAAAATTATCGATTTTTTCATATACGCTTATTTTGAGTATATCCTTCTTATGGTAAAGCCGGTTCCGTCTGCAAGCAGCATTGAACCGTCCTGCATCGGAAGCAATCCGCAAGGGTATTTTAATCCCGCGTTGGTACCAAGTCCGTCAACTCCAGGATATTTCGACACGAAATTCATACCTGCACGAGTCTTGACGGTTCCCTTGGTATAGTCTCCGCCTTCCCCAGGAACCAACACGCGGACTGTAGCAGTAGTCACATCGGAGAACCACAGGTTACCTTCAGCATCGACTGCAATACCTTCTATCTGGCCGATAGTCGCAGTAAGAGGATTTCCCGGTTCGCCGTCTGTCGTATTCGCCGCACTAGCAGGCTTATCCTTGGTACCGGCGATTTTCTTCATTTCTCCCGTAGCAGGATCAAATTCGAAAATTCCGAACGGAGCATCACTTGAGCCAATGTAAAGTTTAGTCTTGTCCTTGTTCCACGCCATGTGTTCAGCAGACAACGATACAGGCCAGTCGTGCTTCAGCACAAGGTTCTTGTCATATACCGAGATATAGCTTGGATTCGCACGGTTCAGCAAATACAGGTTATCCTGCGCATCTGTAAGCACGCACATCGGGTTTGATGTCAGTTTATGTGTCGGAAGCGGCAATACGCTGATTTCATTGGTTCCATCGGCAATCTTGAATACTTTGCCTGCTGCTTTGCCTGTCGCATAATAGTTTCCTTTGGAATCGAATGTAGAACCCCACAAATGAGTACCATAAATGAGCGCATTGTCCGTACCGATGACCGTCTTGACCTCCCAAGTCTTAGGATCCAGCGTCCTGATGGCATTCATATCTTTGTTGCCACGCGAAGTGAACCACACTTTGCCGTCCGGTCCCATTGCGAGATGCTGTACCGTTTCCAGATTTGCAGCCTTTCCGATTCCATCCTTTGTTCCACGGATAGAACTACCGGCGACAGTCTCCACATACCACAGAGGAGCCACGGTAAATGAGCCGCCTGTGCAGACTCTCTCGCCCACCTTCACGGTAAATGTATAAGTACCCGTTCCGAGTGCAGGCATCTCCACTTTCAATGTCGTAGCGGTAGACTCTGTAACTTTCAGAACCTGGTCGCCAACCATAACCACATTGTTCGCAAGCTCCTCGCTGAAGCCTTCACCGTAGATGGTCACGATAGTTCCGGCGCCTCCCTCCAGAGGAGTTGACTTGGCTATCATCAGTTCCACGTAAGTGAATTCCGCAACAGCCGTATTGGCACCGTTCTTCACTTCCACGGTAACGCGTCCACGTGCGTGTTCCGGTGCGGTTACTGACAATGCTGAAGATGATGTCGTGAGAATATTCGCTTTCACACCGTCGAAGGTAACGGACATGTCGGCCACTTCATCAGAGAAGTTTTCTCCGAGGATGGTGACATTGTCCCCGACGAAACCGAAAGACGGCTTCAACGCAGTAATCTTTATCTCAGGGTCAGCAAGGGTCACATAAGTGAAGTCCAGACCTGAAACTTCTTTTCCGTTCACGGAAACTTTCACATCTACCTTTCCGTCAGCATGCTCCGGAGTCACAATCTGGATTCTATTTTTCGAAGAAGACACTACCTGCGCCTCCTGTCCATCCAAAAACACCTTGTTTGCAGACTGCTCCGCAGCGAAATTCACTCCGGAAATGATTGCGGTACATCCGGATGCTCCGGAGACAGGGATTATGGATATCAGCTCCGGCTCCGCAGCAAGTCCGTTCCCCGTTTCCGAGTCCGAACAAGATGCTGCGCCAACAAGCAACAGAGCCATCTGAAGTATCAATATTATTCTTTTCATTGTCATCAATTATTATGGTTCATCTACTGTTACGGTCCAGCCTGACACTACCGGTCTTTCAGCACCGTCAGCAGGATGGTTGCGAATCTGGAACATCTGTGCAATAGGATGACGCACAAGGAATTGCGCCGAACCGCCACCATCCAGATTGGCCGCTCCGGAACATCCGAGAGACTGGAACATGTATGCCATCTCTTTATAGGTAAGGCCTGCGGCACCGAATGTCCTGCGTCCGTCAGCCGTAAGGAAATACACGATGCCGTCATCAGTATAACCGATAGCGGTACGCGGGTCTCTTGCAACCCATTCAGTTCCAGAGAAATGGCCATTTGACAGAAGGATCAGACCTGCGCCCGTACATTCCTTCAGACTGGTTTTCATCTCCTCGTATTTCGCACGCTCCGCAATCACCATCTTGTTGTCGAAACCGACACCGACGAAGCTGAGAGCCTGCTGCTCGAGATTCGGGTTATAATCCCATGCTGACGAGACAATCGTTCCTCCACGATGCACGGGACCTCTCGGATTGATAGGAGTGTTGATATTCCAGAAATCTCCGTTGATCATACCGACGACTCTCGCACGGCTCTTGTCCATAGCGGCCGCCATATCTGTCAATGTCTGTTTTTTCCAGCCGTCCGAGATGGAATTGCTGTTGTAAGGCATTGCAACCTTTACCTTCACACCGGGAGTCTTGGTGTCAATGCGGAGAATACATATCTGCTGAACATATCCTTCCATTGTCTGGAGATGCAAGTCAGTCTCCTCCACTCCTACGGCCACCACGAAAGAGGTATCCTTGAACACCCTGGCAACCTCCTGGCATTCATCCACGAAAGTCTTTCCGATTTCCGTAGTCGGCTCATACAGGAAGTCCGTGTCCTGAGCCTTGTCGCAAGCTGCACTGAGCATCAACACGCTGGCAGCCAGCCATATTCTGTTTAATATTTTCATATCGTTATTTCCAAAGTTCATTCTGATGCAGATTGACAGTATTCAAATCCAGCTGTTTCTGAGGAATAGGGAAAACCGTATATTTTTCAGGAAGGCCGGTTTTCTTCATATATCTTCCCGTACGGACAAGATCATACCATCTGAAACCTTCTCCAAGGAATTCCAGACGTCTTTCTGCAAGAACCGCATCAATGAATTCCTCCTCGTTCTTCGGCGCAGGTGAAAGATCCTGAAGGCCGCGCGCACGCCTGAGCTCATTGAGTCTGGCGAGACCGCCTCCGGCAAGACCCTTGCCCTCCGCACTGATAAGATACATCTCTGCAAGACGGGAGATGATGATAGGATCCGAGGATGATTTGTTGATATACTTGTTCAATACAGTTTCGCTTCCGTCCACCGTTATCGAGATCGACTTTCTCTTGTCGTTATCAGTAAACAATGCAATCACCTCAGGTACAGGAACATAAATAGTGGCAGGCTGCAAGAATTCGCCAGCGAATTTGATACCGTTTTCTTCAGGCAAGTTGGCGAATGTGAATATCACCTCTGAATTGGCCTCGCCACGGAAAATCTTGGAAAAATCATCCAGTGCGAACAGCGGATCAGCTATGAGGTCATCGGCAAGTTTCGCTGCCTCGGCCTTTTTGCCCTGGGCGATATATGCTCTCGCCGCAAGTGCCTTGGCTGCCTGCAATGACACATAATATTTGGTAGAATATTCTGGGCACATCGCCAATGCTTTTTCAAGGTCCTCATTGACAAAAGCCCAAAGAGCCTCCTCGGTAGAATTCGGCTGCGGATCATTGCTGGTAACCCTCATGAGAGGAGCAATCCTGTATTTGGTGACAATGTTATAGTAATCCAATGCCCTGAAGTAATACGCCACTCCGAGCATCTGACGGACCTTGTCGGTTTGTGCCGCCTTTTCAGCAACCTCAATGAAGCTGTTTATCTGATAAAGCAGGGCATAATATCCTGTATAAGGAACCTGGATCCAGCCGTTGGTAGGCAGGAAAAAGTCCTTGATCCATGACGGAGCGTCCGGCCATACGGAACCGCCTCCACGGAAGAAGTCACCTCCCGTCATATCATTCTGAAAATATCCCTCGAAACCCGGCTTGTACTGCGAGTAGCAGTAAAGACCCGTATAAAGGAGCTCCAGATCTTCTTCTGACACGCTGTCCCTTGATACTGCATCGTGCGGATATTTATCCAAAATGTCGCAGGACGAAATTATTATGGATGCTGTCAACAGCGCTAATATTATCTTTTTCATATCGACAATTAGAATTTAAGATTGACACCGAACATGAACGTCCTAGGCTGTCCAGGATTGAGCCAATCGACACCGTAAGTGGCTGCATTGGAATTATATGACACTTCCGGATCAAGATAAGGCCACTTCGTGAACACGTAGGCATTGTCCAACTGGAAATATACCCTCACGCTGTTCATCTTGATCGCGCGCATCCACTTCGAAGGGAGATTGTAACCCAATGTAATGGATCTCAGACGAAGATATGATGCATCGTGCAGGAAGCGGGTATTGACAAACTTGGTACTGTTCCAGCTCTGTCCGTAAATTGCGCGAGGAGTCTTGTTGGTGGTTCCCGGACCGGTCCATCTTCCTTCACATGCGGACTTGAGCTGCGGCCATGTTCCGTTTCCGAGCCTGAGGCCACCAGTCCAATATTCATATACGCTCTGTCCGTATGAGTATGTCATGAACACGGACAGCTCCAGATTCTTCCAAGTGAATGTATTGTTGAAACCGCCGCTGAATTTAGGATTGGCGGAGCCTACTATCTGACGGTCGTCAGCAGTAATCTTACCGTCTCCGTTATAATCATCATAAATGACGTCACCGGCACGTACGCCCTCATTCTCATAGAGATACTCAGGGACATCCTCGTCATGCTGGTAGATGCCGAGCATCTTGACCATGTAGAATGAACCGACTTCCTTGCCTACCTGCAATGCGTGGAAAGAGTCAGGCATGATTATGTCACTGTCATCCAGGAGCTTGGTCAGTTTATTCCTCACAAATGATATATTGAAATCACCTCTCCATCGGAAATCCTTCTTTCCGGCGTTTCCGGCAACGGTGAGCTCAAGACCCTTGTTGTTCATTGAACCGATATTGCAGGTATAGCTGGAATATCCCGTGGTAATCATCGTCGGCTTGCTGTAGAGCAGGTCGCGGGTGTCTTTGTTGAACACATCGGCAGTGAAGGACAATGCACCCTTGAAGAAACTCATATCAATACCCAAGTCTTGCTGAACGGCAGTTTCCCATTTCAGGTCACGGTTGCCAGGAGTGCCGAGACCGAGGCCGTTGGTATTGTTATAGTTCACACCGCCGGATGCAAGTGCCTGATATGCATAAGGTCCGATGTTGCCCTGGTTACCTGTTGCACCGATGCTGGCACGGAGCTTCATGGTGATGCCGTCAGCATGCCACCAAGATTCCTTGTCGGCATTCCATCCGAGGCTGGCAGAAGGGAAATAACCATAGCGGTTTTCAGGAGCAAACTTGGAAGATCCGTCGGCACGCATCGTGAGAGTTCCCACATAGCGGTCCTTGTAGTTCAAGTTGACACGGCCGAAGAATGACTGGAGCGCATAAGCGGTACGGCTTGAATTGGCCTTGCTGATTTCCGCAGCGACAGAGTTCACGTCGAATGAGCTTGAAGGGAATCCGATACCCCTCTGCAAAGCCATCGAGTTCTCATCCACCTGTGCGGAATGACCGAGAACGACGTTGAGTCCAAGTCCGAAATTGAATTTCTTGTCGTATGACAATGTGTTTTCCCAAATTACAGAGCTGCGGAACTTGCGGCTGTCGGTCAATGAACCTCCCTGAGGATTATCCTCTGACGGATATCCTCCAGGATGCTTCGCCGTATAATAAACATGTTCTTCCAATGCTGAGAAATCCTCGCCCAGGGATGTCTTGAAATCAAGACCCGGGATAATATGGAAGGTCAAGTTCGCATTGCTCAATGCCCTGTAGGTCTTGAGCCACACATCGGACTCCTTGATTGCCTGAAGGGCATTGTTGTTCACGAGCACATTCTTGGATGTAGCCCAGTCTCCGTTAGGGAGGAACGGCTCATCCCAAGGGTACTGCTCCACAGCAGCCTTGATGACATTATATCCGCTGTAACCGGAAGAAACCCGGTTGTTCTTGGTATAGCTGAGCTGCATGTTGATTCCGAAAGAAAGCCATTTTCTGATATCTCCGGAAATGTTGGACTTGATGCTGTATTGATTGAGAGCATTGCTCAATGCTGTTCCTTCCTGATGCTTTGCAGTCGCAGAAACGTAGTACCTTATCTTTTCGGAACCGCCTGATACTGAAGCGGTAATATTACGTGAAAAGCCCGTACGGAGCACATCTTTAAGCCAATTATGAGTCGGTTTTCCAGGCATAGGATTGATGAAACGCTCCTGAGTCTTGCCGAACTGGATGTTATAATTGTCGATAGCCTCGTTGAAAGTCTCGATCAGAAGGTCGCCGCTTGCAAGATCCAGCTTATCCAGACGCGGCTGCTGGCTGAAACTCATGCTTGCGTCAATCGAAATTACCGGAGCGCCTTTCTTTCCCGACTTGGTGGTCACGATAATGACACCGTTAGTGGCACGGGAACCATAGATGGCAGCGGATGCCGCATCTTTCAGGACCTCCACGGACTCGATATCAGACGGGTTCAATGTTGCCAAGCCCGTCATGGATTCACCTTGCGAAAATGCGCCCGTATCACCTGAAGTACTCGTAATAGGCACACCGTCAATGACATACAGAGGTTCGTTACCGGCATTGAGGGAACCGATACCACGGATGCTCACACGGCTGCTGGCTCCCGGGATACCTGATGCGGTAGTGATATTCACACCGGCAATACGTCCCTGGAGAAGCTGGTCCACAGAAAGCACGTCACGCCTTTCAGATGCTTTAGGCTTGAACTGACCGATGGCGGAAGTGATGTCCCTACGGGTCATGCTACCGTATCCGACCACCACTGACTGGTCTAACGACAATGCCTGCGGTTCCATCTTCACTTCAACATTGGTCCTGGAAGATGACATCTGCACCTCTTTATCCTCGTAGCCGAAGAAAGAGAATGAAAGCACCGGCTCCGCACCGGTAACCTTGATGGAGAATTTTCCGTCAGCGCCTGAAGAAACGGCATTGGTCGTACCTTTCTCCACTACGAAAGCTCCCGCCATCGGGGAATTGTTCTCATCTACGACAATTCCGGTGCACAGCAGCGGCTGGGCCTTTACCCCCCCCCACCCGGACTTTGCTGCCGGCGCAGGCTGAGCTTTTTTTGCGACAACGGAAATATTCTTGCCATTGACCTTGTAAGAAACATTCTGTCCGGCAAAAATACGGTCAAGCGCATTCTGGATTGACACATTCTTAACCTGTACTGTCACATGCTTGTTGATGTCAATGTCATCAGTTCCAATCGTGAACGAGTAGTGGTACTCCTTCTGCAGATATTCTACGGCAGAGCGCACACTAACATCCTTCAACGACATAGAAATCTGCGCATTGGCTGATACCGCAAACAGCCACGAAAGGGCAGTTGCGATGACAAGACAGCACAACTTGCTACATCTTGAAAAATTACGCATAAATTGGTTATTAATTATAAAACAAAAATTATTTCAGATTCAATTGGCTGATATATAATAGGCATCCTCCTTCTGCAGAACCTTCATTCCTCCGTCCGCACAGAGAGCTTTGAGAATATCCAGCGGTGACTCGTCATTCACGAACGAAGCATAGAAGCGCCTCCCCAGCAGATTCTGATTGCTGACCACAACCCTAATATCGAACTGACGCTGAAGTTCCTTGATTATATTCAGGAGCGTCTCATCATTGAAATACAATACGTTATGTTCCGTCCACGAAACATATTTCTCCGGATTCATGCAAGTCCTGGTAACCTTTCCGTTTTCCAAGTCAGCCTTTACCACCTGCCCCGGAGCGATTTCCACGGACTGCTTGATTCCGGACACCATGAAATCCATATCCACAGCACCCTCCACCAAGGTCAATTCAGCTTCCGTGGACTTTGGATATGAACGGAAATTGAAAACCGTTCCCTTTACGCGGACATTGACATTATTAGATGAAAGAACGAAAGGATGTTTCTTGTCTTTTGCGACCTCGGCGAACACCTCTCCTGACGAGAACACCTGTCTCGTACGACCGGTAAACTCGCTCGGATACAGCAGCCTGGATTCATTGTGGAGCCAGATTATCGTGCCATCAGGAAGCAGCACTGATTTTTTCTCGCCATAGGCCGTCAGCACTTCCACCCAGTTCACGCTCCCGCCATCTTCAGCAGGAATCACCTTCAGCACCACCGCAAGCAATACCGCAGCCGCCATCGAAACAGCACCGGCAATGTAAGGCCACACACGTTTCCTGTTACGGCCTCCATTCTCCTCGGACAATGCAATCTCCTCAATGGCAGCATCCAGCCGGGCTTTCACCCTTGCTTTTCTCGCCTCAATATCGTATTCGTTATAATCCATTTTCACGTCTTTTGCCTATAATACGTATGAGTAAGCCCTATCCCCCAACGGGAGCTGAAAAATTTTTCACTATCTTTGCAGACCACATTCAAAAAACATTGACATGAAGCCGAAAATGAAATCAATTTTGGGTATCGGCAATGCCCTTACAGATATTCTTGCCGTTCTGCCGGATGACTCGTTCCTGAAGCTGTACCACCTTCCGAAAGGCAGTATGCAGTTCGTGGACATGGAGACGGGAAACAAGATTTTCGAGAGTCTGAAACCTTATGGATTGCATTATGTAGCAGGAGGTTCAGCGGCCAACACCATCACATGCACCGCCATTTTCGGTATGCCGTCGGCATTCATCGGCAAGGTCGGTGAAGACGAGCTCGGCCACCTGTTCAAGAGCGACGAAGAACAATACGGCGTGAAGACAATGCTTCTGAAAGGCAAGAACCCTTCGGGCAGGTCAATGGTTTTCGTGTCCGGGGCCAATGCTGAAAGGACATTCGCGAACTACATGGGAGCCGCTCTGGAAATGGTTCCGGAAGACCTGAAACAGGAATATTTCGAAGGCTATGACTACTTCCATATAGAGGGTTATCTCGTACAGAACCAGGCACTTATCCGTACAGCCGTAGAGATGGCGCACAAGGCGGGATGCATCATTTCGCTGGACATGGCGTCATACAACGTCGTGGAATCCAACGACGCTTTCCTGCATGACATCGTGGACCGCTACGTGGACATCGTCTTCGCGAACGAGTCCGAGGCCAAGGCGTTCACCAAGCTTCAGCCGAGGGAAGCGCTCGACGAAATCGCCCGCCACTGCAAGATTGCCGTCGTGAAAGTCGGCAAGGACGGGTCAATGCTGAAGAGCGGGGATGAATACCATTATATAGAGCCATGGCCGGCCGACACCCTCGACGCCACAGGTGCAGGCGACACTTATGCCGCAGGTTTCCTCTACGCCCATTCTCTCGGGATGCCTCTGAAAGTCTGCGGTGAAATCGGGTCAATCATTGCCGCCAAGGTCGTGGAAATTATCGGCACGAAGATTGATATTCCAAGATGGAAAGCAGCCAAAGCAGAAATCCGCGAGCTGATAGCAGCGAACGGAGGCATTGCCGCGGAAGAAAACAAAGACTGATGCTAGGTTTCATAAAAAACATATTCAGAAGGAGATACCTCAGGAAAGCGATAAGCACGAACCCTACGGGGCTGCATCCGCTAAGTGAAATCAAATCCGTGTCCATCATCATTGACATGGAAGATTCCGGCGCGGACGAGTGCAAGGAGAAGGCGATTTCCGTTTTCAAGTCGCTCGGCATACGCACAAGCGTGTATTTTTTCGATTTCAGCAAGAAGGACGAGGACGAGAGACAGACTACGAGCCTGAACAACACCGTCTTACGCAGCGACCTGAACTGGTGCGGCCGCCCGTCGGCAGAAAAATTGTCAATGCTGGTGCAGGAGGATTCGGACATGCTGCTGTCGCTCGTGGACAATGACGACTTCCCTATCGAATACATGGCAAAGTGCTCACCTTCAAGGTTCAAGATCGGGCGCTGCCAGCTGCCGGGACGTACTTTCGACCTGGTGATAGAGGATTCCCCAAGCCAGGCTTACACACCTGTCCAGGCATTTGCTGAAATCACCAAATATCTCGAAACTATCAAGTAGCCCAGAGCCAACCGGCCTGGCAAGAATCAAATAATACGATGAACGGATTGACAAGAAACATCATTACAGGAGTCAAAGGATTCGGCATGGGTGCCGCGAACGTGATTCCTGGCGTTTCCGGTGGCACGATTGCATTGCTCACCGGCATTTTCACAGAAATCATTGACTCGCTCAACGCCTTAATGGACCCTGCGTCATGGAAACTGCTCATCCAGGGCAAATTCCGTGAGTTCTGGAGATTTATCCACGGAACTTTTCTGGTATCATTGTTCATTGGCGTCCTGATCAGCATCTTCTCACTGGCCAAGCTCATGGTCTACGTCATGAACTGGTATCCGGTGCAGACCTGGGCGTTCTTCTTCGGCCTCATCATCGCCTCATCTGCATATATGATCTATGACATCAAGGGATGGAAGGTCAATGACGTGCTTTTCTTCGCAGCAGGCATTGTCCTCGGCGTGGTCATCTGCACATTGTCCCCTACCACCACTCCTGACAGTCTCTGGTTCATTTTCCTCTGCGGCGCCATCGCGGTCTGCACCATGATTCTTCCTGGAATTTCAGGCAGTTTCATTCTGGTAATTCTCGGCAAATACGACTTTATCATGCAGTCTATCAACCAGATGAACATTCCGGTGCTGCTGGTGTTCGGCCTCGGCTGCATCATCGGCATCCTCGGATTCTCCAAGTTCCTGCACTGGCTGCTGAAAAGGTTCGAAAGACCGACAATGCTGGTGCTCGTGGGCTTCGTCCTCGGCGCGCTCGTGAAAGTCTGGCCATGGAATGACATGCACGCCGTAGCTGAAGGTCAATGTCTCCGCAGCGGCATGGCTCCGGATGCGGCTTCGACAGCTGCCGACCTCATCATGAGTTCCGGCGAACCGATGAAAGTTCTGGATCTCCAGATACCGGGAGCGATTATCTGGGCGATCGCAGGTCTGGCTCTGGTAGCAGTCCTTGAATACCTCAGCACATTGCATAAACTAAAAGAGGAAGCTAAGACCGAATAGACATATCACTTTATAGTTAAAATGTGACATTCCCCTTACAAAACGGCACATCTTAAACGATTCTTCAGAAAAGTTGATAATTATTTTTCTTCAACGATATGGTTTGGCATGATTATGGCAATTAGACATATCGAAGACATAAAAACATAAGCTAGTTTAATTCATATTGAATAAGTGAAACAGCAGCCAGTCGTGAAGACCAGCTGCTGTTTTTTTATCTTTAATGAACTCTTAATCTTCAGGAGCGAACATAGGGTCCCAGGAAGGAAGGAGAATCGGCTTCTGGTTCAGCATTTCCAGAATGTCGGCAGGGATATACTTCTTCTCCGCCACGACACGGAACATATACTCGGAGAACCACTGGTCAGTCATGATCAGACAACCCTTGTAGCCGCGGTCTGCGCCCCAGCTGTTCTCGACCATCCATTTCACAGGCTTGCCGTCCTTGACATCCACGGCGATAAGAGTCATGGCATGGGAAGAACCGCTTGCATGAGTCAGCACGCGCTGCGTCTTGTCCATGGTGAACTTCACTCCGAACAGCGACTCGTAATCGAAATTCGCCAAATCCAGGACACCCTTGTTGGAATTCAGGAACTTGCCCACATCGCAAGAAAAATACATTGCCGTATTGTCCTTGATGGAAGCCATTGCGATTTCGCTGATACGCTCGACAGGAAGATTCACGTAAACCCAGTTCTTTCCGTCATAGACATGGCGGTCATAATCGATTTCATACACCTTTCCGTACTCACGTGAAGGGTCATTCATCAGCATCACGTAGTTGCCATCAAGATCTGCGCCTACATACTTGTCATAGAAAGACTTAGGAGTAAATTTACCACTCTCCACAAACTCATTTTTCGAATTGTACATAGCCCACTCGAACTCCGTAGGAGGCACTCCGAGACACAGGGCAAGCACGCGATAGACATCGGAGAGGACTGACTCCTTGACCTTCTGAAGCTCGGCATTGACCTTGGCCTCTGCGGCTTCAGCCTTCTTTCCGCTCAAAGAAGCGGCTCCGGAGGCATCATATACGTCACGCAACTTGAGTCCACCCTGACGGAGAATGTTCTTCAGCTGCGAAGCCATCTGCGAAGTATTGTTGCTGCTGTAGGTCTCCGGCATGATCTCGGACGGAACGACGCCATACTTCATCGCCAGGTCGGACACGCCCGTAAACTGTCCGCCGTCGCTCAACGGATTCGAGAAAAGCCAATCGACCTGCCTGTCGGCAAAAGGCAGTTTTCTAGTATCAATGACTCCCTGCAGGAAAAGATTGGCCTTCTCCAGCTGGTCATAGAAGAAAAGATAATTCTGTGAGAATGTGAACGCGCCCAGGTCATATTTGTCTATCATCTTGGATCTCATCACATTAAGTCCCGTAAACAGCCAGCATCTTCCGGATGATTTCTGGTCGGTGATGCCTTTTGTCTTGACGCGGTCGCTGAAATGCGTATCGATCATCGCCGCGTTCTCGGAATTGGCTGCAAGAACATTGACAGCAGTACCTGCAAGAGCATTGCGAAGCGCCTTGTCGGCCGGGCTTCCGGTGTAGCCTTTGCTGATACGGGCGAGGACCTCAGGGGAAATGCCTCCGTCAGAGGCAGTCTGTGCGTGCATTGAAGCAGGCAGGATTGCCGCAAGGGCGGCCAGAACAAGCAATTTTCTCATAAATATATTAGTTTTTGATCTACTGCATTGAACCGCCCACGATGTCGAGAAGCTCGCTTGTAATCTTCTGCTGACGGTTCTTGTTGTACTCCAGCGTAAGTTCCTGGAGAATTTCGTTGCCGTTGTCCGTAGCTGTCTGCATGGCCACCGTCCTGGCGGCATGTTCGGCGGCATTGGTATCGAGCTGCACCGTGTACATCTTGAGCATCATCACTTTAGGCAACAGTTCGTCCAGCAATGTATTCACGTCCGGCTCCACGATATAGTCGAAATTCCATCCGCGGACATCAGCCGCAGCGGCATTTTCACGAGCTTCCTTCATAGGGACTATCTCCAGAGGCAGATATGTATTTCTTACCGCCGGCTGGGATGCCGTGGACTTGAAATGGTTATAAAGCAGTTCCACCTTGTCGAAACGCTCGGTCATGAAGCCATGCACGAGTTCCGCCGCCAGTTGTGAAGACTCATCGTAAGAAGGCTTGTCGGAAAGATGCGTATAGTCAGCCGGTGAAGCAAAACCTTTCTTGCGCATTGCGTCAGCCATCTTACGTCCTATGGAATAGACAGTTATGTCCTCCCGCCGGACGCCCGCCGCGAGATATTCGTCAATGACGGTCGTGACATGCTTTATCGCGGTGGAATTGAATCCGCCGCAAAGCGAAGAATTGGAAGAATACGCCACGATGGCCACTTTGTGGACCGGACGCTGTGTACAGAGAAGTTCGAGCTCATCATCGAGATCTACATTGTCCTCAGTTACAGGAATGAACTTGTCATCGTCCTCCCGCTTGTTCATATTGCGCTTATAGGCAATCAGATTCGCGAGCATCCTATGAAGCATATCCTCGTAAGGGAGCATGTTTCCGATAGCGGTCTGCGCCTTGTGCAGCTTCGCCGCCGCCACCATTTTCATGGCGGAAGTGATTTTCAGCGTGCTGTTTACGGAATCAACCCTATTCTTTATTTCTTTCAATGACGGCATGGCGTCTCCCTGATTATTTTACGTCACCGAGACCAAGAGCAACGTCCTCGGCCTCCTGCTCAATGATTTTCTTGATATTGTCATCCAGTTTTCCTTCTGCAAGAGGTGTCAGCACATCGTCCTGATGTGAAGCGCGCATCTTGGCAAGGAATGCCGACTGGAAATCACGTACTTTCTCCAGAGGAATGTCACGGAGCAACGAGTTCGTGCCGCAATACAATATCGCAATCTGCTCTCCCACAGGCATCGGCGAATACTGCGGCTGGATGAGCAGCTGTTTGTTCTTACGTCCGCGGTCCAATGCCAATGCAGTCACCTTGTCCACATCGCTGCTGAACTTGGAGAATGACTCCAGTTCATCGTATTGGGCCTGGTCGATTTTCAATGTTCCGGCGACTTTCTTCATGCTCTTGACCTGAGCGCTTCCGCCGACACGGGAAACGGAAATTCCCACATTGATGGCAGGACGGAATCCCTGGTTGAACAGGCTGTTCTCAAGATAAATCTGACCGTCGGTGATGGAAATCACGTTGGTCGGGATATATGCGGAAACGTCGCCCGCCTGTGTCTCGATAATAGGCAGCGCCGTCAGCGAACCGCCGGCTTTGACTTTGCCTTTCAATGACTCAGGAAGGTCGTTCATCTGCTCGGCAACTTCCTGCTGGCCAATGATTTTCGCTGCACGTTCCAGAAGTCTTGAGTGAAGGTAGAACACGTCTCCAGGATAAGCCTCACGGCCTGAAGGACGTCTGAGGATCAATGATACTTCACGATATGCGACAGCCTGCTTGGAAAGGTCGTCGTAGATGACCAGGGCGGCACGGCCAGTATCACGGAAATATTCACCGATGGCTGCTCCCGCAAATGCCGCATAATATTGGAGCGCAGCCGGATCGGCAGCCGTGGCAGCTACCACGACGGTATAATCCATGGCTCCTTTCGAACGGAGAGTATTGACAAGGCTCGCTACAGTGGAGCCCTTCTGTCCGATTGCGACATAAATACAGTAAACAGGGTTACCCTTGTCGTATTCGGATTTCTGATTGATGATAGTGTCCAGGGCAATGGCGGTCTTTCCTGTCTGGCGGTCTCCGATGATGAGCTCACGCTGACCGCGACCGATAGGAATCATGGCATCTATGGCCTTGATACCTGTCTGGAGAGGTTCGTTCACAGGCTGACGGAAGATTACGCCCGGCGCCTTGCGCTCCAGCGGCATCTCTACCTTCTCGCCCCCGATTTCCCCGAGACCGTCAATCGGATTACCCAGCGGGTCAACGACACGGCCCAGCATTTCTTCGCTTACACCGATGGAAGCGATACGTCCGGTCCTCTTCACCGACATGCCTTCCTTGATTTCGTCAGTCGGTCCGAGAAGCACGGCACCTACATTATCCACCTCAAGGTTCATCACGACACCCATCACACCACACTCGAACTCAAGCAGTTCGCCTGCCTCAGCATTGGTCAGGCCATATATTCTGGCCACACCGTCGCTGACCTGAAGCACGGTACCGACCTCTTCAAGTTTAACGGACAAATCTGCCGATTCGAGCTGTTTGAGCAGCACGTCAGAAATCTCGCTTGGTTTTATATTGTTCTGATTCATAATAAATTACTTTCTCTTCCTAGACGACACGTCCATTCTTTTCGATGAATTCCCGTCTGAGTTCTTCCAGCTGTCTGGAGATGCTTGCATCAATCCGCTTGTCCGCGACCTCGAAAATGAATCCGCCGATAATGGACGGGTCCACGGAAGTCTTCAATTCCAATTTGCGGCCTGTAAAATCATTGAAAATGCCTTTGATGCGTTCTTCCAGTCCGGGTGACGGAGTACTGACCACGAGCTTGGCAGGGCTGACACCTATGGATTCGCACCAACGCATTCTGAAATAATGGAGGATATAGCGCAGATACGGAATCCTGTCCTGCCTTATCACGAGCAGCAGGAATTTTTCCAGCGATGCCGTCATTTTCTCTTCACCCAACGCCTTCTGCAGCAGCGCGACCTTTGCCGTGGCTTGCAGCAGCGCCGGACTTTCCAGAAATCTGACCAGCTCCGGACTTGTACGCAATGCATCTTCGAGAATTTCCGTCTGGCGACAGACGACTTCGCCCTCGCCGGTTTCCTTCACGTATTTCAGCAATGCATCCGCATATCTTGACGCTATGATTCCAGTATTCATCGCATTAATTCTTCATAAAAGAGTCCTTCTGCCCGGCAAGTTCCTGCATGACCTTGTCCACATACTGTTTACGGACTTCTTCAGAACCGAATTCGGTCCTGAGGACTTTCTCTGTAATATTCATTGAGAGCAGAGCCACTTCCTTGCGGATGTCCCTCAATGCGCTCTCTTTTTCCGCAGCTATTTCCGTTCTGGCTTGTGCCAATACCTTCTCGGCCTCTTGTTGAGCCTGCACCTTCGCCTGCTCGATGATGGAAGCCTTCACTTTGGCAGCATCTTCGAGGACACGCGCCTGCTCTTTCTTGGCCTGCAACAACAGTTCCGACTGTTCCTTGTTCAGCTCGGCAAGTTCAGCCCTCGCCTCGTCAGCCAATTTAAGGGACTGGCTGATGGACTCGGTTCTCTTTTTCACCATGTCGGTGATGACAGGAAAACCGAACTTGGCGAGGATGAAGAACACCACGCCGAAGATGATGACCATCCAGAACAGAAGGCCTGAATCCGGAGTAACAAGTGACATACGCTAACTAGCTGAAGAGTGCCAAAAGGCAAACGATAATTGCAAACAGTGCTGCGCCCTCAATCATCGCAGCGACAATGATCATTGAAGAACGGATGCTTCCGCCGGCTTCCGGCTGACGCGCGATGGACTCTGTAGCTGCAGAACCGATTTTTCCGATTCCGTAACCTGCTGCCAATGCTGCAATAGCGGCTGCAAGAGCGATACCTGCCTTTCCAAGAACGTCAGCAGCAACTGCTTGTAAAAGAATTGTAAGTAACATAACTATAAAATTTTAATTGATATTATCAAGCTTCTTCCTGTCTTGCCATGCCGATGAACACGGCTGACAGTATCGTAAATACATATGCCTGGAGGAATGCCACGAGCACTTCGAGCAAATCCATGAACACTCCGAAAAGCAGCGAGACCACCGTCATGCTTCCGAAAAGGACAGCATTGTACTTGGCAAACACGAAGATTATGCAGACCAGGCTGATGGCGATGATGTGTCCCGCAAGCATGTTGGCGAAAAGCCTTATCATCAGTGTCAATGGTTTCATGAACGCGCTGAACACCTCGATGATGGGCAATATCGGGAACGGGAATTTCAGCATCAGCGGCACATCCGGCCAGAAAATGTCCTTGAAATAGTGCTTCGTTCCGAAGAGATTGATCATCAGAAATGTAGCGATGCCCAGCACGCATGTTACCGCAATGTTTCCGGTCACATTGGCGCCGCCCGGGAAGAACGGCACGATTCCCAGAATATTGTTCAGCAATATCCAGAGGAATACGGTGCAAAGATATGGTGAGAATTTTTCATATCCTTCACCGATGTTGTCCTTCGCCACGCCTTCGTCTACCATCTGGATGACAGGTTCCATGAATGCGGCCAATCCCCTCGGGGCTTCTTTCAGCGCATCGTGCTTCTTGTACCATCTGGCAGTGCCCAGAATCAGGAACACCAGCAGCGCACTGCTTATCATTATCGCCAGGACATTCTTGGTAATGGAAATGTCAAACGGCCTTATTTCTTCGCCGGCCTCATTCTTTTCCACTATCTTCCCCGTCTCTTCCGAAATATACAGTCCCTCGTATTCCTCCCCGTGCTCTATCCGCTTGGAAGAGAACACATGCCATCCGGTACTGCTTTTCACGATTACAGGCAGCGGAATGGCAACCGACTTGTCACCGATGTCAGTTATGTGCCATTCGTACGCGTCGCTCATGTGTCCGAAGATTACCTCCTGGACATTGAACCCCGGTCCTCCGGCAGTGCTGTCCGCAGCAGCCTCTTCCGCCCTCAGCGGCATCCAGACTGTCACGGCCAAGACCACGGCAACTATGTATCTGAACAATTTCATAATTCTACGCACACGGACACCTTGTTGTCCTTTACTTCCACGAATCCGGACTTTACCTGAAGTTTCCTTGTCTGCCCGTCAGCGGTCACATATTCTATTGTCCCCGGGTTCAATGCCGAAATCAGGGATGCGTGATTCTTCAGAACCACGAACGGATCCTTCTTTCCGGGCAATTTCACCTTCGAGACCTGGCATTCTTCCAACACCTGTTCCGGTGACATGATTTTCAATGAAATTCCAGCTTCCATATCCACGAAAACTACTTGTTGTCTGCTCTTGCGAGAATCTCCTCGCCTTTCTTTATGGCATCTTCGATGGTACCGACATTGAGGAACGCCTGCTCCGGCAGGTAATCCACCTTGCCGTCAAGAATCATATTGAAGCCCTTGATGGTGTCTTCGATGTCGACCATGACTCCCGGAACTCCGGTAAACTGCTCTGCCACAGAGAATGGCTGTGAAAGGAAACGCTGCACTCTACGTGCTCTGTTCACAGTCTGCTTGTCCTCGTCAGACAACTCGTCCATACCGAGAATCGCAATGATATCCTGAAGTTCCTTGTTTCTCTGGAGAATCTGTTTCACGCGCTGAGCGGTATTGTAATGCGCCTCGCCCACGATATTCGGGTCCAGGATTCTGGATGTGGATTCCAGCGGGTCTACTGCCGGATAGATACCGAGCTCGGTAATCTTTCGGCTGAGCACCGTGGTAGCGTCCAAGTGGGTAAATGTCGTAGCAGGTGCCGGGTCCGTCAAGTCGTCGGCTGGCACGTAAACTGCTTGTACAGAAGTAATTGAACCATCTTTTGTAGATGTGATTCGTTCCTGCATCTGTCCCATCTCCGTCGCAAGCGTAGGCTGATATCCCACTGCCGACGGCATTCGTCCGAGCAGCGCTGACACCTCCGAACCGGCCTGTGTGAATCGGAAGATATTGTCAATGAAGAACAATATGTCTTTCGGCCCGTTCAGGTCCTTGTTGTCCCTGAATGATTCCGCCAGCGTCAGTCCTGACAATGCGACCGAGGCCCTCGCTCCAGGCGGCTCGTTCATCTGTCCGAACACCAAAGCTACCTGAGATTCAGCGAGTTTCGTCTTGTCCACCAATGAGAGGTCCCAATGTCCTTCCTCCATGCTTTTCTCGAAGTCCTCGCCGTATTTGATAACGCCGGATTCTATCATTTCCCTCAGCAAATCATTGCCCTCGCGGGTACGCTCGCCGACACCGGCAAAAATCGAGAATCCGTTATGTTTCTTCGCAATGTTGTTGATAAGTTCCTTGATAAGCACTGTCTTGCCGACTCCCGCGCCACCGAAAAGACCGATCTTACCGCCTTTCAGATAAGGTTCGAGAAGGTCAATGACTTTGATTCCGGTGTAGAGGACTTCCTGTGATGTGGTGAGGTCCTCGAATTTAGGGGGTTCCGTGTGGATAGGCAGTTCATGAGCCCTGTCGAGTTCTCCAAGTCCGTCGATGGATTCTCCCACGACATTGAGCACTCTGCCTCGTATCTGAGGTCCGACAGGCATCTCGATAGGGCGTGCTGTGCTGACTGCTTCCATACCACGCTGAAGGCCATCAGTAGAGTCCATAGCGACCGCTCTGACAGTGTCTTCTCCGATATGCTGCTGAACTTCCACAATCAGCTTCTTTCCATCAGTTCTGGTGATGGTCAATGCGTCATGGATATTAGGAAGTTCATTCTTTTCTTCTGCCTGGGTCAGGTCGAAATGCACATCTACGACCGGCCCGATAATCTGAGATATATGTCCTACAACGTTTGGCATATCTAATTCCTTATTAATTTCTCTTCACTAATGCCGTCCCCGGCATGTAACAAAAATCGCCAATTAGCCAACAAAACTGACCTCTCGGAAATATTCCCCAGAAATACTGAAAATTTTATACCAAGCCAGCGTTTTTATGACCAAAAATACCAATCTTAGGTAAAAAAAGACAATGCTTCATTACCGCCTCATCACAGCCTCCCCAGACTGGTCGACTCCGCCGTGCGTAAAACTGGCCTTTTCACGCACGTCAGGGCCAATTTGATGTGACCCCCAAAGATTGGACGGTTTATAGTTCTTGATTTATTAGAATGAGTATTCTTTGTTGAACTGCAAGGCAAAGATACTTATATTTTCGTGATTGGAGCAACGAATCGGCGGGAGGACGGCCATTGGGCCGAGCCGCCCGGACCGCCGATTTCGTAGCAGCCGGAGGGCATATATTCCGGCTGCGGTGCTCACCTCGCACAAGAATATTGTTGCTCATAGGACTTTCTATATTGTATAGGACTTTTGCCTCCTAGACGTGATTTGATTCTCTTCTCATTATAGTATTT
>ENA-OXZU01000012-OXZU01000012.1-human-gut-metagenome-genome-assembly--contig:-NODE-12-length-39260-cov-4.277082_pt1 | contig 39260 bp, 28 predicted proteins | sample MGYA00243420_ERZ652804 | MGnify/ENA primary metagenome ERZ652804 (study PRJEB26926, sample SAMN06164402) | human gut metagenome | biome: ENVO:00009003; feature: ENVO:2100002; material: ENVO:00002003... | reverse complement strand
CAGCGTCAGATGTGTATAAGAGACAGTTACAAAACTTAATCAAATATAACGTTAACTTTTGTAATATTTACATTATTATACATTTGTGAACATTTGTAATCACATAAAGTGATACATTAGTTAACGTTTTGTGAGAATCGTAAATTTATTTTTATATTACTGTCGGACGATGTAATTTTGCAGATCGAAATCATTAGCTACAGATCAAATGATACCTGATATACGTATTGAAGATTACAACTACCCTCTCCCGGATGAGAGGATTGCCAAATATCCGCTTGCAGAACGTGACTCATCCAAGTTGTTGCGATATATCGACGGAAAGATAGATGAATTCGTATTCCGGCAGATTCCGGAACTGCTGCCGTCAGATGCCGTTATGGTGTTCAACGACACCAAGGTCGTACCGGCCAGACTGCATTTTGTCCGTCCTACTGGCGCACGGATAGAGATTTTCTGCCTGCAGCCGGTAAAACCGGAGGAATACAACATTTCCTTCGCCGCAACATCTTCATGCTCATGGAAATGCGTGATCGGCAATGCCAAGAAGTGGAAGGGCGATATACTGGATCTATATAATCCTGAAAATGCTCCGGAAATCGCGGAAATGGCAATGAAGGCCAGATTGGTTTCCCGCGAAGGAGAAACCGGAATAGTCGAGTTTTCATGGTCAGGCGGCAATCCGTTCTCCAGAGTACTTGAAATATGCGGTACCATCCCTATTCCACCTTATCTGAACAGGGAGAGCGAGGCCATTGACAGCGAACGTTATCAGACATTGTACGCCAAATTCCGCGGTTCTGTGGCAGCTCCTACGGCAGGTCTTCACTTTACTCAGGCCGTGCTGGATGCCATCAGGTCCAAAGGCATTGATATTGAAACAGTTTGCCTTCATGTAGGCGCCGGTACATTCCTGCCTGTAAAGAATTCGGAAGTTGCCAAACATCCCATGCACAGGGAACCGTTCGTGGTGACATTGGATTTCCTGAAAGATCTGCGCAGTTCCGGTAAGTCCGTCATTGCCGTAGGCACTACATCCGTACGTACATTGGAATCCCTATATTATATAGGTGTGTCCTGCATTGAAACCGGCGCTCCGGCGGATGTGGACCAGTGGGCGCCTTATACGCGTGAGTACAAATGGAGTACGGAAGAATCATTGGACGCGATCATTGCGTATATGGAGAAAAATTCTCTTGACAAGATCAGCGCGGGCACGAGAATCATCATTGTTCCGGGATTCCGTTTCAGGATTGTGGATATGCTCGTCACCAATTTCCATCAGCCTGAAAGCACGTTGATATTGCTCGTTTCTGCTTTTGTCGGCGGGGATTGGAAAACCATATATGATTATGCGTTGTCCCATGATTTCCGTTTCCTGAGTTATGGTGACAGCTCGCTGTTGTACCGCAGGAAGTAAATTGTTTGGACATTAGCGCCTTTTTTACTAGCTTTGCGGACGTATTTCCGCTATGTTGCGGAGTACATTGAAACAAGTATAGCGTATGTGTGAAGAAATCAACGAGTTCGACATTTGCCCGTATACTGATGCGGAAGCTGTCGAAGCGTTAGGAAAACTAGCGGATCATCCGGCAGTGCTGGAAGTTTCCAAGGCGATTTTTCCTGATAAAGAGCCCGAGTTCCTCAGAACGGTACTCAAAAGTGTAAGAAGCATTGACGAGTTCCAGATTCTGGTGATGAACAAGGCTGTGGAATGGGTGCTGTCGACGACGGCCCATAATTTCTCTTACGATGGCATTTCCAATATCAAAGGCATCAACGGGAAGTTCCTTGCGATGTCCAACCATCGCGACATCATCCTCGATCCGGCTATCACTCAGGTAGTTCTGTACCGTAATGCCATCCCGATGACGGAAATTGCCGTAGGAAGCAACCTCCTCTCAAACAAATATATCGAGTACCTGATCCGTTCCAACAGGATGATCAAGGTCATCCGAGGAATCAATGCCCGTCAGCTCTATCTTTCATCGCAGGTGCTTTCGAAGTACATCCGCGACGCGATTACTTCCGGAAAGAGCTCCATCTGGATCGCACAGCGTGAAGGCCGTGCCAAGGACGGCATCGACACTACCGAGCAGGGATTGCTGAAGATGCTCGATATGAGCGGCACGAAGGATTTCACTTCGAATTTCGAGGAACTCAACATTGTTCCGCTCAGTATCTCATATGAGTATGAGCCGTGTGACATCCTGAAGGCAAGGGAACTCCTCATTTCCAGGACACAGAAATATGTCAAGGGACCGAAGGAGGATATGGTGAGCATCATGACCGGTATCGAGCAGCAGAAAGGAAATATCCATCTGAATATAGGCGAGCCGCTTACTCATGACGAGATTGAGGCAGCTTCATATTGTGCCAAGAATGACAGGTACCAGGCCATACGTCATGCTGTGGATGTAAGAATCATTGATGGTTACAAGCTTTGGAAGACGAACTATATCGGATATGATATGGCGAACCACAGCTATAAGTACAGCGACTTGTATACGCCGGATGATGTGGCACAATTTACGGATTATGTGGAGCATCAGTTGGACAAGGTGGAAAAATCTCTTTGCCGCGCCGACTTGCGTGACATATTCCTGAAGATTTATGGCAATCCTGTCCTGAGCAAGGAAAAACTTGCAGAAGAACGTGCCGCAGCCAAACAGCAATAGAATATAAACGTCAATAAATAAAAAACTCGGAGCATTGTCTAAACGCTCCGAGTTTTTTATTTCATGTGTATGTCCATCTGCGGGAACGGAAAACTCAATCCTTGTTTCGGCAGTTCCGTGAAGATGGCTTCATTCATGTCATACATGACATCCCAATAATCTTCCGTGTTCACCCAGCCTTTCATGACATACTCTACAGAGCTGTCTTTCATCGAGTTGAGAGCCACGAACGGATTTGATGCCCCGGGCGTCGCGGAATCCAGGATCCGCTTGTCCGATTTCAGCAGATTCATCATTACTTCCTTCGCCTTGGCATTGTCCGTACTGTAGTCCAGATTCACTGTCCATTCCAGACGATTCACTTTCCGCTCGAAATAGTTCTTGATATTGCCGTTGGAAAGGGCTCCGTTCGGAAGGATTATTGTCTTGTTGTCGAAAGTTCTGAGTTTGGTACTTACGATGTTGACTTCATTGACAATGCCGGAAAAGCCGAGAGCCTCGATATAATCTCCGGCCTTGAATGGCTTGAACATCAATATCATAATGCCACCGGCGAAGTTCTGCACTGTTCCACTGAGCGCCATACCTATTGCCATACCGCCGGCCGCGAGCAGCGCCGCAATGGATGTGGTATTGATGCCCAATGTTCCGATGGTTATGATGAAAAGCAGCACTGTCAATGTAATCGTCACCATGCTCGTAACGAATGATGACAATGTCTTTTCCGTATGTTTCCGCTCGAAAATCCTATGCAGGATATTCTTTACCCTTTTTATCAGCCATGCACCGATTGCATATATCACGATTGCGGCCAACACCTTGATTCCGAATGCAATGGCATCATGAATCAGATCCTGGAGGAACTGATTTGGATTTGTGGCGATTTCTTGTGCGATATTGGTCAACGCGACCTTGGCCGAATCCGGATGGAAAGCGACCGAGTCTATCTGGTGCAGCGGGTCAAATGGCATGATTGTCAGGGATTAAAAACTTAAAACAACTTGTCGACAGCGGCAATGATTTCTTCTGCTGGAAGATCAGGATCGAGGATGAGATCCGGCTCTTTCAGGATGAAACCTTTCTTGGTCGCGCCGAGCATTCCACCTCCGGTAATGTTCAGCATGACTGTCTCATCGTGTTTTACGACTCCGGCATCCAAAGCCTGCTTCAAACTGGCTACTGCACAAGCTGATGCAGGGAAAAGGTCATAGCCTTCTGCGCTGAAGAAACGTACCACCCAAGATACGATTTCGTCATTGGTAACCTTGAACATGTCTCCGCCGGATTTTTCCAGAACGTCGAAAAGTCCACCTGCGAGGCTGTATGGCGGTTTCCTGTTGGAAAGAACCTTTCCGAGAATCACTTCCGCCTTCTGTCTTCCTTCTTCAGGAGTCATGGCCACGAGTTCACGGCTATGTTTTTTCCATGAATCGTACATGATGGTGAACGGAGCATTCTGGCTGGCATAGACTCTCATCTTGTTCTCGCCGAATCTGCCGTCAGCAGCAAGCCTTTCAGCATTTTCCCACGCTGCGATTGCTCCTGTACCGCTTCCTACGGCCTGGAAATAAGCGTCAGGAATACGTCCGATGGTCTCGACAGCCGAAAGTATGGTCGTACCCATACCGTCACGTCTGGCTACGTTCTTGGCACCGCCCTCTGCCATGTAACGTGGATCCTTGCACAGCTTGTCTCCCAGTGCGATGGCATCGTAATAATCTGATCCTGCCGGAGTTGCAATGATTTTGACGCAAGGTGAAAGTTTCTTGCGGAACCACAGGTCACTGAAATTGTCCAGCGGAACACAGATGACGATAGGGATATTGTTGTCGGAGCAGACCTTGGCAAATGCGCGCGCGGTGTTGCCTGCAGACTGGACCACGAGGATTCTCTTGTTGTTCTTTGGAAGCCTTGCGCAAACTGAGAACGCCTCCGTCTCCTTGAACGAGCAGGTCTCCATTCTGGCACCCAATTTAGGGCAATAACCGGAGAATGTGATGTAGAGATTCTCCATGCCGAGGATGGATGCAAGCCCCTTGCTCTTATATGTGACAGGGGCATGGGAATGTCTCAATGGTTTCCTGATAGGGAGCCATTCTGCATATCTGTAAAGGCCTTTGAGGTCATCGCGCGGAGTAAATTTGGTGTTGGCGTATACAGCCCTCACCAGTGACGGGGAAGTCGCTTCCGGATCTGCCAATGTCCAGCCTTCATCTTCGAAGACACGTCCCGTGCCGACATTGAGCAATTTATAACTTGTTGGTTTGAACATAATTATGTTAGAGTTTAGATTTTACTTGTCAATATCAGCCATGTCATGTAGCCGATTTCCATAAGCAGCAGGAATACGCCGTCAGCCCTGTCAAGCTGATCTTTCTTGAATGTATAAATGCTGAAGGCGATTACCAATGCACTCAACAGCAATGCGCCTGCGTCCACCAGGTTTATTGCGGCAAATGACAATGGGTGAATCAATGCGGAGCCTCCGAGGATCAGCAAGATATTGAAAACATTGGAGCCCAGGATATTGCCGAGAGCAAGCTGGCCTTTCTTCTTCGCCGCTGCCACGATGCATGTCGCCAGTTCCGGCATTGAAGTACCTCCTGCGAGGATTGTAATGGCAATGAATTTGTCGCTTACGCCCATCATCTTGGCGATTTTGGTCGCGGAATCCACGAAGAGCTGGCCGCCGAATACAAGACTGGCGAGTCCGCCGACTATCATGAAGATGGACAATGCTTTGGATATCTTTTTGCCGTCATCTTCCGCATCATCATCTGCTGTATCGAAACGGAATGACATATAGATATATATGGCGAAAAGCACCAGAAATACCAATCCGTCGACGCGGCTGAGTGTGTCGTTTCCGAAACCGAACAGCGTATGTGTCATTCCCAGCACCAGAAGCAGGATGGTGATTCCGATATTGATAGGAATATCCTTTCTTCTGTTGATTTTGGTAATGGTCATCGGGCAGATGATGGCCGTCACTCCAAGAATAAGGAGGACATTGAAAATGTTTGAACCGATGACATTTCCTATTGCTATGTCAGCATTTCCTTTAATCGCTCCGATGAAACTTACGACCATCTCAGGTGCAGAAGTTCCCATGCCGACAATTGTAAGGCCGATTACGAAATCGCTGATGCCCAAACGTTTGGCAATGGCGGATGAACCATCTACAAGCCAGTCTGCGCCCTTGACTACGAGGCCGAGGCCAATGATGAATAATACAATCTGCAGTAACATTTCAAATTATTGGTTGTTGTTCGTTTTATTTTCTTCTGTCAATTTTTTCTCTTCCTCAATTCTTGCGATTTCTTCATCGCTTCTGCGCCTCAATGCGCATACATTCTCCACATGCATTGTATGAGGGAACATATCTACCGGCTGTACGGCTGTAATTTCATATTTTCCGGACATCATCGCCAAATCGCGTGCCTGTGAAGCTGGGTTGCAGCTGACATATACGATTCTCTCGGGAGCAGCCTCCAGAATGACTTTTACCACATCCGGGTGCATGCCGGCCCTTGGAGGGTCAATGATCATGACTTCCGGCTTGCCGTGTTCTGCAATGAAATCAGCCGTGAGGATGTCTTTCATGTCTCCGGCGAAGAATGTGCAGTTGGTTATGCCGTTGGCGGCAGCATTGACATTGGCATCGTCAATAGCTTCCTTGACGTATTCTATACCTATTACTTTTGAAGCCTTGTCAGAAACGAACTGCGCAATGGTCCCTGTTCCGGTATAGAGGTCGTAAACTGTCTCATTGCCAGTGAGTCCGGCAAATTCCTTGGCCACAGAATAAAGCCTGTAAGCCTGGTCGCTGTTGGTCTGGTAGAAAGACTTCGGGCCAATCTTGAATTTCAGGTTTCCCATGGTCTCCCAGATTGCGTCATCACCCTTGTAAAGTACGCAATCAAGATCGGAAATCGAGTCATTCAACTTGCTGTTGATTACGTAATACAATGATGTTATCTCCGGGAATGCTTCAGCTATCGCATCGAGCATAGGGAAGATTGCTTCATCATTGTGAGCAAAGCTGATAGTAAGCATCACATTGCCCGCCTTGTTGTTACGGACAATCATGTTCCTCAAAAATCCGGTATTCTCACGTATGTTATAGAACTCCAGATGATGCTTCAGGGCATAGTCCTTAATGAAAAGCCGGATTTTGTTGGACGGTTCAGGCTGCAGCCAGCAATGCTTGATGTCGAGTACCTTGTCGAAAAATCTGCCCACATGGAATCCCAGACCGGTCTTTTCCTCAGGAGTCAGAGCATCAGGATTCTCGTCGTTATATATCCATCGCTTGCTGGAGAATGTGAATTCCAGCTTGTTACGATAGTATTTGATATTTTCTGATGGAAGTATCGGCATTATTTCGGGAACCTGGAGATGACCGATGCGGACCAGCTGGTCGTATACCTGCTGCTGTTTCGCCTGGAGCTGCATTTCGTAGGGGAGAGGTTGCCATTTGCAGCCGCCGCATATTCCGAAATGTTCGCAGAAAGGCTCAAGCCTATGCTCGGAAGGTTTTACCATCGACTGGATAAAGCCCTCCATATAGTTTTTCTTTTTCTTCGTAACTTTCACATTCACAATGTCTCCCGGGACTGCAAATTCCACGAATACTACAGCGCCGTCGACATGGGCGAGTGAACGGCCCTCTGCCGCCACGGCCTCGATTGTGACATTTTCCAGTATGATTTCCTGTTTTTTCTTTGCCATTATTTTAATCTTCGCTTCTAACAATAGCCTGGGAAACATTGATCATGAAATCTCCCATGGCCTCCAATTCTGAAATAATATCAAGGAAGTAGTTGAGTGACTGATAGTTGCCCGCGTGCTGCTCAATCTGGTTGACGCATTGTTCCCTCAGCGTATTTCTCATGCTGTTGATTTCGTCTTCCACAGCGTATGCATTGGAAATGTCCGTAACATTCCCGGTAACTGTCGCTTCGAGGTTTTCAGACATCACCTTGTAGGCCTTGTCTGTCACGTCTATCATCAAGTTGATCTTCCTGATAGTATCGTCATCAAATTTTCTGTTGTGCACACGTTCACGCTCCAGGATGCGGCTGATGTTTTCTCCGCTGTCACCGAGGCTTTCCAGTTCACCGATAATGCGGTAAAGCACTTTGATTTCATCTGCTTCCTCTTCGCTGATCGATTCGTTGGAAACATTGTTCAGGAATGCCGCGATATGATATTCCATTCTGTCGGAAATTTCCTCCAGCTGTACCAGATTCATTCTGTATTTCTCGAATTCGTCCGGATTTTTTTCATTTACAGCGAGTTTCACATTGTCGAAACCATCATGCAACACCGATGCGAAATGTGCGACTTCCTTGAATGCCTGCGCGATGGATATTGCAGGTGTTCCGAAATGACGTGCAGAAATATAAATAAGTCTGGACTTGTCTTCGCTGTCTTCCTCGGATGTCTTGACGAGCAGATTGACGAGTTTCTCAATCGGTCCGGCAAACCATGCCAAAATGCAGGTGTCCAGCAAGTTGAACAGGGTATGGAAGATTGCGATTCCGAGGATGCATGACCAGCTCGTCTGAAGTCCTCCGGCAATGCAGCTTACCAGTTTTATAAACGGATGGAAGAAAATGAGGGCGAGTACGGCTCCGAAAATATTGAACAATGTATGTACGAGAGCCGCACGCTTCGCTTCAATGTTTGCCTCCGAAGCAGCGATATTGGCGGAAATCGTAGTTCCGATATTTTCGCCCATCACCATTGCGGCAGCCATATTGAAGTCAATCCAGCCGGCCCCGAGCATCACCATCGTGATAGTGACCGCTCCGGTAGACTGCAGGCCGAAAGCGAGAACGCATCCCACAGCCATGAACAGCAGGACGGAAAGAATTCCATTGGCCGATGCTGCTACGACATAGGCTTTAAGCACCGGAAGTGCCTCAGTAGCAGGGAAGTACTTCTGCATATAAAACAGTCCCAGAAACATAAGCGCGAATCCGAGAATGACTTCTCCGCTGATTTTACGCTTCTGGCCTTTGGACATTGTCAATATGAATCCCAATGCAAAAAAAGGATAGACGATGGACGTTATGCCTAGTCCGAATCCCAATATTGCAATGATCCAGGCGGTGAAGGATGCTCCGATATTGGCACCCATTATCACCAGAATCGCCTGTGACAATGCCAATGCACCTGCATTTACGAATCCCACGACCATGACAGTCGCGGCACTGGAAGATTCAGCAAGCGCCGTAATTGAGAATCCCGCGAGTATGCTGTTTACCGGATTCTTGCGCATCCATGGCAGAAAGGTCTTGAATTTGTCGCCTGACAATTTAAGCAGGCCAGCGCTAAGGAGATTTAGGCCATAAAGGAACAGTCCCGCTGCTCCTAGAAGTGAAAGTAACTGTAACAGCATACTAACTTAACATAATATAAATTGTGTAACAACTGAGACTAAGCATTGTCAGAGTACTGTGCAAGTATTTCTTCAATGAATTTGTCCAGATTTGCGTGGGCATCTGAATATCCCTGGCTGAACGGCATTCCTTCGGAAACTACTTTGAGTCCGGCTGCGGAAGCCATCTCGTTCATCAGCCTGACACTTGCGCCGGCCCACGTGAATGATCCGAATGCCGCGAATTTGTGGTTCTTGACCATTCTTGCGCACACTCCGTACAGAATGTTGCGCACTGCCGGGAAAATGTCATTGTTATATGTAGGAGCTCCGCAGATGAGCATGTCATATTCGAAAACATCCTTATATATGAATGACGGGTTTTCTTCTACAGCATTGTGCAATACGCAATTGATACCGTTGAGCTCAAGTTTGTCTTTGATGGCTTGTGCAGCTTTCTCGGTGTTGCCGTACATTGAACCGTAAACTATGCATACGCCTTTGTCGGTCTCGTAGCGGCTCATGCGGTCATAAAGGCTCACGACGTCATTGATATCGCTTTCCCAAATCGGACCATGTGTGCTGCAAATCCTTGATATCGAGAGATTTGAGAGTTTCTTCAGAGCAGTCTGGACTGGCTGGCCGTATTTTCCTACGATGCTTGCATAGTACCTGACCATCTCGTCCCTGTAAATCGGAAATCCATCCGTAATTGATTCATCCAAAGCTCCGAAGCATCCGAATGCGTCTCCAGAGAACAGCGTCTGCTCTTCTTCCAGAAATGTGACCATAGTTTCAGGCCAATGCACCATCGGATCCATGTAGAATGCCAGGTTCAGGTTTCCGAGTGACAGCCTCTCCCCTTCTTTTATGACCTTGACATTGTCGGTTATTCCCTGATAGCCTGCTATCATCGGTACTGCTTTCGCGTTTGTAACTATCTGAATATTAGGATATTCCTTACGTATTACGGACATAAGCGCAGAGTGGTCCGGCTCCATGTGGTTCACCACGAGGAAATCGATGCCCCTGTCCCCTATTTCAGCTTTGATGTTTCCGATGAATTCGGCTCCGAAAGCTGCCGCAGCAGTGTCAATCAATGCAATCTTTTCATCTACAACGAGATAAGAGTTGTAAGATACACCTTTCGGGAGGCTCCATTGGTTCTCGAACAAACAACCACGGAGATCATTTACTCCCACGTATCTGACGTGTTCTGATATTTTCATTTTTATTGTTCAATTTTTGGATGCAAAAATACGAAAAAAACTTCTAGAATACGAGACCGATTGTAAATAGTAGACCGGCGTTCCAACTTCTGCTTAAACCTAAATTTTCTTTCTCGACCGTTCCGCCCGTGTATTTCGCATTGACGTCAGGATGAGAGCAGCTTACAAGAGCGGCCGCATTCAGTTCCAATGCTGTTTTTTCCGTGAGCCTGCAACTGTAACTGTAACCTGTGCGACCGAGAAACGACACCTTGGCATCTTTTCTGAACCCTGCACCAGCGTCGACAAACATTGAACTGGACGTCCTGGCCGAGAAACCGTTGAAATTCCATGCGGCTCTCATCGTCAGGGGAATCATGCGTTCTCTTTTGGTAAGTCCCATGTATCCTGAATACACACGGAATCCGAGCCTGTCCTTGACTTCCATCCCCAGGAAACCTGTAATATTGCCGTTCATGTGGCAGAGGAATTTCAGCTCTTCGGATTCTACCAGAAAGCCTTCATCAGCAATGTAGCTGCATTTGGTACTGGAAAGTATCGTAGAACCGATGCCCCATTCCACGCCGTACCGGAATTTCATGGCACCTCTCTCCCCTGCTTCCAGCACATGCGTCGCAAGAAGCAGCATCGTGAGACTTAATATGACACGCAATGTCCTCATTCAGAATCTATAACGAACGCTCAACTCCGGCTTCCACGCATCGTAGACGCCATTCTTGTATACTCTCAGAGTCCCGCCGAAATCGTTGTTCACCACGACATGGCAGCCCAATGTCCCGGAAAAACCCAATGAAATGACTACCGGCACATTGAACTTGAAATCGACGGACAATATGGCTGAAAGACCCGCGACAATTCCCCGCCCGGCATTCCTGTCGTATGCGCATCCGGCCATAGCACCCGGGCCTGCACGGAAATCCAGGCAGGCGCCGCTGTCCAATGTTTTCGAACTTATAGGAAAAAGTGCGTGATAATCAGCAATATAGCCTGGGCTGGAATACATCCCGTCCAGGACACCATACATGTCCGCGTATAGGCGCAGAATGGACGAAGTACCTGATTTGGAATTGAATACGGATGTTATTCCGACGTGTTTGGGAGATGACAATATGCCCAACTCGACTTTCTGCGCTCCGCAATTCTGTCGTACCAGAATGCCAAGGCAGATCAATACCGGTATGAGCACATTGTTCTTCAATACTATACGTATTTCAATTCCATATATGTGGCTCCGACTTGGGCGCCGAATACTCCGCCGATGAATCCTACCAGGTCTCCAGGCTTGATGTAGCCTTCTTTCGAAAGAATCTCAATGGATTTCGCAGCGAACTCTTCCTTGTCCTTTACCTTGTCGAATTTATATGTCTTCACTCCGAACACCAGTCCGAGTTCACGCATGGTGTAGTCGTTGTAGCACATCGCATATAGAGGAACTGACGGACGGAAAGTGGAGAGATATCTTCCGACACGGCCTGTGTAAGTGTCGAATATCAAGGCTTTTACAGGAAGTTCCTGTGTCGCCGCCACCAAGGATTGCGCCAGAACTACAGCTACCGGTTTTACGACCTTTCTCAGGTTCAGGTCCAGATTTACTTCGATGGTCTGCTCTGTCTGTAATGCAATCTTGGTCATTGTCTTGACTGCCTCTACCGGATATTTTCCGAAGGCGCTTTCACCGCTGAGCATTATCGCGTCGGAACTCTGGAAGATGGCATTGGCCACATCTGTCACTTCCGCTCTGGTCGGACGCGGGTTGTCGATCATGCTCTGGAGCATCTGCGTCGCGATGATGACAGGCTTTTTCCTGCTACGGCAGGCTTTGACTATATCTCTCTGTATCAATGGAATACGCTCTGCCGGAATCTCCACTCCGAGGTCTCCCCTGGCGACCATGACGCCATAGCAATATGAAAGTATTTCGTCGAGGTTGTCGACTCCCTGCTGATTTTCAATCTTGGAAATGATTTTCAGGTGACTGTTTTCCGCATCCAGGATGCTCTGGATTTCCTGAAGATCCTTCGCGCTGCGTACGAACGAGTGGGCTATGAAATCAATGTCTGCCTTTATCGCCCACTGTATGAAACGCCTGTCTTTTTCCGTTACGGCCGGAAGATTGATGTGGACATTAGGGACATTGACACTCTTGTGACCTTTGATCAACCCCTCGTTCATCACCTTACAAATCAATTTTCCCTCGCACTTGTCGATTACGGACAGTTCTACGGAGCCGTCATCTATAAGAATGTCGGAACCTACCGGTATGTCTTCAGCCATGTGAGGGTAGGTAGTATACAATACACCTTTCCGGCACAAGCCGGACGGATCGTCGATGATTTCCACCGTTTCTCCGGTGCGTGCCACAAATCCTACGGAGTCGGCCATTTGTGTCAATCTGACTTCCGGACCTTTCGTATCTATAAGTATAGCTATCTTGTCTGATACTTTCCTGACATTGTCCACGACCTGCTGAGCTCCCTCGATGGAAGCATGGGCAGAGTTGATTCGTACGACGTTCATGCCGTTTTCATACAACTGGCGTATGAAATCTGCATCACAGCGGTTGTCTGCAATCGTGCAGATAATCTTCGTTCTCTTCTCGATCATTGTCAAATTCTTTTTTCAACATACAAAATTAATGAATTTCGGGCAAAGCTCAAGGATTGTAACAGTCTTTTTACGTATCTTTGTCAATAATGGGCCCAATCATAGGGGGCTGGGGTATGAAATTCAGCTTCCAACCCGGAAAACATTTTTGTTACCACGATTAACTATTTTGTTACATTGATTGAGTTACAATAATTTATAATTATTTTTGTCAATGTCAGATTCTTCATATAGCCGAATGCTTCCGCCTCTTCCTGAAAGGATGAGACCGCGTAATCTGGATGAATATGCAGGGCAGCAGCACCTTGTAGGCGAAGGTTGCGTGCTCCGTAACATGATAAATGGCGGCAATCTTACCTCATTCATTCTTTGGGGGCCTCCGGGAGTCGGCAAGACCTCCCTGGCACGCATTGTCGCGAACTCCATGGACAGGGAATTCTACACATTGTCGGCTGTAAGTTCCGGCGTGAGAGATGTCCGTGAAGTCATTGACAAGGCCAAGGCTGATTCGGCTTCAATGTTCGGAAACGGGAAAGGTGCGCCGATTCTTTTCATTGATGAAATCCACAGGTTCAACAAGGCGCAGCAGGATGCATTGCTGGGCGCTGTAGAGGACGGGACAGTGGTTCTGATAGGAGCGACTACAGAGAACCCGTCTTTCGAAGTCATCAATCCCCTCCTCTCCAGGTGTCAGGTCTTCGTTCTGAAACCATTGGATGTCAATGATTTGAAAGGCTTGCTGGACAGGGCATTGAATGACGATGAAATCCTTTCGCACAAGGACATTGAAGTCAACGAGACGGAAGCATTGTTCCGATATTCCGGCGGCGACGCGCGCAAGTTGCTGAATATCTTGGAGATAGTGGTGGATTCTGCGCCTGGCGGGAAACCGGTTGTCATTGACAACAAAACTGTCGAGTCCTGTCTGCAGGTCAATTCGGCACGTTATGACAAGGGCGGCGAGATGCATTATGACATCATATCGGCCTTCATCAAGAGTATCAGAGGATCCGATCCGAATGCGGCCATCTATTACCTTGCCCGGATGCTGGACGGAGGAGAAGACCCGAAGTTCATCGCCAGAAGGCTTTGCATATCAGCATCCGAGGATATCGGGCTCGCCAATCCGAATGCCATGCTTCTTGCCAATGCCTGTTTCCAGACCGTTTCAGTAATAGGCATGCCGGAAGGACGGATACCGCTGGCAGAAACGACCATATATCTGGCTTCGTCGCCCAAGAGCAATTCTGCATATCTTGCCATCAATGAGGCGATGCAGGCGGCTTCGCGTACGCAGGCCGAGGCTGTTCCCATGAATTTGCGCAATGCTCCGACGGAGTTGATGGCCAAGCTCGGATATAGTGACGGGTATAAGTATTCACATGATTATCCGGGGCATTTCGTGGACCAGGAGTTCATGCCCGAGGGACTTAAAGGCAAGGTGTTTTATGAGCCTGCCCCGAATCGCCACGAGGATGTCATCAAATCTTATCTGGAGTCCTGCTGGCCGAAATATTATCCAAAGAAATAGGTGGCGAACATTCTAGAACCTAGAACGGATAACCCACACCGAAATGTACCGCGAAACCATCTCTGCGGAACCATCCGGATGGTCCTACCCAGCGTTGGTCGGGAGCTTTGGACGGGTCCCTCACAACCATACCCATATCGACTCGCACGAGTATGAAATTCAGATCAAGCCGCAGTCCAAGTCCCCAGTCGGCCGCGATGCCGCCAAGAATGTTCCGTGATGCGAACCGTCCGTCTTCGAAAGAACTTAATCCGCTGTTTCTCAGGTACCATATGTTGCCGGCGTCGAAAAACAATGCACCGTTGAATTTCCAGAACATCCCGAAACGATATTCGAGATTGGCTTCGATTTTCATGTCACCTGTCTGGTTCGGAATCACGAAAACGGTATCGCGCTGGGCGCATCCCGGGCCTACGGCTCTGGCTTGCCATCCTCTCAGGCTGTTGGCGCCGCCGCTATAGAACTGCTGCTCGAAAGGTATTGTCTTGGAGTTGCCGTAAGCATGGCCTGCTCCGATGAGAAATCTGGTCGCAATCGCCTGCTTGTTGTTTTTCCCGAACACCCAGGTCTTTCCGGCAGTAAACTCCCCTCTTATATATTGAGAATAACTTGTGCCCCATATCTGATGCTCGTTCAGATCGGCATTTTTCTTCATTACCGGGTTGAAAAGTGACAGCACGTTTCCGGCTTCGTTGGCCTGGAATTTAAAATAATGATAGGTGTTTTTCGGGTTGACGTCCGTGCTGGTGGTATAATACAATGTTCCTCCGGCACCGAAGTCGAAGTGGTCCGTATAAGCGCTTCCTGCAATGGTGTTCTTCATGACATTTTCCAGGAAGGTTTTGTCTATCTTGAACATTCTCACCACATTAAGCTGTGTCGGGTAGAATTGGAAATACAATTTCTTGTAGGAACCGGTGTATCCGAAGGAGTAGGAAATGATGTTCCTCTTGTATTCCGGACGGTCCTGATAATTATATGAGGCCTTGACTTCCGTAGACGGTACTGATTTTCTGAATCTGCTTACCGGGATGAATACGAATCTCGGGAATTTGATCCCTGCCGAAATTCCGAATTCCGTGGAACGGGTGCTGCTGTTCGGCTTGAATTGGAAATTGCCGGTGAAGCTCAGATTGAGCACCTCCCCTCCATGAAATATATTCTTATGGTAGAATGCCAATCCCGGCGAAATGCCCAGCAGGCCGCTGGAGTTGGACGAGGCTTCAATGTTCAGCTTCAGACCTTGCAACTTGGCGGTGGACAAGGAGATATCGGCATTGACAAGCGCCGTGTCGGATTGGCGTATATCCACATTGACACCGCTGAGGACGCTGAGAGACGACAGGCGGTTATAAGTATTGTTTACGGTATTTTCGTTGTAGAGGTCTCCCGGGCGAATTGTATTCAGGTCGCGCAGCACCTTCTCCCTTATCTTGAAACTCTCCGGATGCGAGATGGTAACCTCGTCGAAACGGAACTTGCGGAAGCTGACGGCGTCCTTGGGAGTTTCATTTCTGGTATACTCATTTATCGTATAATCCAGAACCGCATATCCGGGACGGGTCAACGTGTCGGCCTGGAAGAAAAAATAATTCTTCGTGAAACCGTAGTAGCCGGCATTCCTCATCTTCGCCGCAGAACGCTGGCTTTCAGCTTCCAATGTCTCTTCCGAGAGAAAGTCGCCTCTCTTTGCCAATACCCTGCCGGTGTCCGGAAGGAAGGTTTCCATGAATTCCGGATTGTCTGGAAGATGATAATGTATATCGCTGATCGGAAAGCGTTTGCCTAGAGTTACATCATACGATACTTTAACCTTTTTCCGTTTTACGTCAATGCTTGACTTTACTTCGGAATCATAGTATCCCAGGTATTCCAGGTGGCGTGAAATGTTCTCGATGGAAGCATCAACCTTGTCCGGTTCGTAGATTACGGGAGGAGTGCCGATCTTGCGGAACAGCCTAGCGAAGAAAGAATTGCTCTTGCCGCCCCAGTTATAGACATTGATGAACGGATTCCATCCGAAAATCAGGTTCGAATTCGGCTTCTGCTTGATGTACGGATCAATCTTTCCCGTGTTGAATTTCTTGTCATTGCTGACATGGACTTCCGTCTTGGCGAGCCTGTATTCACCGTCCTGAAGGACGCGGGTGGTACTGCAGGAACCGGCAACTGACAACAATGCGGCCACCGCCAATCCCGGCACCGCAGCAGACAAGCGTCGTATGAAATCCAATGTTGCCAAAAAAACCTATTTCATTATGTTTTCACACAAATTTACGTCTTTTTGTCCGATATTATCTTATAAAATGAACCTAAATTGAAACTGAAAACTTATATTTGCATCCGATTTCGGTGACGGGACTGTTTTCGGCGGATTCCCGGGTGCCGAATTCGTGCTATTTTATGTATTATGGATTTTTTTTTGAAATTTTAACAGTTTCTTAAAGGATGAAGAATAAGTATATCGACCTGGTCGGCCAGACATTCGATTTTCCACAGGATGAATTCAGGGTTGAAGATGGTTCCCTGATTGTCAATGACATCAACATGATGGATATCATAAAGGAGTACGGTACTCCTCTGAAATTGACTTATCTTCCGAAAATCTCCAGTCAGATTCAGCGTGCGAAGCGTATGTTCCGCAATGCTATGTCGAAAGTAAGTTATGATGGTGAATATCATTATTGCTACTGTACGAAGAGTTCCCAGTTCGAGTTCGTCCTTGAAGAAGTGCTGAAAAACAATGTCCATATCGAGACCTCTTCCGCATACGACCTTAACCTTATCCAGTGCCTTAAGGACAAAGGCTTGGTAGACAAGGATTTGATTATCATCTGCAATGGTTTCAAGAAACCGCAGTATGTAAGGAACATGGCCAATTTCCTTAATGCAGGATGGCACAACCTCATACCGGTTCTCGACAACAAGAACGAGCTGGAAGACCTTGACGATCTCGTGGAAGTTCCGACCAATCTCGGTATCCGTATCGCTGCCGAGGAGGAACCTTCATTCGATTTCTATACATCCCGTCTGGGAATCCGTTACAGCGACATCATACCTTTCTACAAGAACGGCATCAGCAAGAATCCGAAATTCAAGCTGAAGATGTTGCATTTCTTCATCAATACGGGTATTCGTGACACCTCATATTATTGGAATGAGCTTTCACGCTGTCTAAACCTCTATTGCGACCTGAGGCAGATCTGTCCTGACCTGGATTCTCTCAATATCGGTGGCGGACTTCCTATAAAGACCTCATTGACATGGGATTATGATTACAAATATATGATCGAGGAAATCGTGAACCAGATCAAGACAGTATGCGAGTCCCATGGCGTTCCGGTTCCTGACATCTATACGGAGTTCGGCAATTTCACTGTCGGCGAGTCAGGTGCGACAATTTTCAAGGTCCTGGATGTCAAGCAGCAGAATGACCGCGAGTGCTGGTACATGATTGACAATTCTTTCATGACCACGCTTCCTGACACATGGGGTCTGAACCAGAGGTTCATCCTCTTCCCTATCAACAAGTGGAACGATGAGTACCACAGGGTGTTCCTCGGCGGCCTGACATGCGACAGCAAGGACTACTACAATTCCGAGGCTCATGCCAATGCAATCTTCCTTCCTATAATAAGGAACCGCAGGGACCCTCTCTACATAGGATTTTTCCACACCGGAGCATACCAGGAAGCGATTTCCGGCTATGGCGGAGTCAAGCATTGCCTCCAGCCGTCTCCTAAACACATCCTCATCGACAAGGACAAGGACGGAAAGGTTACCACGCGCCTGTTCGCGCCGGAGCAGAGTTACGAGTCAATGCTGAAGACTCTCGGATATTAATCCTTGACAATACTTCCACCAATGTCAATTTCGGTGAATGAAATAAAAAAAGTCCGGTCGCTCTCGGAGAAAAAATTCCGGGACAGACTCGGGCTTTTTTGTGTGGAAGGCGAGAAGATGGTAGAGGAATCGTTGCGGTCGGGTTTCGAGGTTGAGACTGTCTACCGCAAGGATGAAATCGGCGAAGAAGCCATGTCGCGCATCAGTGCGCTTTCTTCTCCTTCTCCGGTCCTTGCTGTGGTTCGTAAGCCTTTGGATATAAGCATTGAGGACAATGCCTTGTTAAGTTCTTATTTAGGCAAGTCCGGACTATATCTGGCCCTGGATACAATACGAGATCCCGGTAATCTTGGAACCATTCTGAGGGTTGCCGACTGGTTCGGAATAGATGCTGTTTTCGCTGCGCCCGACACTGTCGACGTGTTCAATCCCAAGGTGGTCCAGGCGACAATGGGTGCCATTTTCCGTGTGAAATTTCATTATGCTGAAATTCCGGCTCTCTGCAAGGCTGCGGTTTCCGCCGGCGGCAATGTCTATGGGACATTCCTGGACGGAACCGACATGTATGCAAAGGACCTCAATCCTGGTCACGACTCCCCTTCCGTAATTGTCATCGGCAACGAATCCAACGGAATCTCGGACGAGGTCGCCGGTCTGGTTTCCGACCGTCTTTACATTCCGCCATATCCTAAGGATGACACCGGTTCAGAGTCATTGAATGCAGCTGTCGCTACGGCAATCACAGTCGCAGAGTTCCGTAGAAGGTCATGATTCCCGCGCAGGTTTTTCATAGTATTCAGGAAATTTTGCGTATGTTTGGGAATGTAAATCTTTGGCTATGTACGAGACTTTAAGGCCGGAAGACTTCGGCAAGACCAATTTCAGTTCACTTATCCGGTTCAGAATCAACCGTATATTGATGATTTGCAGCAATTATGATGCATTCATCATGGAAGAAGACGGACAAATCGAATCGCAGGTCTACAAGGAATATGTGGAACTGAACATGTCAGACCCTCCGACATTCGTGTGGGTGGAATCTGCCGAGGCTGCAAGACGTACACTCGAAAACGAGCCGGACATTGACATGATCATCTGCATGTACAATGAAATCGACAAGGATATTTTCCCTCTGGCGGCTGAACTGAAGGCTGAGGGGAAGCCGATTCCGTTCGTGCTTCTGATGCACTATTCGAAACAAATCAGGAAAAAAGTCACATCACAGGCAGATTCCGGAGTGGATTTCGTGTTCAGCTGGCATGGAAACGCGGATCTCATCCTTGCCATAATAAAGCTTTTCGAGGACAAGAAAAATGCTGATAATGATATACTTGGAATCGGCGTCAGGGCGATTCTTCTCGTGGAGGACTCGATACGCTACTATTCCACATACCTTCCGGAACTGTACAAGCTTATCCTCAAACAGAGCAATGAATTCCTGAAAGAAACATTGAATGAGGACCAGCAGAAGAACCGCAAGCGTTCAAGGCCGAAAATCTTGCTCGCCACGTGCTACGACGAGGCCATGTCCATATACGAAAAGTACAGGGGTCACTTTCTGGGCATAATATCGGACGTGGGAATGGTCGTGCATAAGGGAGACCCTCCTAAGACGGAAAAACTCGATGCCGGCATTGATCTGGTGGAGCATATCAGGAAAGACGATCCGATGATGCCGGTATTGCTCCAGTCTTCACAGGAAAGCATACTCGATGTGGCAAAGCGACTTAACGTCGGTTTCCTGAAGAAATACTCAAGGACATTGTTCATGCAGTTGTCCGACTATATCAAGGAAGAGTTCGGTTTCGGCGACTTTGTATTCAGAGACACGAAGGGCACTGAATATGGAAGGGCAGCCAATCTTCAGGAACTGGAACATACCATACAGAATGTGCCTGACAATATTCTCGTCAGCAATACTTCCAAAAACATGTTCACCAAGTGGTTCTTTGCCAGGGGGCTGTTTGTTCTCGCCAATAAATTCCGGCTTGTCCATAGTGACAATGCCTCTGAAGCAAGGAAGATTCTTGTAAAGGAGATTCAGGCTTATCACAAGGCGATGGGACGTGGAATCATTGCAGAGTTCTCCAACAGAAATTATGACAGGTACATATCATTCGCCAGAATCGGAGAGGGTTCGCTGGGCGGTAAGGCCAGAGGCGTCGCATTTCTGAATAAGCTCATTGAAAGACATTCATTGACAAACAGATACAAGGATATAAGCATTTCCATCCCCAGGAGCATTGTCATAACTACCGATTATTTCGATGAGTTCATATTGGAAAACGGCTTGCAGTATGTGATTGATTCCGAACTGTCGGATGACGAGATTCTTTCCGAGTTCGTGGCTTCACGATTGCCGGAGGGGCTGATTTCGAGCCTGAAAACATATCTGAAGACTGTGGATACGCCGTTGGCCATCAGGTCCAGTTCCAAGCTTGAAGACAGTAATTATCAGCCGTTTGCGGGAGTGTATTCCACGTATATGATACCGCTTGTGGAAAACCGCGACCAGATGCTTCGAATGCTGGACAAGGCGATTAAAAGTGTCTATGCATCAGTGTTTTACAATGGCAGCCGCACATATATCCAGACGACCGGAAATCTCCAGAGCGAGGAGAAGATGGCCATAGTGATACAGAATATTTGCGGTTCGGAACACGAGGGGCTCTATTATCCGTTGCTCTCCGGCGTCGGAAGAAGCGTCAATTTCTACCCTATCGACAACGAATCTACCGAGGACGGTATCGTCAATATGGTTCTAGGACTCGGAAAATCGGTTGTGGAAGGCGGCAAGACATTGAGGTTCAATCCGAAATATCCGAAAAAGATTCTTCAGTTGTCGCAGCCTGGCCTGGCGGTACGCGACAGTCAGAAGATGATGTTCGCTTTGGACTTGCGCCCCGGTGCTTTCAAGATCTCAAGAAATGAAGGAGTAAACCTGGCTCATATCCCTGTGACAGAGATAATTCCGAGTTATCCATATTCCGATATGGCATTCTCGACATACAGCATGTCTGACAACAGGATTGTAATCGGAACGGAAGAAAAAGGAGCCCGAATCGTGTCTTTCGACGCTATCCTGAAATATGGCAAGTTTCCGCTCGCGCAGGCATTGTCCGATATTATGGAAATATGCAGGAAGGAGCTGCTTTGTGAAGTGGAAATGGAGTTCGCAGCAGACATGGCGCCGTCCGGAAAACTTTCATTGAAACTATTGCAGGTCAGGCCGATAAGCTCTTATTCCTCCGAACAGGATGTTGATTTCAATGACCTGAAAGATTCTCTCGGAACCAGATATTTCGAGTCCGTCAAGGCGTTGGGAAACGGCCATGTGGCTGGTGTTTCACATATCGTTTACATTTCGCCGGAAAGTTTCGATTCTTCGAAGACGCGCATGATTGCGGATGAGGTGTCGGAAATCAACAACATGTTCAAGTCCAGAGGCGAAGGATATATTCTGATCGGTCCGGGACGCTGGGGCTCTTCTGATCCGAACCTGGGCATCCCCGTCATGTGGAACGACATATCAGAAGCCAGAATGATCGTCGAATATAGTATGCCGGGGTTCCAGATAGAGCCTAGCCAAGGTACGCATTTCTTCCAGAACATCACGTCTCTGGGTGTCGGCTATCTCTCCATTGACTCATTATCAGGTCATGGAAGCATTGATTTCCAGGCCATCGGCAACATGGAGCAAGTTTCTTCAATGAAATATGCCACCGTTCTCCGCGCGCCGGAAGAAATAGTGGCATATATAGATCGGAATACGAACCGCGCCGTAGCGGGGATTACTGGAAAAGCTTTATAATCACGCCATTGGTTGCCGGAACGTGTACGCTTATCGGCGTCGTATGGTTAAATTCCTCTGATTCAGGCATTTTCATCCAATTGAATGCGTGCTCCGGGATGGAAATTCTCATCTCCGCATCGTTCTTGGAAAAATTGCAGACGATGAGCAAGGTCTCGTCCTCGAAGTCACGCAGGAATGCGAAATGCCTGTCGGGATTGAAGCCGTCCGAGGCGTAATTGCAATAGCAGAGGTCATAAAACGTCCCCTTGCTGACAGCATTGTCCTCGGCTGCGAATTTCAATGCCTTCCTGTATGTGTCCAGCATTGTTTCTTCTTCAGGCGCCAATGCCTTCTTTTCGCCATGAATATATTTGTAAAGTCTTGTCAATGAGGAAGGTGCCCACCAGTCGAAGATGCTGGTACGCCCGTCTCTTCCGCTGAATCCTTCATTGTCCATTCCGCGCTCTCCTACCTCTTCGCCGGCATACAACATGAAAGGAGCGTTGTTCAGATAAAGGGCGGTGTAGAGCGCCGCGTATGAATTTCTGGCGTCACATCCGAAGAAATCAGATGCAAAACGCTGCTCGTCATGATTTTCCAGGAAATTCAGCATGTATGGCTGCAAGTCGCCCAATGACTGCCAATTCCATGTTATGCGCTTGGCGGACTGCCAGTCTTCTACCGGAACTCCGCTGTCCTTTACGTTTTTCTCGACAATCGCCCTCAATGTATCGTAGATTCCGGATTTGTCGTAGAGAAGGTCGAAGCCGATTTCCCGTATATATTTGGAATACAATGTTTTCTGATATACTTCAGCAACGAACAACAGGTCCGGTCTGTCTTTTTTTATCCTGCTTATAAGCCATTTGAAGAAGGCCGGCGGTACGAGTTCCACCATATCGCAGCGGAATCCGTCCACGCCTTGTCCGGCCCAGAAATTCACGATATCATACATCTTCTCCCAAGTCTCCGTGTGGGTGTCACAGTAGTTCAATTTGATGGTGTCATACCAGTCGTTTACGCCCGGAGAGGATGTGTATGAATTTCCTGACGCCATTGCCGGCATTTCCATATATGTCTGATTCTGAATTGGTAGAGCTAGCGGAATGCCTGGATAATAGAAGAAGTCATTGCTGTCTTTCCAGTGTACAGATTTGTCGTCACTCTCCCCCAATTCCGCCATTCCCGTAGGTGCGGGATGAGCTGCGGCAAATCTGCCATAATCCCTGGCCACATGGTTGGGCACGAAGTCTATAATCACTTTAAGTCCGGCCGCATGAGTCCTCTCCACAAGTTTATGGAATTCTTCCATCCGGTTTTCCGGTTCATCAGCCAGATATGGGTTCACATCGTAATAGTCCGTGATGGAATAAGGAGAACCGGCACGTCCCTTCACCCAGTCCGATGATGACGGTGTGCATCCGGCGCTGTCTTCCGCTGTCGCGTGTCTGATTATTCCGGTGTACCAGACATGAGAAACACCAAGACTCCGAAGATACTCCAGAGAGATGGTGTCAATGCTGCTGAACTTTCCGCACCCATTGTCTTTCAGTGTGCCGTTTTTGATGTTTTTTCCTCCAATGTTTCCCCAAAGACGAGGAAGCATCTGATATATGATGACTTTACCCATTTATGCAGTTTATTATGAAAATACATCCCTGTTCAACTGCACATTTCATGCCTTGCGCAAAAAAAAACGTGGACAGCCATGAAGCCGTCCACGCGTATAATTAATTCAAAAGCGGATTACCACTCGAGAATCTTCTTGAAATCGTAAACTGAAGGATCTGCGATACCGAGAGCCTTTACAGCCTCGTAATCCTCAGGTGTCACATAGTGAGCGATGTAATTGTAGTAGTTCTGTGCTGTACCGGCATTGATATCTACGATTCTCGGAGGAATCTTGCCTGTCTCAGGATCCTGAAGGTCAGCAAGATAGAGAGGAGAAACATTGCCGTAAGAATCAACGTACACCATGCAGCCGGTCTTGCCCTCGCTGAACAGCTGGTAAACGCCCATTGCAAGCTCCGTGCAGTATGTAAGGTCATAAGCGACAGGGTCCTGGCAACGTACGTCGTAACCGATTTCTACCGGACGGCTCTTTACCTTGAGGCCGATTTTCTTGAACTCTTTTTCGAGAAGCTCATTGAAGAGGACAGCCTTGGAAATCTTGCCGAGTTCCGGATGGCCGTGCTCGTCGTATGTGAAGTGAACGCCTGCGTCAGCAGCCTCTTTGGCAACTTCCTCATTGTGGAAAAGACCCTCGGCAGCAACGATAGTACCGTAGTTGACACCCATGATCTTTCTCTTCAGGATAGCTGAAATGGAAAGGCGGATGATCTTTTCCAGAGTCATCTGAGTCTTGTTGAACATCTCAGGGATGATGGTCATAGGGCAATGTGTAGCCTCGCCGATACCGAGTGCAAGGCTTCCGCATGTACGGCCCATTGCTGAGATTACCAGCCAGTTGCCTGATGTGCGTGCATCCTCGTAAATTGTCCTTGCGATGTGAGCGCCCTCGTTCTTTGCAGAATTGTATCCGAATGTCGGAGCGTTTGCCGGAAGAGGAAGGTCATTGTCAATGGTCTTAGGGCAATGGATGTTCGCGATATGATAATTCTTGGCTGCGAGGAATTTGGAAATTCTATTTGCAGTAGAAGCCGTGTCGTCGCCACCGATGGTCACGAGAAGCTTGATGTTGTTGTCTTTGAAGAGGTCGAGGTTGAAGTTCTTTTCGAAATCCTCGTCAGTCGGCTTGAAACGGCTCATTTCGAGATATGAACCACCGCGGTTGAAATAACGGTCAGCTTTGAAGAAGTCGAGTTCCTCTGTGCGGGCGTTCTTGCAGAAAAGTCCTGAATATCCGCCGTGGAGGCCGATTACCCTGTAACCCTTTGAAAGAAAAGTCTTTGCTACACTCATTGAAACTGAGTTCATTCCCGGGGCAGGACCGCCACCGCACAAGATAATGATTGCGTCTTTCATCTTTTTAATAAAATGTTATGAAGTTATATTCGTTTTTCAGCCTGCAAAATTATTACTTTTCATCCGATTTTCCACAAAAATTTGGTTAAATTTGTACTTTTAGAGGTATATCCTCGTGTGTATATACATAAATGACAGAAAATGACGCGCCAGCAGGCAGAAAATAGAATACAGGAACTCAGGAAAATACTCTGGGAAAACAGCCGCAAGTACTATGTGGAGAATGCTCCGGTCATAAGTGATTATGACTATGACCATCTCATGTATGAACTTGCCGACCTGGAAAACCAATATCCGGATCTGATAACTCCGGACTCCCCTACGCGCAAGGTAGGCAGCGATTTGGAAAACAGCGACGAAAACGGAAAGACCATGCCGTCCGCGCGGAAAGAATTCGCCCAATATCCCCACAAATATCCGATGCTTTCGCTGGGGAACACTTACAATATCGGCGAAATTGAGGATTTCGTGGCGCGAGCGTCCAAAACCATAAGTGCTCCTTTTACATATTCCTGCGAACTGAAATTTGACGGTACAGCAATCTGCCTGACATATCGTAACGGCGTACTGTTCAGGGCATTGACCCGAGGCGACGGTGTCATCGGAGACGACGTTACGGAAAATGTGCGGCACATTTCCAATATTCCTGAAAAACTGCATGGTGCAGGTTATCCGGAAGAATTCGAAATCAGAGGCGAGATCCTGATGCCGTACAGCGCTTTCGACAAACTCAATGAGGAGAGGCTTCAGAATGAGGACCAGCCATTTGCTAATCCGAGAAATGCCGCGTCAGGTTCATTGAAACTCCTGAATCCGAAAGAAGTAGGAAGGAGAGGACTTTGGTGCACATTGTATCATATCCCGAGCCCGAACGTGAATTTCGCGACACACGACGAAGCGCTGAATGCTGCCGCATCGTGGGGGCTTCCGGTCTCCGACAAAAGGAAAATCTGCCACAATATCAATGAGATAGAGGCATATATCAATTACTGGGACACGGAGCGCAAGACCCTTCCGTATGCGACTGACGGAATCGTCATAAAGATCAATGAACTCGCATATCAGACCGAACTTGGATATACCGCCAAATTCCCACGTTGGGCGGTAGCATTCAAATTCAAGGCTGAACAAGCATTGACGCAGATAAAATCCATTGATTATCAGGTCGGTAGAACAGGGGCTGTAACGCCGGTGGCGAACTTGGATCCCGTGCAGCTTTCCGGAACTGTCGTCAAGCGCGCGACATTGAACAATGCCGATATGATGGCGCAGATGGATATTCGCGTCGGCGATTACGTCTATGTCGAAAAAGGCGGAGAAATCATCCCGAAAATTACCGGTGTGGAACTCTCGAAACGCGGTGCGGACGTAGTCAGGCCGGTTTTCCCGACAACATGTCCGGACTGCGGCGCTACTTTGGTGAAAGAAGATGACGAGGCCAAATGGTTCTGCCCGAATGTGGATGGCTGTCCTACGCAAATCAAAGGCAGGCTGGTGCATTTCCTCAGCCGAAAAGCCATGAATGTGATAGCAGGCGAAGCTACCATCGAACAGCTTTATAATCTGGATCTTGTGCGCACTCCTGCCGATTTTTATGACCTCAGGAAATCCGATCTTTTCCGTATGGAAGGTTGGAAGGAGCGCTCGGCGCAGAGATTTCTGGACAGTCTGAAAGACAGTTTGAAAGTCCCGTTCGAGAGGGTGCTTTTTGCTCTGGGCATCAGATATGTAGGAGAATCTACGGCCAAGGAAGTCGCAAGATATTTCAAGGACATTGATTCGATAGCAGCGGCGTCTGTTGAGCAGTTGCTGACGGTACCTGATGTGGGTGGCGTCATCGCTGAAAGCATACACGACTTTTTCCAGAATGAAAAGCATTTGCTTGAGATACAGAGACTTAAAGCGGATGGCCTAAAGTTGTCCGTAGAAGCTCCAGCGGAGAATCTTTCAGCGGCACTGGCCGGGAAGACTATCGTGATTTCCGGCAATTTCAGCATTTCGAGGGATGAAATGAAGCATCTTATAGAACTTCATGGAGGCAAGAACAGCGGCTCCGTCAGCGGCAAGACATCGTATCTGCTGGCAGGAACGAAACCTGGACCGGAGAAATTGAAGAAGGCTGAACAGCTCGGAGTGCCTGTCATTGACGAGGAAAAGTTCAGGTCGATGCTTCCGGAAGGTGCTCTGCCTGAGGCAGATGAGGATGAAAACATTGAACCGGATCTTTTCGGTGGCATGATATGATTTGCGGACAGAATAAGACATTGGGCGGATGAGAATCAAGGAGAGAATACAGAATTGGAAAATGTTCCTGTCCGAAGGAATCTGGGACGTGAATTACGAGAACCTTTCGAGGATGCGTGCGCATCTGGTCAAGGATCTCCAGGTGCTGATTATCACCATCAAGACATTCTCGGCACAGAAAATAGGATTCCAGGCAGTGGCATTGAGCTTTTTCTGTACGATGGCGGCGGTGCCTTTCATTGCGATAGCATTCTTCATTACCGGAGGCCTGGGGCTGGAAGGGACATTGAAAGGGGTTTTGGCTGCGCATATCACTAACCAGCAGGCGATTGACACATTGTTCGGATTCGCGGAAAACATCATAAATACGGCGCAGTCCAGTCCGGTGGGGCTTGTCAGTGCGATATTGTTTGCGTGGCTCGTAATCTGGATGATGATGTGCGTGGAATCAGTGTTCAACAATGTCTGGAAGGTGAACAAATCCAGAAATTTCCTGAAGCGGATGAGTTTCTACATGGTTATCCTGGTGCTCTCCCCTTTCGTGATTCTGCTTTTCTTCTCCGGGTCCATCATTTATTCCAATATCCTGGATGTCCTGGTACCCAATCAGATAGCGTTCTCCGACAATATAAAGACGTTCCTCGGTTGGCTGATTTTTGCCGTAGTTTCCGTGTTCACGTTCTCGGCGATGTACAAGTTCATCCCGAACCATATCGTCAATTACCGCAATGCACTGAAGGCCGCCCTGTTCTCCGGCCCTGTTTTCACTGCCATGCAATACCTTTTTCTGGAGACGCAGATATTCGTATCCAGACTCAATACAATATATGGCGCGGTAGCAGCTATACCGCTTTTTATGTTCTGGCTCAACTTCGGATGGTTCATAATCCTCATCGGTGCTGAATTCTCCTATGCTTTCCAGAACGTTGACAATTATAATCTTGACACAAAATGAGCTTTTCAGAATTCACGCAGAGAGACTATGAGGTCATAGCCAGAAACTATGCCGAGCTGAAGGAAGCCGCCAGAAAGAGATGTTCCGGCGAGCAGGAGCTTGCCGTGGTGCAGAAAGCATTCGATTTTGCAAATGAGGCGCACAAGAATGTGCGGCGCAGATCAGGAGAACCGTATATCCTGCACCCTATCGCCGTCGCCAAGATTGTGGTCAATGATATCGGCTTGGGTTACAAGTCCATAGCGGCGGCATTGCTGCACGACGTGGTGGAAGACACGGATTACACCGTGGATGATATCAAGCATTTGTTCGGGGACAAGATCGCGTCTCTCGTCGACGGTTTGACGAAAATCAAGAACGTGCTCGACAATCAGGACAAGAAGAACAATGACGCCGGCTACACGGAGAGTCTCCAGGCAGAGAATTTCAAGCGTATCCTCCTGACTCTCAATGATGATGTCCGCGTGGTATTGATCAAGCTAGCTGACCGTCTGCACAATTGCCGCACCATCGAATTCATGCCGGAATACAAGCGTGACAAGATATTGAGCGAGACGATGTTCATTTTCGTTCCGCTGGCGCACCGGCTCGGTCTCTATGAGGTCAAGTCCGAGATGGAGAACATCTGGCTGCGTTACAAGGAGCCGGACGCCTATAATGACATCAGCGCCAAGATAAACCGCGACATGTCCGACAAGGAAAAGGGCATTGACGAATTCATAAAACCTATCCGCGAGGCGCTTGACAATGCCGGTTTTGATTTCGAAATCAAGAAGCGCGTGAAGACGCCGTACTCCATCTGGCACAAGATGGTCACCAAGCAGATTTCCTTCGAGCAGGTCTATGACCTCTATGCCGTAAGGATTGTCTTCAATTCCGCGAAGGAAAATGACAAGGAGACTGAAAGAGACCAATGTTATCACGTATTCTCCATAATCACAGGAATTTACAGGTACAAGGCAGACCGCGTACGTGACTGGGTGAAACATCCCAAGAGCAATGGATATGAGGCTCTGCATTGTACATTGATGAGCCAGACCGGTATCTGGATTGAGGTGCAGATACGCACCAAGCGTATGGATGACATTGCGGAGAAAGGTATTGCCGCGCATTGGGCATATAAGCATGACGGCTATATAAGTGAGAATGACAATGAAATGGACAAGTGGCTGTCCAAGGTGAAGGAAATTCTCGTAAGCCCGGACGTCAACGCTCTCGAACTTCTGGATATCATCCATAATGACTTGACTACCACCACTATACTGGTATTCACACCTAAGGGGGAACAGAAGTCCATCCAGAATGGTGCGACAGCGTTGGATTTCGCTTATATGATCCATTCCCAGATTGGCAGCAAGGCTATTGCCGCGAAAGTCAATATGAAGCTGGTCCCGCTTTCTTACGTACTGAAGACCGGAGACCAGGTGGAAATCATTTCCGCGGAAGACGGACATCCCAAGACGGAATGGCTTGATTTCCTCCAGACAAGACATGCCAAGAACCTCGTCATGGACTGGTTCAGGCCAAGGCGTACAGAATTCATAGAAATCGGCAGGAAGAAGCTTCAAGATGATCTTAAATATGTCGGTGTCATATATAACAACCAGATACTGAAGAAGATAGCAGGTTCGCTGGAACTCAACAATTCTGATGAATTCCTGTTCCGTTATGGCATCGGGTACTTCAAGTTCAACAACATCGCCGGGCTGTTGTCCAACAAGGTAAAGAAAAACGAGGATTACATCATCAATTCCGAGGAGGACGGCCACAAATATGTGATAGCAAGCTGCTGCAAGCCGATTCCAGGTGATCCTTGCATCGGTTTCCTCTCCCCTGACGGGACAATCACCGTACACAAGAAAAGTTGCAGCGTCGCAGAAAGCCTGGCCACCAAGCATGGTGACTGGATTGTGAAGACCGAATGGAAATCTACGTCATGGCAGGCATTCCCGGTACGGATTTCGCTCAAAGGCATTGACCGCGTAGGATTGCTGAATGACATTACGGGTTATATTTCGCTCGCAATGGGCGTAAATATGCGAAGATTGAACCTCAATAATGAGAACGGTATCTTCGAAGGATATATAGATATGTATGTGCATGACAGGGACGTACTGGAAACCATGATGGACAAACTACAGAAAATCAATGGAATACAGAGCGTGATACGCACAGATATGTAGAAACAGATGAAAGGATATATAGAAAAACTGATTCCGGCTGTTCCGGTGGCGCTTGTCCTGGGGGCAATGATGTTCTCCCATTCATGTGCCAATACGACCACACCGCCGAGCGGAGGTGACAAGGACACGATTCCTCCTGTCATCACCAATATTTCACCATTGCCTGGAACTGTCAATGTTCCTGTGCATAACACGCAGATAGTCATTACTTTCAATGAATATGTCACGGTCAAGGATGCGAAGGGCATATTCCTCTCGCCTCCTCTGGAAAAATCCCCGAAATATAAGATCAGAGGCAAATCCCTGGTCGTGTATTTCGAGTCTGACCTGGAACCGAATACGACTTATACGCTGGATTTGACGAACGCCATTGCCGACAACAATGAAGGCAACATGTATCCGGGTTATACGCTTGCATTCTCTACCGGACAAGTCATTGATTCCATGGCTATTACGGGTGTTGTACGGGATTGCAGCACATTGATGCCGATAAAGGGTGCGACCGTCATGCTTTATAAAGACCTGGCGGATTCGGCAATCCTGAAGCACAGGCCGGATGCTGCCGTGAAAACTGATGACTGGGGTTTCTTCTCGATACGCAACATTGCGGACACATTGTACCGTCTTTATGCCGTCAAAGATGAAAGTTCCAACAATGTATATGATCCAGACAATGACCTTATTGCGTTCTGTGACAGTGTGATACGTCCTACAATCGTGGTGTCTGACGACCTTCCGGAATTGAAGAAATACGACATGAAGGACACTCTGCACTGCATGGAAAGAAAGGCGGAGCATGAGCTGGTATTGTTCCGTGAACGACCCAGCAAACAGATGATTGTGAACAAGGTACGCACAAAGCCGCGTTCAGCATACATTACGTTTATGGCGCCTGATGCAATGATTGATTCCATGTGGGTGCGCGGATTCCCGGCAAACCGCCTGATTACCCAGTTCAATATTGAGCGCGACAGTCTGGAAATCTGGATCAATGACAGGAGACGTCAGCCTGACACCCTGCATCTTTTCGTGGACTATATGAAAACGGATACATCGGGTGTGCTGAAACCGTTCATCGAACATGTCAAATTGGTGCAGGAAAAGACAGGTGGCAAATCCAAGAGTTCCAGAAGGGATATCAAGCATGAGGACACGACTTGCGTAATGACGGTCAAGGCGGAACCGGAAACCATTGAGCAGTATGGTTTCGGAATCGAGTTCGCCTTCCCTATCATATACGAGAACTTCGATTCGCTGACATTGACTTCAATCAATCCGAAACAGCAGGAGTCGAAAATGAAGTTTTCGGTTTCCAGGGACACATTGAACCTCAGGAAATACGTGTTGAAGCCGGAGGGAAAACTAATGTCCGGTTATGAGTACAAACTCAAGGTCCCTCATCGTAAGTTCCGAGATATCAACGGGTTCTACAATGACAGTACGGAGGTGAAGGTTTCCCTGCCTAAGGATGACAAACTCAGCACATTGTCTCTTGATATGGTGGGAGTGCATCATAAATATATTGTCGACCTGCTGAATGAAAAGCGTGACAAGGTGATGCGCAGCTATATAATCGAGAATGATACCAAGCTTCTGTTCCCGTACTTGAAGTCAGGAAGATATTCTGTGAGAATAACGGAAGACATCAACAAGAACGGCATTGTGGATACGGGTAACTTGCTGGAACACAGGCAGCCGGAGAAGGTAATCTTCTATAAGTTGCGTGACGGTTCAGAGGTGCTGACCATAAAGGAATCCACGGAGATGGAGCAGAGGATTGATATCGGAAAATTGTTCGCGAAGTAGAGATGAAGAAGTTTATAGTAATAGCATTCGTGGCCCTGTTTTCCGGCACGATATCGGCACAGACACTTATCAGGGATTCTGTGAGAGTGGAAATGCCGGACACCGTGTCGAGCGTGCTGCCTTTAAAAGACAGTTCCTTCACGATTACAAGGGATTTCGAATATTCGGACGAGTTCCTGGATACCGTAAAGATACGTAAAAAACTAATTATCAATGACTATTCCATGATTGGCGTACAATATGGAGTGGCATTGAGCCAGGTCATGTTCAATCCGACCAAGAAGCAGGGCATGCTGATGAATCCTGTCAATGTCGGTGTCATCTATACCCGTTACGGCAAGATGTTCGGCTATATGCCGTACTTCGGTTTCCAGACCGGTATCTTCTATGGTCAAAACGGATACAAGTTCAAGATTGACAAGGAGACAGGTGATTATTCAGAGAATGTGGACGGCGCGACCCAGGCACGTTATACTTTCATTGAGGTACCGCTCCTGGCCCATATGCACATGGACGTATGGCATCTGAAATTCATTGTCAATGCCGGTTTGTTCGGCGGCTACAGGATGAGCGTGCAGCGTGAGGGAAAGATTGAGGACAAGTATCGTACGGAGTTCTATGATTACGACAAGCGTTTCGAATACGGCATCAAGGCGGGTGTCGGTTTCGGTTTTTTCTTCGATCCGGTGGAGTTGCATTTCCAGGCAATGTACAGGTATACGCTTGGCAGCCTTTACAAGCCTGACTACAGAAGTGAATATTATTACAGGTTTGCATACCCTTCGGACATCATCATTTCCGCAGGTTTGCATTTCCAGTTGACGCGCAGGACAGGAAAGACCAGAAAAATGCTGAAGAAAGAAGCAAAGGGGCTAATATATGAGACAAGAAATGAAGACATTGACAGCAACAGCAGGTAATGTGCATATCGGATCGGATTATCCGATAGCAGTTCAGACCATGTGCAATACTCATACTTACGATGAGGATGCGACAGTGGCTCAATGCAAACGTATGTATGAGGCGGGCGCGGATATCGTCCGTATCACGGTTCCAGGTCTTCCGGATGTGCAGCATGCCAAGGCTATCCATGACAGATTGCGCGCAGAAGGAATTGATACTCCGATAGTTGCCGACATTCATTTTTCTTCGGAGACGGCCATTGCCGTGGCTCCTTTCGTGGAAAAAGTACGTATCAATCCGGGAAACTTCAGCAAGGATTTCGATGAGGCGTCGCGTCAGCTTGCCAGACTGGTAGTTGTATGCAAGGAACATGGCACCGCTATCCGTATCGGACTGAATCATGGCTCGCTGGGTGAGCGCATAACGAATCTTTATGGCAATACTCCTGAAGCGATGGCCGAGGCTGCAATGGAGTGGCTCCGTCTGTGCGTGAAAAACGACTTTTACAACGTAGTCGTGTCGCTGAAATCAAGTAACACTTATGTTATGGTGGAAGCTTACCGCCTGCTGGCCAAGAAGATGGAGGAAGAAGGCGTTGTGTTCCCTCTTCATGTCGGTGTTACTGAGGCCGGCAATGGCGATTCAGGCCGAATCAAATCTTGTGTAGGAATTTCCGCCCTTCTTTCGGAAGGTTTGGGCAATACAATACGTGTTTCGCTGACGGAGGACCCTGTCAATGAGATTCCTGTAGGACGTTATCTCGCATTGCGTTACGAGGGCAAACTTAATTCCACGATGACTTCAGTAAAGATTGAAGGCCGCAGAGCCGAGGCGGTGTATGACTCCCCTACTCGTGAACGTCTGCTCCTGGATTTCTCATGTGACTTCGGCAAGCGTCTGCTTGACAAGGAAATTGACGAGGTGCACATTTCCGGCGTATATCACGACGGGAATGGAGCCGCTGTCTCAATATCGGAATCCGGTCTTGGAAAGTATCTTGAGGATGAACTTCTTCAGGCATCCCGCAGACGTTTCTACAAACCTGAGTATATTGCTTGTCCTGGATGTGGCAGGACAATGTACAATCTACAGGATGCTTTCGAACAGGTCAAGCAGCGGACTGCCCATCTGAAGGATGTTGTGATCGCCGTCATGGGGTGCATAGTGAACGGGCCAGGTGAAATGGCTGATGCTGACTGGGGTTACGTAGGTGAAGGCAACGGAAAGGTGTCCATTTATCACAAAAAAGAACCGGTGTTGCGTCATGTCCCTGAAAACGAAGCCGTTGACAAGTTGGTTTCGCTCATTGAGAATGACATGAATAAGAATTAAGTTTGTATATATTGCGCCGGCTCATCGGAGCTCACTGCCCGGCGGTCCTCCCCACTCCGTGGGTCCCCTCCCTTTTCGGGAGCCAATGCCGCCCAGCAGTGACTCCGATGCCCCGGCGCCGTAACATAAAGAAAAACAGAGATTTCCATATTGAATTATAGAAATCTCTGTTTATATTTATTGTAGCTGAACGCTATGTAGGGCTTGTCGTCTAATGTTTCTGAGTTTTCCCAAAGTTTGTTCTAAAAAGTCTGTTTCTCTGTCTTGGGCTTTGCCGGACGGCCACGTTTTGTCGGAGATTTTGCCTTGGAGACATATGTTGGCGAACAACCTTCTGGGATTTTGAAGCCAAAGGTGGCGCAGATATCGACTTGCCCTCCCGCAAAGGGTGTAATGAACTTGAGATGCCCCTTGTGCTCGATGCATCGGATGGATCTCATTTCCTCGATTATGGATTCCGCACTGTCGAACTTCTTTGACAATGTCTCATTTGATTTGAGCACATGTCTCACATGTGAAGCAAGGATGAGCCCGACAAATGTGATGAACATTCTTCCACGCTTGCTGGATTCACTGCATGTCCGCAGTCTGTCCTGCCCCAAGGGGCCCTTCTGCAGGCTGAACACCTTCTCCTGCTCATCACGCATGCCGTATGTATCCCTGGCCTGCATGGGATTCAGATCCAAACCAAGTGTCTTGCTTGCGAAAAAGCCGCTGGTCAGAAGTTTGCGGTCTATCTTTTCCTGAACCGGTTCGCATGACAAGATATGTCCGCTGTCATCGAAGTTCAATTTCAAGAGATTGCATTCTTTTGCGAAAGAGTCCATGTCTTCTATAGCTTCTTTTGTGGCTGACATCGCCTGTGCAAGCGACATCTGGTCTTCCACGGCCTCGGACACTGCCATGGCATCCTCGGCTCTTTTGTGAGGGTTGAAGTAGAGATTGATCTTCAAACGGTCGGAGTGTATTACATTATCACCATTGCCTTTCACCGAATATGAACGGTCATATTGTGCATAATACAACTTCTCTTTAGGCGCGAGCCTCATTCCGGCGGGATATCCCTTGCTCATATCGATCCCGCGGATGATGTCGAGGACTTCTCCCTGCGTGACTTTTACACTGGATATAACCTTCTGGCCACGTGCAATATACATCTCGAGATCCCTCATGGATTCATATCCCCGATCGGTGATCAGTACAAGATTCTTGAACCCCGCATGTTCCAACTCCTTGATTATCATCTCGGCCGTGCGGACATCCGGCATGTTCCCAGGCAGCTCGAGATAGAACACGGGCATGTGTGAACTCAGCGAGTACACCACGACCTCCAGGGTCTGCTTCAGCGGGAGCTTCTCCTTGTTGTGTCCCCATCGGATGTCTACCAGATGAAGTCCATAGCTTGACATTGACGTTGAATCTACGGCACACAACTCATCTTTTCCGAGGCGCTTCGCCCGCATTCGGAACAAATCCATGCGATGCTTCTCCGTTATGCTTTGAGTGAGGTATGTTATTGCCTTGCTGTCAAGCACCCTGTCTGATGGCGCTTTGACTTCTCGCTGCCATCTTGCCAGATGGGCGTATGTGAGATTGTCTACGAAAGGAAAATACGCAAGGGTCAGAATGTCTTTTACCATCTCCACATTTCCGTCAAACACGGCTTTCAGGTCGGAAGTCAGCCCAGTGGCCTCCGCAACCCTGTCGAGCAGCCATGTAGCTCCATATTGGCGATCCACATCATCCTTCTCATACGCAATCACTCCGGTGTGTTTCACATTGCCTGAAAGATTCCGGATTTCGCTCAGGTCCCAGTCTGGAGGAAATAAGAGCTTCCTGCGTTCCTCTATTGGAGCATAGAAATACGCCTTTCCCGGGTGGAAACACAAATTCTCGTCCACGGTACCCCAATGCTTGTGGCTATAACGCTTCTTGCCGTCCTCACCTATCTTGTATGGTTGGGTAGACGCATAGTTTCGTCCATTATTGCGATGGATGCTCACCTTGTATATCGTGTCGGAGTTCGTCGGCCTGCCTGTTCTCATAATGCTATTTATTATGCACAAAGGTACTAATAAATAGCGGGAATTACAAATTATTTATGGTTAATTCTCAATGTTTTATGAATTATTAGTACAGGGATTTGGAAAACTCAGAAATATACGACCTCCGGCTGCTACGATCCGAAGTTGCGCGAGCTCGCTGAAATGGCTCGCTCTGCTTCGGTCGTTGCCGAAGATGACGAACCAAAAGAAGACTGTATTTGCATATCTAAAGAGTCCGAGGGACCGGCTCCGGACACACTCGATGAAACACTACCCCTGGGCCTTTATATCTTAAAATCTAAGTGTCAAAGATGGGAATATCGCAAAAATAATAAATAAGTAACCAAGTATTTTCATAACCTATCGTCTAAAAGGGGTATTCAAGTCATAATCTCCAACATAGATATCCCAAAAGTGACACAAGGCGATAATAGCCCCGATAATAATGATGAAGGTTACACACCCACCCAAAGTTGAACCATTACTTGCTTCCTTCTCTCCCATAAAGAATACATTCGCTTTGTGGACGAGAACAATTAAGCCCCAAGCAATCGCGATAATAAAAACTAAAATAATAGCAAACATAACTTTTGTATGATTTTCAAATATTTTCTAACCGATTCGCAGCTTGTTGTGAATACATTACCAATTGTAGACTGATGGATACTTCACTTGCATGAATGTAAAATTATGCCCCATACATTGCTGGTGTGTTGTCTTTTGTACTGCTAAATTTGAAATAGAAGTTCTAAAAGCCTGAACATTAGCACGAGCATTTCTGGGTTGAGCTGCTACATGTGTATCTGGTACATCATAATCTCTCCATGCAAAGAGGCACACTTTTTCTGGATAAGTTAACAAATTAACGGCAGTAGTAGATTCCTGAAGAAGAACTTCAATTGAGCTTTCCATCTGCTGACGCGATTTTGCACGTTTCCCCATAGGATACTTTCCGTTATTAGGTTCAACGTACATCTCTTCATAACAACATAAGTCACAAAACACAATCTTTTTATGTTCCATGCCTCCATCACTCATTATCAAATCACATCTATCTTTTACATTTGCTGTTGTCTTTTCAAATTGAGCAATATACTTTTCAAATTCAATAACAGCGATTTCTGTTCCATTATTGTTAACCTTTAGTATTTCTTTGTTACACTCTCTTCTATATTCCCTCTCAGGATTCGAAAGACAAGAAACACAAGATTTTTCGTCTGAGCATGTAAAAGGACTATTATATCTTCTAATCGGTACAACGACAGAGTCAATTGGCAGACCATACTGTACGGGGAAGATTTTTTTCAACAATGATTCAATCATATACCAAGACTTACATATTCATTATAAATTGCGTTCATCATCTCTGCCAAGTCATATGTATCCACTATCCACTGTTTCTTTTCATCCATGACAACGAGATCCTGTGTCTCGCCATCATAAATGCGATAGACAGCCAAATTGTCGGGTGTTAATTTTGCCCTACCTTCCTTAGTCTGGTTCAAGACAATATTCAGATAGTTCAGTATATATGGACTATGTGTGGCGAGCATTATGTTTACTGTGCGATCGCTTGCTGGATGAGATGCTGTATAGAGAATATTCTCTATCAGTTTGCATTGTGCATCAGGGAAGAGACTCAATTCCGGTTCTTCAATGTGTATGTCTATCATTTTAGGCAAAGCAGTTGGTTCTGTTACAGCATTGAACTTGCTCAGATTATCCGTTTCGTAAAGGAAACTCATCACAGATCTGTTAAATGCTTCCTTAAACGAGAAATCATTTGCAAAGTAATCTACAATCAAAGCCAATGGTGCTGATGTCTGAATACCAGAAGACGCCTCTGTCAATTCAATAGATGTGTGATGGTTGTCTGTCGGAACAATCTGGTAACGTGTTGGTTTGCCTTTTGGATGTGTAATTACCATCTTCATTCCGACATAATCCATCAGCAGTTCTTTATCGCCTTCAGATGCTTTGCCAAAGTCTCCATTAGTTTCATGAAAATAGAATCCAAGTGTTGCGCCTTTATTCTTCCAAGACGTTTGTGCCCATGTTGGTATGATGTTGCGATTTTCAGAAACGTAGGAATCCTTGCAGAATGTTAGATGTCTCTCTTCTATGATTTCTGTTTTCTTCAAATTTCCGTTTTCAATACGCACTTCATACACTCTGCCATCTTCCATCTGAGCACTATACACTATGACGCTCTCTTTTGAGAACATTTTTGTCATTCCTTGACGTTTCAACATTGAGTCAAGGCGTAGTCTGAATGGAGATTTCGTAATTTTTGAACGATAGAGATATGAACGTATATTGGCCATCTTATACAAATAGCGCATCATGGCAATAATCTTCATAAGCGTACTCTTGCCGCTTGCAGATTCCCCAATCAGAAAAGTAAATGGCTTAATCTCAAAATTATCTATATTCTTAAGAGGTCCAAAATTCTTTATGGTTATATATTCCTTCATATTTTCGCTAATTTGAACATGAATTATTATTTAGCAGTAATTATATTTTCTGCTCTTACTAACTCCGTGTAGTTGACCTCAAGAAGATTGGCAATTTTCAAGAGAGTCTCGATTGTTGGTTGAGAAGAGTTTGTACACCATTTTGAAATGGTTGCAGGGTCTTTTCCTAATTGATCTGCAAGCCACTTATTCGTGCGCTTTTTTCTCCGCAAGCATCACCTTGATTCTGTTTATATCCTTAGATTCAACCATAATATTATATATTATTAG